>Ga0187892_10007627_pt1 | contig 15301 bp, 13 predicted proteins | sample MA1701073metaG_FD_139345 | JGI IMG/M metagenome (GOLD analysis project Ga0187892, IMG submission 139345) | Bio-ooze microbial communities from a basaltic lava cave in the Kipuka Kanohina Cave System on the Island of Hawaii, USA - MA170107-3 metaG ... | reverse complement strand
ATAAATGAAACGGCCATCACAAATCATGCACGGTTACCGAAATGGGAGATGTCTGAGCGTGGGGGCAAAAAATGAAGTGGGTGAATTTCCGGGCGTCAATGGACGGTTGCCGCAAGGACACGAATCGTCTGCGCCGTCGTCGGGTTTATGCGCTCGCCACAGCCAGCCGCGACTGCCTGAAACGAGGCGGCGACAATCTTTGTCGCGTAAAACAATATTGGCCACGGATAACGCCGGTGCTTTGGATTGGTTGTCCGTGGCCATTTTCGTTTTTTCAGCGAGCTGATACGCGCCCGTCATTCGCGCTCGATCACATAGACGAAATGCTGAAAGCCTCTCCAGAAAAGCTCCTTCTCGATCTTCAACCTGTTCCTCTCAGCCACGCGGCGTGACGGGATGTTCTCCGGACGGATCATCGAGATGATTCGGCGGCGGCCTAATTGGTTGAAGGCGTAATCCAGGCAACCGCGCGCCGCTTCGGTGGCGAATCCCTGTCCCCAATGGTTTTTGTTGAACTGGTAGCCGACCTCCAGCTCTTCAACTCCGTCAACTTCCTGAATGGTCAGACCGCAATCGCCCACGAACTCTCCGTCGCTCTTCAGCGTCACCGCCCACAGCCCGTGGCCGTATTGCTCGTAGCGTTTCAAATTCCGCTCGATCCATTCGCGCATCCCCTGGTGATCGAGCGTTGCGGGGTAAAAGCGCATGGTCTCCGCGTCCGACCAGATGGCGAAGAGATCGTCGAAATCGTCCAGAGTTATTTCGCGCAGGATGAGGCGTTCGGTTTCCAGAATCATTTTGCTCATTGGCTGAGAATGGATCGTGGATGTTTCCTTGTCAAGAAACTCAACTCGCTCTAAAGTTGCGCTCCGAACATCACCCCCAGGGAGATTTACGATGCGAAGAGAAGATGCGAACGAATTGATCAATCGCCGTGAGATGCTCAAGCAGGGAACTGCGGCTGGTCTCGGCGTCGCAGCTTCTCTGCTTTCATCTTCAGGAGAGGCTATGACATTTGCAGGATTGGTTGCCGAATACGACAAATACGATGCGATTGGTCTGGCTGAATTGATCGCGAAGAAGCAGGTCACGCCGTTGGAACTTCTCGGCGCGGTTCGCCAGCGCGTCGAAACGACAAATCCGAAACTCAACGCCTTCTGCTACCTCTTCTTCGACAAAGCCGAAGACCAGATCAAGAAAGGGTTGGGCAATGGGCCGTTTCGCGGTGTGCCGTTCGCGCTCAAAGATTTGGGACAGTATCTGGCCGGCACAATTACTTCCGTCGGGAGCCGAATCTGGAAAGGTTCGGTCGCCGATTACGACAGCACGCTCGTCGCTCGATACAAACAAGCTGGCTTGGTGATTTTCGGCAAGACCGCGTCGCCGGAGCTTGGTTTGACGACGACCACCGAATCCGTTCTGTTCGGCCAGACGCGCAATCCCTGGAACGTTGAACGAACCAGCGGCGGCTCATCCGGCGGTTCTTCAGCGGCGGTGGCGAGCCGCGTGTTGCCGATGGCGCACGCGAGCGACGGCGGCGGCTCGATCCGCATTCCGGCTTCGTGCTGCGGATTGTTCGGCTTGAAGCCAACGCGCGGTCGCGTGCCGATGGGGCCGGCGCAGTTTGAAGGTTGGAACGGGCTGTCGGCGCATCACGCTGTGACGATCTCTGTGCGCGACAGCGCGGCGCTGCTCGACGTTTCCGCCGGGGCAGAACTCGGCTCACCTTATTTTTCGCCCCCGCCACAACGCCCGTTTTTGAAAGAGGTAGGCGCCGATCCGGGCAAGCTGAGAATCGCGCTGATCGTTGATTCCCCAGCCGGCACAACTGTTGATCCCGAATGCGCGAAAGCCGTGACGGAAGCGGCGAAGCTCTGCGAAAGTCTTGGGCACAAAGTCGAAGAAGCGAAGTGGCCGATGGACACCAGGGTGATGCGCGAAGCTTTTCTGACCATCATCAACGTCTCGGTCGCCCGCGTGCTGGACGACGCGGCCAAGACGCTGGGCCGCGCGGTGACGGACAAAGACGTGGAGACCGTGACCTGGACGATGGCTCAGCAGGGGCGCAACATCAGGAGCATCGCTTATTCACGCGCCATTGCGACTTCTCATCAAATCGGACTGGCGATGGCGAAGTTCCAGCAGAACTTTGACGTGATTTTGAATCCGACGCTGGGCAAACCGCCCGTGCCGCTCGGGGTGTTGAGTCTGTCGCCGTCGAACGTCCAAACCTTCACGAAAGAGATCACGGAGTTCGGACCGTTCACTTCGGTATACAACGTGACGGGCCAACCTTCGATGTCTGTGCCGTTGCGTTGGTCGCCGGACGGGTTGCCGATCGGCGTGATGTTTTCGGCGCGGTTCGGCGATGAGGCGACGCTGTTTCGTCTGGCTTCGCAGCTTGAAAAGGCGAAGCCGTGGGCTGGGCGCAGGCCGAAGATATAGGTCGAATTTCACTCCGCATTGAAGGTTGGTTAGCGACAGGGCATCGCGGTAAACTATGCGCTAAGCCGCTACAAGGAGTTTGTTATGAGCACATTGATTGCGAAACGTGAGGCGGAGATCGAAGACCTTTACGAAATTGAAGGCAAGGCTGAAATCATTAATGGGGAGATTGTGCATATGCCGCCAACAGGAGACGATCCGGGATATGCGGGCGACGAGATATTCGTCTCGCTGCGCTCACACGTGAAGCAGACGGGAATAGGCCGCGCCGTGGGCGACAACAAAGGCTTCCAGGTTGATTTGCCCCATCGAAAGTCTTTCAGCCCTGACGCCGCTCTTGTCATCGGTCAACGAGCGGGGATGCGCTTTATCCGAGGCGCGCCGGTCTTCGCCGTAGAAGTCCGCAGCGAGAATGACTATGGCAAACAGGCCGAACGTGAGATGGAAGAGAAACGCCGCGATTATTTCGCCGCCGGAACTCTCGTCGTCTGGGATGTTGATCTGCTCAGCGAGGACGTGGTGAAAGTTTATCGCGCATCTGATCCCGACAACCCAACCATCTATCGCCGCGGTGACATCGCCGAAGCAGAACCGGCGTCGCCAGGTTGGAGAATGCCTGTTGATGATCTCTTCCCGCCGCCTGAAGAGTGAAGAATTGTCACTCTCATCATCCAGCCTGGTGGATCGGACTGGGGCAAAATCGCCGCCCCACTTTTAGCTAACGCCATCTTGTCTGAGCGTCGCCATCTTCTTACTATGGCCGCGTGAAGACGAACATCGCCACATTACTTCAACAACCGACGCCTTCATCCAGCTTCCGGCTATACCTTCAAGCGGAGTTGGCGCGGCGATGCGCGGCGAATCCGCAATATTCGCTGCGCTCGTTCGCGCTCCAACTCGGAATCAACCATTCGACGCTCTCGCAACTGCTGCGCGGCAAGCGCCCGCTGACCGCGCGCACGATTGAAAAGCTGGGACAGCGACTGGGGCTGGGCCAGACGGAGATCGAATCCTTCGTCGCGGGCGCGTCGCTGGCCGCTTCCGGCGCCACAGCCGCTTCGAGCGAGATTCGCCAATTGACGTTCGACACCGTGGCGCTGCTCTCAGACCTCTCGCACCGTTCCATCCTTGAATTGACCAGGCTGGATGAATTCGTCGCCGACACGCGCTGGATCGCGCGCGTGCTCAATCTTTCGGTGGATGAAGTCAATGTCGCGTTGCAGCGGCTGTTGCGGCTTGAGCTGCTGGAAATGACCGATCACGAACGCTGGCTCGACAAATCGGGTGTGGCGGAAACCGATCAAGATGCATTCGCGCGCCTCGTCATCCAGCGGCTGTCTGAACAAGTACGGAAGCTTTCAATCGCCACAACCCACGATCCAGCGGGCGATCAAACCACGTCGGCCACAACCCGGCTCACGATCAAATCAACCCGTCTGCCGCTGATAACAGAAATGATCGAGAGGCTTCAGCAGCAATCCTCGGAATCTTCCGATGATGACGAGTACCAGTTGGAGATCAATCTCCATCCAATCAACCACCACAATCAAACAAAGGAGTAACTGCAATGGGACAACCTGTGATGCAATGGCAAATCCTGGCCAAAGACCCGGATAAGGTTTCTGAATTTTACTGCCAGCTTTTCAACTGGACGGTCAACGCCGACAACGCGCTCGGTTATCGAATGATTGACACCGGCTCGGATCGCGGGATCAAAGGAGGCGTCTGGCCTTCGCCGCCCGAAGGCCACTCGATGGTTCAACTCTTCATCGAGGTTGATGATATGGCGAAGTCCGTCGAGCGAGCGGTCGAGCTTGGCGCGAACGTCATCATCCCGCCACAGAAGCTGCCGGATGGTGATGAACTGGCGATCATTCTGGGGCCGGAGGGAATTCCTTTCGGGATGTACAAGCCGGCGTGAAAGCAAATGCGGTACGGGGAGTGTGAGCGACCTGAGCTGATTGAGTACGCACGCGCCCTCGCGTGCGGTTTGGCGGCGGAAACACTCGCAAAACTTGGCGCGGTCAGCAATCAAACCGCATGCGAGGGCGCGTGCGTACCCAGACTCCGAATTCCGATCCTGGGAATGACAAATCCCATAAGCGAACGCCTTCAGCCATGCGCGAAAACATCTTGTCTCAGTCAACCTCGCGCAAATCAGCCATTTAGTTCCAATCACGTCAATGGCACGGCGATTGGTTACGTAGTTTCCAAGCATTGCTCTATCAAATGTGCGCCAATGTCGTCTGGGCGCTCAGATCAAACTGGAGGACGCGATGGAAACATTCTGGCAAGACCTGCGCTTCGGAACGAGAACGCTGTTTAAGAACTTCGGATTCGCGTTGGTCGCGTTGCTGACGCTGGCGCTCGGCATCGGCGCGAACACTGCGATCTTCAGCGTCGTCAACGCCGTGTTGCTGCGGCCGTTGCCTTACAACGAGTCAGAACGTCTGGCGTTGTTGTGGAGCACGAATTCACGCGAGAACAATCCGCAACAACCTTCGTCGTATTTCGACTTCAATGATTTCAAGCAACAGAACCAATCGTTCAGCGAGATCGCCGCAGCTTCTCCCATCTGGAACTTCGTTTTGTCGGGGGGCGCTGAACCTGAGCAGATTCAGGGGCAATGGGTTTCGGCCAATCTCTTTTCGATGCTCGGAGTCGCGCCGCAGAAAGGCCGCGTTTTTCTGGCCGAAGAAGATCAACCGAACGGCGCGTCAGCCGTCATCATCAGCCACAATCTCTGGCAGAGATATTTCAGCGGCGATCCGGACATCGCCGGCAAAACTCTGCGGCTCGACGGCAATCAGGTGAACATTGTCGGCGTGATGCCCGCCGGGTTTCAATTTCTCGAACGAGTCGAATTATGGGTCCCGGCGGCGAGGAACCCGATCATCAGTCGCGGACGTTCGATCCGATTGTTTTCGGTTGTCGGACGGTTGAAATCGGATGTCACGCTTCAGCAAGCGAACGCAGAGATGGCGACCATTGCTGGGCGATTGGAGCAGCAATATCCCGACACGAATTCCGGCGTCGGCGCGCGCCTGGTTCCGCTGCACGAACAGGTGACGGGCAATGTCCGTCCCGCGCTGCTTCTGCTGCTGGGCGCGGTCGGATTGATGCTGCTGATTGTTTGCGCGAACGTGGCGAACCTGTTGCTGGCGCGGTCGGCGTCGCGGCGAAAAGAGATGGCCGTCCGCGCGGCGTTGGGCGCGGGGCAGGCGCGATTGATCAGACAGTTGCTGACTGAAAGCCTGACGATTTCACTCGTTGGCGGCGCGATTGGTTTGCTGGTTGCGACGTGGGGGATTGATCTACTGCTGGCGATGAGTCCGGCGCAAATCCCGCGATACAACCGGATCGGCATTGATGCGACGGTGCTTGGCTTCGCGTTGGCGGTTTCGGTGCTGACGGGAGTCATCTTCGGACTCGCGCCGGCGTTGCAGTCGGCGAAGATCAATTTGACCGAATCGTTGAAAGAGGGAGGTCGCGGGACGGGAGTTGGGCACAAGCGGATCAGCAACCTGCTGGTTATCACAGAAATCGCGTTGACGCTCGTGTTGTTGATCGGCGCTGGTTTGTTGATCAGAAGTTTTACGCGGTTGCTGGATGTCAATCCCGGCTTCACCACGGAAAACGTCTTGACGATGCAGATGTTGTTGCCCGGCTCGAAGTATCCGCAGCCGCAGCAGCGCGCCGAGTTCTATCGCCAGTTGGAGTCGCGCTTGAAGTCTTTGCCGGAAGTCGTTTCGGTCGGCGCGGTCACGCGATTGCCGCTGGGCGCGCTCAGCAACGTGACCAGCTTCGTGCAGATCGAAGGCCAACCCGTGCAGCCCGGCCATTGGCCCGAAGTTGATTTCCGCCGCGCCAGCGACGGTTATTTTCAAACGCTCGGAATTCCGCTGATCAAAGGCCGCCTCGTCACCGAACAGGACGTGGTGAGCGGCGCCAGCCTGATCGCCATCAACGAAGCGATGGCCAAGCGTTTCTGGCCGAACGAAGACCCAATCGGCAAGCGACTCAGGACCGGCGTCAATCCCGATCAAGCCAATTGGCAGACCGTGGTCGGCGTTGTCGGCAACGTGCGCCATCTTGGGTTGGACGTTGAGCCGCGCGCCGAAATCTACTTCCACACTCTGACCAGCCCGCCTTTTAGCCCTGTCGTCGCGATCCGAACAAAATCCGATCCGAAGAATTTGATCGCCAGTGTGCGCTCTCAAGTCCGCTCGATTGACGGCGATGTGGTGGTCGCAAATATCAACACAATGGAGGAACTGGTCAGCGCCTCAATCGCGCAGCGGAGGTTTTCGATGCTGCTGTTGGGCGTTTTCGCGGCGATTGCATTGCTGCTGGCCGCCATCGGAATTTATGGCGTGATCAGTTATTCGGTCGCGCAACGCGCCAGCGAGATCGGCGTTCGGATGGCGCTGGGCGCGCAATCGCGCGATGTGGTCAAGATGGTTTTGCGCGAAGGAATGCTGCTGGTTTTGGTCGGCGTAGGCATTGGCCTGATTGCGACGTTCGCGCTGGCGCGGCTGATGACGGGCTTGTTGTCGAACCTGCTTTTCAGCGTGCGGGCGACTGATCCGATAACTTTCGTGGGCGTCGCGGCGTTGCTCGCGCTGGTCGCGCTCTTCGCCTGTTACATTCCGGCGCGGCGGGCGGCGAAGGTTGACCCGATGGTTGCTTTAAGATGCGAATAGGAGGCGATGATGAACAGCTTGTTGCAGGATTTTCGTTTCGGTTTGCGAATGCTGGTCAAGAAACCGGCGTTTACGTTGATTGCCGTAATCACGCTAGCGCTCGGCATCGGCGCGAATGCGGCGATCTTCAGCGTCGTCAACGCGGTGCTGCTGCGCCCGCTGCCTTACCCGAGCGCCGAGCGGCTGATGACCGTTTGGGAGAATCACACGAAGCGCGACGGGCCGGAGCGCGAGTGGACATCGCCGCCCGGCTTTGAAGATTGGCGCGACCAGGCGAAATCGTTCGATCACGTCGTGGCGCTTCAGGGCTGGGGGCCGACACTGACCGGGCAAGGCGACCCAGAGCAGTTGGTCGGCGCTCTGGTTTCGCATAACACATTTGAGATGCTTGGCGTCGCGCCCGCGCTGGGCCGCGCGTTTCGTCCCGAAGAAGATCAGCGAGGGGCTGAAGGCGTGGTCATCATCAGCCAAAGTTTGTGGCAGCGGCGTTTCGGCGCAGACCCGGCGCTGGTCGGCAAAACGATTTTATTGAATGGTGAAAGCCGGATGGTCATCGGCGTCATGCCCGCGGGCTTCAAATTTCCGATCATCGCCAACGCCGATGTGTGGCGGCCAATCCAGCCTGTTCTCAATGCGGGATGTCAGCGCGGATGCATCACGATCCGAGTGATGGCGCGATTGAAACCCGAAGCGACAGAAGCGCAGGCGCGGGCCGAACTCAACACCATCGCTGCGCGCATCGAGCAGCAATTTCCCGATACGAACTCGAAAGTCGGCGCGACGCTCATCCCGCTGCACGAGTTTCTGGTCGGCCCGGTGAAGACGCAGATGCTGGCGCTGCTCGTCGCCGTCGCGTTCGTGCTGCTGATCGCCTGCGCGAACGTGGCCAACCTGCTGCTGGCGCGATCAGCCAGTCGCGCGACGGAGATCGCCATCCGCGCTTCGCTCGGCGCCGGGCGCTGGCGCATCGCGCGGCAGTTGCTGTCGGAGAGTTTGCTGCTGGCGGTGATCGGCGGAGTAGTGGGATTGCTGCTGGCGTACTGGCTGGTTGATCTGCTGGTCGGTTTCAGCCCGCAGGGAACGCCACGTCTGGATGAGATCGGGGTTGACTGGCGCGCGCTTGGTTACACGCTGGCCGTCACGATGCTGACCGGATTGCTGTTCGGCGCGGCGCCGGTCTGGCAGCTTTTCAAAACCGATCTCAACCAATCGCTCCGCGACGGGGGCAAAGGTTTGAAGACCGGCGGGGGCGGACGCGCGCTCAGTTTGTTGGTTGTGACTGAGACTGCGCTGGCGTTGATGCTGCTGGTTGGGGCGGGACTGCTGATCAGGAGCTTCATTCAGCTTCAGCGTGTTGATCCCGGCTTCAACCCGCGCAACGTGCTGACCGCCGTCGTGACATTGCCGCCGGCGGCTTATCCCGATGGTCAAGTCAGAGGCTTCTACAACCAACTTCTGGATCGCGTTAAGACGCTGCCTGGCGCGCAATCGGCCGCGGCGGTTTCGTCGCTTCCGCTCGCAGGCTTCGATACTGACAACGGGTTTGTGATCGAAGGCCGTCCCGCGCCGGCGCCCGATCAGCGACCCGTCGCGTGGATAAGCTCCGTGACCCACGATTATTTCCGCACGATGGGCATGCGGCTCATCGCCGGACGCGAGTTCACGGAACACGACAACGGAAATGCAGCCAAAGTCGTCATCATCAGCGAGGCCACGGCGCGTCGCCACTTCCCGAACGAAGACCCGATCGGCAAACGCATCGGCAATGGCCGCCCTGATGGTTGGCGGGAAATCATCGGCGTAACGGCTGACGTGAAGCATTTCGGCCTGAACCAGGACGCGCGCGTGTCGATGTTTGTTCCACATGGGCTGCGGCCGACGCGCCGAATGAACATCGTCGTGCGGACGGCAGGCGACCCGATAAGCCTGAGTTCAGCGCTGCGTGGCGCGGTCAGCGCGATGGATAAAAACCTGGCCGTCTCGAACCTCAGGGCGATGGAAGAGATCGCGGCGCAATCAATCGGCGGAGAACGGTTCACGCTGTTGCTGCTGAGCGTCTTCGCGGGGTTGGCGCTGTTGCTCTCGGCCGCCGGCATTTACGGCGTGATGTCTTACGCCGTCGCGCAGCGGACGCGTGAAATCGGCGTGCGAATGGCGCTGGGCGCTGAAGCCGGCTCCGTGCTGAGGCTGGTTATCGGTCAGGGAATGCTGCTGGCGCTCATCGGCGTCGGCATCGGGTTGGCGGGATCGCTGGCTCTGTCGCGGCTGATGAAAACTATGTTGTTCGGCGTGAGCGCCACCGATCCGCTGACCTTCATCGGTGTGGGAGCTTTGCTGGCGCTGGTCGCGCTGGTCGCCTGTTACGTTCCGGCCCGCCGCGCGGCGAAGGTGGACCCGATGATCGCATTGAGATATGAGTAGCGCGGCGCTGATCCGGAGTGCTAAAAAAATAGCATTTTGGGCTTGACCCCGCGCCGGGGTTGATGCTAATTTTTTAGCACGCTGGCGCTGATGGGCGCCGGCTGACCGAGAAACAATCCGAATTGCGAGGAGTTGAGGATGAGCAAGCAAGCCCACATCAACCTGAGCCGCCGCGAGCGGCAGATCATGGACGTTATCTACCAGCGCGGTCAGGCCACTGCGGCGGAGGTGGCTGAAAACCTGCCCGATCCGCCCAGCTATTCCGCCGTCCGCGCGATGTTGCGCCTGCTCGAAGAGAAAGGTCATTTGCGCCACGAGCAGGACGGCCCGCGCTATGTTTTCAAACCCACGCTCGCCCGCGACCGGGCGAAAAAATCCGCGCTCAAACAGATGTTGCAGACTTTCTTCGACGGTTCAATCGAGCAGGCGGTCGCCACGCTGCTCGACGTGTCGCGCTCGAAAATCTCCCGGGAAGAACTCGACAGGCTTTCACAGTTGATTGAGGAAGCCAGAAAGGAAGGACGGTGAATATGCCCCGACTCTCGCCGCAATCAATCGCGTTGATCCAACTGTTGCTCGACACCTTCGTCAAAAGCGCCATTATTTTGTCCGCCGCCGGGTTGCTCGCCGCGTCGTTGCGGAGAGCTTCGGCTGCGTCCAGGCATCTGGTCTGGAGCGTGGCGATTGTCAGTTTGCTGGCGCTGCCGGTTTTTTCAGTTGCGCTGCCGTCGTGGCAAATGCCTGTGTTGCCATCGCTGGCGCTGGCGGTCGCTGTTGACGAGGGCGTGCGCGAATCCGTTGACCTCGGCGGAGGCGCGGCTGCATCGGAGCTTGAGCACCGGAGAGAGATCAGAGTGTCGGCTGCTAGCCAGCGACCGGCGCTCGACCTGGCGCCAGCTTTGCCGCGCTCAAGTTCAGTGGCGCCACGACTCGATGTGGAGCCAGCCCCCGTCGTCTATTCTAGAAATACTTTTGACTGGAAAGCTGCGTTGTTTCTGGTTTGGCTGACTGGCGCGCTGGTGGTGATGGCGCGGTTGGCGGCGGGTACGGCCAAAGTCTGGTTGTTGACGCGGCGGGCGCAGCCGGTGACGGAAAGTTCCTGGGTGGCGCTCGCGCGGATGCTGGCTACCAGGCTGCGTCTGCGGAGCCGCGTCGAGATCTTCAAAACCGGGCAAGTCTCTTTGCCGATGACCTGGGGGGTGATGCGGTCAGTCGTGCTGTTACCGAACAACGCTGAGCAGTGGCCGGTGGAATGCCGCCGGATCGTGTTGTTGCACGAACTGACGCACGTCAAGCGGCGCGATTGTTTGATGCAGGCGCTGGCGCAACTGGCCTGCGCGCTCTACTGGTTCAATCCGCTGGTTTGGATGGCCGCGTGGCGGTTGCGCGTGGAGCGCGAAGTGGCCTGCGACGATCACGTGCTGGAATCGGGCACGAAGGCTTCGGATTACGCCAGCCAACTGGTGGTGATTGCCAGCTTGTTCAAAGTTTCGAATTGCGGCTCGCCGGTGGCTGTCGGAATGGCGTGCTCGCAGCTTGAGAGTCGTGTGCGTTCGATCTTAAACCCGAACGCGCGGCGGCGCGGCGTTAACGGCCTGAAGGTGGCTCTGGCGGCCGTTATCGCCGCGGTTCTGACCGCGTCGCTGGCGATGCTGCAACCGTGGCATGACGCCGAAGCTTCGGGGCGTAAAGATCGCGCATCAGCCAATCTTATCAATCCGTCGAATCTGCCATTTCCGGCGAACTTATTGATCCAAAGCTTCAAAAATCAGGATCCGCAGGAGCGCGCTGAAGCCCAGGAAGCCCCGGGAAAATCTGAAGAGCGTCAGAAGCAGATTGGCGAAGGTATTGGCGCCGGGCAAGGAACTGGGCAGGGAGCGGGCCAAGGCGCAGGTCAGGGAGCGGGCCAAGGCGCAGGGCAAGGTTCGGGTCAGGGGCAAGGGCAGGGAAAATCTGGGGAGTTGACCGTTGAGCAATTGATCGAGATGAGGGCCGTTGGCGTGACGCCCGAATATATCGAGACAATTCGCAAGCTCGGTTACAGCGACCTGACCGTCAAACAAGCAATCGAATTGCGTGCGGTTGGCGTTGACGAAGAGTTCATCAAACAAGCTCGCGGCTGGACAAACGGTAATCCTTCGATCGAACACTTGGTGGAGTTGAAAGCCATCGGCATGTCGTCCGATTACATCAACGGGATGAAGCGGGCCGGGTATGACAACGTGACGGTCGAAAAGCTTGTCGACATGAAAGCCGTGGGAGTCAATCCGGAATTTGTCGAATCAATGCGGCGGGCAGGTTTCGACAAACTGACGCCGGATCAATTAACCGAATTGAAAGCAGTAGGCGTGAACGAAGCCTTCGTCAAAGAAGCGCAGAGTTGGGGATTCGGCAAGCTCTCACTGGATGATCTGGTCGAGATCAAAGCGATCGGCGTAAGCCCCGAGTATATAAGTTCAGTGAAAGCTTTGGGCTTCGACAATCTATCGCTGAAGAAGTTGGTCGAGATGAAATCGGTCGGTGTGAGCGCGGATTTCGTCAGGCAGATGCGCGAGCTTGGTTTCGACAAGCTGACCCTCAACCAGTTGATCGAAATGAAGGCTGTAGGCGTGACTCCCGATTACGTCAGAAAAATGCGGGCAGCCGGTTTGAAGAATGTCTCGGTCAACGAATTGATCGAACTGAAAGCCACCGGCGTTGACAAGGTACTCACCAGAGAAAAGCGGTAATTCAATGTAGCGCAACTTGCGTCTGATAACAGAAATCCGCGTAGCCCGAACGGGTTGCGCCACATATTCAGAGAAGGCAACCAATGAAAAAAGCGTTGATGATTTCGACAGCCGCTCTTGTGTTCGCCGCCATTGGTCTATTTGCGCGCGGCTACACAGCGCCATCGCCGGTCGCGCAGGAAACGATCACCGGCGATTGGACAGCCAAAGTCAAACAGACCGACAGAGGCGCTGTGCTCTGGCTCTCGCTCAATCAAAGTTCGGAGTCGCGGCGGGGCAGATCGCAGATGAGCCACGATTTCCCGCTACAGGATTTCACCGGCCTCAATCCGAACGCCAACTCGAACGTGCAGTTCACGCTCCAGCGTGAGGCGGGCACAGTCTTCTTCGAGGGGCTGTTCAAAGACGGCAGGGGCGTGGGCGATTTCAAATTCACTCCGAATGGCGGTTTCATCGCTACGATGCGCAACCTGGGTTACGACAACCTGTCGTCTGAAAAGCTATTCTCGATGGCCTTCCTCGATGTCAGCACGAGCTTCATCAGTGAGTTGAAAGCGCTCGGTTACGACAAACTGACTCTGGATCAATTGCTCGGACTGAGAGCATTGGGCGCGAGCATCGCGTTTATCAAAGAAGCGCAGGGTTGGGGCTTCGGCAAGCTATCGGCTGACGAGTTGATCGAAATCAGGGCGATGGGCATCAGTCCCGATTACGCCAGCAAGATGAAGTCGCTGGGTTTCGACAACCTCTCGCTGAAGAAGCTGATCGAGTTGAAAGCTTTGGGCATAAATGAAAATTACGTCAAGGAGATGCGCGCGCTGGGCTTTGAAAACCTGACTGCGAACCAGTTGATCGAGATGAAGGCGATGGGCATCACCGCTGATTACGTGAAGAAGATGCGGGAGCTTGGGCTGAAGAACGTTTCGGTCCGCGAACTGATCGAGTTGAAGGCCACCGGAGCAGACAAGATTCTGGTCAGAGAGAAACGCTGATCCAACAAAAAGAGGAGGCAAAGATGAAGAAGGCATTGATCGTTATCACAATCGCAATCGCAATCGTATTCGCCGCTTTCAGTATGCTCGCGCACGGCAACGCCACTTCGTCGCCGACCGCTCAGGAGACGATCACTGGCGATTGGACGGCGAAGGTCAGGGAGACGCAGAGAGGGATCGTGCTCTGGCTGTCGCTCAATCGCAACACTGACGCGGGGAAGGGCAGATTTCAGATGAGCAGCGATTTCCCGTTGCAGGATTTCACCGGCCTTAACCCGAACGCCAACTCGAACGTGCAGTTCACGCTTCAGCGCGAAGCCGGGGTGGTTCTCTTCGACGGATTGTTCAAAGACGGCAGGGGAGTCGGCGATTTCAAATTCACTCCGAATGGCGGCTTCATCTCTACGATGCGCAATTTGGGTTACGACGATCTGTCGGTCGAAAAGCTCTTCTCGATGACGATGCACGATGTCAGCACGAGGTTCATCAACGAATTGAAATCATTTGGCTACGACAAAGTCCCGGTGAATAAATTGATCTCGATGCGGATTCACGGCGTCAACGGCGATTTCATTCGTAGGATGCAGGCGATCGGATACAAAGACATTCCGGGGGACAAGCTGATCTCAATGCGGATTCACGGCGTGGACGAGAAGTTCATCAAGGAAGTCGAAGCGATGGGCTACAAAGACCTGCCTGTGGACAAGCTGATCTCGATGCGCATTCACAACATCAACGCGGAAACCATCAGCAAGGCTAAAGCTTTGGGCTACGGCGACCTGCCACTCAACAAACTCTTCACGATGCAAATTCACAACATTGACGAAGAGTTCGTCAAAAGTGTTCAGGCGCTGGGTTACAACAACCTGCCTTTCGACAAGCTGGTCTCGATGCGCATCCACAACGTGAACGGGAAATTCATCAAAGAGGTTGAAGAAATGGGTTTCAGCAACGTCCCGGTGGACAAGCTGATCTCGATGCGCATTCACGGCGTGGACGAGACGTTTGCCAAAGAGATGAAAGACCAGGGATTCAGCAATCTCTCGATTGACGACTTGATCAAGCTGCGCATTCACGGCGTTGATTCGAATTACATCAGGAGGATGAGAGGGGTTCGGTGACAAGCGGCTACTGGCCCAGGTGTAAGAGCGCGTAGCGCAACGGAGCGTCGGAAACCTTGATCAATCCTTCGAATGGCCCGTCCATTTCCAGGATCAGAAAGACCACGCTCGAGACTGACAACGCGCACACGAATAGGACTGCGATGACGGTGGCGTTGCGGGGCGCGAAGAGGCCAAAGCTCATAAAGGTAATGGTGAGCCAGAGCGACAGAGCGACGAGAAAAGGAGTGGGGATTGAGACGCCTTTCCATCCGAAGATAAGCCACCGAACTTTCAGCATGTCTTCACTGACATCCAGGGCACGAGACTTGAACCACCGCTGAGTGTCGTTCTGCGGTGAGAGCGTGCGAATCCGATCCTCGATTCCCTCAACCGTCGGCGCTACTTCAGACGGATCTACCCTCGCAGGCCGGGAGCTATCCTCAGGCCAAATCATGTTCACCCTGAGGGACACGATTCGCCGGATTGAATCACGGATTTCCTTTGTCTCTGGGCCGTAGCGGGCCAGGGCGCGGTCGAGCGTCAGGATGTCCGCCGCCGTGTGTTTGACCGCCGTGTCTTGAGCGTCGAACGAACTCTTGGCCGAAGCGGTGACCAGGCCCAGGACGAGCGCCGTCATCGTCGCGATTAATCCGATCCCCAACTTCACAGTATCTTTTGATTCGTTGCTCAGATGATCTTCCGGCAAAGCAGCGCGCAGGGACATGCCGAGTATCGCGCCGCCGAGAACGAAGGCAAACACAACCAAGCCGATTACGATAGGATTCACGGCTGTGATCATCGTTTCGGCCATGGCCCCCCTTCAAGCAGCTTTGCGTCCGTTATTCGAACGCTTTGCCGCAGGACGCGCAGGCACGTCGAGATGATCCACCAACCATCCGAACAAGTCT
>Ga0187892_10007626_pt1 | contig 15302 bp, 13 predicted proteins | sample MA1701073metaG_FD_139345 | JGI IMG/M metagenome (GOLD analysis project Ga0187892, IMG submission 139345) | Bio-ooze microbial communities from a basaltic lava cave in the Kipuka Kanohina Cave System on the Island of Hawaii, USA - MA170107-3 metaG ... | reverse complement strand
GTTTTTAAAGTAATGCTTTAATTGTTTTTATTTTAAAAGTTTTCGTTATAATAATATAATAAAAAAATAAAACAAAATCAAGTTTTTTGTAATTTTTATTTTCCGGACAGACACTAACTACGAACGTCTTGAGACGGGCCGGCACCTCTTCAACCGCGCAAAAAATCGCCTTGGGAAATTTCGCTTGGGTGGCCTTGACCTTGTCGGGCTGGCCGCCGGCGAACACGTAGAAAATTTTAGCCATGATGATTTTGCCTAAAAGTAGTTTTAGCCTAATGAAATGCAAAGAAGCAAATTTTCAAAAAAATTTTCGAGGTGCTCGCTTCGCTCGCATTAATAAGGGTAAAAAGCGTAAAAAGTGCTCAAAGTTTAACGAACGTCCTGGGCACAACGAAAACCAACATAACTGTAGCGGTCCGTTGGCTCGTAGCCGCCGCGGCTGGCGCAGCGCACATCCTGTGGATACTTGACCCACGACCCGCCGCGCAACACCCGAGAATTCTCGCCGCGGTCATACCAAGTCTCCATCCACTCCCACACATTGCCAGCCATGTCCATCAAGCCTTCCGGCGTGGCGCCGGCCGGGTAAGCGCCGACCGGCGTGGTGTGCCCAACGTGAAGATCGTAATTGGCGCGAGTTTTATCCGGCGCCTCATTGCCCCACGGATACTCTCTTTTCCCGCCGCTCGCCGCCCATTCCCATTCGATTTCAGTCGGCAGGCGAAAACCCGTAGAGACGTTCCGGCGGAACGTCTCTACCGTTAACCATTCGCAATACGCCTTCGCACTGTGCCAATTCACGTCCACCACCGGCTGGTCGTCGCCGTTGAAGCGTTTGTCGTCGGCGTACTTGGAACGATGCTTTTCTCGTTCACTTTCTGGCAATGAGGCAAGGAAAATATTGTACAGCTTGTTGGTCACCGGATATTTGGCAACATACAAATCCGGCACTTGCACCAGTTCTTTTGTCGCAGAAAATTTGTATTTGCCGCCCGGGATCAAAATGTATTCGGCATTGTCTTCCAACGGATTGAAGAACCGATTCGGCTTTTCGTCGGCGCTGGCCGGCGGCTTGATCACCGCCCACTCAATCAAAATCTGTTCAGCGAGCTGGCGGACTTTCGGCTCTTTATCATCCTGCCGCGCGGCTTGCAGCAAGGCGGTGGCGGCTTCGGGTACAGAGACCCCGCCGGGTCGTCTCCACAAGCGCACGCATTGCAGGGCGTTATAGCGCTTTTGCCAGGCCAGCTTCTGGTTGCGGATGATTTTTTCAAACGGCGCCAGCGGCTTGTCCGCGGCCTCGCGCACGAGCTGCAAGAGCAGCGGCGAGGTCGGGCCGGCGTTCTTGTCGTGTTTCAAAAAGCTTTCAATAAACGCCGGAAAAATTTCCGGGCTGGTGAGGCCGGCGCTGAAGAGCAGGGTTTCCTGCCACCAATCGCTGCCAAAATTTTCCACCAGCATCTCCACGTCGTTGCGGTTGGCAATCTCCAGCGCCGCCAGAAACTCGCGAAACGATTTGTGCTGAAAGGTGTAAGTGTCAGCGCCCGAACCGACCAGCACGCCGGCGCGGTCGCGGAGATTTTCCAAAAATTCGAGCGCGGCGGTGCCGGGGCGCACGGCTTGCAATTTGTCCGCGATCTGCTTTTCCACTTCAACGCGCGGGGCTTCGTCTTTCTGCCAATCGGCGTGCATCCACAGCGCCAGCGGCCGCAGCACCAGCCGGGCTTTGGCGGCGCTCACTAGCGGCTCGATCTTTTTGGCCTGGTCGCGGTGGTCGAGCAGAAAATCCATGCAGCGGCTGTACAGCTCGACGCGCTCGCCGGCCAGGCTGCCCTGCTCCTTCCAAATGATCGCCATGATTTGCAGCAACACCGGAATGCTCGCCATGTCGCGCAGGGAGCGGTTCTCCTCGCGCCCGAGAAATTCCGCGACGGCGCCGGCTTCGGCCGCGGCGCTGCGGTCGATGTCCTGCAAACGTTCCGGCGCCTCGGCTTCGCGCGCTTCCAGGCTTTCGCGCCGCGCGGCGTGAAACCATTGCTGCAAAAACGTCTGCTGCTGGCCGGCGTCCAAATCCAGCACGTCGGCGCGCAGATGCGAGCTTTGCAACGCCACGCCCTCGGCCTCGCGATACCCGGTGAAGCGGCAGGTGACGACGAAAGTCGAAGCGCCGTAGGTGGGAACCGCCTTGTCGATCCAATCGCAAATCTGCCGGCGCTGCGCCAGATCGCTCACTTCGTCGAGGCCGTCGAGCAGCACCAGCGCGCCCGGCTCGTGCAGCCAGGTTGCAAAGCGTTCGGCGCTGAGCGGTTGGTTGTGCTTTTTGGCCCACGCCGCCAGGGCTTCGGCAAAAGGCTTGGCCGGGTCGATCTGGCGCAGCGGCGCGAAAATGGGAACGAGCGAATTATGCAGACGCAGGCGCTCGCGGCCTTGCGGATCGAGGCAACAGACGGCAAAATATTTCAGCAGGGTGGTTTTGCCGGAGCCGGGGCCGCCGAGCACGAGCAGCGATTTTTGTTTGCGCACGGCGCGCTGCAACACTTCCGCCGGGTTGAGCAGGCGATCTTCGCGGCTTTCGGGAGCGGGCAGCCCCCGGCCTTTTTTTTCAGAATTCGCTAAGGAAAGGCGGGGCAAGTGTTTCATCTCCATCTCGCGGCCGTATTCCGCCAAACGCAGCGAGACAAAAACATCCAGCAGGCGCACGTCGATGTTGGCATGAGAAAGAAAGCCGAAGAGCCGGATGCGGCCATGCTCGCGGCGGACGAAGTCGAGGTAGCGCTGCTCGCTGTCGGCGAGCTGCGCATTGTGTTTTGCCGCTTCGGTGATGATGGTGACATTTTGGGCGTGAATCGTTCCAACGGCCACACCGCCGGTTGTTGCCGCGGCGGCGGTTTTGCCGGTCGCCACGGCGCTTTTCCTGCCCGCGTCAATTTTGGCGTCGATGCGCAAACGGCTGCCGGCTTGTTGAAGCGAGGCTTGCATCGCTTCGACAAACCATTCGCGCTCTTTTTTGCCGGTTTTGGTTTCATTGAAAGCTTGCTGCGCCAACGGCAGGGCTTCGACTTTTTCCAGCAGCAGATCGATCGCGTCGCGAACTTCGGTTGAATTTTTTGCCGCCGTCTCCAAAAGGCGGACGCGCTCGGCTTCACTATCTTTCGTTCGCAACTCTTCCAGCAAATTGCCGAGCGCCTCGATGCCCAATCCGCCCAGCAAAAGCGTCAAATTGCCAAAAGCCACCGCGAAGTTGGAGGCGGTGACCACCGGGGCCAACGCGGTCGCAGCGGCGAGCGCGTAGAGAAACGGCGGGCTCTCGCTGCGCGAGCGTTCGTACAAATTCACCGACAGCTTCAGCCAGGCGTCGGAGAATTTTTGCTTGAGGCTTTTGAGAAAGTTGGACATCTTGTTTTATCAGAAAAAACGCCTGAAGAGTTTTGACGTTCAAATTCGATAATCTTTTGTAGTCCCCGCCCCCAACGGGCGTAGCCTTGTGGGCGGCTGTTAGAGCTACGAAATTCACGGTTGCAAGAATGCCCCACAAGGGGGCAGGACTACAATTTATTGCCGATTTTGATTGTCAGGCGTCACTACAAAAATCAACTTAATCTTCTTTGCGTCGCTGCGTCTTTGCCGGCGCTTTTATTTTTTTGTTTATGGTTCATCTGTGTTACACGCTATCAATATAATCATCCCCGACCGGCAAAGCAAGCGCGAAAAAGGTATTGCGTTGCCTGCCGAAAATTTGTATCTTGAAATACGCCCGAACCAGCAAATCAATCTGGCAACCGCAAATCAACGCTAATCGACACGAATAAAAGCGTGCCTTGGCGGTTCGCAAAAACTTCGCAGTAAACTGTTACCATGAATTATGTAGTCCCTGCCCCTTGTGGGCGGCTATCAAAAACAGCGACCCACAAGGGGTCGAGACTACAAAAATTAAAGCAACATCGCACCAGTCGTGTTTAACCCCGCAGAGAGTGAGGCCTGAGGCACATGACCCAAGCTCCCAATACCATCGGCAAACCGATTCCGCTCATCGACGGTTTGAAGAAAACCACCGGCGAGGGAATTTACACGGACGACATCAAGCTGCCCGGCATGCTCGTCGGCAAGATTTTGCGCAGCCCGGCGCCGCACGCCCGCATTGTCAAGATCGACACGAGCCAGGCCGAAGCGCTGCCCGGCGTTCACGCCGTCGTCATCGGCAAAGAAGCCCCGAACACTTTTGGCGTGCTGCCGATCAGCGAAGATGAAACCGCGATGGCGGTGGATAAAGTCATCTACATCGGCGATTGCGTCGCCGGCGTCGCGGCGGATGATGAAGAGATCGCGCTCAAAGCGCTCGCGCTCATCAAAGTTGACTACGAAGAATTGCCGGAATATCGTAGAATCGAAGACAGCCTGAAACCGGCCGCCGAGCCGATTCATTCCGGCACGGTGGACGGCACGAACATTCACAAAGAAGTCGATCAAAATTTCGGCGATGTTGAGGCGGCGCGCGCCGGCAGCGCTTATGTGCGCGAGGCGGAATTTGAGTTCGACGGCGTGACGCACGCCTTCACCGAGCCGCATTGCGTGATCGCGCATTACGACGCCGACGATCGCATGACGGTGTGGTCGGCGCAGCAAGTGCCGCATTATCTGCATCGCGCCATGGCGACTGTGCTCGACATGCCGATGCACCGCATTCGCGTCATCCGGCCGATGGTCGGCGGCGCATTCGGCGGCAAGAGCGATCCGTTTCCGCACGAGATGATCGCGGCGCTGCTCTCGCGCAAATGCCGGCGCCCGGTGAAAATCCTTTTTGATCGTGAAGAAGTTTTCATCACCAATCATGGCCGGCATCCCACCAAAACGCAGATTGCGATGGGCATCGACGACAAAGGCAAAATGGCTTTTCTCGATCTCAAAGCGCGCATCGACGGCGGCGCCTGGGGAAGCTTCGGGGTGGTGACGACGTATTACAACGGCGTGTTGTGCATGGGGCCGTACGATATTCCAAATTTCCGCTACAGCGGCAAGCGGGTTTACACCAACAAACCACCCTCCGGCGCGATGCGCGGCCACGGCGCGGTGAACTCGCGCTTTGCGATGGAAGTGCTGATCGACGAGCTGTGCGAAGCGGCGCAAGCGGATCCGTGTGATTTGCGTCTGCAAAATTTGCTGCCGCCGAATTCGAGGACGGTCAACGAATTTCGCATCACCAGCAACGGCACGCAAGAGTGCATCGAGCGGGCGCGACAAGCTTCGGAGTGGGACAAAAAATTTCGCAAATTGCCGCCCGGCCGCGGCATCGGCGTGGCCTGCGGGTTTTACATCAGCGGCAGCGCGCACCGCATTCATTTCAACGAGCTGCCGCAATCGACGGTGCATTTGAAAATCGACATGGACGGCGGCATCACGGTACACTGCATGGCCGCGGAAATCGGGCAGGGCAGCGACACCATGCTGGCGCAATGCGTCGCCGAGCCGCTCGGGGTGAATTTGGATCGCCTCCGTATTTTTTCCAGCGATTCCGACGCCGATCCCATCGATCTCGGCTCGTATTCGAGCCGGGTCACGTTCATGGCCGGCAATGCGGCGCGCGAAGCGGCGTTGAAGATTCGCGACGATCTCGTCAACGCGGCGCAAAAGCTGACGGGTTATCCGGCGGAGGGATTTATTTTGCAAAACGAAGAATTGATTTACGCCAAAGATCCGCGCGTGCGCGTGACGTTCATGCAAGCTTTGGAAAAGGCGCTGGCAAACAACGGCGCTTTGATTGCGAAGGGCAAGTACATGGGCCCGCCGCCCATCGGCGGCAAGTTCAAAGGCGCGCGCGCCGGGCTTTCGCCGACGTACAGTTTTCAATGTTACATTGCCGAGGTGACGGTCGATCTCGAAACCTGCGAGACGCGCGTCGAGAAAGTTTGGGCGGCGCACGATTGCGGCAAGGCGCTCAATCCGCTCGCGGTCGCCGGACAGATCGAAGGCTGCATTCACATGGGCCTCGGCCAGGCGTTGATGGAAGAAATGCCCTACAATCGCGGCAACATCCTCGGGCCGAATTTTCTCGACTATCGCACGCTGACGCCGATGCAGATGCCGGAGGTGGACGTTATCATCGTCGAGAGCAACGACCCCGAAGGCCCGTTTGGCGCCAAGGAAGCCGGCGAAGGCCCACTGCTGCCCATTCTGCCCGCAGTCGCCAATGCGATTTACGACGCCACCGGCGTGCGCATGCGCAGCTTGCCGATGACGGCGGATAAAATTTGGCGGATGAGACAGCAGGAAAAGCGCGCAAAACGGAAGATGCAGCCGCGGGCGATGGCTGTATCGGCATAATGCTGCACGAGCACTAAAATAGCACTTTGAAATTACCTATGTCCACAAAAACACCTCCGGAAATTGAGATGCTTTCACGGCAAATGCGTGAACTTGCCGAAGTGATTAATCATAAACCCGATATGGAATGTGTGTTAATTGTTGGAAGTTTTCTTGATCAATGTTTGGCGGCATTGCTTCGAAGGTATTTTGTGAAGAGTGAGACCGCTGATAATTTCCTCAGCTTTAAAAAAGGAAATCTCGGTGAATTTGCAAGTAGAATCAAGATGTGCTACTGTCTTGGATTAATCACAAAGGAGATGCTAAAAAATCTTGAAACTATTGGCAAGATACGCAATTTTTTCGGCCATACACACTTGTCGCTCGACTTCTCAAATTCTGACATCAAGAAATCCTGCGACGAACTGACTTTTCCTAAAATTCACGAAATTGTAAACGGAGATGGAAGCGCCCCTTTCGCCCAAGTTCATGGCTCACGGAACCGTTTCACGACAATCTCATTTATGTTGGCAAGTCGCCTGCTGTTGACGGGGTTGGCGACAACGCATCGAGAACGTTTGAAACAAGGCTGGGAATAGATGCAAGTTGGAATGTGCCTACTTTGTTCGTAGGTAAAAATTTAAAATCCGCGAAAATCAGCGCAATCCGCGTCATCCGTGTTCAAGAAAAAATACTTACGAACAATCATGATCCTCCCTGCATTTCAATATCACCAACCGCAAACCCTCGCCGAGGCGATTGCGTTGGCCGATTCCTGCAACGGCGATTTTGACTTCGTCTCCGGCGGCACGGATTTGCTGCCGAATTACAAAGACCGCTTGAATCCGCGCGCGAATGTGATCAGCCTTTCCGGCATCAAAGAGCTTTACGAAATCTCGCCGGCGAAAATTGGCGCGATGGCGCGGCTCATTGATGTTGAGAATAACAAGCTGCTGCGCGAGCGCCTGCCGGTGATTTCTCTTGCCGCAGCGACAATTGCCACGCCGCTCATTCGCGAGTCCGGCACGGTCGGCGGCAATATCATGCTGGACACGCGCTGTTATTATTTCAACCAAACCTGGTTCTGGCGGGATTCCAAAGATTATTGCCTCAAAGCCGACGGCGATAAATGCCTGGTCGTGCCGAGTGAAAAAGTTTGTTATGCGACGTACTCCGGCGATCTGGCGCCGGTGTTCATGGCGCTCGGCGCGACGTTTGTGCTGGAAGGCCCGGACGGCAAGCGCGAAGTTCCCTCGGCAAAATTCTTTACGCACGACGGCATTACCCGCAACGTCAAATTGCCGGAAGAAATTTTAACGCAGGTGATCATCCCGAGCCAGGCCCAGAGGTTACGGGCAAATTACATGAAGCTGCGCGTGCGCGACTCGATGGATTTTCCGGTGATGGGCGCGGCTATTGCCATCGATCTTAACGAACGCACGATCGAATCTCTGCGGATCGCGCTCACCGGCGTCGCCACCACGCCGCTGCTTTTTGATGAAATCACGGATGGGCTGGCCGGCGATCAGCTCACGGATGATTTAATTGATGGAGTGAGTGAAGACATTATGAATCGCGTCACGCCGTATCGCAACGTCGCTTATTCGCCGCAATACCGGAAAGCGATGATCGGCGTTTATTTGAAGCGGATGCTGCGAGAATTTTGAAAAAATTTTTCCTGAAATGGAACAAATTTGCGCCGAATATGGTATATATAATCGAACACGACGTGATGCATGGACGCGTGATGATGCCAGGGAAATTTAAAGGCATGAGTGACAAAAAGTTATTTCCTTTCGTCGTTTTCCTTCCTCCTCAGAATCCCTAGGTTCCTTTGTGAGCCTGGGGATTTTTTTTGAATTTGCTAAAGAAAACATCGGTTCTCTCTCACCGCATCAACGTCAACTTTCTCATCTCCTCAAAATTCCCCGCGCGCAGGCGATAAAAATAAATGCCCGAAGGCAGTTCTGCGCCGTTGGCGTCGCGGCCGTCCCAGAACAACACATTATACCCGGCAGGAAAATTGGATTTGGCCAAAACCCGGACTCGCCGGCCAAGCAAATCAAAAAGGCTCAACTCAGCCGGTAAATCATGCGGCAGAAAAAACCGAATGACGGTTTGCGCCTGCGGCGGCGTCGCGGCGGCGCGCAGCGGATTGGGGAAATTTTGTTCCAGCGCAAATTGCAGCGGCCCGATTTGCGGCGGCTGGCCGCCAATCGCCGCGGCCATTTTTAAATTATGCGGCTTGCCAAAAGCCTGCTCGTTTGGCGTCCAGTTTCCACTTGGTAATTTGACGCTGGTGCGAAAGACCGGCCTGGTCACGCCGTCATCGAAAAGCAGTTGCACAGCGCCATTGTCAACCACTTCGACCGACACGAAAAAATCATCTCCGACGGTCACGGCGAGGTTGCGATCTCCCAGCCAAAGCTCGTAGGGAATCAGCGCCCCGCGTGTGAGCGCTTGCAGAGGCACATCAATTTGAGAGATCGCTTCACCGGGGAGATTGCGATTGGCGACATCGGGTTTTAAAACGGAAAATCGCAAGGCGCCGGTTCCTTGAATGGCATTTTCCCCGCTGTTGATAAACAGGCGAATCCACAACAATTGCCCGCTTATACTCGGCGTAAAGCGCGTCGCCGCTGCCGCATAATTTTGCGCGGTACCAATCGGCAGAAAAAGCGCGGCTTTCGCATCAAAGTATTGATCGAGAATTTGATTGGGAGGGTCATTCGCCAAAAAATTGATGCTGTCAGTGAGGCCGTTCGGCGCGACCGTCACGGCGACGGCTTCATCGGGCCGGTCGGCCAAATGATCGTGACTCTCGCGGACGCCGTTGTAATATTCAAATGGAACCGGCTGCAGAAACGAAAGGTCGGCGCGGCTTTTGGCATGCGGCCCCACGCTCGAGCCGCCGCTAAAATTTTCCAAAATCGGCTCCGTCAAAATAAAATAATCGCCCGGCGGCAAGCCGCGCAATTCAAAAACGCCGGCGGCATTGCCCAAATAATCCGTCACCGTGCTGTATCGTTCGGCTGGATTAGCGGTGTTGATCGCGATGACGTTGGCGCCGCGCACGAACGTGCCGTCGCGCCGGCGTATCGCGCCGCGCAACGCGCCGCGGTTAGTAAAAAAATCAGGTGTGGGATAAAGCCGGCTGACGGAGACGATGTCGTCCACGGTAAGTTCCGTGTTGGTCGTGCTGATCGGAAACATCAACGGCACGAGCGCGTCATTCGCTTGCAGGCCGTCGATGCCTTCATGCTTGTTGATTTGCGCGTGATCCAAGCCAAGCAGATGACCCAGCTCGTGCTTGATAACGCCGAAATATTGCTGCAGCGTGGCTTTGTTGCTCAAAAAACCGTTGATCAAAATTTCGCTCTCGGCATAGAATCCGGCATTGGGGCCGCTGGTGAAATAGGCCGATACCGCCAAGCCCAGGGTGTTGTTTTTCGCGCCAGCGCCGCGAATGGCATCCATCATCTTCCCATCGCTGTCCAGCAGCACCGGGTTGACGCCGTCGTCGAATTTTCCCCAGTACGTTTTGTAATTGCTCGCGGTGACGTCATCCGGAAAATTTTCGCCGCGCGCAAATGACGGCGTGGCGGTGGCAATTCCCTCCCAGTCTCTAAAAGCGTTTTGGACGAGGCGAGCCGCGTCGGCGTTGCTGTACGAGCCAAGCCGGCCAGGATCAAGACGCCAAGTCAGAGGAAAGGCCGTTTGGCGATAAACCACGGCGCGATTGGAAAAAATTGTCAGTGGGCCGCCAGCCATAGCGTTACTCGTGAACAAAACGATGGACAAAAAAATCGTCTTGCATTTTAAAAAATCAAGAAAACAATTTTTCATAGAGACCCTCTACGGTTGCCGGCCGGCGGCGGCCATTTCGCGGACGAGTTTGATGAAATCGTGATATTCCATCAGGCCTGCGGCCTTAGGGGTCGCGGCCGGTGCATCGAGATAGGGCGTCAACATTTTCACGTGAAGAAGATTGCCCGACACAAATTTTTTGCCGGTAACCGGGTCACGCTCGACGGTTAGCTTGCCCTCGCTGACGCCAATCGGGCTGGTCAATCCCAAAACGCTGGCGGGATAAAGAAAGACCATCACCTCTTCGCCTTCGGTGAAATAACTCATGTCGGCGACAAAAACATTCAAGCCGTTGTAACTTCCGCCGTACTGTTTAAACGTGAAATGATCTTTGCCAACGCCGCGCACGGCGTCTTCCACCGCCACGGTGGAATTGGTGACGATGAAACCGCTGGCCGGGTCGCGTTCGCTCCAAACTTTGACGACCTTGCCGGAAAAAACAAAACCGGAGGCGGCGATCATTTGCGGCAAAGACAGATGTTGGGATTGCGCCAGGATCATTCGCTGGCTCAACAACAAAATCAGCGGCAAAAGCGCGATGAAAATTTTTTGGCGAGACATGGATTCCTTTCCGAGTATTCAAAAATCCGTTAAGAACACCAGATGAAGATAGAGCCGAAAAGCTTTTCGCGCAAGCAGATTTTGCTGAATAATCATCACTGAATAATCATCTTGCCGTTCTCAATCCGATTGCATATCTTGTTCGTACCATTTTAAATAATCACTCGAGAGATTAAACCATGTCTTCACGGCTCGGCGATCATCTCAGCGCGGCGCGGCGGCATCGTTTTGTCGGACGAGAAGCCGAACGGGCGCTCTTTCAGTCGGCCCTCGACGCCGAAAAATGGCCTTTTTTCATTCTCCATGTTTTCGGCCCCGGCGGCGTCGGCAAAACCACGCTGTTGCAGGAATTTGCGGCCGGTTGCCGGCAGCAGGATGTTGCCGCGATCTGGCTTGACGCGCGCCATCTCGACGCCTCGCCAAATTCTTTTACACTGGCGTTGCAGCACGCCCTCGGCAGCGAGACGGAACGTCCGCCGCTCGACGCGCTGGCGGCGCAGGAAAAACGCAGCGTCATTTTTATTGATACTTATGAAAAGCTCAGTCCGTTGGATGGCTGGCTGCGTGAAGTTTTTTTGCCGCAGCTTCCGGAAAATGTTCTGCTGGTGACGGCCGGCCGCGAAGCGCTTGCATCGGCATGGCGCACCGATCCCGGCTTGAGCGCGTTTATTCGCGCGATGCCGCTGCGCAATCTCAATCCGGAAGAAAGCCGGGCGTATCTGAACCAGCGCCGGGTTTCGCCCGAACAGCATCAATCGATGCTCGACTTCACGCGCGGGCATCCGCTGGCGCTTTCACTCGTCGCCGATGTGTTCGATCAGCGCCAGGCTACGCCCGCCGGGTATCAACATTTCGTTCCCGAAGAAGCGCCCGATGTGATTCAAACCCTGCTCGAGCGTTTCGTGCAAAAAGTGCCGAGTCCGGCGCATCGCACCGCGCTGGACGCTTGCGCTTTATTTCATCTGACCACGGAAGCGCTGCTCTCCGAAATTCTGCAAGTCGCCGAAGCCCGCGAATTGTTCGACTGGCTGCGGCCGCTGTCGTTTATTCAATCCGGCCGCGATGGTTTGTTTCCGCACGATTTGGTGCGCGACGTGCTGTGCGCGGATTTGCAATGGCGCAATCCCGATTGGTATGCGGAGCTGCACAAGCGGGCACGCGCTTATTACACCCGGCGTTTGCAGCAAACTCGGGGCATCGAGCAGCGCCGCGTTTTGGTGGAATACATTTATCTGCATCGCCGCAATCCCGTCGTGCGCCCGGCGTTTGAATGGCAGGAAGGCGGCAACGTTTGGAGCGACACGGCGCGCCCTGCCGATATTCCGGAGCTTTTGGCGATGATCGAACGGCACGAAGGTGAGACTTCGGCAAAACTCGCCGCTTATTGGTTTGAAAAAAATTTGAATTTCGCGCAGATTTTTCGCGGGGATAAACAAAAGCCGGTGGGCTTTTTAATGTCGATTACACTGGAACAAATCACCGACGAAATAGCGAAGCTTGATCCGGCCTTGGAAAAAGCGCGGAAGTTCTTGCAGCGTCAGGCGCCGTTGCGCGCCGGCGAGCGGTTGATTTATTTTCGTTATTGGATGGCCGGCGACACGTATCAATCGCCTTCGCCCACGCAAAGCGGCATTTTCATCAACATGGTGCAATCTTATTTTGCCACGCCGGGTTTGGCCTTTACGTTCCTGCCGTGCGCCAATGCGGAAATCTGGGCGCCGGTTGCGGCTTATGCCGATTTGGCGCGGACGCCTGAGCTTGATTTCGAGATCGATGGGCGAAGCTTTGGCGTGTACACGCACGATTGGCGCGCCACGCCGCCGATGGCGTGGCTGGAAATTTTGGCCGGCCGCGAGCTTTCCCAACAAGCTGATTATGCCGCTGCGCCGAAAATCAACACCACCGTCGTGCTCAGTGAACCGGATTTTGCCGAAGCGATTCATCACGCTTTGCGCGCTTACCCTCGTCCCAGCTTGTTGCGCAACAGTCCCTTGCTCAAATCAAGGCTTGTCAACGAACACAGCGGCAAAGATGCGGATGAGACTGAACGCATTGCCGTTCTGCTTGATTTGCTCCAAGACGCCGCCAAGTCATTGGAATCATCCCCGCGCGAGGCGAAATGGTATCACGTCTTGCATCGAACCTACTTCAATCCCGCTGAAAGCCAGGAATTGGCCGCCGAGGCCTTGCATCTTTCCTTTAGCACCTACCGCCGTTATCTCAAAGCCGGCATCGAGCGCGTCACGGAGGTCTTGTGGCTGAAAGAGATTAGTGCATGAAATGCCGGGCCATCAAAAAAGCCGGCGGCAATAAGAGCAAAGCGGTGAAGCTGCTGGGGAGTACAAGAAGGAAGTTGTATTCGATGTTGGAGAGGCTGGGGTGAGATTTGATATTTAAGTTGTTAGTCAAAAAATAACGTCCGTTTCCGCGGCTTGGCAGGCAAGAGACGAAAATCATTTAAAAACAAAACCTCAAATTCTATCTCAAAATAAAATTCATGCACGGCCTACCAAGTCCGCTGGAAACGAAGTCAGACTGAGTTTAGAGATTACAACACGGATTTCACAATCTCATTCATGTTAGGAAAATAAAAGGCAGAATCGACCTTGTTCTGCTCAAATTCCTCATTGATTGCCTTCTTCTCATCCGGAGTAACTTCATATGCACGCATATTGTATGCGTGTCCTTGATAGTATTTTGTTTGAAAAATAAACCAACCTTTCTGTCTCCATGCATTCAAATTATATCGATTTGTATCGCAATAAAAGAGATAGGGCTTCGGATTCACTTTTGTTATTGCATGGGTAACTGGTGGAAAGTTTGGGCTGAAAAATATTGATTCAATATCAGCGTAATCAATGTCGTTAGCAAGTCCTAGAATATCATAACCGTATACTTTATAAATATATCCAATTTCATCAGGGTGTTCTTTAACTGCAAAGAATAAAGCCGTGTCCAGTTTGCTGGTCATATCGATTAATCGAGTATCAAAGCCATGATGCTGCAGATAGGCGACAAATCGGAGATTAATGTCGCTATGAAAGGGATTATCTTCAGGGTATAAACCTTTAAAGCAACGCTTGTAGTATTCTCTTTCTTCATCCTCGTCTGATATATTTCTGCGACTCCATTTGCTGGTCACAGGATGATCCCATTTTCGCGATTCCCCTCTCAATAGAAAAAATGATGGTGGATGAAATAGTTTCCGATCTTGAATAGATTTTATATGAGATTCAAGAATGTTAGCTCGCATTATCCAATCTTCAATTGCACTCATAATTGAAATGATCCTTTGTCAAATCAAATACCCACTGTTGAATTTGTAATGGTTTAAAGAAATACTAGCGTCGATTAAAAAATTTGCCAGCAGAACACTAAAACCCTACGCGAAGTCCGGCTTTGGGAAAGCCATCAAACCCAGAGTTTGATTTAAAGCCATCGGAGATAGTAATCTATTTTTGAGTATACAAAGCTTGAAAAATCATCTGCAACTTCTCCCACGTCTCCCACAACCCCTCCGAAACAACTTTCGTATGCCCAACCACCGGCATGAAGTTGGTGTCGCCCTCCCAGCGCGGGACGAGGTGGAAATGCAGATGATCGTCGATGCCGGCGCCGGCGGTTTTGCCGGCGTTCATGCCGATGTTGAAGCCGTGCGGGGACATGCCTCTTTCAATGCCTTGATGCACGAAGAGATTCTCGCGGTCGTTACAGCGACCAATCTTCGATAGCCAAGCCGGGGACTTTTGCGAAATCTGAGCGGTTACGGGTCACGAGAATACTGCTGCCCATGGCCAAAGCGATTGCAGCAATCTGCAAATCGTGAATACCGACACGAATCTTTTGCTGACGCAACATGGCAAATTGAGCATCTGCGGCATTATCAAAATCAAGAATTTGGAGTTTATTAAAATATTGAACGGCTTGGCGTAATTCTGCAAAAGCTTTGATAATCGCGTGTGAAGATTTGGCTCTTTTAATTTGGGCAAGCCGGCCTTGAAGCTGTTCTTCCACAGTGATAATAGTCACCGCCAGTTGCTGGGGTGGCGTTGCCCCAACCTTGACAGTCACTCGTGGATGCCGGCGTTGAAAGAGGCTGACGTGGTCTGTATCAAGAATATATAACTTCATACTCCCCACTCTTTGTCTACCTCCTCGCGGTGCGCCTTAATTTCTTGAAGGAAATCATCAAAAGTTGGGTCGTTTTCCCACATGCCGGCAAATTTCATCCACGGATGCTCGTGATTCGTTGGCTCAAATTGGAGGCTGATGATTTCACTTTTAGCCAGCCTGCGGGTCAACTCAGTTTTGACGTTTTCGAGCGCCTCTTCTTTCGTTTTGCCTTCGACGACAAAATCCGGCCACCCGAGTACGGCGGCAATAAACCCCGTATCGGGGTTCGATTGAATCAATACGTTTAGAGTCATTTGGCATGCCTGTAATAAATCCAGTTAAATAGACTTTATCCGAAATAATTTTTGCTCTCATAATTTTAATCGTCGCTTACGGTATTCTACTCGAAAATTGTGTGAAGCACATGCAACAACCATAGCCAAGTCAGAAAATTTGTCTTTAGT
>Ga0187892_10007625_pt1 | contig 15302 bp, 15 predicted proteins | sample MA1701073metaG_FD_139345 | JGI IMG/M metagenome (GOLD analysis project Ga0187892, IMG submission 139345) | Bio-ooze microbial communities from a basaltic lava cave in the Kipuka Kanohina Cave System on the Island of Hawaii, USA - MA170107-3 metaG ... | reverse complement strand
CTCCGCCGCGGCGACGTGATCGAGACGTACGAGGAGCGGGAGATCCCCAGGACATAGTCCGGGCGATCTCCCGCGCCCGTACCCGCTTGCCAGCAGGCCGCCCCGGCCGGGGCCCTTGCCCCACGCCGGGCCGTGATGCCGGCGCCTAACGTCGGCCCCGTGCACGTCGGGCTGGCGCTGGTCGAGCTCCACATCCCCCAGAGCCGGTCGTTGAAGGCGAAGCGGGCGGCGGTCAAGCCGGTGGTCGAGGGGCTGCGGCAGCGGTTCTCCCTGGCGGTGGCCGAGGTCGGCTACCAGGACAAGTGGCAGCGGGCCCTGATCGGGTTCGCCGTGGTGTCGGGGACGTACGGCCACGCCGTGGAAGTCCTCGACGCCGCCGAGCGCTGGGTGTGGGGCCGCCCCGATGTCGAGGTCTCCAGTTTCACCACCCGCTGGTCGACGTTCGAAGGAGGGGAGTGATCCATGGCCCGCCGTCCGCCGCAACCGCGCTACTCCCGGCTCGACCGGGTCAACGAGGCCCTCCGGGAGGTCATCGGCGACGAGCTTGAGCGGATCGACGACGACCTGCTCGAGCTGGTCACCGTCACGGGGGTCAAGACCGAGCCCGACCTGCGCCACGCGGTCGTGTGGTTCGACACCCTCAAGCCCCCGCAGGACGTGGCCGCCGCCCTGGCGGCCCACCGGGCCCAGTTGCAGGCGGCCGTGGGCCGCCAGCTGCGGATGAAGCGGACCCCGGAATTGTCCTTCAGTCCGGACCCGGCTATAGCCGTAGGAACTAGAGTGGAAGAGATTCTCCGTGGGCTGCGTCACGACGAGGTGCCGCCGCCCGCCGGGGACGCAGAGGACGGCAAGCCATGACCGAGCTCGAACGTGCCGCGGAGGTGATCGCCTCGGCGCCGGCCCTGGCTCTCGCCTGCCACCACACCCCCGACGGCGACGCCCTGGGATCCATGCTCGCCCTGGCCATCCTGGCCACCGAGGCAGGGAAGGAGGTGGTGGCCTCCTGGCCCGAGCCCTTCCCGGTGGCGCCCCACTACGAGTTCCTCCCCGGCCTCGACCTGGCCACCAAGCCCCACGACTTCCCGGCCGCCCCCGACGTGATGGTGACCTTCGACTGCGGGTCCCTCGCCCGCCTGGCCGAGCTGGGCGTCCCGGCCAAGGCGGCGGGTGAACTGGTCGTCATCGACCATCACGTGTCCAACAACGGGTACGGCACGATCAACGTCATCGATCCTGACGCGGCCGCCTCCGCGGTGGTGGTGCGCCGGCTGCTCCACCTGCTGGGGTGGCAGCTCAACCGCGATGCGGCCCTGTGCCTGTACACGGGCGTCGTGTGCGACACGGGCCGGTTCCAGTACGACAACACCTCGCCCGAGGTGTTCTCGCTGGCTCAGGAGCTGTCCGGGTTCGACCTGCCCATCGGCGAGATCACCCGCAAGCTGTTCGAGGAGCACCGCCTCGCCTACCTGAAGCTGGCGGCCGAAGCCATCGACCGGGCCGAGTACGACCCCGACCGCCGGTTCGTCGCCACGTGGGTCCTGGCCGACGACCTGGTTCGCCACGGCGTGCTCATGGAGGAGACGGAGGGCCTCATCGACCTGGTGCGGCGCACGTCGGAGGCCGACGTGTCGGCCGTGCTGAAGGAGACGCCCGAGGGCACCAAGGTGTCCCTGCGGGCGGTCAACGACTACGACGTGAGCGAGCTGGCCCTCGACTTCGGCGGGGGCGGCCACCGGGCCGCCGCCGGCTTCCTGTCCGAGCGGCCCGTGCCCGAGGTGCTGGAGGAGATCCGCCGGCGCCTCCCCGTGGTCGCCGGCACCTGACACCGGCCCCGGCCCCCGCCCGCCCGCAGATCGACGGCCTGGTGGTCGTCGACAAGCCGGCGGGCGTGACCTCCCACGACGTGGTGAGCCGCTGCCGGCGCATCTTCGGCCAGCGCCGGGTCGGCCACGGCGGCACCCTCGACCCCGATGCCACCGGCGTGCTGCTGGTCGGACTGGGAGCCGCCACCCGCCTTCTGCGGTTCCTGTCCGACCTACCCAAGCGCTACCGGGGCGAGGTCGTGCTGGGGACGGCCACGTCCACCTTGGACGCGGCGGGCACGGTGGTGGGTACGTGGGACATGTCGGGGGTCGGCCTCGACGACGTGCGGACTGCCGCCGCCCGCCTCACCGGCGACATCCTCCAGGTCCCGCCCATGGTGTCGGCCGTCAAGGTCGGGGGCCGCCGCCTCCACGAGCTGGCCCGGGAGGGGGTGGAGGTGCAACGGGCCGCCCGTCCCGTCACTGTCCACCGCTTCGACGTCGAGCCATCCGCCGCCGAGGGCGTGTTCGTGGTGGGCGTGGAGTGCTCGTCGGGCACCTACGTGCGCACGCTGGCCGCCGACCTGGGCACGCTCCTCGGGGGCGGGGCCCACCTCCGCAACCTGCGCCGCGTGGCCGTGGGCCCCTTCGGGCTCGACGAGGCCCGGCCGCTCGACTCGGTCGGGCCCGGCCACGTCCTGTCTCCGGCCGAGGCCATGCGGGGCCGCGGGCGGGTGATGGTCGACGACCCCGAGCTGGTCGCGGCGGTCGGCCACGGCAAGGTCCTCGCCCGGTCGGCCCTGGGGGTGGGCCCGGGCGGGGGCGGAGAGGGGCCGTGGGCCGTGGTCGACCGCGCCGGGCGGCTCCTGGCCGTCTACCAGGGCCACGGCGAAGGTCGGGCCAAACCGGCGGTCGTGCTCGCTACCGTGCCGTAGGTGACTGCTTGTCATGCCCCCATCCGGCGGCCGACGTTGTGCTCGGTCACCTAGGTGGTCCCCACCGCCGTGACCATCGGCGCCTACGACGGCGTCCACCTCGGGCACCAGGCCGTGCTGGCCGAGCTGCGTCGGCGGGCGGTCGAGGCCGGAGGGCTGCGGACGGTCGTGGTCACCTTCGACCGCCACCCGGCCAGCGTGGTGCGCCCGGAGTCGGCCCCCAAGCTGCTCACCGGCCTCGACCAGAAGCTCGAAGTGCTGCGGGCCACGGGGTTCGCCGACGAGGTCGCGGTCGTCGCTTTCGACCACGCCCGCTCGCAGGAGGAGCCCGAGGACTTCGTCCAGGAGGTATTGGTCGACGGGCTGGCGGCCCGGCTGGTGGTGGTGGGGGAGGACTTCCACTTCGGCCGGCGGCGGCGGGGGAACGTCGCCCTGCTGGCCGAGCTGGGCCAGCGCTGCGGGTTCGAGACGGTTGGCCTCGGGCTGGTGGACGTGCCGGGCGTGGCCGGCCCGGTCTCGTCCACCGCCATCCGGGGCCACGTGGCCGCCGGCGACGTGGCCGCCGCGGCGCGCCTGCTGGGTCGCGACTACGAGCTGCGGGGGACGGTCGTGCCGGGCGACCAGCGGGGCCGCACCCTCGGCTACCCGACGGCCAACATCGCCCTCGACCCCGTCCTGCTCCTCCCTGCACTCGGCATCTACGCGGGCTGGTACGAGAGGCCGGACGGGGCCCTCCACGCCGCCGCCATCTCCGTCGGCCGCCGCCCCACGTTCCTCGGCGGCGAGGAAGCGGTCACCGTCCTGGAGGCCTACCTGCTCGACTTCGACGGCGACCTCTACGGCGAGCCCGCCCGGGTCCGGCTCAGCGCCCGCCTGCGCGACGAGGCCAGGTTCGACTCGGTCGACGAACTGGTGGCCCAGATGGACCGGGATGTGGCCCGGGCCCGCCAGGTGCTCCAGGGCTGAGCGGTGGTACCCACTGTGAAGGGACGCCACCCCTACGCTGTCGCCCGTGCAACCGCCCGCCCACGTCGGCATCGTCATGGACGGCAACGGGCGGTGGGCGCAGGCCCGCGGCCTCCCCCGCATCGACGGCCACGCCGCCGGGGAGGCGTCGCTGTTCGACTCCGTGGAGGGCGCCCTCGAGCTGGGGATCCGGTGGCTGACGGTCTACGCCTTCTCCACCGAGAATTGGCGCCGGCCCGCCGACGAGGTCCGGTTCCTCATGAACTTCAACGAGGGCATCCTCGTCCGGCGGCGGGACGAGCTGCACGAGCGCGACGTCCGCATCCGCTTCCTCGGCCGGCGGGACTGGCGGGTGCCCCGCCGCATCCTCCGCCGCCAGGACGAGGCGGTCGACCTCACCCGCGACAACCGCACCATGACGCTGACGATCGCCTTCAACTACGGGGGCCGGGCCGAGATCGTCGACGCCGTACGGTCGCTGGTCGCCAGCGGGATCCCCGCCTCGAAGGTGGACGAGCGGGCCATCCGGGCCCACCTCTACGACCCCGACATGCCCGATCCCGACCTGGTCGTGCGCACGTCGGGCGAGTACCGCATCTCGAACTTCCTCCTGTGGGAGCTGGCTTACAGCGAACTGGTCTTCACCGACGTGCTGTGGCCCGACTTCCGCCGCCAGCACCTGTTGGCCGCCGTTGAGGAGTTCCACCGGCGGGAGCGCCGCTTCGGGGCCATCGGGTGAGCCTGTACCGGGAGACGGGGGTGGTGCTGCGGACCATGCGGCTCGGGGAGGCCGACCGCATCGTCACCTTCCTCACGTCGGGCCGGGGGAAGGTCCGGGCCGTGGCCAAGGGGGTGCGCAAGACCAAGTCCCGCTTCGGAGGACGGCTGGAGCCCCTCAACCACGTGTCACTGCTGCTCTACGAGGGCCGCGAGCTCGACGTGGTCACCCAGGCCGAGTCGATCGAGCAGTTCCGCGCCGTGCGGGAGGATCTCGACCGCCTGGCCAAGGCCCAGTCGCTGCTCGAAGCGGCCGACCAGGTCGCCCAGGAACGCCACGCCGCAGGTCGGTTGTACACGATGCTCCTCGGTGCCCTACGGGCCCTGGCCGCGGCCGACTCGCCCCTCCTCGTCCCCGCCTTCTTCCTCAAGGTCCTCGCCCTCGAAGGCTTCCAGCCCATGCTCGACGGCTGCGCCGGTTGCGGCTCCGAGGCCGAGCTGGTCGCCTTTGACGTGGGGGAGGGGGGCGCCCTGTGCCGCACGTGCGCCGGCCGCCTGTCCGCCCTCGCCCTCTCCGCCGACGGCCTCGCCCTCGTCCGCCGCGTCCTGGGCGGCGACCTCGCCTCCTGCCTGCGCGAACCCCCGTCGCGCGCCACCGCCGAGGTCGACCGACTCGCCACCCGAACCCTCGAACACCACCTCGAACGCCGCCTCCGCAGCGTCAACGCCCTCGACCGCGCCTGACTGTGCAAATTTGCCGGTATATCCGGTTATTCTGCACACTGTCGTACTCCCACGGTACTTTCGGCCTGTGCTCGACCAGGTTCTTGCCGCCACCTTCGCCCGCCAGCACGGGCTGATCACGGGTCCGCAGGCCAAAGGCGGCGGTGCCACCCGCCATGCGATCCAGACCCGGCTCGACACGGGCCGGTGGGTGCGGGTCGGGGGCGGGGTGTACCGATTGGCCGGGGTCCCGGTGACGTGGGAGCAGCGGGCGTTGGCGGCGGTGCTGGTGGCCGGGCCGGAGGCGGTGGTGTCGCACCAGGCCGCAGCCGTGCTGTTGGGCATCTCGGGGTTCCGGCCGGGCAGGGTGCATATCACCGTTCCCCCCGCCGGCAGTGCCCGCAACCCGCTGGCGACCGTCCACCGCTCGCCGCTCGGCCGGCAGGAGCGGAGCGTCCGCAACCACATCCCCGTCACCGCGCCGGCCCGCACACTGGCCGACGTGGGCCGCACCGCCACCCGTGACCTGCTCGAGGAGGCGGTGGACGACGTGCTCTGCCGCAGGCTCGTCTCCCTCGACCGCCTGGCCGACGCCGCGCCCGCTCGTCTCCGCACCGTCCTCCAGGCCTGGACGCCAGGCGCCCTTCCCGGCAGCCCGGCCGAGATGGCCCTCGTGCGCCGGCTGCTCGACGCCGGCCTGGCCCATCCCGTGCGCCAGTACTGGATCGCGGCCGCCCATGCCCGCGTCGACCTGGCCTACCCGGCCCAGCGCATCGCCATCGAGCTCGACTCGTTCCGCTGGCACGGCGGCCGGCGTGGCTTCGACTCCGACCGCAGCCGTGGCAACCGCATCGTGGCCGCCGGCTGGCAGTTGCTGCGAGCCACCCCGGGCGGGGATCCCGCAGGGATCGTGGGCGCCGTCAGCCGCCTGTGCGCGGCGTGAACCACGGCTGATCAGGGAACGACGACGGGTGGTGGCGGCGACGAGCACGCCCGGGAGCCGCCGGGGGCCGGGGCAGGTCGTCCACCCCGGCGCGTAGCACCGAACGCGAGAGACGCCAGCCTTCTAGCCTGACCGCCATGTCCGCCGCGCCCGATCTCACTGAACAAGTCGTCAATCTCTGCAAGCGCCGGGGCTTCGTCTTCCCCTCCAGCGAGATCTACGGCGGTTTCCGCTCGACCTACGACTACGGCCCCCTCGGCGTGCTGCTCAAGCGCAACGTCATGGAGGCGTGGTGGCGGGCCATGGTCCAAGAGCGCGACGACATCGTGGGCCTTGACGCCGCCATCCTCATGGCGCCTCGGGTCTGGGAAGCCAGTGGCCACCTGGCCACCTTCACCGACCCCCTCGTCGACTGCCGCAACTGCAAGGAGCGGTGGCGGGCCGACCAGATCGCCGGCTCCGTGCCCGAACCGAACGGCAGCACGTGCCCGAAGTGCGGCTCGAAGAACCTCACCGAGCCCCGCCCCTTCCATCTCATGTTCAAGACCCACGTGGGCCCGGTGGAGGACGAGGCGTCGATCGCCTACCTCCGCCCGGAGACGGCCCAGGGCATCTTCGTGAACTTCGCCAACGTGCTGCAGACGAGCCGCAAGAAGCCGCCGTTCGGCATCGCCCAGCAGGGCAAGTCGTTCCGCAACGAGATCACACCCGGCAACTTCATCTTCCGCACCCGCGAGTTCGAGCAGATGGAGATGGAGTTCTTCGTGCCGCCCGACGAGGGCAAGCGGTGGTTCGAGTACTGGTGCGAGGAACGGCTCAAGTGGTACGTCGACCTCGGCATCCCCGCGGACCAGCTCCGCCTCCGCCACCACGACCCCGACGAGCTGTCCCACTACTCGACGGGCACGGCCGACGTGGAGTTCCTCTACCCATGGGGCTGGGGCGAGCTGGAGGGTGTGGCCAACCGCACCGACTACGACCTCACCCAACACGCCGAGTTCTCGGGCCAGAAGCTCGAGTACTTCGACCAGGCCAGCGGCGAGCGCTACGTCCCCCACGTCGTCGAGCCGGCGGCGGGTGTGGGCCGGAGCATGATGGCGTTCCTGCTGGCCGCCTACACCGAGGACGAGGTCAACGGCGAGAAGCGCACCCTGCTCCGCCTCCACCCCCGTCTCGCCCCCTACATGGTCGCCGTCCTGCCCCTCTCCAAGAACGAGCGGCTCACGCCCACGGCCAGGGACGTGGCCACCAGGCTCCGCCCGCACTTCTCCACCGACTACGACGAGACCCAGGCCATCGGCCGCCGCTACCGCCGCCAGGACGAGATCGGTACCCCTTGCTGCGTCACCGTCGACTTCGACTCCCTCGACGACCAGGCTGTCACCATCCGCGACCGGGACACGCTCGAGCAGCAACGTGTGCCGGTCGACGGCCTGGTCGACGCCCTGAAGGCGCGCCTGGGTGGCTGACAGGGCTTGTCAGCCTCGCTACAGTTGCGCGCAAGAGCGGGAATCGGTAATAGAAGCAGGAGTGAAACAGTGAGTGAGCACACCGGGGAGCACACCCCTACGTTCAATTCGCGCAGCCCCGTAGGCGGCAACTGCACGGCCTGTGGGAAAGCGGTCGCCCTCACCCAGCGTCGGTGCCCGTCGTGCGGGTCATGGCAGCGCCCGTGGAGCACGGGTGGCAAGCCCAGCCGCTGGGCTCGCTACGACGTGGGCGGCTCCGGCCGGCCCGACGAGTGGGGCGGCCAGCAGGGCCAGCACGCCGAGGCCCAGAGCTCGGTGTGGGTCCGGTGGGGCCCCAACGGCGAGTACGTGCGCCAGTCCACCCCCACCGGCCAGCCGGCCCCGTCGGGCGCCCACGCGCGTGCTGGCCGCGACCGCCCGGCGCGGCCCGAGAAGAAGCGCCGGGGCAAGTAGCCCACGGCCCCGCCCGGGCGCCGCAGTGAAACGATCGACCGGAGGGACGGGTCCAAGCGCGAACTAGGCTCGGCGGTCGAGCCATTCGCCAAAGGAGACCCCGACCCTTGACGTACGTCTTCGCCTTCGATCACCAGCACAACGAGCCTCCGATGAACCTCAAGCACCTGCTCGGGGGCAAGGGGGCCAACCTGGCGGAGATGACGTCGGTACTCGGGTTACCCGTCCCCCACGGCTTCACCATCTCCACCGACGCCTGCCGGGCGTACATGGACGGCGGCTGGCCCGAGGGCCTCGCCGACGAGGTGGCGGCGCAGTTGGTCGCACTCGAGCAGAAGATGGGCAAGCGGCTGGGCGACCCGGTCGACCCCCTGCTGGTGAGCGTGCGGTCGGGGGCGAAGTTCTCCATGCCCGGGATGATGGACACCGTCCTCAACCTGGGGCTCAACGACGAGTCGGTGAAGGGCCTGGCCACCCAGACCACCGACGAGCGTTTCGCCTACGACTCCTACCGCCGGTTCATCTCCATGTACGGCCGCATCGTCCAGGGTGTGCCCGCCGAGGAGTTCGACCACCTCTTCGAGAAGGCCAAGGAGGGCTCAGGCGCCGCTTCCGACGCCGAGATCCCGGCCGCCGACCTGGGCGACCTCATCGACTCCTACAAGGACGTCGTGCTCCGCCACACCGGCGACCCCTTCCCCCAGGACCCGTCCGACCAGCTGCGGGGCGCCATCGAGGCCGTGTTCCGGTCGTGGATGGGCAAGCGGGCCGTCGATTACCGGGTGCGGGAGCGCATCCCCCACGACCTGGGCACGGCCGTCAACGTGCAGTCGATGGTGTTCGGCAACCGTGACGACAACTCGGGCACGGGCGTGGGCTTCACCCGCGACCCCTCCAGCGGCGAGAACCGGTCCTACGGCGACTTCCTGGTCAACGCCCAGGGTGAGGACGTCGTGGCCGGCATCCGCAACACCCTCAACCTCGACGAGATGCGCAACCTGTTCCCGTCCATCTACGACGAGCTGCTCGGCATCTTCGACCGCCTCGAGCGCCACTACCGGGACATGTGCGACACCGAGTTCACCATCGAGCAGGGCAAGCTCTGGATGCTCCAGACCCGGGTGGGCAAGCGCACCGGCATGGCGGCGCTGCGCATGGCGGTGGAGATGACCACCGACGAGCGCACCCACATCAGCAGGGACGATGCTCTCCAGCGGGTCACCGGTGAGCATCTCGAGCAGGTCCTGCACCCTCAGTTCGCCGAGAAGGACGTGGAGGTCATCGCCACGGGCCTGGCCGCCTCGCCCGGGGCGGCGGTGGGCCGGGCCTACTTCACCGCCGACGACGCCGAGGCCGCCTCCAACCGGGGCGAGAAGGTCATCCTGGTGCGCACCGAGACGTCTCCCGAGGACGTGCACGGCATGATCGTGGCCCAGGGCATCCTCACCGCCCGGGGCGGCCTGGTCAGCCACGCCGCCGTCGTTGCTCGCGGCTGGGGCAAGCCGGCCGTGGTGGGGGCGGAGTCGGTGAAGATCGGCGGCAAGAGCTTCACCGCCGGGGGCGTCACCATCGCCGAGGGCGACACCATCGCCATCGACGGCACCACCGGCCTGGTCGTGGGGCGGGACGTAGCCCTGAGCCTGTCCGAGCCGCCTCCCGAGTTCACCACCATCCTGGGCTGGGCCGACGAGGTGCGGGCCGGGAAGTTGGCGGTGCGGGCCAACGCCGACACCGGTGCCGACGCGTCCGTGGCCCGCGGCTTCGGGGCGGAGGGCATCGGCCTGTGCCGCACCGAGCACATGTTCCTGGGCGACCGCCTGCCCGTGGTGCGGCGCATGATCCTGGCCGACACGCCCGAGGAGGAGGAGGCCGCCCTCGAGGAGCTGCGCCAGGCCCAGAAGGAGGACTTCGTCGGCGTGCTGGAGGCCATGGACGGTCTGCCGGTCACCGTCCGCCTCCTCGACCCGCCGCTGCACGAGTTCCTGCCCCGGGCGGACGAGCTGAAGGTCAAGGAGGCCACCGGTTCCCTGACCACCGAGGAGAAGGCCTACCAGGCAGCGGCCGAGGCGTGGCACGAGCAGAACCCGATGCTCGGCACGCGAGGCGTCCGCCTTGGCGTGGTCAAGCCCGGCCTCTACGCCATGCAGGTGCGTGCCCTCATGGAGGCGGCCGTCGAGCGGAAGCAGGCCGGCGGCACGCCCGTGATCGAGATCATGATCCCCCTCACCGTGACTCGGGAGGAGCTGGGCCTGGCCCGTAGCTGGGTCGAGAAGGCGGTTGGGGAGGCGGCCTCGGGGCTAGACGTGACCATCGGCACCATGGTGGAGACCCCCCGGGCCGCCATCCGGGCCGACGAGATCGCCGAGGAGGCCGACTTCTTCTCCTTCGGCACCAACGACCTGACCCAGATGACGTTCGGCTTCAGCCGCGACGACGTCGAGGGCAGGATGATGTCGCTCTACCTGGAGCAGGGGCTCCTCAAGCGCAACCCGTTCGAGACCATCGACCCCACCGGCGTGGGTGAACTGGTGAAGATCGGCGTGGAGCGGGGGCGCAAGACGAAGCCGCAGCTCAAGGTGGGTGTGTGTGGCGAGCACGGCGGCGACCCGGAGTCGATCACCCTGTTCCACGCCGCCGGCCTCGACTACGTGTCGTGCTCGCCCTTCCGGGTGCCCATCGCCCGGCTGGCCGCCGCCCAGGCCATCCTCGGCTCGGGTGCGCCCTCCAAAGCGTAGTCTCCGGCCCTTGTTCGAGTACGCCCAGGCGGCGGTAGAGGGCGCGCTGGCGGCGGGGGCCACCTACGCCGACGCCCGCTTCGGCGTCAACGCCAACGAGTCGCTCAGCGCCCGCAACGGGGTGCTGGAGGGGATGCGCCAGGGCGAGTCGGCGGGCGTGGGGGTGCGGGCCCTCATCGGCTCCTCGTGGGGCTTCTTCTCGGTGGCCGAGCCCTCGGAGGCGAGCGCCCGCCAGGCGGGCTACGACGCGGCCGAGATCGCCAAGGCTTCGGCCCGGGTGCCGGGCCCGCCCCTGCAGCTGGCCGACGTGGCGGCGGTGGAGGCCGAGTGGTCGTCAGGCTGGGACGAGCACCCCCACGAGGTCTCCCTGGCCGAGCGGGCCGACCTGCTGGTCGACGTCACGGCGGCGATGCATACCGTCGCCGGGGTATCGGTGGGCGAGGCCTACATGAGCGCGTGGGACACCCAGAAGTGGTTCGTGTCGAGCCAGGGCTCCCGCATCTTCCAGCACCTGGTGGAGACGGGCGTCACCATGAGCGCCACCGCCGTGGGCGAGGCGGAGACCCAGCGCCGGTCCTACGGCGGTGTGGGCGGCACCTACGGCACCCGAGGCTACGAGCTGATCCGCCAGGTCGACCTGCCCGGCAACGCCCTGCGGGTGGGGGAGGAGGCGGTCGCCCTGCTGGCCGCCCCCCAATGCCCGTCCGGCACCACCGACGTGATCCTCGGGGCCGAGCAGCTCGCCCTCCAGGTTCACGAGTCGGTGGGCCACGCCATCGAACTCGACCGGATCCTGGGCTGGGAGGCGGCGTTCGCGGGGACGTCCTTCCTCGACCTGGCCCAGCTGGGCACGTTCCGGTACGGGTCCGACCTGATGAACGTCACCGCCGACGCCACCCTGCCCGGCGCCCTGGGCACGTTCGGCTACGACGACGAGGGCACCCCGTCCCAGCGGGTCGACATCGTGCGCGACGGGGTCTGGGTGGGCGTGCTCTCGGGCCGGGACTCGGCGGCGGTGACCGGCCTGCCCCCGGGCGGCATGGTGCGGGCCGAGAGCTGGGGCCGGCTGCCCATGGTGCGCATGACCAACGTCGGCCTGCTGCCGGGGGACTCGTCGCTCGAGGAGATGATCGCCGCCACCGACGACGGGATCTACATGGAGACCAACCGCTCGTGGTCGATCGACGACAAGCGGCTCAACTTTCAGTTCGGCTGCGAGGTCGGCTACGAGGTCAAGCACGGCAGACGGGGCCGGCTCCTCCGCAACCCCACCTACACCGGCATCACACCCCAGTTCTGGGCCTCCATGGACATGGTGGGCGGGCCCGCCGAGTGGCTCTTCTGGGGGACGCCCAACTGCGGCAAGGGCCAGCCCATGCAGTACGGGCACACCGGCCACCCCGCCGTCCCCGCCCGCTTCCGCAACGTCCGGGTGGGCGTCACCGGCCGGTCGGCGGCCACCGCCTGATGGACGGCGACCTGCTGCTCGAAACGGCCGAGTCCATCCTCGACCTGGTCGGCGACCGGGCCGAGGCCGAGGTCATGGTGTCCTCGGGCCGCTCCGCCCTCACCCGCTTCGCCAACTCCTACATCCACCAGAACGTGGCCGATCTGGGCCACTGGGCCCGCCTGCGCGTCGTGGCCGGCGGCCGTTCGGCCACGGTGGGCACGTCCCGCCTGTCGACCGGCCTCCCCGACCTGGTCGAGCGGGCCTTCCAAGCCGCCGCCCTCCGCCCCGTCGACCCGGAGTGGCCGGGCCTGGCCCCGCCCGCGCCGGCACCACCCCACGCCGACGTGTGGGACGAGCCGACGGCCGTTGCTCCGCCCCACACTCGGGCCGAGGTGGTCGAGGGGTTCGTGGAGGCCGGCCTCCGTGGCCCCAATACGGTGGCAGGGGGCCCCACCACCACCGCAGCCGGGTTCTGCCAGACGGGGGGCCACGAGGTGGCGTTCGCCAACTCGGCCGGCCAGCGGCTGTACGGTCGTTCCACCCGGGCCTCGGTCGAGGGCATCCACCGAGTCCCCGGCGCCGACGGCGGCGCCCGCCAGGTGGCGGGCCGGGTGGCCGAGCTGGACGGTGCCGCCACCGGCCTGGTGGCGGCGGGCAAGGCCCTCCGGTCGATCGAGGCGGTCGACGTCGAGCCGGGGGAGTGGGAGGTCGTCCTCGAGCCGAGCTGCGTGGCCGATGTGATGAAGTTCCTCGTGGGCCAGGGCTTCAACGCCAAGCACCACGCCGAAGGCCAGTCGTTCGTCCGCCTGGGGGAGGCTCAGCTCGACCCCAGGGTGACGATCGTGGACGATGCCACCGATCCCCGCATCCTCGGCATCCCCTTCGACGCCGAGGGCACCCCCTGCCGGCGGCTGGAGCTGGTCGGCCGGGGGGTGTGTGCCGCGTTGGCGTACGATCGGCGGACGGCGAAGGCATCGGGCACCGAGAGCACGGGCCACGGCGTGGCCGGTGGGGAGGCGGCGGGCCCCGTCCCGCACCACCTCTTCCTCGAGCCCGGCCCGACGTCGCCCGACGACCTCATCGCCTCGGTCGAGCGGGGCCTGCTCGTGACCGACTTCTGGTACACCCGCATCCTCGACCCCAAGACCACGGTGGTCACCGGCCTGACCCGCAACGGCACGTTCCTCGTCGAGGACGGCCGCATCACGGGGGCGGTGCGCAACCTGCGCTTCACCCAGTCCTACGTCGATGCGCTGGGCCCCGGGAACGTGCTCGGGGTGGGCAACGACGCCCGCCTGGCCGGTGAGAACCATCACCACGTGCCCACGCTCCATCTCCGGCGCTGGCACTTCAGCGGAGGCGCGAGAGGGTGACCACGCGGGCAGCCGCCCTGGCCGCCGCCCTGGCCCTCGCCCTCGCCGCCTGCGGCGGCGGCGACGGCGTGGTGGAGGACGACCCCACCCTCAGCCCCACCACCCGCGACGGCGGCGACTTCGCCGTCGCCGCCGCCGTCAACCTGGGGTTGGCCGACTTCCCCACCGAATGGCGGTCGACACCCGTCCCGGCGGCCACGGCCGACGCCAACGTGGAGAACAACCGGGCCCTGGCCGACTGCATGGGGCGGCCCCGGCCCGAGGAGATCCGCACCGCCCTGGCCGACTCGGAGGACTTCAGCGCCCCGGACAACCGCCGCGTCACCTCCAGCGTGCAGGTCGTGCGCACCGAGGAGCTGGCCCGTGACGACTTCGCCGCCCTGCGCACCGACCAGGCCCTGGCGTGCCACAAGGCCCAGATCGACGCCGAGTTCGCCCGCCAACTGCCCCCGGAGGCGTCGGCCCAGACGGCCATCGAGCGCCTGCCCGACTTCCCCCTGTTCGGCGAGGAGACGGTGGCCTACCGGCTCGTCGCCACCACCCTCGAGCGCGGGGGCCAGGTGCGCCGTGTCATCGACCTGGTCTTCCTGAGAAAGGGCCGGGTGGAGGCGTCGGTGAACTTCCTCAACCTCAACTCGGCCTTCCCGGCCGACCTCCAGCGGACCCTGCTCCAGCGCATGGTCTCACGCCTCTGAGGAATGCGACCAACCGAGGGGTCCCGGGAGGCGTATCCTGTCCGGGGGGCACGCCACCGTTTCGTCGAGGTTGTCGCACAGGAAGCCGCCGCCACAGGAAGCCCATGGCCAGAATCACAATCCGCTGCCCCGAGTGCTACGCCCGCGTCGTGGCCGCCAACGAGGACGACGAGCAGACCGCGCTCTGGCTCCACGGCCTTTCCGGTCGCTGCCGGGCCAAGCAGACGCCCAAGACCGAGCGCCCCCGCCGCAAGGAGCGCCTCGAGGCCATGCTCGGCGAGGAGTGGGGATAGCCCGGCTGCGGGTCAAGGTGTAGCGATCGCGGTTTCGGGAAGAACGGGGCGGGGCGAACCGTGATCCACTTCAACGCACACAGGCCGCAGGACTGACCTCCGACGGTGGCGCGCGCCTTCACCGACCTGGCGGCACCCCTTCGCCGCCGTAGCGCCGACCCACCCCGCCCGCCCGCCGCCGATCCCGGGCTGCGGCGCCTCCCACCCCGTCCCCGCCCGCCGGAGGCACGCCGGCCTCGCCCGGCCGCCGGCCCTGCGGGGCGGTTCGCCCGCTGGCTGGCCCGCACGATCGTGGCGACCGTGTGGATGGTCCTCCGCTGGGCCCTCACCGTGGCCCTCATCGGCGGGGTCGTGTCGGCGGGAGTCCTCGTCGCCAGCCGGACGGCCAGCCACATCACCCGCAACTCGTCGGAGTCGAGCCCGCCCCCGCCCATCACGTTCAGCCCCCTGGCCCAGCGATCGGTCGTCTACGCCAGGGACGGCAGCGTCCTGGCCGAGCTGCACGCCGAGGAGAACCGCGTCTCGGTGCCGCTCGATCGGGTGCCGGCCCACGTCATCCGGGCCGTGCTCGACGCCGAGGACGAGCGGTTCTTCGAGCACGGCGCCCTCGACAGCCGGTCCCTGCTGCGGGCACTCGTCAACAACGTGGATGCCGGCGGCGTCACCGAGGGCGGGTCGACGATCACCCAGCAGCTGGTGAAGATCGAGTTGCTGACGCCCGCTCAGGACATCGACCGCAAGCTCAAGG
>Ga0187892_10007623_pt1 | contig 15305 bp, 13 predicted proteins | sample MA1701073metaG_FD_139345 | JGI IMG/M metagenome (GOLD analysis project Ga0187892, IMG submission 139345) | Bio-ooze microbial communities from a basaltic lava cave in the Kipuka Kanohina Cave System on the Island of Hawaii, USA - MA170107-3 metaG ... | reverse complement strand
GCCGCCACCATGGCGGGCGCCTGGCGGGGCCGCATCGTCGCCGTCACCCGCCTCGGCGATGACGTGCGCCTCGACGTGGAGCCCTGACCGGTGTTCACGGGCATCGTGGAGGAACTGGGCCGGTTCGGGGGACGCGACGGCACCCGCTTCACCTTCGAGGCGCCGCTGACGAGCGCCGGCGCGTCGGTGGGTGACTCCATCGCCGTCAACGGCGTCTGCCTCACGGTCGTGGCTCAGGGCGACACCGGCGCCTGGCACGCCGACGTCGTCGACGAGACCCTCGCCCGCACCAACCTCGGCCGCCTGGCACCGGGCGACCCCGTCAACCTCGAGCGGCCGCTCCGCCTCAGCGACCGCCTCGACGGCCACCTCGTGCAGGGCCACGTCGACGCCGTGGGCGAGGTCGTCGAGCCGGCGCCCCGCCTGCGGGTGCGCACCGGGGACCCCGGCCTCCGATACGTGGCCACCAAGGGCTCGATCGCCGTCGACGGGGTGAGCCTGACCGTGGTCGAGGTGCTCGACGACGGGTTCACCGTCGCCGTCATCCCCCACACGGCGGCGGTGACGACGCTCGGCCTCCGCCGCCCCGGCGACGCCGTGAACCTCGAGTTCGACGTAATCGCCAAGTACGTGGCGAGACTGCTGGGAGAATGAGCCCCGAGATGAACTTCGCCAGCATTGAAGACACGGTCGCCGCCTTCGGCAGAGGCGAGATCGTCATCGTGGTCGACGACGCCAACCGGGAGAACGAGGGCGACCTGATCATGGCCGCCGAGTTCGCGGCCCCCGAGAAGATCGCCTTCTTCCTCAACCACACGTCGGGCGTCATCTGCATGCCGATGCTGGGGGAACGGCTCGATCAGCTCAACCTGCCCCCCATGGTCGTGGACAACACCGAGAGCAACCGCACCGCGTTCACGGTGTCGGTGGACGCCCGCCGGGGCACCACGACCGGCATCTCGGCGGCGGACCGGGCCGCCACCATCGCCGCCCTGATCGACCCCGCCACGCAGCCCGGCGACCTGGCCAGGCCCGGGCACATGTACCCGCTGCGCTACCGCGAGGGCGGCGTGCTCAACCGGGCCGGCCACACCGAGGCGACGGTCGACCTGGCCCGCCTGGCCGGGCTCTACCCGGCCGGCATCCTCTGCGAGGTCGTGAGCGCCGACAAGACGGGGATGGCCCGCCTGCCTGAGCTCCAGCAGGTGGCGGCGCAGCACGGGATGCTCCTGACGAGCATCGCCGAGCTGATCCGCTACCGGCGCCAGCGGGACAAGCTGGTCAAGCGGGTGGCCGAGGCCCGGGTGCCGACGCAGTGGGGCGAGTTCACGGCCTACGTCTACGAGTCCCTGCTCGATGGCGAGCAGCACGTGGCCCTGGTGAAGGGCGCCGTGCAGGGTGTCGACAACGTGCTCGTCCGGGTCCACTCCGAGTGTCTGACGGGCGACGCCCTCGGGTCGCTGCGGTGCGACTGCGGCCAGCAGCTGGAGGGGTCGTTCGCCAAGATCGCAGCCGAAGGCCTGGGCGTCGTGCTGTACCTGCGGGGCCACGAGGGGCGGGGCATCGGCCTGGCCCACAAGCTCAACGCCTACACCCTGCAGGACCAGGGCCACGACACCGTCGACGCCAACCTCGCCCTGGGCCAGCCCGTCGACGCCCGCAAGTACGGCACCGGTGCCCAGATCCTCGTCGACCTGGGTATCACGACCATGCGCCTGCTCACCAACAACCCCGGCAAGCGGGCCGGCCTCGACGGCTACGGCCTCGAGATCGTCGAACGGGTGGCGCTCCAGACCACCCCCAACCCCGAGAACATCCGCTACCTCCGCACCAAGCAGGCCCGCCTCGGCCACCTCCTGGAAGGTCTCGAGTGACGACGAAGGCGGGGCGCAAGTGAACGAGGGGGCCCCGGCCAACGCCGGGCCGGCGGCGGGGACGGGCCGAGGCATGCGCATCGCCGTCGTGGCCAGCCGGTTCAACGAGGCCATCAGCGCCGCCCTGCTCGACGGTGCCCGCAACGGGCTCGTGGCGGCAGGGGTCGACCCCACGTCGATCACCGAGGCGTGGGTGCCCGGCGCCTTCGAGCTGGCCCTCGCCGCCCAGCGCCTCGCCGCGTCGGGCAGCGTCGACGCCGTCGTGTGCGTGGGGGCGGTCATCAAGGGCGACACCGACCACGACACCTACGTGGCCACCCAGTGCGCGGCCGGCCTGCTCCGGGTGCAGCTCGACACGGGCGTGCCGGTGGCGTTCGGCGTGCTCACCACCGAGACCGTGGCCCAGGCCGAGGAGCGGGCCGGCGGCCGCCACGGCAACAAGGGCACCGAGGCGGCGGCCACCGCCGTGGAGATGGCCGACCTCCTCCGCCGGCTCCCCAAGCCGCACACCGAAGGCGGGTAGGTGACTCCTGATCGAACCCTCATCCGGCGGCCGACGGCTCGGCCCCGGAGGCAAACGTGCAGCTCAGGGGTAGTCGGCCGCTCAGCCGCGGAGCGGCTGAAGCGAAGGTCAGGAGTCAACTAGATGCTGAAGCTGGTCCTCCCCAAGGGCTCGTTGGAGGACGCCACCATGGCCGTGTTCGATGCCGCCGACCTCGCCGTCAGCCGCTCCTCGGCGGTCGACTACCGGGGCACGGTCGCCGACCCCCGCATCGCCGACGTGCGCATCCTGCGGCCCCAGGAGATCCCGGTCTACATCGCCGAGGGCACGTTCGATCTCGGGATCACCGGGCGGGACTGGATCGAGGAGACGGGGGCCGAGGTCATCACCCTCGGCCAGCTGCACTACTCGAAGGCCACCGCCCGGCCGGTGCAGATCGTGCTGGCGGTGGGCGACGACTCACCGTGGCACTCGTCCGCCGACCTGCCCTCGGGGGTGCGGGTGTCGACCGAATACCCCGAGCTGACCCGCCGCTACTTCGAGAAACTCGGCATCCCCGCCGACGTGCGGCTTTCCTACGGGGCCACCGAGGCCAAGGTGCCCGACATCGTCGACGCCGTCGTGGAGCTGACCGAGACGGGGCGAGCCTTGCGGGCCGCCGGCCTGCGCATCATCGACACGCTCCTCGTGAGCTTCACCGAGCTGATCGCCAACCCCGCCGCCTACGAGGACGCCGGCAAGCGCCACGCCATGGGCCAGATCCACACCCTCTTGCAGGGGACGCTCGAAGCCCGGGGGCGGGTGCTGGTCAAGCTCAACGTGGCCGAGACCGACCTCGACCGGGTCATCGGCATCCTCCCGTCCCTGCGGTCGCCCACGGTCGCCAAGCTGTTCGGGGGCGACGCCTACGCGGTGGAGACAGTCGTCCCCAAGTCCGACATCAACACCCTCATCCCCGCCCTCAAAGAAGCAGGCGCCAGCGACATCGTCGAGTTGGCCATCGCCAAGATCGTCCATTGACCAGGTCCGGGCGCGTCACCGCGTTCGACCAGCACGCCGGCTACGGGACGGTCAAGGCGGACGACGGCGACGAGCTGTTCTTCCACTGCACCGCCATCGCCGGCGGGTCACGCACGATCGACGTGGGCACGCCGGTCACGTACCGGGTCGTGCCCGGCCACAACGGAAGGTGGGAGGCGGCGGCGGTCACGCAGTCGGGATCGGCCCGGTAACGGCGAGCACGTAGCCCGCCGCGTGCCAGTACATGCTCAATGCACCTATTGAGCGGAGGACGGGAGGGCGGCGAGAATTGCAGCGCCGACATGGCGTTCGGCTGGAATGTTCAGTCGCCTTCACGGCAGGGGGAGATCTTGAGGACACGTCGTACAGGCCTGCGCCTGCTCCTGGTGGCAGCCGGCCTCACACTCATCGCGCAGGGCGCGGCGACGGCCGCCGACCCGTTGCGCCTCACCAAGCCCGTCCAGGTCACCAAGGACGATTTGAGCCCGGGTCGCCTGTACCTGGCCCCGGCGCTCGCCGTCGACCCGGCCAACCCGCTCCACGTGGCTGCGGGCGTGACCGAGTTGCGCAACAAGAGCTGCGGGTTCATGCGGTCGACCGACGGCGGCCAGACGTGGGCCCGGCCCGAGGCCCAGCCCGCCCCGGCCTCGTTCCCGTTCTGCCTGACCAACAACCGCGGCGCGTTCCAGGGCCAGGTCGTGTTCGGGCGTGACAGCAACCTGTACTACGCCTTCCCCGGCTGGGACACGGCTGACGCCGGGCCGCGGGGCAACTCCAGCATCATCGTGGCCCGGTCCAACAACCTGGGCGACAGCTGGGAGACCTCGGTGGCCCGCAACAACCGCGGGAAGCAGAACGAGCAGCAGGAGTTCCAGCGCCCGATCGGCTCGATCGCCGTCGACGCCGTGAACGGGTCAGCCGACACCGTCTATGTCGGCTACACCACCCGGCTCCCCGGCTTCGTGTCGCCCAACGGGGCCCCCAACATCACCACGGTGGTGGCGTCCACCGACGGCGGCCGCACGTGGGGCGAGCCCGTGCAGCTGCCGGCCACGATCTTCAACGACGCGGCCAAGCGCAACGAGGCGTTGACGGCGCGCACCACGGTCCCGGCCAACCCCAACGCCACGACGACCACGGTTGCGGCCGGTTCCCGGGCCGCCCAGCCCGACCAGGTCGTCAACTTCGGTGGGTTCCAGCCCGTCGTGAGCGTCGGCAAGGACGGCACCGCCTACGCCATCTGGCCGTCCACCACCGCCAACATCACGCCCGGCCCGCCCGCCGGCATCTTCCTCTCGAAGTCGACCGACAAGGGCAAGACGTGGACGACGACCCAGGCCCTCCCCTTCGACTACAAGAACGGCACGTTCGTGCAGATGGCCTACAGCCCCGAGGGTGGCGACATCGGCACGCTGCACGCCGTGTGGGAGTACAAGGAGCGGCCCGAGATAGCCGGCTACAGCGACATCTTCTACCTGCGGTCGACCGACGGCGGCAAGACGTGGGCGACGCCGAGGAACATCACCGACGACGCGCCCAACGACTACTACGGCCAGTACTACCCCAACATCGTGGTCGCCCCCAACGGCCGGGTTGACATCGCCTTCTACGACACCCGCTTCGACCCTGGCATCCGGTCCAACGACGTCGTCTACACCTACTCCAACGACAACGGCGAGACGTGGTCGAGGAACATCCGGGTCAGCGACCAGTCCATCGACCGCCGCATCGGCGTGTGGGGCTTCAACTACGACATCACGTCGCCCCCGAGCGTCGGGTCGGCGAACCAGTACGCCGTGTTCGGCTGGGACGATCCCCGCAACTCCGATCGCGCCGTCCAGGACAACATCGCCGTGGGCGGCGGCCTGCAAGACATCTTCGTCGCCGACGTGCAGTTCGAGGCGATCGGTGGCGGGGCGTCCAAGACGGCCAAGGCCATCGCCGCCGGCGTCGTCGGCCTCCTGGCCGTGGGGCTGATCCTGCTGGCCGTGGCCTTCCTGGCCAAGGGCAGGGACGGCACCGCACCTCCGGCCAAGGCAGCCAAGAAGGCCGCCGCCAAGAAGCCGGCACGCGTCTCCTAGGGGACCGAGAGCGGGAGACGGGGCCACGTCCGGATCGCCGGGCGTGGCCTCGACCCGCGTCACGGGGCGGGTCGGGCGGACGGCAGGCCGGCCCACGACCACGGCGCACGGTCGTCGCCGTCGAGGACGGAGGCCGCACGGCGGCGGGCTTCGGGCAGGAACGCCGGTTCGGTGACCGCGATCGCCAGGGCCCACACGGCCGACGCCGCGTCGCGTAGCCGGCACAGGTCCTCGAGGCCGTCGGGGACGTCGCCGTAGGCGAGGAGGAACCGGTCGAGCTCCCGCTTCGAGAGGCCGAAGTGACGGTGCTCCTGGACGAACAGGGTCAGGTCCCACGCCTGGGGGCCGATGGACGCGGCGTCGAAGTCGATGACGAGGGGGCCGTGGGCGGTGGCCAGGACGTTGGCGCGCCGGAAGTCCCCGTGCACCAGGCCATCGTCGGCGCGGGGAGCGGGCGTCGACCGCGCCACCAGGGCCTCGAGTTGGGCAGCAGTGGCGTCGTCGAGGTGGCCGGACCGGTGGAGCCGGCGGATGCGGGACCGGGCCTTGGCCGGGGCGGCGAAGGGCGGAACGTCGAGGGCTCCGACGCCGACGCTCCGAGCGGCGTGGTGGACGGCCCGCAGCGCCTGGCCCAGCTCAGCTGGGGCCGGACGCAGGCCGGGCACGGCCTCGATCCACCGCCACAGCCCCACGGCCCAGTCGCCGTGGACGACCGGAGCGCCGGCCAGCTCGGCGGGCCGGGCCACCGGTGCCCCGGCGTCGGCCAGCGCCCGGGCAATGGCCATCTCGCGCCCGTGGGCAGCGCACGAGTGAGGCGCCCGGCCGACTCTCGCCAGGTACGGCGTCGCCGGGATGCGGACCGCCACGTAACTGCTGGCGCGCAGCACGTAGAGACCGTTCGCACTGAGCCCGAGCCGCTCGCATACGGCCGCCGTCGCCCGCAGCGCCTCCACCTCGCGCGTACCCATGGCGCAACCTAACAACGACCCACGGCTACGCTCTCGGTCGCGCCGGGTGGCGCCCTACGCACCAAGGAGGACCGGATGCCGCTTTGGGACCAGTTGAAGTCCAGGACGTCCACCATGAGCTCGCAGCTGAAGACGAAGGCCCACACGTTCAAGAACGCCGACTTCGCCAACGGGTCGATGGCCATCTGCGCGCTCATCGCCGCCGCTGACGGCAGCATCGACGCGTCCGAGCGCCAGAAGGTTGCCGGCTTCATCACGTCCAACGACGTGCTGTCCATCTTCCCGCCCGACGAGCTGCGGTCCAAGTTCGACAACTTCTGCAACAAGCTCTCGTCCGACTACGACTTCGGCAAGATCGAGGCCATTCAGGCCATCGGCAAGCTGAAGAAGAAGCAAGACCAGGCCCGGGCCGTGATCCAGGTCGGGATCATCATCGGCGGCGCCGACGGCAACTTCGACGACGACGAGAAGCGCGCCGTCAAGGAGGCGTGCAACGCCGTCGGGATCAGCCCCGCCGAGTTCGACCTCTAGCCCCGTCTCGCCGGGTGGCGGACGAGGACGACGACGAGGCAGTCGAGGAGCCGACCGAGGTGCCGGCGGCCGAGCCAGGCGCGGAGGACAGCCCCGGCGTGGGACCGGCGAACGGCGTCGAACCGGCACCTGACGCCATGTCCGCGCCGGACCTGCCCGAACCGGATCTGCCCGAACCGGAGCCGGTCGAGGTGGCGCCCGAACCGGAGCCCGAGCCGGAGCCCGAACCGGAGCCCGAACCGGAGCCCGAACCGGAGCCCGAACCGGACCAGGTGGCGCCCGATCCCACGGCGGAGCGGCGGGACGACCTCCTGCTTCACCTGGAGCGGGTCAACCTGCGGCTGGACGAGCTGGCGCGGCTCAACGCCCGCCAGATGGAGCACATCGACAAGCTCCACGCCGACAACCAGCAGCTGCGGGTGGGCGAGCTGCGCCAGGCCATGTCGCCGCTGCTGCGGGCCCTGGTGCGCCACCACGACAACGTGGCCAAGCTGGCCGGTTCGTCAACGGAGAGCAGTGAGGCCAAGGTGCTGGAGATGGTGCGGGGCGAGATCCTCAACGTGCTGGCGCTGGTGGGTGTCGAGGCGTTCGAGCCCGCCCCCGGCGACCCGTTCGACCCGGCACGCCACCAGGGCGTCGGCCGCACCGAAACCGACGACGCCGCCCTCGACGCCACGGTGGCGTCGATCCGGCGGTGCGGGTTCGTCGGCGACGACGGACGGGTGATCCGACCCGCCGACGTCGAGGTCCACCGGCTGCCCTGACCGACCGACCGCCCCGAAGTCCGTATCCTCTTTCTCCGAGGAGGCGCTGATGGCAAACAAGGTGTTCGGCATCGACCTGGGCACGACCTACTCGTGCATCTCCCAGATCGACAGCTACGGCAGGCCCGAGGTCATCAGCAACCTCGACAACGACCAGACGACGCCCTCGGTCGTGCTCTTCGACTCCGAGAGCAACTTCGTGGTGGGCAAGCAGGCCAAGAGCCAGGCCCGCATCAACCCCAACCAGGTCGCCTCGCTGGTCAAGCGCCACATGGGCGACGGCGAGTGGCGGTTCACCGTCCACGGCAAGGACTGGTCGGCCCCCGCCATCTCGAGCCTCATCCTCAAGCAGCTCATGGCCGATGCCGAGCGGGCCACCGGGGCGCCGGTCACCGACGCCGTCATCACCGTGCCCGCCTATTTCGGCGACGAGGAGCGCAAGGCGACCAAGCTGGCCGGCGAGTACGCCGGGCTCAACGTGGTCGACATCATCAACGAGCCCACGGCCGCCGCCTTCTCCTACGGGTTTGCCCAGGGCACCGACGCCAAGGACGAGACGGTGCTCGTCTACGACCTGGGCGGTGGCACGTTCGACGTCACCGTCATCAAGCTGTCGGCCAAGCGGATCAAGGTCGTGGCCACCGACGGCGACCACGAGCTGGGCGGGGCGGACTGGGACGATCGGCTGGCCACCCACCTGTCCGACCGCTTCCGGGCCGACAACCCCGCGGCCGAGGACCCCCTCGACGACTCCTACGGCGCCCAGGACCTCATCTCCGCCGGCGAGGAGGCCAAGCAGACCCTTTCGGTGCGGGAGTCGACAGACGTGCTCGTGATCCACGGTGGCCACCGGGCCAACATCTCGGTGACCCGGGAAGAGTTCGAGCAGATCACGGCCACCCTCATGCGGCGCACCGTCGAGCTGACCCGGGCCGTCCTGAAGGCGGCCGAGGCCCGCGACGTCCCCAAGATCGACCGGGTGCTGCTCGTCGGTGGTTCGTCCAAGATGCCGGTGGTCGCCCGCCGGCTCAAGGAGGAGTTCGGGTTCGATGCCACCCTCGCCGACCCCGACCTGGCGGTGGCCAAAGGGGCGGCGATCTACGGCCAGAAGAAGGAGCTGGAGCAGGTCGTCATCGACGACCTGGTGGCCCGAGGCAAGCTCCAGGAGGGCCAGTCGATCGCCGACGCCAATCCCGTCGACCTGGAGAAGGCGGTGCAGGGCACGGCCGCCGACTACGGAATGTCGAGCGACGCCGTGCAGGACCTGGTCGAGACCCAGGTGCAGAACGTGTGCTCCCGCGGCTTCGGCATCCTCATCCAGCGCGAGAACCGTTCCGACGAGATGATGGCGGTGTTCCTCACCCACCGCAACGACACGCTTCCCCTGTCGGTCAGCGACACGTTCTCGACGGTGCAGGACAACCAGTCGGAGGTGAGGATCGAGGTCTTCGAGCAGGGCGGGAGCGAGGAGTCCGACCGGATCGAGGACAACAAGGTCCTCATCTCGGGCTCGATCACGGGCATCCCCTACGGGTACCCCCGGGGCACGGGTGTCGAGATCACGTTCTCCATGGGGACCGACGGCATGCTCGACGTCACCGCCCGCCACGTGGCCAAGGACGAGCCGCTGCGGCTCCGGGTCGACACCGGCGCCGCCCTCAGCCCCGACGCCATCGCCGAGGAACGCAAGCGGGTCAACCTCCTCAAGCACAAGCAGTAGCGCGCGGGCTGAGCGGCTGCCCCGTTCAAGGCGATGGCTTTTGACGAGAATGCCTACCGCAAGGAGGTGCTGAAGCCGCTCCTCGACGCCGAGTCGCGCGACTTCAGGAACGCGTTCGCCCTGTTCGGGCTTCCCCCGTCGGTCGACGACGTCGCTGCCATCAGGGCCCAGGTCGACGAGGTCACGGTGTTCTGGCGGCGGGAACAGAGCCGCAACCCCCGCTACAAGGCGCTGGTCACCGCCCTGCTGGCCCAGAAGAACGAGCTGACGGCGACGCTGCTCGACCACTCCAAGCGGGCCGCCCTCCGCCGTCAGGTTCTGGGCGACCGGGCCAAGGCCGAGGGCGAACGGTTGGCGCGCCTCGAGCAGATGGCGGCCGGGATCGTGCCCCGCTACGGGGGCATCCCCACGTCGAGGGTTGACCGGCTGCGGGCCGCGGGCAAGCGGTTCGGCGTCACCGATGCCGAGTTCGACGCCTGGCTGGGGAGGTACCGGCTGGTGGACGACCAGGTGTCCGGCGTCGAGCCGCTCCCCGGACCGGTCCGCAACCAGATCCGCAAGCTGCTCGACGAGCTGCACCTGCTGGAGGTGACGGCCGGCGTGACCGAGGCCGGTTCGGCTTCCCACAAGTCCCTCTTCGACGCCCTCGGCCTGCCCGCCGACGCGCCGACCGCCACCATCGCCGCCCACCGCGACGCCCTGGCCGCCCGCAACCGCCAGCGCGAGCACAACCGGCTCCGCACCGTGATCGACGAGTTGCTGGCCTTCACCACGACCTACCTCGTCGAGGGCGAGCGGGCTGCCTACCTGGCCGGGCTGGCGGCCGACGTCGTCGACCGGCTGCGGCCCGAGGTCGAGACGGCGGTCCTGGTCGACGACCGCATCACCGCCCCCGAGTTCGAGCGCCTGGTGCGGACGGCCGTGTCGAGCGGGCTGTCCGCCCCCGAGGCTCGCACCGCGATCACCCGGCTGGCTCAGGAGTTCGGCGGCGCGGTGGAGACGGGCGCGGCGGTCGACTACGTGACGTGCCCGTCGTGCGGGGCGGCCGAGGTGGCCGACCGCAGCCGGCGGCGGTGCCGCCAGTGCCAGACCGAGCTCTACCGGGCGTGCCCGAAGTGCCGGGCCGAGATCGAGGCGTCGGCCTACGTGTGCCCGTCGTGCCGGTTCAACCTCCGCCAACTGGCCGAGGCTCGGGCCGACGTCAAGCGGGCGCAGGCCCTGCGGGCGGCGGGGAAGCTGGCCGAGGCGCGTGACGTGGTGGGGGCCACTGCGGCGTGGGGCGACCTGGAGCCCTCGGTCCAGCAGGCGGTGAACGAGATCGACGCTGCCCACCGGGCCGCCCTCGAACAGCGGGCCTCGATGCGGGTCGCCCTGGCCGAGCACCGGTACTCTGACGCCACCCGGCTGGGCGACACGCTGCTGCGCACGGCGGCGGACGTGACCGAGCCCGGCGGCCCGCCGCTGGAGGAGCTGCGGGCCCAGGCGGCCGCAGGCGTGGAGGCGGTCCAGGGGAAGCTACGGGCGGCCGAGCGGTTGGCCGGCACCGAGCAGGAGGCGGCGCTGCTGGCGCTGGTGGCCGAGGCTCCCGACAATCCCGAAGTGCTGGCCCGCCTGCGGACCATCCCCGTGGCCGCGCCCAGCCGCATGCTGGCCGTCGTCGGGCCGTCCAGCGTGAAGGTCACGTGGCGGGCGCCCCGGGGCGCCGGCCCGTTCGACTACCGGGTGACCAGGGAGGCAACGAACCCCGACAGCACCCGTGACGCGCCGCGCAGCTGGACCACCGACGCCACCGAGTTCGAGGACGCCGGCAGCCGCACCGCCACCACCGTCGTCTACGCCGTCTCCGCTCGCCGGCACGGGATCGAGTCGGGCGAGAGCCGCACCAGCCCCGTCTTCGTGGCCCGTGACGTCGAGGGCCTGACTGCGATCGAGCACGACGGCTCGGTCGACCTGCGCTGGCGCCACCCGGCCGGCGCGGGCGACGTGTGGGTCGAGCGCACCCGCACCGACGCCCAGGAGGCCACCCACCGCCAGCGAGGGGGCGTCAACGGGCTGCTCGACACGTCGGTGCGGAACGGGGCGACCTACCGGTACAAGGTTTTCGTGGAGTACTGGACACCGTCAGCCCCCGTCCGCACCGAGGGCCGGTTCGTGAACGCTTCGCCGTTCGCCCTACCCGACCCGTTGGTCGGGCTGGCCGCAACCGTGGACGGCGACCAGGTCCGCCTGAGCTGGCCGGCAACGCCCGGAGCGGGCAAGGTCAGGGTCGTGCGGGTCATGGCCGGCACCACGCCCCGACCGGGCGAGGTCGTCGACGCCCGCCACCTCGAGCGGCTGGGCGAGGTGGTTCCCGGCGACCGGGACCGCACGGGCGGGGGAGTGCGGTGGTATGTCCCCGTGACCGTGTTGGGCGGCCAGGGCGTCGTCGGCGAGGCCGTGCGCCATACCGGCCTGGCAGGAGTCACCGACGTTTCCGCTTCCGACGAGGACGACGACCTTGTCCTGCGCTGGGCATGGCCGCCCGGCTGCACCGAGGCACTGGTCGTGTGGCGGCGGGACGGCCGTCCGCCCGAAGGGGCCGACGACCCTGCCGCCCAGAGGTCCAAGGTCACCAACATGGCCTACGAGCTGAAAGGGGGCTGGCGGCTGGCCCGGGCCGAGCCCGGCTCCTACTCGTTCCAGGTGCTGGCCGGGGCCCGCGACGGCAGCACGCTGGTGTGGTCGCCCCCCGACCCGGCCTCGGCCGCCACCCACGAGCGGGCGCGGCGCCGGGGGCGGCGTAGGTAGAGTCCGGTCGCAGTCTGTCGAGACGGAAGGAGGAGCCTCCGTGAGTGTCTCGCTGTCCAAGGGCGGCAATGTTTCCCTGTCGAAGTCGGACCCCAGCCTTCGCCGTGTGCTCATCGGGTTGGGGTGGGACACGCGGTCGACGTCCGGGGACGACTTCGACCTCGACGCCAGCCTCTTCATGCTCGGGGCGGGCGGCAAGGTGCGGTCCGACATGGACTTCATCTTCTACAACAACCTGCGTTCCGCCGACGGGTCGGTCGAGCACACCGGCGACAACCGCACGGGCGTAGGGGAGGGCGACGACGAGGCCATCAAGGTCAGCCTGGAAGGCGTGCCCCTCGACGTGGAGAAGCTGGCGGTGACCGTCACCATCCACGACGCCGACGCCCGTAGGCAGAACTTCGGCCAGGTCGACAACGCCTTCATCCGGGTGGTGAACGACGAGACGGGCAACGAGATCGTCCGCTACGACCTGTCCGAGGACGCCTCGACCGAGACGGCCATGATCTTCGGCGAGGTGTACCGCCACGCCGGGGAGTGGAAGTTCCGGGCCGTCGGCCAGGGCTACACCGGCGGCCTCGGCCCGCTGGCCCGCAGCTTCGGCGTGAACGTCGGCTGATGCGCCCGTTCCAGAAGGGCGAGAAGGCCAAGCTGGCCGACCTCACGGAGGCGACCGACCTGGCCATCGGGGTCGGCATCCAGGGTGCGGGCAACGAGGCGTTCGACGTCTCGCTGTTCGGCGTCGATGCCGCCGGCCAGCTGTCCGACGACCGCTACATGATCTTCTTCAACCAGAAGACGTCCCCGGAGGGGGCGTTGTCGGCGGTGGGGGCGCGCGACGGGGACACCGAGCAGTTCTCGGTGAGCCTCGGGCGGCTGCCCTCGTCGATCAGGAAGCTCACGTTCACGGCCACCCTCGACGGGCCGGGGTCGATGAACGTGGTGCGGTCGGGCTACGTGCGCATCTCGGCTCGCGGGTCGGAGGTGGCCCGGTACTCCTTCACGGGTGGGGACTTCTCGACCGAGAAGGCGCTGATCCTGGCCGAGGTCTACTTCAAGGACGTGTGGCGGTTCGCGGCAGTGGGCCAGGGCTTCGCGGGCGGCTTGTCGGCCCTGCTCAAGCACTTTGGCGGGGAGGAGGCCTCGCCGGCACCGCCGCCGCCCACCCCCACGCCGCCGCCTCCACCCCCTCGGCAGTCGACGCCGCCCCCGCCACCGCCGCCAACCGGGACCCCGCCGGTGAAGCTGGGCAAGATCACCCTGGACAAGAAGGGCGAGCAGCGCACCGTCTCGCTGACCAAGGCGGGTGGCGCCATCCAGCCCTTGCACTTCAATCTGAACTGGAACCAGGGCGGTGGGAAGCGGGGCTTCCTGGCGTCGATGCGGGCCAGCAACGCGCCCGACCTCGACCTGGGCTGCATGTTCGAGATGATGGACGGGGCCAAGGGTGTCATCCAACCCCTCGGGAACAGCTTCGGGAGCCGCGACCAACCGCCGTTCATCTTCCTCGACAAGGACGACCGCACCGGAGCGTCGGCCGACGGCGAGAACCTGTACTTCGTCCGGCCCGACCTGATCCGCCGGGCCATGGTGTTCGCCATGATCTACGAGGGGTCGTCGGACTTCACGAGCGTGGGCGGGCACATGACGATCAGGGACCAGGAGGGCAACGAGACCGTCGTCCACCTGAACAACCCCGACGCCAACCGCACGTTCTGCTCCATCTGCACGATCCACACGTCGGGCACGTCGGCCACCATCACCAAGGAGGAGCGCTACTTCCGCGACGCGAGAGACGCCGACGGGCACTACCAGTTCAACTTCCGCTGGACTGCAGGTCGGAAGTAGGGCCCGCTACCCCGTCCCGTTGTGCAAAAACGAACCCCTGGGGTTAGCTTTTGCACAATGGTGGCCCACGGCGGGCCGTGGTGGCGGGGCCGGGCCGCTCCCCGCCCTTTGTCAAGAACTTGTGGACCGCTATGGAACTCATTCGCTCCGTACCGTTACCGCTCGCGAATGTCGCGGGCGAGCGGCCGCGGATCCGCCACTTCTCGTTCCTCTCGGCCGAGGACGAGGCGGCCGTGTTCCACCAGCCGCCGCAGGCGTTCGACCGGGGCAGTCCCAAGCGGGAGCTGGCCCACGCCCTCGGGGCGACCCTGTACACGCCGGCGCTGCATCCCCGCCTGGCGTCCAAGCTGACCAAGGCGGCGCACGACGGCGTGACGTCGACCGTCGTGGACCTCGAAGACTCGGTGGGCGACGACCAGGTGGCCGACGCCGAGGTGAATCTCGCGGAGCAGTTCGCCGGGCTGGTCGAGGAGCCGGCGGGCGCCCTCCCCATGGTCTTCCTCCGGCCCCGGGAGCCCGAGCAGGTCGTGCGCCTGGCGGCCATGTTGAACGGGGCGATGCACCTGGTGGCCGGGTTCGTGCTGCCGAAGTTCTGCGCCGCCAACGCCAAGGCCTGGCTCGACGCCTTCGGCCAGGTAGCCGCCACCGCTCGGTTGCCGATGTACTTCATGCCCGTCCTCGAAGGCCCCGAGCTGCTGTACCGGGAGACCCGCCTGGCCGAGTTGCTGGAGCTGGCCGACCTGTTCCGGGTGCACAACTCCCATGTCCTGGCCGTGCGGGTGGGGGCGACCGACCTGTGCGGCCTGCTCGGGCTCCGCCGGAGCATCGACGAGACGATCTACGACCTCGCCCCCCTGCGGGACTGCATCGCCGATGTGGTCAACGTGCTCGGCCGCCCCTCGACCGGACTGCTCGTCAGCGGCCCCGTCTGGGAGTACTTCGACCGCCAGGAGCGCATCTGGAAGCCCCAGCTGCGCGAGACGCTCTTCGAGCGCCACTCGGCCACCGGCCGGGCCCTGCGGGCCAAGCTCATCAACCGCCACCTCGACGGGCTCATCGCCGAGGTGATGGCCGACCGGGCCAACGGCCTGGTGGGCAAGACCGTGATCCACCCGTCCCACGTGCGGGCCGTCAACGCCTTGTCGGTGGTGACGCTGGAGGAGTACCAGGATGCCCTCGCCATCCTCAGCCTGGCCGGGAACGGGGCGTC
>Ga0187892_10007621_pt1 | contig 15307 bp, 12 predicted proteins | sample MA1701073metaG_FD_139345 | JGI IMG/M metagenome (GOLD analysis project Ga0187892, IMG submission 139345) | Bio-ooze microbial communities from a basaltic lava cave in the Kipuka Kanohina Cave System on the Island of Hawaii, USA - MA170107-3 metaG ... | reverse complement strand
GCCGTCGCCGATGCGGTACGTGCCGGCGCTGTGCCACGCCATCCGGATGAAGAGCGGCCCGTAATGGCCGTAGTCGGCCGGCCACCAGTCCTGCGACGTCGTCATCACCTGCTCGATGTCCTTCTTCAGGGCCTCCACGTCAAGTTTCTTGAACTCCTCCGCGTAATTGAAATCCTTGCCCATCGGATCGGAGGCGGGATGGTGCGCGTGGAGAATCGAGAGGTCGAGCTGGTTCGGCCACCAATCCTTGTTCGTCCTGGGCCGAGTCCGCTTGGGAGTCGGGGACGGAATTACTGGGTTCTCGCTTTCGCTGCCGTGGTTAGACATGTTGATCCTTCTCCTTTCTGGTTGATTTGCCGCAACGAATGACACAACTGGTTCGGCCACTAGTCTCGGTTCGACGTGCCTCTGCCGGCCGTGTGTTTGTGATCTCTGCCCGTTACCGGGCACTCGTTGTTTTCATCCATAATGTTTACTCCTCTCGTTGTGTGAACTGTTGAAAGTATTATGAATAATCGCGTTTCGTTGTCCATCTAGCTAACTTTAATTGAACAGCAATGATCCCGGCTGTTAGCAGAAACATCCGCCTATGAATAGCCAGAACGGTCTATGGGCAGCCACCTCTCTATACAGCTATTAATAGGAACATTCACCTGGCTATATAGAGGAAATTTTCCAAAATCTCTCTAAGAATACAGAACATGAATAGTCCCTTTTTGTTCGGTAATTCTTGATTATTGGGACAGCATAGAAGGTGCCAAAATTAAAGATGAGAAATATCACATACTTCCAATCTTAATAGTAAAATTTTCACTTGTATATCGGTTATAAACCCATATTTCGGTGGTTTATATATTGTTATTTCGGTGAAAGTCTCTTACTGACTGAGTATGGAAACCACCGCAACGGTAAAGCCGGTTGATCTGACGCACGATCTTAAGGAACTGGTAGGGCTTGCAACGGGCGAGCAGGCAGAGCGCGAATTGTTACGACGCGGACTCGACTGGCTCGCACGCGTGGCCCCCTACGATTTGGCAACGGTCTTCCTATTGGAAGGTCAACGACTGGCGGTACAAGCGGCCCGTGGCTCACTCGCCGATGAACGGTTGACCAGCCATACCCTGTCATTGCAAGACTTTCCGACGATTCAAGAAGCTCTCGATTCGCGTCGTGCGCGTATTTTTACCGAGAACGACCACGCGCATGGCGATGGTGACCCGTTTGACGAGGTGATTGGCTTCCCCCCTGGACACTCGTGTATGGTCGTCCCGCTCTGCGCTGGGGAAGAATGTTTAGGAGTCCTGACACTCGATCGCACAGTCTGTGAACCTTATCCGCCCCATGTCGTCAGTCTCGCGGAAGTCTATGGGCAACTGCTGGCGACGGCGTTACAGAGTGCGCGCCAGAAGGGGGTGTTGGGGCGTTTGCATGAGCAGAAACGCCACCAAGTGCAGCTGCTGGAAACCGAACGGGTAGCGGACCCGGAAGTCATTTTCGCGCGCAGTCGTGCACCACAGATGCGAGAGGTGTTGCAACGAACACGGGCTGTGGCGCAAACCACAACCCCCGTGTTAATTCTGGGCGAAACAGGAACGGGAAAGGAGCAACTCGCCCGGACCTTGCATCGCTGGAGTCCACGGGCGGAGCGGTCTTTTGTAACCGTCAACTGCGCTGCGCTTCCCGCAGGGTTGCTCGAAAGTGAGTTGTTCGGACATGTAAAAGGAGCGTTCACCGGCGCAATTAGCGATCGTCCTGGTCGTTTTTCCCTGGCGAATGGAGGGACCTTGCTGCTCGATGAGATTGGCGAGTTGTCGATAGATTTGCAGGCAAAGTTACTGCGCGTCCTGCAAGAGGGGAGTTTTGAACCGGTGGGGAGCGACCGTACAGTCAAGGTTGATGTTCGCGTCCTCGCGGCAACGAATGTAGACCTTGAGCGGGCGATGCAGCGGCGACAGTTTCGTGAAGATCTCTATTATCGTTTGAGTGTGTTCCCGTTGCGGTTACCACCACTCCGCGATCGGCTCAGCGATATCCCCCTGATCTGCGAAGTGCTGCTACAAGACCTTGGGCGGCGAATGGGCCGACCTGATTACCGGGTCACCCGCGAGGGGTTGGCCAAGCTCGCGAATTATCAGTGGCCAGGAAATCTGCGTGAACTGGCTAACGTCCTCGAACGCGCTATGATCCTCGCCTCTGAACGGCGGTTAGGGCCTGAGGTGCTTGATCTGCCCACACGTTCCTCCGTCTTGTCCAGCGAAGAGTCGCTTGCTGGCAGTCCGCTTACGCCCTTAGTTGCAGCCGTACAAACTCTAGAAGCCCTTGAACGCAACCATATCCGCCGGGTCCTGGAGCTCACCAGAGGGCGTCTGTATGGCAAGGGTGGAGCCGCCGAACTTCTTGGCCTGAAACCTTCAACTTTACAAAGTCGTATGAAGAAACTCGGTATTGAGCGCAAGCCTTCGTTCACCGTGAGCACGCCGGAGGATGCCGCTTAGATTGCTGACAGCCAGGACATTGGGCAACCAGAAAGTGAGGGATCAGCAACGAGCAACCTGCACCAGTACAGGCCTTCTCGTTCACTCGTCACGTTCACCCGGTTCGTACAGGCTTTCACGGCCCAAACGCTCGATACAGATTTCTGCCGTCCACGGCAGCATCAATGAACCGCAGCGAGCATCGCGGTACATCCGTTCCAACGGTAAGGGGCGCAAGATGCTTTGCCCGCCACAGGTGCGAATCGCTAAGGCTGCCATACGCTGCGCGGTTTCCATGACGGTGTACTGGGTGACGTAAGCACGTAAACGTGCCTCTTTGCTGGGGTCCAGTCCGGCTTCAGCGATAGCAGTAAGGAACAGTGCGCGTGCGCTTTCCAACATGATCTTGAGTTCGGCAACTGCGGCTTGTTTGAGCGGCTGCTTGCGGCGTTTCTCCTGCATCGGCGGGATTTCTCCGCGCAGATAGGCGACGGTGAAGTCGAAAATCGCCTCACACAGGCCCATGTATGACGGAGTCAACGTCATAAACATGTGCGGCCAACGCAGCGCAAGTTGGTAGTAGACGCCGGCAGGCATAAGCTGCAACTCATCAGGGACGAAGACATTGTTCATGAGCAATGTACGTGAGACCGTTCCGCGCATCCCTAACGGGTCCCACTCGCCAACAATCGAGAAACCGTCCGCATCTTTCGGAATGGCCAGAAACAGGGTGTCACGGGCTGAGGCGTCGGGCTTTGCTTCCGTTGCCAGCACGACATAATAATCTGCGGCGCCGGACAGGGAAGCGAAAATTTTCCTCCCGTTGACGAGCCAACCATCTTTGTGACGAGTAGCAGTGGTCGTAAACGGTTGTCTCCCGGCAGCGGCCTGGTTCCCTTCTGAGAAGGGTTGGGCGTGCAACGCCCCCGTCTGGATAACGCGACGATATGCTGTCGAGCGACGGGCATTGTGGGTTGCTTGAACATCAGCTGGGAGCTCGAGATTGTCTACCATCGTGCCCATCCACATCGTGGTGGCGCAATGCATGTTGAGGGTCAACGCCGTGGTCGTGCAATACCGCGCCAGCTCAGCCGCAACCAAACAATATGTTTGGTAATCTGCTCCCCAGCCACCCTCGGACTCTGGAATACAGAGTGCCAAAAGATTATGGGCACGGAGATCGGCGTAGTTCTCGAAAGGAAATGAAGCCTCGCGGTCGTAGCTTTCTGCACGAGGCGCGAACCGCTCTCGGCCAAGCGTGCTCACCAGTTCGATCAGTTCTTTTTGTCGTGGAGTAAGATTCATCATCTCAAAAAAGTTTAAGGCAAGTCTCAGACACGTTCAGGGCAAGTCCCAAACACGTCCACTACAAATGAGAAACAAACCCAAAGTTAGAAAGAGTTCCCAGTTTCAAGTTCCAGGTTCCAAGGTTCAGTGACTCAGTCCTCAGTGCTGAGTCCTCAGTTCTTGCCTCTCGTTGCTTCACGCCAATTCGCCCTGGAGGACGCCCTTATCAACGACGACTTCACTGTCAAGGGCAATCGTGCAGCCCCGCATCGGCAGATCGAAGTGTCCTTCCGTATACCGCCCGGCAGTCTCGTTTGCTCCGGTCGAGAACAGAAAATTACCTGCGAACGCTCGTGCTTCGGTCCCGTTGACGTGCGCTTTGTCATAACACACCAACGTGTCCCAACGGGCTTTGGGATTCATGCCCCATCCCGCGTGACTGACGGCGTAAGCATTGCGATCGCCCCAGGCATCCATGTAGCTCTGAAACAGGGCGACATCGACACCGGTGCCCTCGATTCTCATAATGAAGTCATTCTCGATGGTCAGTGTCACAGGTGTTTCGATGTAGCGCTTAAAGGTGAGATTGAGATCGCCCGGTGCCAGCACGACTTTGCCGCTGACCGTGCCACTTTTGGGGAAGCACAGACAGAGTCCACCAGGCCAATGAGCGACCATGCCCGGCTTCTCCGCAAATCCCCACGTGCCACCGATCGGAGCGCCCTCCACATGAACCGTCAAGTCAGTTCCTGCTGCCGAGGTTACCTTCATTTGCTTTGCTCCTCGCAACTTCTTGAGGCCGGCACGCACTTTTGGCTGTAGGGCAGGGTCGGACGGAAGTCGCTCAAGCACTTCAGGATGTTCGTTCGAGATCATCATCACCCGGGCACCACCCTTGAGAATTTGTGGGAGTTCAGGGGCATGGAGCAAGCCCTCGACTGTGACATCGACGACCATCGTCGAAGAAGCGAGAGCGGAGACCACGGGAGCAAGATTGCCAATCGCTTGCGACGCACCAGTCGAACGCACGGGAACCGGCGCAGTCTGGCGTGGAGTCGGGACGACAATATGAAAGGTGCGTGCCCCCAAGAGCCCAAGCGCGAGTTCACTCAGATGCACATTGAGCTGACGACTCTGACTCTCAGAGAGAATGGCAACGGTATCTCCAGACTGAATCCCGCACAGAGTAAATTGGTGCTGAAAGGCGTCGATCCATTTGCTTTCAATGCGATCGGTGAACATACGTGTGTCCCTCCCTAGCTGTGAAATTGTTCCCTCGTCAATCAACAACCCAACAATTATTGATGAGCAATGCGCGTTACTCATAACCAAGAGCAGTATATGTCTCCGTGCCCGGAAGGTAAACGCGGGCGGTTGCAGAAGCTAGCAGAGGTGCTATAGCAGCCGCCGTGTTCCGCGAGTTGCTCATTGCGCTCCAGTTTTTGACTGTTATTACCATTCGGAAGACACTCCCATTTAACGAAGTGGCGTTTGGGCGATCAGCCGCTTTTTTCCCGTTGGTTGGGGGGATTCTTGGCGGAATCGTCTGGGGTCTCGATCGCATACTCTCCCTGCTTATTCCATCGACATTGCTGAGTGTGGTGTTGATGGCGGCGCTCGCAATTTTAAGTCGCGGACTGCATCTTGATGGTCTTGCCGATAGCGCCGATGGATTCTTTGGCGGTCGAGATCGTCAACACTGTCTCGACATCATGAAGGACAGTCACATCGGGACCTTTGGTGTACTCGCACTAACTGGGGTGTTGCTGCTCAAGGTCCGCGCGCTTGATCTGTTAGTTGGTGAGGTAAGAGCACACGCCCTCTTCCTCGCTCCACTGCTCAGTCGCTGGGCACTGGTGGGGATGGCGTTCCGCTCTCGCCCAGCCCGAGACGAAGGATTAGGGGCACTGCTTGTGCGGAACGTGTATGGACGAGAATTGCTGTGGGCAAGCACTTTCGCTTTCGTCGTGACAACGATAGTGGGAGGGAGGGCAGGACTTCTCTTGTTTGCCGTGATTACGGGAATAACCGTCGGTGTTACTCGCTATTGTCATCATCGGCTCGGAGGAGTCACTGGCGATACCTGTGGTGCGATTGGGGAACTCGTCGAAACCGTTGCGTTGTGTTGGTATGCGGGGTGGACATAGAGGCGGCTGAGATGCCGCCTCGTGCGGATAGGCTGCTTTACGCCTGCGCTGTTTTTCGTGTTCGTGTCGAGGAGCGGGACATTGAGCGTGGAATAGACGGGAGTGAGATGTCGGCGATTTCTGCTTGGCGAGTGGGAGATTTCACAAACCGTTTACGGCTCTGATGATACGTGGCGACCTCTCGCTCTGCGGCGAGCAAAGCGCTTCGGAGCACGGTTGAGATTTCCGCCCCCTGCTTTTTCACCGTGAGCGTTCTTCCGGCGACGGCAAGGACGACCTTGACTTCATTGTCACCACTCTGATGGTGGGAGCTGTGCGTGATGGTCACCCGTGCATGCGTAATCTCATTCGGATACCGTTCAAGCTTGGTGAGCTTACGCTCGACGAGATTGCGCCAACTCTGCTGAACCTCAGTGTTCCGCCCCTCGATGTTGAGCTGCATAACACCTCCTAGAAAATAAATTGTCGCTGCCATGCCTTTCAGCTAACATCCCCATCATGACATAGTTCAAGGGCAGAACCAATGTAACCACAGCGTAGCGTGCGCCGGGGCCAATTTTTCTTGGAGTGGAAAGGGGCGGCGTTGCCTTTTGTTTTGGCAAAAAGGCAAGTGGGAGAAGAGAGCCGGAAAGGGGGTGGCGTGAGAACTTTCGGTCAGCCCCCACGCCTCGAGCGACGGACAAGAAAGGGGGTTTACACCGCTTGCGCAACGGCCCTTTCACCAATATCCACACTCACCAAAGGTCGTCCGGCTTGCATGCTGAGAGCGATTTGTTGGGACTTCCACTGTTTTAGCGCATCACGAAGGCGGCCGGGATGAATGCTGAGAATATCGCAGATATTCTCGAACGAGAAAAACCACAGTGCGTCGGTGGAGTCAATCCATTCTTCGGCCTCTTGGAACAAACGACGCTCATGCGGCTTCCTGGCCAATACGTAGGTCTGGAAACAATGGACAGCGTCTTCTAACATGGCTAACAATAAACGCTTTTCGCCCTGGATCGGCTTTCTTCCTAGCAGCGTGAAAAACTGCTCCGGCAAGAGCGTATCAGGCTCGAACATAGATGCATCTCCTCATAAATTGAAAATTGGTGCGTCGGGAATAAAGTAGAAGAGTAGCGAAAGATAAGATATAAGTAAAGTAAAAAAAGCTTTATTGAAGTATTAGTAATTATGCATATTGAAACCCTCAAAGTATTCTGTGATTTGGCAGAAACGGGCAGTTTTTCGCTGGCGGCATCGAAAAACTTCATTACCCAGTCAGCGGTGAGCCAACAAATTCGCAGCCTGGAAGAACGCTATGGTCGGGAGTTGATCGAACGCTCGAAAGGTCATGCGCGCTTGACACAAGCGGGAGAAGTTCTCTACGAGGCGGGGAAGGAAATCGTTCATCGTTACCGCGAAATTGACAACAACTTGCAAACCCTGACGCGTTCTGTGGCCGGGACGGTCCGGGTGGGGACGGTGTACAGTGTTGGCTTATACGAACTGTCTGCGCCCCTAAAAAAATATCTTCGCACTTTTCCTGATGTCAGGGTGCACCTCGAATACACCCGGGCGAATAAAATCTACGAAGATGTAAGCCGGGGAGAAATCGATCTAGGCATTGTCGCCTATCCGAACAAACGCCCGCAACTCGTCGTTGCTCCCTTCCGTGAAGATCGCTTGGTCCTCGTCTGTTCGCCCCAGCATCCCTTTGCACACTTTCAACGCGTGTCGATTAAGAAGCTGCACGGCGAAAAGTTTGTTGGCTTTGAGCGCGATGTGGCCACCCGTCGCGCCTTGGATCGCGTCTTTCGTCAGCACGGCATTAAGGTGCAGTACATCATGGAAATGGACAACATTGAGACCATCAAACGCGTCGTGGAAGTCGGCACTGGGTTGTCGATTGTTCCGGAGCCTGCGGTCGCGCAAGAAGTTAAGAACGAAATGCTCCGGGCCATTCAATTTTCCGATGAAACCTTAATGCGCCCCCTGGGAATTCTCTTGAAGCGTGGTCGTCGCTTTACTCCTGCGGTCCAGGAATTTATTGACTTTCTCAAGGAGAAACCGTCGCGCACCAATGCCCAAGAGTCGTAGCGGGGGCTGGCAAACGGTGAGTGAAGGAGCCCTTCTAGCAAAACCCTGTCCCTCCTTTGTTAAAGGAGGGGACCTTTTAGCCATCAACAACTCCCGCCGCTCGCAACTGCTGAATATCCTCAGCGCTCATCCCCAACTCTTGCAAAATCGCCTCGGTGTGTTCACCTTTTTCCGGAGCCGGTGTACGAATAGCTCCAGGTGTGCGACTGAGCGTGGTCGGCAGCCCTAACACCTGAATCGCGCCGAGGTGTGGATGGAAGAGCGGTGTGGCAATACCCAGGTGGTGAACCTGCTCATTCGCAAAGACTTGGTCGATCGTCAGAATAGGGCCAGTGGGAACCCCAGCAGCGTTGAGAATATCCACCCACTCGGCAGCGGTCTTTGCGTGGAGTTTCTCCTCTAGCGCAAGGGTGAGGTCGTCACGATTCTTCGAGCGCTTCCCTGGCGTGGCGAAGCGCGGATCGTCATACAGCTCTGGAATCTCCAACGCTGTACACACGCGCTTCCACATGTGCTGTCCGCCAGCGGCGATATTGATGTAGCCATCTTTTACCCGGAAGGTGCCGGTCGGAATGCTGGTAGGATGATTATTGCCAGCTTGCGGGGGAACCTCTTTCCCGATCAACCAGCGCGTGGCTTGAAAATCGAGCATCGCAATCATCGCTTCCAGGAGCGACGTTTGCACCCATTGTCCTTCACCTGAACGTTCACGCTCCAGTAAGGCAACGAGCACGCCCTGGGCCGCCAGCAGTCCAGCACTGAGATCGGCCACGGGAATGCCGACCCGCCACGGTCCGCTTCCTGGTTGGCCGGTGATAGTCATGAGGCCGCCCATGCCTTGGGCGATTTGATCATAGCCGGGGCGATCTTTATACGGTCCAGTCTGCCCGAACCCAGAAATGCTCGCGTAGACAAGTCGCGGATTCAGTGGCCGCAGATCCTCATAGGCGATACCAAGGCGTTTTTTTACCTCAGGTCGATAGTTCTCGACCAGCACGTCAGCGTTCTTCACTAATTGTTTGAGAATGGCTAGGCCGCGTGGATCTTTCAGATTAAGGACAAGGCTGCGTTTATTACGGTGAAGATTTTGGAAATCGAAATTATGGCGACTGACTCCTTCTTCGTCGTCAGCTTGTTCAACCTTAATAACCTGAGCTCCCATATCGGCAAGTTGGCGGACACAGGTTGGGCCAGAACGGGCACGGGTCAGATCAATCACTCGGATATGCGCGAGCGGCAATGTCATGAACAGGCTCCTTTCATTGCGGTTGAGAGACGAACTCCCCTTGTCTTGACGCCGGTTATACTCCGGTGCGATATGTTATGAAAACCCAGGGGGCAGTATCTTTACTGTTGGGGTCCAAGGAGGGACATCGGAATATGACATGCGTAGGGCAAAGAACCGTATACCAAAAGATGGCGACGACCCTTTTTCTCGTCTGTCTCGCTTCTCAGGCAAGAGCGGAACCAGATGCGGCAACCCAAGAGAAAATCTTGGCGGAGTTCTATCCTTATCGTCAGGCTCTCCCTCAGGTTGCTGGGATCACTCCGGGAATGACAATCAACAAAGACAATGCCCAGGTTGCGGCATCAGTTCTCCCCCCGGAGGTCCTGAAAGTCGTGCAGAATGGAGACCTCGAAATCACTGTCCAAGCGACCACCAACTTGCCTGTGCGTGAGGAGTATATTCAGGCAACTCTGACGCAGGTCGGGCAGGTCTCGCTTGGGACAGATGACACGCTGCAAAATTATATCGCTGGACTCCCCTTTCCGCTGATTGATCCTGCGGATACGCAAGCAGGAGTCAAATCGGCGTGGAACCTCCGGTATCGAGATCGTGCCGACATCACACAGAGTTGGGGCACAACAGCATTGATCGACAACTCTGGCTCTGTCATCCGGTCGAGTAGCGGCCTCTACGTCCGCATGTACGGGATGCATCGACCCAACCCCGAACGCAATGTTGCCGAGTGGGCTGCAAGAGGGATCCTCTATAAAGACTACTCGATGACCTTCCGCCCCACCGACTCGGAAGGAACGCAGACCATGGGGATTCGCCACACCCTGGATACGCTTGACGATGATCGTTGGCTTTACGACCCCAAGACCCGACGCACCCGCAAACTCGTCTATAATCCGTATGACGCCTTTCAAGGACTTACCTTCCTCAGCGAGGAATTCTCCGGGTTTGAGGGGCATGTCTATGCTTATGAGTGGCAGTTTATTGAAGAAAAAATTCTGCTGGTCCCAGGAGTGATCAGAGGTGACACTGCCCAACTCGGTGGCACCTGTAAATGCTATCCGGGTGACCCCTGGGAACTACGGCGGGTCCGGGTTATCGAAGCCGTCCCACGGATAACGAATCATCCCTATGGGCGGCGACGTTTATACGTCGATCTCCAGCATGGTTCTCCTCTCTTCTCGGTGCTTTTTGATAAAGAAGGGCAGCATTGGCGAACTTTCTTCTTCACGTTTGGTGATCCCGAATCCAGCACATTCAACAAAGGAGTGCGTATCCCCATCTTTGTTGGGAACAGTTGGGTCGATTACAAAGTAGGGCGAGCAACGACCTGGCTTCCCAGTAAAAACATTTACAACCGCCCCATGCCGCCACATTTCTTCACTGTGGCGTCGATGATGCGACAGGGGAAGTAATAAGAATGAAGAAAAATCAAAAATCAAAAGGCAAAAGTCACATGTGCCGTTCGTGCTGAACGCAGCCGCAAAGCGGCGGAGTCGAAGCACGGGGGTATTCCCTAAACCTAATGGCATGGGGTAGCGATGCGGTGGTGCGTCATATTAGCCTGTGGGGTTCCGTCTCGCGGTTCCGTCTCGAAACCGCGGTAACACCTCTTCGCCAAACAGTCGAATACAATCTGGCACTCGTCCGTGCTCTGGTCCGGCTGGTAACCGAAAGCGCATGACTACATAGTCTACGTCGTAGTCCCGCTGGTACATCGCCAGTTGCTCGACACACTCTTGCGGCGAACCAGTCACGGCATGGCGAAAACAGTTTGCTACAGTGAAATCAGCTTCAGAACGAAAGTCGGGATGGTGGGTCAAAATCCCATAGCGATAATAGAAGAGCAACTCTTGCACGTAGAGGTCTCCGAACACGCGTTCAGCTTCCGCACGGGTCGGTGCCACCCAACCATCGCGCATCAGCACCACGAGTGATTTTCTCCCAGCCTTCACTGCGGCTTCGCGGTAGAGCGCTACCTGACTTTTCCAGGTTTCTTTCTGTAAGGGAAAGGGATCGCTGCACCAGGCATCACCGCTGCGACCCGCACGCTGAATCGTGTACGGAAACATCCCTCCAAGCCACAGTTCGGGATGCGGGTGCTGCAACGGTTTCGGTGTCAGTCGGACATTGTCATAGCGAAGGGACTGTCCGTGGAACGAGAAACGCTCCTGCGCCCACGCGAGTTTCATCACTTCCAGTCCTTCCTCAAAGCGTTGCCGCCCACCTTTCATCGGAATTGCGAAGGCGTTGTGATAATCGGGATGATACCCAGACGCGACGCCGCAGATGAGGCGACCGTTGGACATCAAGTCGATCATCGCCATCTGTTCAGCGATGTGGACAGGATCGTACAACGGTAAGATCAGAATGTACGTCCCAAGACGAATACGCGTCGTCCGTGTCGCGAGTCCGGCTAACAGCAATAATGGTGAAGGGAACAAACATTCAGTACGGACGTGGCGTTCAGGCACCATAAGCGAATCAAAGCCTGTCTGTTCCGCAACCTCGGCCTCACGCCAGAGATGGTCAATGAACGTCGTGACCTGCGTGCTTGTCGGTGGAGGCATGTTGTACGGACCGCCATGAGTATCGAGGAGATAACCAATTTTCATAGAGTTCTCTTAAATCATTTGTGGCAAGCGCCGTTCATACTTCGACTTCACCCTTCGGGTTACGCTCAGCACGAACGGATACGGAAACCGCTCGTCCTGAGCGTAGCGCAGCGGAGTCGAAGGGCGGACAGAGGTAGTGACGGCACCTCTCATTTAGGTTCCCTATAGACTCTCTTTCATCGAATCAACAATACCGCTTTATCTGCAGCTTTATGTAAGGCAGCAGTAATCGACTCGGCACTTGAGTTCAGGAAACCATCGAAAGCGGGCAAGTTGTTCAGTAACGCCTCACGAATCTTCGCTGCAAACTCTCCTTGCTGTTCAATGAGGGCAGTCCTAACGCGACTCTCAGAGATGAGTCCACGTGTCAGCGTCGGCAACTCTACTCCCTTGAACCAGTCGATCATGATGCCTTTGCCAAGACTCAAGGTCACTAACCCGATGACCAGCCCGATCAGGAGCCCCAGTGGTCCAGGCATTAATAGCGCGGTACCACCACCGCCAAGAATCTTGGCAATAATGATCGAGCCCAGCAGAGTCACAATATTGCCGAGGTCCCCCAAGAACGTCAGGTTTCCCATATCAACCAGTCCTCTAGGCATCTGAGCCACGTGCGTCATGTTGAGGAATGGCGGAACACTCAACGAAGCATGGGGAATCCGATAGGTGTCACAGATGGGAGCTGTCAGGCTCTCGACTGCTGGAAGCAGGCCGGTAAACCAGACCGTCACGACCTGTGCTAACGCCTGTCTTCCCTCCGCGCTTTCCAGCCAGGCAACTGCTCGTGGCTGGATCGTTTGTTCTAGCTCAGCAAGCGTGCGAATCTGTCCAGTTTGCCAATCGCGGAACGCTGGGAGCACTGTGTGGTCAGAGAGCCCTTGCGCTAAGAAGGAAGCGACAGCGCTCATCAACGCAGAGAGCCGTTCTTCAACGGTCTTCCGCAACTTTCCAGAAGTCAAGAGACGTTCGACTTCTTCACGGAAAGCGACCGTTTTCAACTCTACTCGTCCTGCACTGGCCAGTCCCCGTGCAATAGCGAACTCCGGTTCGGCTCCGCGCACGATCCGCGCTTGGGGAAACACCTCGGCACACAAGTCAGCCGTAAACGCCATGCGTGATGCGCCGCCAGTGAGGAGTACGAGTTGTGGCGGTACTTCCTGTAGCCGTGTTTGCGCTTGTTGCACCGCCTCATGGAACGCGGTGTACCAGCTCTGCCCGTGAAGCTGTGGCAATGGCGTCGCCAGTAATTCATTCATCACCTGCGGAGTGATCACAATATCGACATAGAGTGGCGGCGTTGTTTCCAGTCGCACCGATCGGCTCGCCGGTGTGTCCTGCCACATCTCGGGGTTGGAGAAGTACATCTCTTTCACTTTGCGGCATTCCAACTCACAGATGGCCGCGTAGACGGGATACGCAGCAAAAATCTGTCGCAGCTCGGCTTGTCGGGGATGCAGCGCCACCGTTTGTTCCAGAATCGCCTTGTCGAGCAGGCCCCCGCCGAGCGCGTTCTGACCAAAATCACTGATACGAATCTCTAAGTGCTGAACCGCGGTAAAATCGGTAGTTGAGGAACCAATATCAACGATGAGAATCGCCCCTTCCGCGAGATCCTGAGAAATGTACCCGGCATCGCGCGCGTACACCAACGCAGCACGCGATTCGGGCCAGACGGCCACCTGCATCATCCCGGCAGAGCGCAGGAGTTCGGCATAGCGAACACGAACCGTCTCGCTCCATCCTGACGGACATCCAACGAAGAAGAGTGTTGATTCACCCCCAGTGATCTTCCGATCTCGCAGCAACACCTCTAGCACTTTCCCAACGAAGAGAGCAAGCGGCTCGTGCACGTCCAGGCGTTCAAGGTCCGGGCTCTTGAACGCGATCCGTAGGGTGCTGATATTACGCGTCATGAACGCGTCATCACCAATCAACACACCACGAGTCGGATGTTGAGCAACCGCAGTCAGGATGCTTCTCGTCCCGTAGACATCGAGGATTTGTGGCTCCACCGTCGCCGACAACATCGCAAGCGCTACAGCCGTCTCTCCATGACCAAGATCGAAACCGACAATCTCTACGTCCCTGTTGATTGACACTTGTTCCCTAGTTTGGATTCCAGCGCTCAACCACTGCCGAGACATTAGTGGAGTTGCTCCTTGCTCACCGCCGGCTCTGCTACCAACCCACGCCTCAAGAGTCGGCCATCTTTCCTCACCAGGGCTGGCTTCAAGGTGCGCCATGTCTGATTGTGAGGATTGAGGTCTGGAACGGCGTCAAACAGATGATGGTTCTTCGCGGTGAAATTCTCCAACGTCACTCCCTGGCGCGCAAACACAAAGGCAAGGGTATTGAGGTGTTTCAACGCATACGCGCCATCTTCTGCGTAGGCCGCACGGAGCAATTCGTGCATGAGATCGAGCAATGTTCCATCCTCCTCTAACGAACTCGCCGCAATAGGGAGAGGTGTGGTGGCTTCAGTCATCACTATATCTACTGCTTTCATCGCCTCACGCAGCCTCGAGAGCAGCCTATTCACCTCAACCGACACCTGAGGCTGAAGCTCCGGCTGGAGAGGAAGACCGACGGATCGTGAGGAAGGAGACACCCACTCGCGCACCGAGAGCAATACCAATGCCCCCAGTAAAGCTAGTGCGGTGAATGCCCCTCCCTGATAGAGCATACCTGCCAGCGCCAGGGCAATCGCGAGATAAACTCCGCGCAGGAGCCACCGGCCACGCTCGGCACGGTCAGGTAATTTCGAGGGAGGAGGTGTCAGAACCATACCCTCGCGACGATCTGGAACAACTTCACACTCTAGAAGTGTTGCGACTGCGGCAGAAACTGCATCGAGGAGAAAGCCGACCAACCGACGTTCGATCAGGGTATGGCCTTTCTCCTGACCGTAGGCAGTCAGGAGCGTGCCAAGGAAAGTCTTGACCTCTTGAACGGTGTGTTCAACGTTGAGGTTCCCGTTGAGGCGGCGATGCAACTGTTCTCGTTGTTGATCGAAGAGTTCTACGAGGGTACTCACAGTGAACTCCGTTTACTCCCAACAGTGCGGCAATACCTTTGTGCCCAGCAACTCAATGCACTTCATCGTCTCCTGGTGGCTCGGGCCAGTCGGGTGGCGCAACATGAGGATCATATACTGGCATCCAACTTCTCGCTCATAGCGCTTGATCTCCGCCACGACTTCCTCCGGGGTGCCACAGATCAAGCGGTTAGGGGCCACACGCGCAAAGGTCCACTCGTTCTCCGATTTGACTTCCCGCACCCACGGTTCCCAATCCGCATTGAACCGCCCAGAAGCAAAGAAGCCGAGGTGTAAGTAGAAAAGATGATAGGCCTGAATATGTGGCCACCACACCCGCTCCACTTCGGTGCGACTCTCGCCAACCCAAGCGTCGCGTAACAGCGCAACTTCGACCCGTGGATTTCCGGCTTTGGTTGCCGCCTCACGAT
>Ga0187892_10007620_pt1 | contig 15307 bp, 14 predicted proteins | sample MA1701073metaG_FD_139345 | JGI IMG/M metagenome (GOLD analysis project Ga0187892, IMG submission 139345) | Bio-ooze microbial communities from a basaltic lava cave in the Kipuka Kanohina Cave System on the Island of Hawaii, USA - MA170107-3 metaG ... | reverse complement strand
TTTGCGAGGAACGGTTCTGAACGTGTAACAATTGCGAGCAAGTAAGCAATTGGTCGCTATTGATTGAGTGCAAGACTGCTCATTCCCTAGGGACAATCCGGTGAAGCCAAATTAAACCGGTCGCCCTTCGCTGATTGCATGTATGTTACTGTATCCATGCTCCATTATCGCACAATCCATATTACGCAGCATAGCGAAGCCGGAAGCGACCGCGGCAATCCCATCCTTTGCTTTTCAATTCCCTCCTTTGGAAAAGAACGGTTCTGAGCAAGCAACGGATTCGAACGAGCAACAGTTGCGAGCAAGTAACGGAATCGAACGTGTAACAATCCGGTCTCTTCAGGCTGAATACTCGGACGTTTATGTGCTCGGGATGCTCCATTGAAACCAATATAAATTGGTCACTGTTGGCTGATTGCAACGATGCCGATTCTTTGGAACAACATGATGAAGCCATAACAATCCGGTCTCTTCCCGCTGAATACTCGGACGTTTATGTGCTTGGGATACTCTTTTGAAACCAAAACGAACCGGACACCATGATTACAAAGGTAGTGAAGTAAATTAATTTCTGCTGAATGTTCCTGAAGTTCAAATAGGGTAGGGAGGATTTAGTCTTTGTCCTTCCCCTAAACATCCACAAGATCAGCGTTCAGAAAATCTTAATTATGCGCACGCGCTCACACCGATTAACCGGTCAAAGAAGTTTAAGAAAATCGTCCATACTCAATCCGGATTGCTTAATAATACCGTGGAGTGTGCCACTCTTGAGGTCTTTAGTATGGTACGGAATGACGATCCTTTTCCTGGGGTCGGAAGGATGCTTTAAAACAATGTGGCTGCCGGATTGGTGATGAACATAGAAACCCGCTCCCTGGAGAGCTTTCAAGACGTCCTTCGGCTTGAGAGATGGTAAAGGCGGACTCATTTAAGCGGAAGCTGCTACGGAAACGGCTACTTTTTCCTGTCTTGCATCTTTTTCCTCCGGAATTTTCTCGCCGTCTTTTATGAGGCTTTCCAGGTACGCTCGAATGGCGTACCTGGCCATTTCTCGCGCTTCCTCAATGGAGTCGCCTTCTGTAATTAGGCCTGGGAGGGCAGGAACAGTAACAATATAACCACCTTCGGAAGAAGGCTCGAAAAATACGGTATATGAATATTCTTTTTCCGTCATGATGCCTTTATGGGATTTCGTAAGATTTCCTCTCTTATTATATAATACTTGCTATTTTCGTCAATTCGGGGGCTTACCTTTCTCTTCTTGTCATTCCCGACAACGTTCTGAATACTGAATCAAGTTCAGCACAGGCTTGTTTCAGGGTCGATCGGGAATCTCGTCTTTAACCCTGTATCCTGCATAGTGTATCTTGCACCGTCTCCGTAGGAGCGGCTTCCAGCCGCGATCCTACTCCGCTCCTTCTTTCTCCTCTCGGTCTACCCTGTCATTGCGAGGGTAGTGAAACGAAGCGCGTCAATCTCATCCTTTGCCTTTCAATCCCCTCCCCCTCTATTGGAGGGGGAACAGTTGCAAGCAAGCGCGCAACTGGTCGCTCTCGAACAAGGGCAGTGGAGGTGCTCAATTCCAGCTGATTGTCGCCTAAGCCAAAACAGTCAGGGTGGGGGTGTACCTTATTATTCCTGTCATTCCGGACTTGACCGGGAATCTCATCTTTTATCATTCGCTTCCCTCTTCTCAGGCGGCCTTAAAGCTTTTTTCAATCAAATCCTTTTAGGAAAGCATACATTTAGAGATAACTTAAACATTGACTTTTGGGAAGAAGAAATAGTATTTACAACAAATTAAATCAGAGCTACTATAAGGTTACAGCGAATAATTCTATTTAGGTTGAATCATTGAATGGTGTCCTCCTTGGGTCAATCGATATCAAGAATCTCATTCAGCCATTCCCAACACCCCGTTGTAAGAAGGGCTGATTGGCGATTCTTGCTTGACAATCCAACACCCCAACGAAGCATAGTATTTGAAGGCGGACTCCTGGCTGAAGCAGTTTCTATGATCTCGGCATCTACAATTGTATCAGGCAGTAACCAATCCGGCGATGATCACGATTTAGCCGTGGCTGTGAACCCGACCGAAAAAATTCTCGCTACAATCAACTCATCTCTTAAACCTGGTGGATTCTGCTATTTGGAATGGCAAGTAAATAATTTTTTTCATACGTCTACGATCAAAAATCAGCTTACATCATCTGGGTTCGATTATATAAAACTCTATCTGGCCATGCCTACGCCAGACAAAATTTATACAGATATTTGGATACCTATTGACAGCAAAGGTGCAGTCGAATTCACTATTGTAGAGAATTTACGGGTTGGAACGAATAATCATATTAAACATTTAGCTAAAATTATGCGCTATCTTTTATGGAAAATATGGCCAAATTTACTAATTGCTTATCCATATCTCTTAAGCAGTAAACGGAAATACACCATTGCATCTATTGCTTCTAAATGCATCCCGACACATCGTCAAACGACAAGACAACATATTCATAACAATATGATTGGCAATAAAATAAATGACGACAATCTCTATCAAATTATAGATACGACTATTAAAAATGAATGGCAATACTTAGGTCTTAAGAGTAAGCCGGATAAGATATCCGCACTCATGCTTTGTAATGAAGGTAGCAAGGATCAAATAATATTATATATCTTTGCCGACGAAATTAGAATTCCATCATTGGTCGTCAAAATCGCCAGAACAAAAGATAGTATTCCAGTTGTATCTAGCGAAGCAACGAATCTCGAGTCCATTCAAGCTAGATTCCCCAACTTAGAGGGAATACCCAGAGTATTATTTTGTATTGATGATGGAAGGTTATTCGCACAAGCACGGCCTTACGTAAATGGTGTACCGTTTTCTGGTGTTGTTAAAGAAAGAAACCGACTGGAACTTTGTTTACGAGTAACATCGTGGCTAATAAGACTCGCCCGGAATACAGCAACAGACGTTCCGCCCGATTGGAGAGAATCACTAATTGACCCTGTATTATCAACCCTAACGCCACTATTTAGCTCCAAGCTCAGTCGAGATCAACTACAAAAAACTTGCCAAAAAGTATCAAGCCTAAATCTCAGTTATTTAGTTTGCGAGCATAGAGACCTAAGCCCCTGGAATATAATTATTGACCATGAAGGAAAGATAGGAGTAATAGATTGGGAAGTAGCCCGACTTAACGGATTACCAGCTGCTGATCTGATACTTTTTCTGACATATGTTAATTACCACTTTGATAAAACGTGGGAAAAGCAAAATTTTAGCGAGTCATATAGGAATATGCTGGATATCTCTACCCCCGCGGGCAGGATCTTTAATGAATGTATGGAACTATATTCAAGTAAGCTTAATATATCCAAATCAGAAATAGACTCAATCCGGTTGCTCACGTGGTTAGGACAGCTTTATAGACGAATAGATAGAGACTATAAATCCGCACCGGAAATTAAGTTGCCATTAAATGAGGATGAAAACATTACCTTAGCCTTATGGGAAGTAGAGCTGGAAACTCAAAAAACATTAAATTGCACTCAACGATAAAAGCGCTTACAGTAGGTCTTCCGGTTAGTTCTTATCTATTCTATTCCATCACCACCTCTCCGATAACGGGATCTTCTAAGACCTACTGTTTGGAATTGGGTCCATTTAGTCGATTTAACCTCTATTCCGACTTTCCGATTCAACTCCCTCTACTCACACCCCATGCGGATCATACTCAAGTGGACACCCCGCGCAAAGCGGCTCCCTCTTCCTGCAATGCTCCTTCCCCAGCTTCACCAAGAGCGCGTGGTATTCATTGAATATTGCTGCGTCTTCTTGAAGAGAAACGGTAAAAATCTCCTGAATTTCACCGTACGAAGTCTGCTCGGGCGCGAGCCCGTGCCTGTATAGCACCCTCCACGTGTACGCGTCCACGACAAACACGGGTATACCCCCCGCATAGAGCATAATGCTGTCCGCGGTCTCGGGCCCTATGCCCTTTATGGAGAGGAGCTTGTCTCTGAGCAGGGACTTATCCGCAGCAAACATACTGTCGAGGCTGCCCGCAAATTCTTCCACAAGGAATGATATGAAGCTCTTGATCTTGAGCGCTTTCTGGTTGTAGTAACCGGAAGGGCGTATAAGTTCCGCCAGTTCATCTGTTTGAATCAGGCTCAGGTCTTCAACCGAGATCAGGTTCTCGCGTTTCAGGTTGTCGATCGCCTTTTCCACGTTCTTCCACGAAGTGTTCTGAGTGAGTATCGCTCCGAGTATGCATTCGAGAGCCGTCTCCCCGGGCCACCAGTCCTGAGGGCCGAATTTTTTATGCAGCTCTTGGTAAAACTTTCTTATCCGCTCGCTATTCGTCATTGTTTTATCGGGATCATGATATGCCGCAGTGTAATAATATACACCGGGCGTATCCAGCAGGGGTTACTTGGATATCGGATTGTTAGGAGCTTTCTGAGACTGCTCGTAGTAGGGCAGCGCCTGGGGCAGCCATTTCTTGAGGTTGTTTATCCTGGTCCCGTAGCCCGGGTGTGTGGACAGGAACTCCGGAGGCTGCGGCTTCCCTTTCACGGCCGCGTCCATCCTCTCCCAGAACGCTATCGCCTCCCTCGGGTCATACCCCGCTTTGGCCATGTAAATTAGACCGATCTGGTCGGCTTCGGCCTCCTGTGTCCTGCTGAAGGGCAAAATACCCCCCACGGTCACCCCTATGCCGTACGCCTGCATTATCGCCTCCGACACCCAGGGGTCGCTCCCGCCGCGCGCCGCGCTCACCCCTACCGCGCCTATCTGGGCGAGCACGTCGGTCGAGACCCGCTCCCCGCCGTGGCGCGCGGCGACGTGCGCTACTTCGTGCGCCATCACCGTCGCAAGACCCGCATCGTTCTTGGCTACGGGCAGTATGCCCGTATATACCCCGACCTTCCCGCCCGGAAGCGCGAAGGCGTTTATCTGCTCGTCGTCGTTAAGCACCTTGAAGTCCCAGTTGTACTGGGGCGTATCGGCCACCCCCACGATCCTCATGCCCACCCTGGTTACAGTTTCGTTGTACTGTGCGTTTGTCGAAACCTTCTCTTCCTTGAGCACTTCCTGAAAGGCCGCGACCCCCATCTGGTTCTCTTCCGACTGGGAGAGGATTATGAATTGGGACCTCCCCGTGACGGGCGCCTTGTAGCAGGCGATAACTATCGCGCCCGATACGATCATGACGAGCACGATAAGAAACGGCTTGATTAGTCTCCTCGCGATCTTTCCCGGAGCGGACTTCATGATCTATGTAGTTTTATCGATTTGATGACGATTTGCAATAATAATTTGTGATTTCGGTGAATTGAAATAAAGACGGAGACAAACTTCTATTCCCCGTGCCCGTAAGCGTAGACAGGGCGGAAGATAGAAGCTTGTCTCCGGTATTTCTCTGACATGCTTATTTTTTAAGGTTGGCTGATTTTATCCTTCTTATGCCTTCGTCTATGTCCTCGTCAGCGCACGCGTAGGTGACCCTCACATAACCCTCGCCCTGGCTCCCGAACGCGGTCCCCGCGACTACGGCCACGCCGGCCGTCTCGACGAGCCTGTCGGTGAATTCCTGAGAGGTCAATCCCGTTCCCGTTATATCGGGAAACGCGTAGAAGGCCCCGTCCGGGGTGTCGCACTGGATGCCGGGTATGGAATTGAGCCCGGCGACCATCCTGTCCCTCTTCTTCTTGAGGAGCTCTCTCTTCTCGATAGTCCAGTCCTGGGGGCCCGCCATCGCGGCGTATGCGGCTTTCTGTATGAACGCGGCGACGTTCGTGATCGAGTCCTGGAGGAATATCGACAGCTTGTCGATCACCGGCACCGGAGCGATTGCCCAGCCTATCCTCCAGCCCGTCATGGCGTATGTCTTGGAGAAGGTGTCGATAACTATCGTCCTCTCGGCCATACCGGGTACGGCGGATATCGTCTTGTGCGGCTTGTCGTACGTCACGTGCGAAAAGATCTCGTCCGATATGACCATCAAATTCGGAAATTTAAAGCAAAGCTCGGCAATCTCTTCCGGGTTTTCTACGAGGTGTCCGTTCGGTCTCTGCGGGGTGTTAATAATAAGGAGCTTTGTTTTCGGGGTGATCATGGCTTCGAGCTTTTCCATGTCGAACTGCCAGTCGGGCTTCGTAAGCGGCGTATGGTTGATTTTCGCCCTCACGTACTTAGCCCATACCTCGTCGGGCGGATAACCGGGGTTCGGAAATATCACCTCGTCTCCCTCTTCGAGGAACGTGAGCAGCGACATGGTGAGGGCGTGCTTGGCGCCGGCGGTCACAATCACTTCTTCCGGTTTTGTCTTTCTCCCCTCCCTCGTCATCTCGGCAGCTATGGCTTCCCTGAGCTCCGGAAGGCCGGGTCCCGGATCGTACCTGACGTAACCGTCCTTGAGCGCCTGCACGGTAGCTTCCAGAACGTGATCCGGCGTGTAGAAATCCGGTCCCTGATAGTCACCTTTCTCGAAATGGATTATCTTCTGCCCGGTCTTTTTCTCCAGATCCCGGGCGACCCTCATGCTGGCCCATTGCTTCGGTGGAACGAAATGGCTGATCTTAGAGCTGAATGGATATGAGACTGCCATTTGTAATACCTCCTTGTTGATGAATGATTTGTGAATGCCTACATCTACATCCTCTACATCCTCGCGGCTTCGGCCTTTTCGTAACCGGGGGCCAGGATTCCCTCGGAAATCATAGAAAATACCTCTTCCGCGATACTTTCCGCGCTTTTTTCGCTCTTGTAATAAAACATCACCGACCTGACGAGCCCGAAGATAATGAGGGCCGTTAGCTCGGTATTTGAGGGTCTGAAAGACCCCTCGTTTATTCCCTTCTCGAGAATCTTCTCATAGAGCTTGATCCTTCTGAGCCGCCAGTGCTCTGTCAGCTCGTAGTGCTCTCTGATGAGGTGAGTCTCGTCCCTGCTCAGGATACGGAGAACGTCCAGGTTCTGAAGGTAGAATTTAAAGATGAGTCCCAAGACCTTCTTCAGCTTCATCGGGGCCGGGTCGCTCTTGGCCGTTTCCTTCTCCAGTATCGATTCGATTTCTTCGTAAGTCTCTTCCATTATTTCAAGATAGAGCTTTTCTTTGGAGTCGAAATAGAGGTATATGGTCCCTTTCGCGACGCCTACTTTCTCCGCGATATCGTCCATCGTTACGTCGTGATAGCTCTTCTGTGAAAAGAGATTGGCGGCGGCTCTTATGATTTCTTCCTTGCGTGCGCCTTTCGGGATCTGGCCCCTGTGCGCTTGAGACCGCTCTTTGATCGATTTACGTGTCTTGGCCATGTTTAACCCATCACCCGGGCCATGTTTAGCCCGTTTCCCATTGCTGAACTGACTAGTCAGTCATTGAGATATTAGTATATCTCAAAATTTTTGTCAAGTAGTTTTTTTCAGGGTTATTTGATGCCGGTTTCCCGCTTTTTAAAACGGCAATTCCGGTGTACTTTCGGTGTACTTTCGGTGATCATTCGGTGATCTTCCGGATACGTTTCGGCCCCTTCCGGTCGATCCGGGTCCTGAGGGTCAGGGTTGATTTCCTCCCCCCCTGCAGGACGGTAAATTTTGGATTTTTCAAACTCATGATGATAGAATTATCACTCAAAAAAAGAACGGAGGATTTCATGAGGGCTTCGAATTTGCTTTTAGTGCTGCTGTTCGCTTTTGGTTTACTCTATGCGGGGTGCGAAAAATCCGAAGATAAATCCGATACCGGAAACGAAACTGCGACATCGGAGCAGGCGGAGAGCGTTTCGGAGAAGGCCGAGGAGGCAGTAGAAGATGCGGTCAAGAAGAGCGAGGAAATGCACCAGGCCCAGGTTGAGGAGCTCAACAAGAAAGCCCCCGAAGAGATAGCGACCGAGCTTTGGACTCTGATTAATACGGAACAATATCAGCAATGGAAAGAGATGCCGGGTCCCGGCGCTCTCACCAAGGATGCCGATAAAAAGAAATCCTATACGAAAACCTATGCAAACGATATCGCCTACGAGACAATCGAGCAAAAATCCCAGTCCCTTCCGCCGGGCTCGATTATCGTTAAGGAAAAGTACGACGACCAGGACCAGCTTCAATCGATATCGGCGATGATAAACCTGGGCGGGGATGACCCCAAAGATATAAACTGGTTCTGGGCCCAATATTCTCCTGACGGAAAGCTTTTGAATTCGGGCCAGTCGGGGCCGGGTATCAAATCGGCACAGTAACAGGCCGGCTTTCCCGAATCAGCGGAATTCTGCAGCGTCTATCCATGCGCGCGGGCGGCTGCGCTTATGTGAAGGTCTGACCCCTTCGTTCCATTAGACGGGCGGCGTGGCCGTTCGGAAACAGACGATTTTGACCGCACCCCGGGCGGCGGACCTTGTCTGGAATCTCTTGAGAGTCCGGGGTTCCCCGTCAGGTATAATAAGTTCTTCAGGGGGCCTGCGTTTAACTATATTCCGAGTCCCGTGCACGATCTTGATGAATGAATAAGAAGACCCTTTTTTCTCTGCTCCGGAAATATAAATATTCTTTTCTCGCGGGTCTGCTTGCGCTTTCACTCGTTGACCTCTGCCAGCTCTCCATACCATTGATAATCGAAAGAGTCGTCGATGCGCTGACAATCGAAGGCGCCGGATTGCGCGATATATCGAAATACGGCCTGATCTTGCTCCTGATAGCCGTCGCCATGTCCGTATTCAGGTTCTTCTGGAGGTATTTCATAATGGGCGCCGCGCGCAGGATAGAGCAGTCGCTCAGGAACGAGTTCTTCTCGCACCTCCAGAGCCTGCACTTCGATTTCTTCTCGCAGAGGAAGGTGGGGGACCTGATGGCCCACACTGTAAACGACATCGAGACGCTGAAGTTCGCCTGCGGGCTCGGGGTCCTCATAGCCTACGACGGGATATTTCTCCTCGTTTTTATCTTCGGCGCGATGCTGTACATATCCCCGCAGCTCACGCTGTATGCGTTTATTCCTTTCCCCATATTGGGCTTTCTGATCCTGAAGTTCGGCAGGATGATAGAGCAGAGGTTCCAGAAGGTGCAGGACTCCTTCTCCGGGCTTACGGAGAGCGCAAGGGCATCGATATCGGGGATAAAGGTCGTGAAGGCTTACGTGAGGGAGGGCGAGGAGGTAAAGGACTTCGAGTCTTCGAGTGCGGCTTATCTCGATAAGAACCTCCGTCTGATAAAGATCTGGGGCGTGTATCAGCCGGTGATAACGTACCTAGCCGCCCTCGCGACGGTGATTTTTCTATGGCTCGGGGGCATAGACACCATTACACTGAATATCACCCTCGGGGACTTCGCCGCGGTGCTCCTCTACCTGACGATGCTCACCTGGCCCATGATGGCCATGGGCTGGGCCGTCGATATTATCAAGAGGGGGAACGCTTCCCTCAACAGGATAAACGACATACTGCTCGTCAGGCCGCAGCCCCAGGTCGAGTCGGGCGTGGCAGATATGAATATCGAAGGCACGATCGAGTTGAAAGACCTGAGCTTTTCTTATAACGGCAAGAGGGCCCTCAAAAACGTATCGCTAAAAATACCCGCCGGAATGGCCGTCGGGTTCACGGGCGCCACGGGCTCAGGTAAAAGCACGGTCTTCCAGCTCCTCACGAGGGTGGAAGAGCCGCCCGAGAATACCATGTTCGTAGACGGCGTCGATGTCAGAAAGATAACGAGGGACTCCCTCAGGGAGGGCATTGTATATGTCCCCCAGGAGACGACTGTATTCAGCGGCACGGTGAGAGACAATATTTCGTTCATGAATCCCGATCTGACCCAATCGGATATAGAGAGCGCAGCGAGGGTCGCTGAAATATACGATGAGATAATGGACTTCCCGGGGGGGTTCGACGCGCGTGTCGGAGAGAGGGGCCTCAGTCTTTCCGGAGGGCAGAGGCAGAGGATCGCGCTCGCGAGGGCCGTCCTTCTTAAGCCGAGCGTCCTCATACTGGACGACGTATTCTCCTCGCTCGACCTCAGGACCGAGAGCATGGTGCTCAAAAATCTGAGGAGAGAGATGAAGGGGAGGACCCTGCTCGCCATATCGAGCAGGGTGCCGTCGATAAGCGGCTTCGACTCGATCGCCGTGTTCGATAACGGCAGGCTCGTCGAATATGGGACCCACGCCGATCTGATATCCAAAAACGGTATCTACGCCGGTCTCTATAAAATTCAGACTTTCGAGTAGCTGAACTTGCGCTCAGGCGCCGAGTTTTCCCGCGAGGTCGAGGAAATCCTGCGCGATAATGTCAAACGGCATACCGTCGGTTTCTTCCGCCCTGACCGAAGGGCCGAATTCGAGCGGTCTTGATACGTAGGCCGTCTTAAAGCCGACTGCCCGCGCCGCAAGGAGGTCGTCCGTGTGCGCCGCTACCATCATCATACTCCCCGGCTCTAGTCCGAGCAGCCCCGCGGCCGTCAAATAGACCTCCCTGTCGGGCTTGTAATGCCCCGACAGCTCCGAGGATAGAACGCAGTCCCACGTTATCCCCGCGTGCTTCGCCATATCGACCAGGAGCGACACATTGCCGTTTGAAAGCGTGGCCGCGATGAACCGCTTCCGGATTCGCTCTATACCCTCTATGGAATCGGGCCAGGGATCGAGCCTGTGCCATGCCCTGTTGAGATAGTCTTTCTCGTCCTCTGAGAGCCCCTCGATGCCGTGCTCAATGAGCAGCCTGTCGAGCACCATCCTGTGAAGGGAATCGATGCTCGTCCACGGGAGCTCCCCCGTGCGGACCATGTTCATCGCAGGGGCGTAGCCTCCGCGCCACGAGTCCGCGAACTTCCCCCAGTCTCTGTCGATGCCCTTTGATTTGCCGAGCCTGCCGCATTCCCGGATAATCGAGGACCTCCAGTCGACGACCGTCCCGAAGACGTCGTAGGTAAGCGCCCTGACCCCGGATATGTTCTCTCTGGTACTCATAACGAGGGATTCCTTCGTCTCTCCGCTACTGCGACTTCGCCTTCTTTTCAACCCTAGCCGTGAACCTCTCGGCGTCGACGATAAACCTCTGGTGCGTGCCTTCCGAAATCACGTCGATGCCGTCGTGGGCGACAATGGAAAACGTGAGCTTCCTGCCGTCGACTTCCGTAAGCTCACCCTTCACGTTCACCGTGAGGCCGGGCGGGGTGGCCGCGGTGTGGTTGAGCCTTACGTCTATGCCGACCGACTGCTCCCTCGGCCAGTCGATATGCTCGTTCACGAACCTCACGCACGCCCATTCGATAAGTCCTACCATGAACCCGGTGGAGAACACCTTGGGCATCTGCTGGAACTCCTCTGATTCGGGATATATGTAGGGGACTGTTTTCGACTCCGGTATCGTAAAGTCGAACTCGAATTTCATTCCGGGCTTTAACGAATCGCTCATTTAGAAAGTCTCCTGTCGCTTTCTCGAGATTATTCCGGGTTAAAATTTCGCAACTCGATCCTTCGAAGCCTAAGCCCGGTTTTTTTATTATAGCTAAGAAGACGTGATAAACAATCAGGCCGAAAATCTGGTTTATGTGCTTGTTTGCGGGTTTGCATACAATTCATATACGAAAGGATTGAATCAGAGCAATCGATTGACTTGTTAAGATTGAGTAAAATCGATAATCCCGGCGTTATATTTAGGTATACTGCTTTATAATTGAAAACGGGGGTGAATCATGGCTGAAGAAGTAAAGAAATTACACAGGTCGAGGACGGACAGGATGATAGCCGGTATCTGCGGGGGGCTGGGAGAGATGTTTTCTATCGATCCCACCCTGATCAGGCTCGTGTTCGCGCTGGTCGCTCTGTTCACGGTCGGCACCGCGGCGCTCGTTTATATTCTGGGCTGGATAATAATCCCCGAAGCCCCGGCTGAATGATCTTACTCCCGGACTCGTCATTCATTCTTCAATAAAATCTGATCCGGAGAGCGGGGAACGTATGACTGCATGCCGGTTTCCGGGTACGTTTCTTGTCGGATGTCACTCGTCAGGAGTTTATCTTGTTATATATAAATGTCGCTGAAAAGGCCGCGAGAGAAGCGGGAGAGGTATTGAAGGCGAATCTGGGGAAGGTAAGAGAAATTACGTTCAAGGGTAAAAACAGCCTCGTGACCGAAATCGACAAGCTGTCCGAGGATATCATAATCGACTCTATAAAGAGGACCTTCCCGTCACACGACGTGTTCGCCGAAGAGTCGGGCAGGCTTTCGACGAGTTCGGAATACGTCTGGATAATAGACCCGCTCGACGGCACGACGAATTACGCGCACGGTTATCCCTTTTTTTCTATTTCCATAGCCCTCGAGATCGAGGGCTCGGTGAAGGCGGGTCTCGTTTATGACCCTATAAAGGACGAGATGTTCTCGGCGGAATTGGGGCAAGGGGCATTTATGAACGGGGAGCCTATAAGCGTGACCGGTTCGTCCCGGCTCGAAGAGAGTCACCTAGTCACGGGCTTCGTTTACGACGACGCCCGAATGGTCGAGGAGAACCTCAGGCACTTCAGCGAATTCATCTGGAGGGCAAGAGCGGTGAGGAGGGACGGCTCGGCGGCGCTCGACCTGTGCTACGTAGCATGCGGCAGGTTCGACGGCTTCTGGGAGCTCGGCCTAAATCCCTGGGATACTGCGGCCGGTGCGCTGATAGTCGAAGAGGCGGGGGGCAGGGTAACGGACTTCACAGGGGACGAATACAGCATCTACGTCAGGGAGATACTGGCCTCCAATAGCGGCATCCACTCGGAAATGATGGATGTCCTCTCAAAGAACCGGCCGAAATAAAGAGTCCCTTCCAAATTAGTCGTCGCCTGTCCGGCAAAAAATAAGGGTGAACCCATGAATTTCTTCAAAGATTCACCCTTTAGAGGATGGGGAATATGTTATGGCCGCTTTTGGCAAATCTAAAGAATTATCCTACAAATCTTCACTTCTATGTCAGTCCTGAAACTGCTCCGATTCAATTACCATTAATTTCTTAAATACTCACTGATTTTAATATGCAATGGGTGTGCCAGATGCCTGAATATGTTGCAACTTGCTCTTGTAATAGCATAAAATGCATTCTCTCATTGTGCTGGAATAGGTTTAATCCGCAAAATGGACAAATATTTTGCACATTTTTGACAAAACTTGTCATAAGCTGTTGTGACGGATTCCGAAATGGGGCGACAAATGAAGGCAGCGCCGTGGCAAATAAGCGGCAAATAAGGCAAATAAATAGGATACTTTTGATTTAAGATTATTATACTGTTGAATGAATTATTGCGGATTAAAATCGGGAGCGATCAATGGTAAACGTAAGTCTGAGAAATGCCGCTTTCCCGTTCTTGATATTTGTATTTTCCAATGCTTCCGCGTGGTTGCCCGTACTTGCCCAGGGTGATGAGGGTAAGGAATCCCGCTACTATTATATCGGTGCGATTGGAGACAATCTTCCTATTCAGATGGAGCTGGTAATCGATTCAGGGGACGTCTCAGGCTCGTATATGTATGACAGGGTCGGCATACCTATCTCTCTTACGGGGGAGGTGAACAAGGAGTCTTCGACACTGTCCCTGACCGAGAGGGATGACGAGGGAAGGATGACCGGGACGTTTAAAGGAGCATTCAGAAGCGAAGGCAAGGGCTTCGGAAAGTATTTAGAGGGCGAATGGACGAAGGCGAACGGTCTCTCAACTCTGTCCTTTAAGCTCACGAAGGTCGCCGACTTCGTCACGATGAATGTAAATGTAAATTCTAAATATGAGGCATCGTATATGTACCCCTCCTTCATTACCGACACCAAAGCTAACCGGGAAATTACGGAGAGGCTCGAAAAAGAAGCCGCCTCGGAGAAGAAAAAATTCACCGATGAGGCTGAGACATTTTTCAGCGTTCAGGAATCGGCCGGTGAATGGCAGGAAAATTACAATTATTCCATTGAATACTATTCACCCGACTTGATAAGCCTCTCGGGCGAGGTCTTCTCCTATACGGGCGGAGCCCACGGTAATACTTTCTACATGTCCTCGAATTACTGGATCAAAGACGGTAAGGCGCTTCGTCTCGGCTTGTCCGACCTGTTTATGCCCAAGTCGAATTATATTAAAGTCCTGTCCGATTACTGCATCAGAGACTTGAGAAAACAGCAGGCGGGGTGGGTACTGAACGGAGAGTTGAAGGAGCTGAAAGCCGATGACCTGCTGGCGTTCGTGATCTCGCCGAGGGGCGTAACGTTCGCCTTCGCTCCTTATGCGGCGGGACCCTACGCGGAAGGCTCGTATTTCGTTACCATAGGCTACACCGAGCTTAAGGACGCCGTCAATCCGGCGGGTCCGCTCAAGCAGTTCCTGAAGTAAGAAGGGAGCGGCTTCGATTGCGTCCGAGAAATATCGGTCTCAAAAACCTCCTCGTGTACTCGTGATTTTATTACACCTGGCTCTCTTCGAGATGTATAATTTGATTGAATCATAGACTCCGGTCGAATTATCATGATAACACCTCGGTTAAAGGATTTAATCCGGCCCCTCATACTGGTTCAGCGTGTCATATGGATTATTATTACGTGTTCGATCCTGTTTTATTTTTTTCTCGCTTTTATTCTGATCGGGACTAACAAGTCAAGCGATGCAGGGATGATGGGTTTGGAAACGGTTCTTTATGTATTGGCAATTGCTTTTGCAGGCTCCTCGATTTTTTATCACCGCTATTCTCTTTCGGACGATCGCCTGTCAATGTTTTTGAAAAGGGACGTGGATGCCGCGGATCTCTCCAGGGCTATGGGGGCTAAGGGTGCGGAATACGGGCAGCTTGCGCAAATCGAGTCCTTGAGCGGTTTTGATAAAAGGGCACTTTCCCTGCTATATGAGCTTCAGAAAATCTCGCTTATTAATCTCATTCTCAACGAGATGGTGATAATACTCGGTTTCGTGATTGCGTTTCTGGGCGGCTATTATTTAAAAATCGTTCCCTTCGGGATCGTATCTCTCCTGCTATGCATATGGATGTTCCCGAAGCCGGAACGGGTCATTGAAAAGGCTCGAAATGTATTCCCGGAATAAGTATCTATAAATTTTGCATTAAAATTACGGGTGATCAGCGTTCTGTATTTAATAAAATCATGCGTACACTATGGAGACTCTTATGACTGCTTCGGATAATTCACATGCGGATGTGTTGGTGGTAGGCGCAGGCCCCACGGGACTCACTATGGCGTGCGAGCTCGCGAGACACGGGATCACGCCCAGGATAATAGACAAGGCCCCTGTGCCTTCCGACAAGTCGAAGGCCTTCGGAATCCACGCGCGGACCCTCG
>Ga0187892_10007619_pt1 | contig 15310 bp, 13 predicted proteins | sample MA1701073metaG_FD_139345 | JGI IMG/M metagenome (GOLD analysis project Ga0187892, IMG submission 139345) | Bio-ooze microbial communities from a basaltic lava cave in the Kipuka Kanohina Cave System on the Island of Hawaii, USA - MA170107-3 metaG ... | reverse complement strand
TGCCGTTGCTGATGTAGTCGTTGATGTCGATGCCGGCGTTCGCCAGCGTGTCGGCGTAGGTCTGGCCGGGCTGCGAGCCGTGATAGCTGCCGCCGAAGTTGAAGGAGCAAACGTTGGGATCGTCCTGGTCCGCCGGCGCGCAGCCGTTGGTGTCGAGGGCGAAGATCGCGTCGATGAAGCGCTGCGGCGTCACGTAGTCGCTGTATGTCGGGGTTTCCTCGTAGTCGTATCGCACGCCGAGGTTCAACAAAAGCTTGTCGTTGACCGCCCAGTCGTCCTGGATGTAGAGGCCGTACTGGCGGTTCTTCGAGGTCGAGGTCACGTCCAGGTCGGTGTCGGCCTGGGCGCCGAAGGTCACCTGGAAAGGATTCGCGTCGACGCCGGCATTGGGGATGGCGGGATCGACGAAGAACGCATAGAGCGCCTCGGTCGAGGCGTCGCGAACCTGGAGCTCGACGTCCTTGAACTTGACGCCGGCCTTGACCGTGTGGTCGCCATGCCAGTTGATGTCAGTGAACGTGATGTCTTCCTGGAGGCCGTAACCACTCTGCGTCGTGAAGAAGTAACTGCGCGGATCGACGCCTTCGATCCGCAGGATGATGTCGTAACCGTCGAACGCGGTCCCCAGGGCCCGGTACTCCTTGCCCGGCTCGCTGCCCTCCTTCGACGGCGCGTCGTGCGTGTCTTCGTAGGTGACGGTCGCTTCGTTGAAGTAGCGTTCGCCGCTGTGCTCCCAGCGCAGCGCCAGGCGATCGTCGTCGTTGACGTAGGTCGATGCCGCGGACTCGGCGACCACGCCGGCGGCCCCGGCCTGCTGTGTTTCCTCGCGGAGCTTGACCGACAACTCGAGGCGATCGGAGTAGCCGAGTTCCCAGTCGAGCTTCGCGAACAAGAGTTCCTCGTCAAAGGGGTTCGAGACCGGGCCGTAGTTCTCCCGAAGCTCCGGCGTTAGCGCGCCGACCCAGTCGAGCTCCTGGTTGTTGACGTCGAACAGCTGCGGCGCCTGCACGGTATTGGGCGTCGTGAACTCCTTTGCCTCGTAGGTGAGGAAGAAGTGCATCTTGTCCTTGATGATTGGACCACCGATCGAGAAGCCGTACTCCTTGCTGTCGCCGCCCTCCTTGCCGGTTCCGGCGGCTTTCTCGGCCGGCGTCTCTTCCCGCAGGCCCTCGTCCGTGTAGGTCATGAACGCGCCGGCCTCGAACTCGTTCGTTCCCGACTTGGTGACGGCCGTGATCGCGGCGCCGGAGACCTGGTCGTACTCGGCCTTGTAGTTCGACGTGATGACCTTGTATTCGGCGATGGCGAGCTGCGGGAACGGGTTGCCCGGGCTGCCGGTTGTGTTCTGGCTTGGATCGGCGCCCGCCTGTCCCGTCACGCCGCTCGGACGCACGTAGTTCTTCTGCCCGACGCCGTCGATGAAGACGTTGGTCGTGCCCGTGTTGAGCGTCCCGCTGCGGATCTGTGTGTTGCCCTTGGCGTCGACCGAAAACTGCATGCCCGGCACGGCATCGGCGAATTCGAGGAAGTTGCGCGTGACCTGGGGTGTGACCTCGATCTGGCGCAACGAGATGCCGCCGCCGACTTCCGACGTCCTGACCTCGGTCAGCCGGTTGCCGCTGACCGTAACCTCGCCGAGTGCGGTCGGGGCCTGCTCGCCTCCGAGGTCCAGCGTCGCGGTCGAGGCGATGGACAGGGTGACGACTTGCTCGGTGCCGGGCCCGGCGCTGACGCGATAGGTGCCGGGCGGGAGGCCGACGAGCACGTAGCTGCCGTCGGCGTTCACTTGAGTGCGCCGCGTGAGGCCGGTGTCGGTATTCGTCGCGGTGACCTCGCTGCTGCCAGGCGCCTTGCCGCGCAGGGCCGCGTTCGCCGACTGCGCCGCGGCCCCATGCGGCAGCGCACTCGACAGCAGGATCGCGCTGATTGCCGTCGCGAGGCGCCAGTCACTCCGGGCCACGGTCTTAATCGTCTTCCGAGAATTCATGACATGTCCCTCACGGTTGTTCCCCCCAACATGCCGCCCGTTAGACGGCACCGCCTGCAGTCAAATCAGTGGCCGCTCCGTCGCCTCATGCGGCGCCGGCCTCGACGGCGCAGAGCGCCGCGCCGACCAGTCCGCCCCGGGCACCGAGGCGCGCGCGCCGGATGCGCACGCGCCGCGCGTACCGGCCCGCGGCGAAGCGCGGGAGCGCGGTGCGAAAGCTCTTCCAGTAGCGGCCGGGAGCCGTTCCGAGGCCGCCCCCCAGCACGACGAGCGAAGGGTCCAGTGCATTGACCAGGATCGCGACGTGGGCGGCGAGCTCGGTCGCCGCGGCGTCGACCACCTTGCGCGCGACGCCGGGCCGGGAGTGCGCGGCGCGGCAGAGGTCCTGCGCATCCTCGGCGCGGAAGCCCAGCTCGTTCGCGCGGCGGACCAGCGCCGGTCCCGACGCGCGGGACTCGAGCGGCGCGAATCCCGTCCCGCCGTCGCGGGCGGGGGCGGCGCAGGTCGCGCCGCTCGCGAAGCCGATGGCGTGCCCGTGCGTCCCGAGCCAGGGCTCGCCGTCGATGAAAAGGGTGGAGCTGATTCCGGTGCCGACGCCGACGTACAGGAACGTCGGGCTGCCGCGCGCCGCGCCGAGGCGCGCCTCGGCGAGCGCCGCCGCCCGCACGTCGGAGGCGATGGTCACGTCGCCGTATTCGGCAAATGCCCTGCGCACGCGCGACGACCGCCACGGCAGGACCGCGCGGCTCTCGATCTCGCCCCGCGGCCCGACGAATTCGGGCACGCCGATGCCGACCCGGTCCACCGACAGCCCGGACCTGCTGCCGGCCTCGACGACCTCGCGCGCGACGGCCGTCGCGCGCGCGAGCGCATGGCGCCCGCCACGCGAGGCTTCCGTGCGGATCGAGCGGACGTGCCGCATCGACCCGGATCGCGGCAGGAAGAGGCCGGCCCGGATGCTCGTGCCGCCGACGTCGATGCCGAGCACGCAGCGGGGGCGGTTGCGCGACCGGGACCCGAGGCGCGCCGCGCGGCTCATGGGAGGTATCTCGGCGCGACGCCGAGGAGGGCGGTGGCGGGACCGGAGAAGGAGAAGACCTCGTACTGACCGGTCTGGGGAACGAAAACGGCGTCGCGGGGGCCGAGCGCAAATGTCGTCGACCCCGACTGCCAGTGCGTGCGGATCATGAGCTCGCCGGTCAGGCCGACGATCATCGCGTCGCCCCCGTGCGAGGTTTTCTCGCCGGTGGCGCCGGCCGGCACCTGCAGCTCGGCGACCGTCAGGTGCTCGGTGCTCACGAGCAGGCCGACGGCGATCTCGCCCTCGAGGCGCAGCGTGCAATCCCGCGGCCCGATCCGGTGAAGGGTCGTGAGCTTCGCCGCGCCGATGCTGTGGCCGAGAAGCTCGTTGCGCCGATAGACCGGCTTCTCCAGGTACTCCTGTTTCATCGCGTAACTGCCGCTCGTTCCCTGCGATGGGGGCGGCGCGAAGAACTCGAGGACGCGCAGCGGCTCCGCGCCCTGCGCGCGCACGTGATGCCAGGTGTCCTTGCGGAAGAACAGGGATTCACCGGCCAGGCATTCGACGACCTCGCCCGTTTCCGGATTGCAGGCGAGCATCGCACCCTGCAACACGTGAAGAACCTCGTCCGCGGCAAACACGGTTCGGAACGCCGGCGAATGCTTGAACCAGTGCCCGGGCGCCAGGGCGAACTCGAGCACATGAATCTTGTCGGTCGAGGCATACAACCAGTCGCCCACCAGGCCGGATTGCTTGTCGCCCCAGACGTGATGCTTGATTTCGCTGCGACGGGCGAGCGCCGGTGCGTCGTAGGTCGGTCGCGGCGAGGGCGCGTATCCCGATGAAGCGCTATCGTTCAATGCCCCTCCGCCTACTTCTGGGTAGTGGATCGACGACGATGCAGCCGGCCCAAAATATAGGCCAGCCCCGGGGCACTTGCAACCAGAAGCAACCATCGGCAACCAGTCGAGGTCCGCATTCGTGTCGAGTGACGTTGCCTCGCCGCAGAACGCTCGGTAATCTGCCCGAGCGGGCGCTGGCGTCCATGCTGCAGTGCAATGCAACCAAAGACAACCAACGTGATCGATCGACCATGACCCGGACGAAACACCGCCGCCGCACGCGCTCGCCCCTTGCAGCGCTCAGCACCAGGTCGCTCTACGAAACCTGCGCCACGGCGCTCAATCATGAAATCGAGACCGGTGCCCTGCGGCCCGGGCAGCGTTTGCCTTCGGAGCGCTCGCTCGGAGATGCCTTGGGATTCACGCGCCTCACCGTGCGGCGAGCCTTGCAGGTGCTCGCGCAGCGCGGCCTCCTGGAGCCGGACGAGCGTCGCGGCTGGCAGGTTCGCAGCGGCCAGGTCAGCGACAGCCTGTCGACGCTCATGGGCTTTACGCAGATGGCCCGGATGCGGGGCCTGATCGCCAGCTCGCGCATCCTGTCGCTCGAATACCGCGACGCGACCTTCGACGAGTCCGAAGCATTGCGCGTGGCACCCGGCGCGCCGATGCTGGATCTTTCGCGATTGCGCCTGCTCGATGACCGGCCGACGGCGATCGAACGACTGCGAATGCCGACGAGCCGCCTGCGATGGCCGGACGGTTTCGACCTCACCGGCTCGATCTACGCCGCCCTCGAGTCGCAAGGCATCGTTCCCACGATCGCGGATGCCTACGTCGACGTCGTGGATGCGACCGAGGCCGAGGCGGGTCTGCTCGGCGTCGCGACGGGTCGCGGCCTGTTGCGCATGAACTGCGTGACAACCGGTGCCGACGAGTTGCCCATCAGTCTTGAAATGTCCATGTACCATCCGGATCGCTATCGATTCCGCGCCATTCTGCATAAGCGCACCAAACGATGGCCTTGAGCTCGAGAGCCCGGCGTCGCTACGCACTGCGCGGATTAACGGCAGCGCTGGTCATCGCGGGTATCTCTGTCGGTTGCGGCTCGAACGGCTCGGGTGATCGTGACGGCGCGGTACAGCCTGGGCGCGATGGTGCCGATGACGGTCGCTACGCCCTGGAAGTCTGGACGCCGGAAAGCGGAACCCGTTTGCAACTGGTGCAGCAGCGCGCCGACCAGTTTTCCGCGGCGCATCCCGGCGTGAAGATCAACTTCACGATTCGCGACTTCGGCTCCTACCCCGCGCAGCTCAAACTGGCGCTCGCATCGGACAGTCCGCCGGATGTCGTCATCGGCAACCTGGGCTGGTCTCTCGACGGCCCATTGATCAAGGCCGGAATGCTGCGTGCTCTCGATCCATGGGCGGCGCGCTACGGCTGGGACAAACGCTACGCGGAGGTCGCGCAGCGACAGATGCGCTTCAGCACCGACGGCAGAGAGTTTGGCCGCGGCGCGATTTTCGGCATCCCATACGCCGCCGATGTCATCGGCTGGTTCTACAACGTCGGCAAGCTCAAGACGCTCAAGATCGGCGTCCCGGCCACTCTGGACGAGCTCGAGGCGGCCCTGGAGACCGCTCGCAGGGCAGGCGAAGTGCCGATCATGCTGGGCAACAAGGCGCAATGGCCTGGCCTGCACCTTTTCTATCTTGTCAGCGACGATCTAGCGTCCGACCGTGAGGTCAACGGCATCGTCTTCGGCGACCGATCGGTGCAGTGGACGGCCCCGAGCTTCGTCGCAAGCGCCCGGAAGGTGGCACAGTGGAACGCGAGGGGATACATCGCGGCCGGAGCCAACAGCATGTCGCCGGCGGATGCCCTGGCAAAATTCGTCCGCGGGGCCGGCGTTTTCCTGCCGGCCGGCTCCTGGAATGCCGCGGAACTCTCGGCAGAGATGGATGACAACGTCGCGTTCTTCCTGACGCCCCCGGTCCGCAAGGGAGACCCGAGTCGCGCGACAGGCAGCGTCGGCTATGGCTGGCACATCACCGCAGCGAGTCGCCAGGCGGACCTCGCCGCCGAGTTCATCGACTTCATGACGCAAGAAGCGTTTGCAATCCAGCTCGCAGCGAGCGGCGACATTTCACCGCTCGATCTGGGCGACCGCGCGCCGCAGATGCCCTCCCGCCTGGCCGGCCAAATCTTCGAGGCCTGGCAAAGCGTCCTTGCGAACGGGACGCTGCGGCCGTATCTCGATTTCTCGGCTCCGAACGGGGCCGAGGTCCTCTATCCGACCATGCAGTCGATCATTGCAGGCCATGAAACACCCGAACAGGGGCTCGCCCTCATCGAGCAATCACGCATGAAATTCCTGGACTCGGTGTAATGACCGGGCGTGGCCGCTCTGCGTTGCCCTATCTCTACCTGCTGCCCGCGTTGCTATTCTTCGTGCCTTTCGTTCTCGTGCCGTTCATCCACACGGTGGGCCTATCCTTCTACGATTGGGACGGACTCACGCGGGCTGCATTCACCGGAACCGACAATTATCGCGAGGCATTCGCCAGCTCGCTCGTGCGGTCGGCCTTCGGCCACGCGTTCGTTCTCATATTCTTCTTCGGTGTGTTGCCCGTATTGCTGGCCCTGCCGCTCGCCGTGAGCAGCGCGCAGACGAGCGCCCCGGGCGGCAACGCCCTTCGAACGCTGATCTTCATGCCGCAAGCGATATCCACGGTCGTGGTGGGGGTGAGCTGGGGCTGGATCCTGGCGCTGGACGGCCCACTCAATGCCGGATTGCGCGCGCTAGGCCTCGATTGGGCTGCAGTCGACTGGCTCGGAAGCTTCACCTGGGCTCTGCCGAGCCTCGGCATCGTCGGCACGTGGACGCTGATCGGATTGTGCGTCGCCCTGTTTTTCGCGGGCCTCCAGCAGATTCCGGCCTCGCTCTACGATGCGGTAGCCGTCGATGGGGCCGGACGCTGGCGGGAATTCCTGGCAGTCACTTTGCCGGGCCTCAAGGGGCCGATCACCGTCGCGTTGACCGTCACCGTCATCTCCGCGCTGCGAGCATTCGATCTCGTATTCGTGACGACGCGCGGCGGCCCGGGCACGGAGACCGTCGTGCCGGGGATCCTGATCTATCGACGCGCTTTTGAGGACGGCCGGCTGGGCTCCGCAGCGGCAATTGCCGTGATACTGAGCATCGTCGTTTTCGCGATGACCTTCCTCATCAATCGAATTGCGGACCGGAGAGCGCCGTGACCGCGGCGTCGAGAACGGGGACCTGGAATGCCGCATTCCTGTTTTCGTTCGCAGCGATCACGGTATTGCCGATTCTCGGTATCGTTCTCCTGAGCCTGCAGCCGGAGCAGGTGCAGCTGTCCGGATTCGAGCTGCCGGACCGCCCGCACTTCGAAAATTACGCGCGCGCCTTCGAAGTCGCACACTTCGCGAGCTACCTGCAATCCAGCCTGATCGTCAGCGTCGCGGTGGTGGTGGGCACCGTCATCGTGTCCACGTTGAGCGGCTATGCCTTCGGCACCATGCGCTTTGCCGGAGAGAACGTCCTCTTCTACCTGCTCCTGGCCGGCCTCGTCATCCCTTTCGAGGCGGTCATCGTGCCGCTGTATGTCGAGCTGCGGGCCGGGAACCTCACGAACTCCTACTGGTCGGTCATCCTGCCGCTGATCGGCGTGAATTCCGCGTTCGGCACGTTCTGGATGCGCGCGTATTTTCGCGCCGTACCACGCCAGCTGATCGAAGCGGCGGCGCTGGATGGCGCGAGTTCGCTGCGTATTCTCTGGAAGGTCCTGTTGCCCGGAGCCCGTCCGGCGTTGCTGACGCTGGTGGTTCTCGTGTTCATGTGGTCGTGGAACGAATTTCTGCTGCCGCTTGTCATGCTGTCGCGCGAGGATCTGCGCACGGCTCCACTCGGCCTTGCATTCTTCGCCGGCCGCTACACGACGGACCTCGTCGGCATGGCCGCCGCAGCGGTGATGGTTGCGCTGCCGGTGGCAGTTCTGTTCGTCGCCACGCATCGGCGCTTCGTGCACGGCATGTGGGTGGGAGCCTTGAAACAATGACGGCGCCGTCCTTGCCACCGTCCCTTCAGCTGACGGATGCTCAGGTCGCATCGTTCCGGCGCGACGGGTTCCTTCGCATCGACGCGCTCACCAACGACGCCGAGGTCGACGTCCTGCTCGGGCCATACGACGGGTTGTTTCATCGGGACGGCGGCTTCGACCCTGGCGACCGCATCGAATTGAACTCAGACGTGGCCCGTGCGCCGCTGCCGCAGATCGTCAACCCCGAACGCTATGCGCCACGACTAATACAGGGGTTGGCGTATCGCAATGCGCGTGAGATCGCACGACAGTTGCTGGGATCCGGCTGCGTGCCGACCGGCAATCACGCCATCCTGAAGCCGGCTCGAATCGGCGGCGCCACCCCTTGGCACCAGGACGAAGCGTACTGGGACCCCCGATACGCTCACCATGCGGTGAGCATCTGGCTTGCGCTGCAGCCCGCGACGCTCGATAACGGCTGCATGCGGTTCATCCCGGGGAGTCATCGTGGGCCCGTGCTGCCGCACGAGTTGATTGCCACCGGTTCGCATGGACTGCGGTTGAGCGGGACAACGCCTAATGCTCCGGAAACAGTTTGCGAACTGCCCGCGGCCGGGGCGACCATCCATGATGGACGAACGCTCCATGCCGCAGGGCCCAATTTGTCCGAGCGGCCGCGCCGGGCGCTCGTGTTCGGATTCGGCCTCGCACCTGTCCTGCTCGACACGCCCAATGACTATCCCTGGCAACGGCCGGAATGGTCGTCTTTCCATCAAGGACGCTGACACACATGCTTCGACTCGGAGTACTTGGACTCGGTAGCGTCTTCCTCGGCCCCTACCGTCAGTTGATTGACCAGCTCGAGCAAAGCGGCCAGGTGCAACTGACGGCCGCATTCGACGTCAACCGCGACAAGTCAGCGGCGGTCGCAGCCATGTTTCCGTCCATCGCGACGCCCGCCACAGCGGCGGCGCTCATCGCGCGTGACGATGTCGATGCGGTGCTCGTGCTGACGAGCATGAATGAGCACGCCGAGCTGGCGCAGGCTGCCCTCCAGGTGGGCAAGCATGTCCTGGTCGAAAAGCCGATGGCAACCAGCATCGCCGCGGCGCGCGAGCTGCTGCGGCTCAGCAAGGGCGCGAAGGGCCTCCTGGTCTGCGCCCCGCACATCGTGCTGTCGCCGACGTACCGGGCCATGCATGCCGAGATCGTCTCGGGAAAAATCGGCAAGGTCGTGCTCGCTCGCGCACGCTATGGATGGGCCGGCCCCTGGTGGGGGCAATGGTTCTACCGCCCGGGCGGCGGAGCCTTGTTCGATCTCGGCGTCTACAACCTGACAAGTCTCTGCGGATTCATGGGATCCGTGAGGCGCGTGTGCGCGATGGTCGGCACCGCGATCGCGCAACGCATGGCCGAAGGCGTCGAGATCGACGTCCAGGCGGACGACAATGCACAGGTGCTGCTCGATTTCGGGGACAACCGATTCGCCTGCATCACCACCGGCTTCACGATGCAGAAATATCGCAGCCCGGCGATCGAGCTCTACGGTACGGTCGGCGTCCTGCAATTGCTCGGTGACGATTGGGCGCCGCAAGGTTACGAGCAATGGACCAGGGAGCGCGAGATATGGGAACTTCACGAGGAAAGCGAGCCACAGTGGCCCTGGACTGCCGGCTTGCGGCACCTCGTCGAGTGCGTAGCCGCCGGGACGCGGCCCGTCAACCAGCCTGAGCACGCCCTGCACTGCCTGGAGGTCATGCTGGCGGCTCAAGCCTCGGCCCGGGAAGGGCGATTCGTGTCGATCGAATCCGGTTTTCCGGCGCTCGATTACCAGCACATGCCAGCGGGCGCGGCGGACAGTCACCGGCGCCGGCACGATCCGCGCACGGCGTAGGAATCGCGCGCACCGATGGCATCGATCTCGATCGAAGGCGCCAGCCGCACTTTTGTGGACGGTACCCGGGCTCTGGATGGCGTGAACCTTGCGATCGCGAATGGCGAATTCATGGTGCTGGTAGGGCCCTCCGGTTGTGGCAAGTCGACGTTGCTGCGCGCCGTGGCGGGCCTGGAACATCTCGACAGCGGCCGTGTGCTCATCGGTGAGGCCGACGTCACCGGAAAGCCCGCGGGCGAGCGCGATATTGCGATGGTGTTCCAGAACTACGCGCTGTATCCGCAGATGTCGGTTCGCGACAACATCGAATTCGGCCTCAAGTCACGCCGCATGAGCGAGCAGGAGCGGCGCGAGCGCGTTGCCGATGTCGCCGGGTTGCTCGGACTCGGATCGCTGCTGTCGCGCCGCCCGGCAGAACTGTCCGGTGGCCAGTTGCAGCGCGTCGCCATGGGCCGCGCCATCGCGCGACGGCCGCAGGCGTTCCTGATGGACGAGCCACTCTCCAATCTGGACGCGCAATTGCGCACGTCCATGCGCGCCGAATTGTCCAGGATGCACGAGCGGCTCGCGGTCACGACCCTCTACGTCACGCACGATCAGGTCGAGGCCATGACGCTGGGCAAGCGGGTGGCCGTGATGCGCGAAGGCACGATCCAGCAATGCGACACTCCGCGCAGGCTCTTCGACCAGCCCCGCAACGTATTCGTGGCGACATTCATGGGCTCGCCGCCGATGAACCTGTTGAAGGCGAAGATCACCGCGGGAGGAATTCGCTTCGGCAGGTACGAGCTGCCGCTCGAAGCCGGCGCCAGGATCCCGGATGCGGTCCCATCGACATTGCTTGTCGGCCTGCGGCCCGGCGATCTGGCTCTCGATCGCAGCGCACCCGGCCATTGGCCGCGAATCGAGGTGCTGCCGCATGCCGTAGAGGAATACGGACACGAGCGAATCGTGCGATTTCGCGCAGATAGCCCGTCCGACGGGGGCGGCGAGGTTGAAATCAGTGTGCTGCTCAATGGCCGGGATGTCATCGCAGTTGGCGAGCGGCTGCGCCTTGGCGTCGACACGGCGCATCTGCATTTCTTCGATCCGGCAAGCGGAAATGCACTGGCCTGAATGCAGAGCCTGCTGACAAATCGCCGAAGAATAGAGACCACAATGATGCGAAAACTGGGCGCCACAGTCATCTTATCTGTCTTGCTGGTTTGCCACGTCCTGGAGGCCCAGTCTGGCGCGCCGACCTCTGCGACTGATGCCCGCACCGGCATCTATGACCCCAGTCTCGACGCTCGGGTGGAAACGCTGCTTCGCAAGATGACGCTCGAGGAGAAGGTTGGCCAGTTAGTCCAGTACTCGGCGGGTCAGCCGACGGGCCCTGGCACGGGCCGCACGGACTACGATGACATGATCGCCAAAGGGCAGATTGGCGCGCTGTTCAATATCTCAACGGCAAAAGAAACCAATGCGTACCAGCGGATTGCAGTCGAAAAATCCCGTCTCCGGATTCCGATCATTTTCGGACTGGATGTAATTCACGGATTCCGCACGGTATTTCCGGTTCCGCTGGCCATGGCATCGACCTGGGATCCGCCCCTGGTGGAGCAGGCGGCCAGGGTGGCGGCGCGCGAAGCCTCGGCAACCGGGATTCGCTGGACGTTTTCTCCCATGGTCGACATCGCCCGCGATGCCCGCTGGGGCCGTATGACGGAAGGTGCCGGAGAAGACCCGTTTCTTGGTTCAGAGATGGCGGCTGCTTACGTTCGTGGCTATCAAGGAACGCGCCTGGACGCACCGGGTAGCATCGCCGCCTGCGCCAAGCATTACGTTGGATACGGAGCAGCTGAGGGCGGTCGCGATTACAACACCACTGAGATCTCCGAGCACACCCTGCGGCAGATCTATCTCCCTCCATTTCGCGCGGCCGTGGACGCCGGCGCGGCCACCATCATGGCCGCCTTCAACGCGATCAACGGCGTTCCGGCATCCGCCAATCCGTTCACCCTGCAGCAGGTCCTGCGCAAGGAATGGGGATTTCGCGGAGTCGTCGACAGTGACTGGGAATCGCTGCGCGAACTGATTCAGCACGGTATCGCCAACGATCGCGCGACCGCGGCCCGCAAGGGTTTTCTGGCGGGCGTCGATGTGGACATGGCCAGCAGCGTCTATCACGATCACCTGGCGCAATGGGTGAGTTCCGGCGAAGTTCCGCAGGAACGCCTCGACGAGTCGGTGCGGAATGTCCTTCGATTGAAGTTTGCTCTCGGCCTGTTCGAGAACCCCTATGCCGACGAAGCACGTGAGGCCGAGGCCATGCTGCGGCCGGAGGGCATCGCCCTGGCGCGAAGGGCGGCCGAGCGGTCCTTTGTGTTGCTGAAGAATTCCCCCGGTCCGGACAACGCGCAGTTACTTCCGCTCTCCGATCGCGTTCAGCGCATCGCCCTGATCGGGCCGCTCGCCGACGATCTGCCCAGCGCGCTGGGATCCTGGGCCGGACTGGGTCGCGGCGAGGATGTGATCTCCTTCCAAGCCGCACTCGCCAAACGCGTGGGAGAGCAGAACCTGATTCACCTCAAGGGCGTCGGCATCACGGACGGGACCGACGAAGGCCTGGCGGCCGCGGTGGCCGCTTCCGCGAAGGCGGACCTCGTCATCCTGACGCTGGGGGAGAGCGGCGGGGCCATGACGGGCGAGGCCACGTCGCGAGCCTTTCTCGGATTGCCCGGGCGTCAGCAGGAACTGCTCGAGAAAATCGTCGCGACGGGAAAGCCGGTGGTTCTCATCCTGTTCAGCGGGCGTCCGCTGACGCTGCCCTGGGCGTTCGAGCATGTCCCGGCCGTGCTGGCCGCGTGGCTCCCAGGCATCCAGGCGGGACCCGCTCTCGTGCGCACGCTGTATGGCGAGTCCAATCCCTCCGGAAGGCTGGTGGTGAGCTGGCCGCGCAGCGTGGGACAGCTACCGCTCTACTACAACGCGCTCAATACCGGGCGTCCGGCGGACAAGAATGACCTGACAAATCCCCCCGGCGGCAGCGACGACACATACGTTTCGCGCTACATCGACGAGCGCAACGATCCGCAGTTTCCCTTTGGTTTCGGCCTTTCCTACACCACGTTCCGCTACGGCCCGACCGAGATCAGCGCGGCTCAGCTCAAGGCCTCCAAACTCACGACTGGCCTCCACGACAGCGCAGATCGGGCCCGGGCTGCGATGACAGCGAGCGTCGATGTGACGAACACGGGCTCGCGTCCGGGCGAAGAGATCGTTCAACTCTATGTCCGGCTCAACGGAACCAGTGTTGCCCAGCCGGTTCGTGCCCTGAAGGGCTTTCAGCGAATCTCACTGGCGCCCGGGGAAACGAAAAAAGTAACAATTGGCCTAGTGCCGGATGCGATCGCGCTGTGGAACGATCGCAATCAGTGGGTCGTCGAGCCGGCCAAGGTGACCGTGTGGATCAGTGCCGATTCGGCGCATGGCTCGCCCGCCACTGTCCAAATCCTGCCGTAGCTGACACGAGATAGCCTTCTCGCAGCGCGTGTGCGGCATGGCATCACGTAAAATCGCCGCCATGGCGACGCCTGCAAAAGACGGTTTCCGGATGCCAGCGGAATGGGAGCCGCACGCCGGCACCTGGATGCTCTGGCCGGAGCGGGCGGACAACTGGCGCGACAATGCGGTGCCTGCGCAGCGCGCGTACGCGGCGGTCGCCGCGGCCATCGCGAATAGCGAACCGGTGACGATGGGCGTCTCGGCCGGGCAGTTCGACGCGGCGCGGCGAGCACTGCCGAAGGGCGTGCGAGTCATCGAGATTTCCTCGAATGACGCGTGGATGCGCGACGTCGGCCCGACCTTCGTCGTCGACCGGCGCGGCCGCGTACGCGGCATCGACTGGAAATTCAACGCCTGGGGCGGGAAGGCCGGCGGCGCGTATTCGCACTGGGAGCTGGACGACCAGGTAGCGGCCAAGGTGCTGGAGATCGAAACGACGATGAGCTATCGCGCGCCCTTCATTCTCGAAGGCGGCGCCATTCACGTCGACGGGCAGGGCACGCTCCTGACGACCGAAGAATGCCTATTGAACCCGAACCGCAACCCGGCCCTGGGCCGCGGGCAGGTCGAGAGCCTGCTCGAGCGTTATCTCGGCGTGTGCGAGATCATCTGGCTGTCACGCGGCGTCTTCAACGACGAGACCGACGGTCACGTCGACAATCTCTGTTGCTTCGCACGGCCGGGCGAGGTCGTCCTCACCTGGTGCGACGATCCCGGGGACCCGCAGTACGACATTTCGCGCGCGGCATTCGAGGTGCTGTGCAAGGCAAAGGACGGCCGCGGCCGGCGACTCAAGATCCACAAGCTGATGCAGCCGGGCCCGCTCTACATGAGCGACGCGGAGGCCGCCGGCATTGAACAGTCGCCCGACTGCAAGCGGCGCCTCGCGGGCGACCGCCTCGCCGCTTCCTATGTGAATTTCTACATTGCGAACCGGCACATCGTCATGCCGCTGCTCGACCCGAAGACCGATCGCGCGGCGAAGGCCGCGCTCGCCCGGCTGTTCCCGCGCCGCAAGGTCATTGGCGTTCCCTCGCGCGAGATCCTCCTCGGCGGCGGCAACATCCACTGCATCACCCAGCAGCAACCCCGCGGGAAATGAAGGGGAAATCGAAGGGGACGTTCACCTTCAATCATGCAACGGCCGCCCCGCGTACACGACTGGCCCGATTGAAGGTGAACGTCCCCTTCGATTTGAAGGTGAACGTCCCCTTCATTTCCCTTTAGCGAGGAGGAACATGCCGCCGACGACGAGCAGCGCGCCGGCGACGCGCCAGGCGTCGAGCGGGCGGACTGGGAAGCCGAGCGCGCCGTAGTGGTCGAGGGCGAGCGCCGCGATCATCTGGCCGGCAACGATCAGGGCTAGAAAAGTCGCACCGCCGAGCGACGGCCCGAAAGCCGCCGAGGCGGTGATGTAGAAACCGCCAAGAATTCCCGCGCCCCAGGCCCACCAGGGCGCCGCCCCGGCCTGCGCGAGTCCTGCGAGAGAGCCGCGCCCGAGCACGACGGCGACGAACAGGAAAATCGTCCCGACTGCGAAGTTGACGAGCGCCGCCGCCATCGGCGAGCCCACGTGATGCCTCATCGTCGCGGCCATGCCGACCTGCATTGCGAGTGCCGCGCCCACGACCGCCGTGACCGCCATGGGTCCGTATTGCATCGCTCAATCCTTTCGCCAGCCGAGTTCCACGAAGTATGCACGCCCGCGGCCCGGGAAATAGCGGTAGTCGCCGAAGGCGAAGTCCGCGCGGTCCGCATAAGCCGTGTCGAAGAGGTTCATCACGCGAAGCGTCAGCGTCCAGTCCTTGACGGGCCAGGCGGAGAGCCGCAGGTTGCCGAGATCGTGCCCGCCATAGCGCGCGGTGTTCGCGGCGTTCGCCCAGTAGTCCCCGACGTGGAGCCATTCGACTTCGGCCTCGAGCCACGCCGCGTCGTAGCGCAGGCGCAGCGAATGGATGT
>Ga0187892_10007617_pt1 | contig 15313 bp, 16 predicted proteins | sample MA1701073metaG_FD_139345 | JGI IMG/M metagenome (GOLD analysis project Ga0187892, IMG submission 139345) | Bio-ooze microbial communities from a basaltic lava cave in the Kipuka Kanohina Cave System on the Island of Hawaii, USA - MA170107-3 metaG ... | reverse complement strand
TCACAGTGGGACCCGGTGGCTTTCGGTCTCCCGCTCCGAGTTTGGAGCCGACGGAACTTCACTCCGTCGGCTCTCTCATTTCAGCACGACCGCACCATAAGAGCGGCTGCAGCTGACGGCCGCGGGCGGCAGTATGCGGCGGCCTTGGCCGGCCGCCGTCGGGCCCGGGATAGACCGCCGCCGGCGGCCGGTCGCTGCTAAGGTGGTACACGCGCGGCCGCAGCTGAGCCGCGATCCGTTAGGCGGCGTTCAGCGGGGTGAGTCCCGAAAATGCCTCTCATGAAACCCAGGCGATGGCTTGGGTACACAATCGCTCTCAACGATCTCCTTCCCGACGCGCAGGAGATCCTCGACCGATTCGAGCGATCTGACATCCCCCTCGACGACACGTTCGGCTCAAGCTCCGACCCTGCCGCACGCCCGCGGTCCACGATTCTCTACGTCGGTCCGGGCGTCGAACAGGACCGCCTCTTGGAACTGCTCGACCTGCTCCAGGGCATTCCGGTGCATTTCCTCCAGGCGGATCATGCGGGGCACAGCAGGAAGAAGATCTACATCGGGGCCCTCAATCTCGAGAGCGGGCGCGTGGCTCCATTCTCTCCCGAAGTTCTGGCCTCCCTGCGCAAGCTCGGCCTCTCTGCCGGGGATGTCACCGCTGCGATTCTCGACGCATCAACTCTCAACGTCCTTACGGTCAAGTCGGAGTAGAACGCCGCCTAACAAGCGGCTGCAGCTGACGGCCGCGGGCGGCGCCGTGCGGCGGCCTTGGCCGGCCGCCGTCGGGTCCGGGGTAGGACCGCCGTCGGCGTCCGGGCGGTGCTAGGGTGTTTTACGCGTGGCCGCAGCTGAGCCGCGATCCGTTAGGCGGCGCAGAAAAGAGACCACCTCACCCAAGGAGATCGAAGAATGAAGGCTGTTCTCCTCGCCATCGCAGCAATGCTGTTCGCTCCGACAAGCACTCAAGCGTTTGGCTGCCGTTGGCACGGTACAACCCCCAAGATTCAGTACGGCGCATCGCTCCCCCAAGAGCTTCGGGGCATCACGATCTACGCAACGTTCACTGGCTCTCCGCTTCAGGAGGGGTCCGGGGGCATCGCGGCGTTCCCAGGAACTAGCCCAACTCCTCCTTCCGCCTGGAGCCTTACGGAAGATCTCAAGTGCCATACCCCTCAGGACTCGCCGACCCGCGAGGGTGCTGTAACCCTCCGCTTCGTGCGTGCCGGGCGCCTCGGAGGACCGCACACGGTTGGAGAATGCACGCTCAAGTACCGGTGCGCGAACGACGGAACCGTCTCCCCGGAGTAGCCGATGCGCCGCCTAACAAGCGGCTGCTGCTGACGGCCGCGAGCGGCGGCGTGCCGAGTTGGTTGCCCGTCGGCCGGCCGGTCCGGTGGTAGCCTCGCGGCCGCCCTCCGGTCGCTGCTACGGTGGTTCACGCGCGGCCGCAGCTGAGCCGCGATCCGCTAGGCGGCGAATGAAGAAGTCGAAGTTGATCCCCATCGCCCTTGCTGTGTGCCTAGGCACACCAGCCGAGGCTCTCCGCGGAGTGAGCCTGGACACGAAGTGCGAGGCGGTTCAGCGCATCGAGACCGGGCTTGGTTCCAAACTCAAGGGGGTTCTCCCGCGCGAGAGCACCGAGCCCCGCAAGTTCTTCTTCGATGGCACCCACCTGGGCTACGCCAGCGTCATCTCGTACGACTGCGAAGCGGGCGTCGTGACGTCCCAGTTGATCACCGCGCAATTTTCGTCCGAGAAGGAGTCTCAGGTCGCCTTCTCCGAGTTCAGGCGCGCATTGGTGGCCGAATTCGGCAGCCCGTCGCAGGACGCCGACGAGCCTGCAATCTCCGCCCTGCGTCCACCGGAGGGCTCAGTGCCGCTGCGGTTCACAAGTTGGTTCAGGGAGGGCCGGACTGTTGGACTCATGCTTACGGGCGAGGAGGAAACCTGGGAACTCGTCTTGCTCGGCCCGTGAGCAGAACAGTCGCCGCCTAACAAGCGCCTGCAGCTGACGGCCGCGGTCCGGGGCGTGCGGCGGCGTTGGCCGGCCGCCGTCGGGTCCGGGGTAGGAGCGCCGCCGGCGGCCGGGCGCTGCTAAGGTGGTTCACGCGCGGCCGCAGCTGAGCCGCCATCCGTTGGGCGGCGGAAGCAGCTGATCGGACGCGGGAGATGAAGGCGAAGCGCTGGAACCACAATCTTCACTATCACCCGCTGATCCTCGCCGCGGCACCCGCAGACTGTGTGCGCGCGCTCGATGTCGGATGCGGCGAAGGGGTGCTCACACGCGAGCTGCGCTCCGTATCGGAGCGCGTTGTCGGCATCGATCTCGACCTGCCCTCCATCGAGGTCGCGCGCGCTCAGGGCGGCGAAGGAGTCGAGTACGTCCTTGGCGATCTCCTCGAGCATTCATTCGAGCCCGCAAGCTTCGACTTCGTCGCTTCGGTGGCCGCACTCCACCACATGGACGCGGAGACAGGCCTCACTCGTATGGCCGGACTCGTGCGGCCGGGGGGATCCCTCGTCGTGGTCGGCCTGACGCGGTCGCGCCAGCTCGGGGACTTCGCGCTCGACATCGCAGGCACAGCCGCCACCCGTATCCACACGCACATCCTTCGGAAGCGTCACTGGGAACACAGCGCACCCAAGGTCTGGCCACCGCCTCTGAGCTATGTCGAGTTGCGTCGAATCGCTGGGCGCGTGCTTCCGGGCGTGGAGTATCGGCGGCATGTGCTGTGGCGCTACTCGCTGGTGTGGACACGACCGCGGGGCGAGCGACCATCCGACGCCCGCCGCCTAACAAGCGGCTACAGCTGACGGCCGCGGGCGGTGGCGTGCGGCGGCCTTGGCCGGCCGCCGTCGGGCCCGGGGAGGCCCGCCGCCGGCGTCCGGTCGGTGGCAGGGTGGTGACGCGCCGCCGCCCTTCATCCCGCCGGTGCTTCCTCGCGTGAGACCGCCCGATAGAGGCGTCCCTTCGGTGCACCCGACAGCCGGCCGCCCCAGCGGGTGATCGACTCGGCGGCCTCGCGCTCTGCAGCCTCCCGGCTTCCGCCTGCGCCTCCGAACTTGCTCATCCGGGCCTGACGTGCGGCAACGTACTCCGGGGAGTGCTCCCCGACGCGCTCCAGCCGCGCCTCGATTCGCTTGCCGTCGAGCCGCAGTACGACCCTGGGGTCGCGGTCGATGTGATAGGGCCAGCGCTTCGGCCATCCCTCTTCGCAGCCGAAGCCGCATGAGAAATAGGGGCGCCCCTCGTAGACGCTGAACCAGAGGAGGCGAGAGCGTCCGGTCCGCTCCACCTCGAGCTCGACTTCGCGAATTCGATCCAGCGCGCGCCAGTCCACGGCGTCGAACGCCATCGCCTCGCCGGAGCGGAGTGGCCCGCCGGGAAAGACGAGCACCGGGCCATCGGAGAAGCGCAGGAATACCGCGAAGCCGATGACTCCGACGACGATCCCGCCGAACAGCCGAACGAACACTCTTCGCCGAGTTGCCGCTGCCCTCGCGGAAGCTTTCGCTTGCACTCGACTGCCTCGGCGTGCGAGTTCCATCCGAGAAGTTACGTCGCCGCCCGATACGGCGCTGCAGCCATCGAGCGCTGGCCGACGCGTCGCCGTGCTGGCTGGCCGCGGGGCCCGTGGCCTACCGTTCCCGGTCAGCGGCGCTCGCAGCGGAGCACCGACGGCTGTCTCGGAGCGCCCGGTGACGAGCTTCCTCCTGATCCACGGTGGTGCGCACGGAGCCTGGTGTTGGGACAGACTCGTCCCATTCCTTCGCTCCAGCCCTCGGGTAGACGCCGTCGTCGCCGTCGACCTCGTCGGCCACGGCACGCGGCGGAACGAGAAGCCCCTCGAGTCGATCACCCTGGCTGACTACGTCGACGATGTGGTCCGGGAGATCGAAGCGCGGGACCTGCGAGAGGTGGTGCTGGTCGGGCACTCGCTGGCCGGGATCACCATCCCCCAGGCTGCCGCGCGCGTTGCAGACCGCCTCCGACGGATCATCTACCTCTCGACCTCGAACCCCGCGGTGGGCCAGTCCATCGATGACCTCATGAAGCACCCGTTGTCGCCGGTCGTACGACGCGCGGACTTCCGCGTCATGTTCTGCAACGACCTGGACGAGGACACCGCCGCGTGGCTGCTCGCGCAGCTGGGCCCGGAGCCTCCCGGGCCGATGGCCGAGCCGATCACCGTTGCGGGCTCACCCTCCGGAGTCGGATCCACCTACGTCCTGCTCGAACGGGACGAAGCGCTCCCGCCCGCGTACCAACGCGAGCAGGCGCGCACCGCTGGAGTCGACGAGGTCGTTCCGTTCGACGCGGGTCACAGCGCCTTCGCCTCGCGGCCGCGGGAGCTGGCCGAGCTTCTGCTCCGCTACGCCTAGCTCTGCCTAGTTCCGCCCGTAGACCCGCGGCCGCTCGAAGCGGAAGAAGCCGTCGCGCTCCTCCGCCTCGATGGTGGGCGCCTCGTGGGCGAAGTGCTCCTCGCGGAGCGCGTGCAGCTCGGCCTCGAGGGCGTCGCCCTCGAAGGTCGCGGTGAGACGCGCGCGCTCCTGCATGTAGGCGAGGCCGTTCTGCCAGCGCGACTCGCGCCAGGCGTCGATCTCCTCCATGCGCGCGATCTCCTCGTCGCCGAAGCCGAGCTCGCGCCGGATGTGCGCGAGTTCGCGGCTCCGCGCGGCGGGGCTGAGCGCGGCGAGCTCCGCCTGCACCGCCTCCGTGCGAAGGAAGGCTTCGGCCAGCATGCCCGGGTGTTCGAGCGGCGCGCCGGGATCGTCGGTCTGGGCGGCGCGCACGGCCTCGCGATAGCGCTCGAGCCGGGCGTCGAGCGGGAGGTCGCCGGCCTCGGCGACCCCGAGGATGGCGTCGCGCAGCGCCTGCTCTTCGGCCTGGGCGGCTCGTGCCGCCTCGGCGAGGCGGCGCGGTTCGTCCGGAGCGGCGGGCGGAGCCGGCGCCGCCCCGGGTGAAGGCGGCGGCGCTGTGGCGACCGCATGGCTTTGCGCCGCTCGATCCGCCGCAGGCGGCGGCTCCCGCAACGCGTACAGCACCGCGAGGCACGAGGCGGCTGCGACGCCGGCGGAGGCGAGCCCGAGCGTGATGCGGCGCATGGTCCAGCTCCGTAGCGGAGACGCGGGCGCGCGGCCCGCGTCTCCGCCGAAGGGTCTAGAGCTTCGTCCGGAGGAGCGGCCAGATCAGGTCGGCGAGCTTGCGCGAGCCGGTGGCGTTCGGGTGGACGCCGTCCACCGTGATGTCGCTGTCGCGGATCGCCCCGCGCGGGTCGATGAACGTGCAGTTCACGACCGAGTTCTGACAGGCCTGGTTCAGCTTCGTGTCGCCGTAGACGATGGCTTCCTCGAGGTCGTCCACCAGCAGCAGGCCGTTCTTGGTGTAGTAGTAGCCGAGGTAGATGACGTCGGTGACGCCGTCCGCGTGCAGGCCGTTCAGCAGGTCCACGCCGTCCACGTAGATGTCGTCGATCAGGGCCTTGCAGCTCGACGAGAGCCGCCCGAACTCCCACCACTGCGTCAGGCAGTTGTACGGATCGAAGGCGACGGCGGGGAGCAGGATGTCGTTGCCGCCGCCGTTCATCACGACGACCGTGCTGTTCGGATGGTCGGCATTCGCCGTGGCGATCTGCTGCTCCACCGACGGCGCGATCGCGCCGCCGATCAGCTCGGCGCCGGACGTGGTGTAGTTGCGGAAGGTGCGGTTGCCGTTGAGGCTGTGCAGCCGGGCCTGGATCTCGCCGGACAGCGCGAAGATCGAGTCGCCGAAGAACACGACCTTGTTGTTGTTCGCGTTGCGGATCCACGGCTTGCTGAGCAGCACGCCGAGGGCGCAGCCCGAGAGCATCGAGAGCAGCAGCGTGACCGCCACGCTGCGCACGAGAGATGTTCCGATCGATCGCTGGCGCATCGCGCCTCCTCCCAGTCGCGGCCGGCGTGAGCCGGCCCTTGGTGCGCGGTCGCCCTCCACCCTGGAGGCGTCCCCCTTCGAGCGGGCGCATCGTACGTGCGGCCGCCGAGCGCGGTCCAGGAGGACTACGAGTCCGCGGCGCGGCGCCGGGCCTGGGTCATGACCCGATCCCTCTCCCTCGGCGCTCCACGCGCCGACCCGCGCGCAACGCCGCAGTGCGTCACGACGGACTCGGAGTCCGCTCCCGGATCCCGCGCGCGTCGAGCCCCCAGAGCAGAACGTCGAGCGTGCTGTCGTAGATGGCCTCCGCGGAGCAGTCGATCACCCGCGTGCGACGCGGTGCGACGAGCGCGGCGACGGCGCTGTTGCCCGTCCGCCAGATCACGTTCGCCATCACCCAGGGGTCGCAGCGGCGCAGCTCGCCGCGGCGCACACCGTCGGCGATCACCTGCTCGAGCTGGCGCAGCGGCCGCTCCCAGATGCTCCGCACCTCGGCGAGCAGCGCCGGCGAGAGCTGGCCGATGAACTCCTGGAACTGCAGCACCGAGAAGATGAAGAAGTACTCGGGGTGCTCGCTCCAGTAGCGCCGGTAGAAGCGCCCGATCGAGCGCAGCCGCTCGAGCGAGGTTTCGCCCTGCTCGGCTGCGACGCGCATGGCGTCCTCGAACAAGGCGCCGCCGACGGACAGCACGGCCACGTAGAGCTCGGCCTTGCTCTCGAAGTGGCGGTAGAGCGTGCCCTTCCCGACCTCCGCGCGGCTCGCCACCTCGTCGAGGTTCGTGTCGGCGAAGCCGTCGCGGAAGAAGATCTCCTTGGCGGCCTTCAGGATGCGCGCGCGCGTGTCGGGCTGGGCGCGTTCCGCGCCCGGGAGCCGCACCACGGGGCTTCTCGCCGGTCGGCTGGATTCGCTTCGCATTCCCGTCGTCCGCTTCGGAGCCGGTCCTGGCGAGCGCCCACCTTATCAGGGCACGGGCACGTACGGGCAACTTTCTGCTCGCGACACCCTCGTCCGCCCCTACGTCGGTGGTAAGGTCGCCTGTCGAGCGGCGTTCGGGGGTCGTGCAGTGGCGGCGAGAGGCGACGAGGCGGAAGGCGCACTCTTCGACAGGACGCCTGCCCTCAGCACGAGTTACGAGCAGGGGCCGCGTTGGTTCATCCCCGGCTACGACGCCAGCCACGCCATGGCGGCTGCGCTCCTGCGCGAACGCGTCGGCGAGCGGGGCCGGATCCTCGTGGTCGGAGCCGGTGGCGGCGTCGAGCTGTCGCGGTTCGCGTCCGAGTGTGAGGGCTGGAGCTTCGCCGGGGTGGATCCGTCGCGCGAGATGCTCGAGCAGGCGCGGCGCAAGCTCGAGGCCGCCGGCGCGTCGAGCCGCGTGTCCCTGGTCCAGGGCTACGTCGAGGACGCGCCGCGGGAGCACTTCGACGCCGCCACCGCCTTCCTCTGCCTGAACTTCCTTCCCGACGACGGGCGTCGGCTCGCGGCGCTCCGCGAGATCCACTCGCGGCTGGCTCCTCGCGGCACGTTCCTGATGATCAACGGTTGCACGGGCGGGAGGGCGCCGGGCTTCGACGAGTTCCTCCGCCTCTACGCCTCGCACGCGCTTCGCAACGGCGCGCCGGCGGAGCTCGTCGAGGGCGCCGTGCGCATGCAGCGCGAGAGCCTGTTCTCCGTTCCTCCCGAACGCGAGGAGGCGCTTCTCGCGGAGGCGGGCTTCACGGACGTGTGCCTCTTCTACTGCGCCCTCTGGCTCCACGGCTGGTCCGCCCGCGCGTAGTTTTCGAGGGCTGGAAATGCGAGGTCATCGGCTTGTCGAGTCGCCACTTTCCCGCGCGCATCCGGGAGCTGCCGCCGTTCGAGGGACCGTTCGACGCGTTCCGTCTCCCGGCCCAGGGTTGCGAGGTCCTCTTCGCCTCGTACCCGGCCGGAACCGCGATCGCGCCGCACTCGCACGAGACGGAGAACTGCGGCGTCATCACCCGAGGCGAGCTCATCCTCGTCACGGGCGGCCGGGAGGAGCGCTTCGGACCGGGCGCCTGGTACCGGCTCGCGCCCGGCGAGCTGCACGCGGCGCGCTTCGAAGTCGAGACCTCGGAGATCGAGTTCTGGTTCGCCCCGTCGCGTGAGGTCCAATAGCGTGCCGACGATCCATCTCGTCGAGGGTCCCGTCGGAGCCGGCAAGTCCACGTTCGCGGCCCAGCTCGGCCTGGCCCACTCGGCCCCGCGCCTGATCCTCGACGAATGGATGGCGACGCTGTTCCGGCCCGATCGTCCCGAGACGGACGTGGTGACGTGGTACCTGGAGCGGAAGCGCCGCTGCATCGAGCAGATCTGGAGCCTCGCCTGCGACTTCGTCGAGGCGGGCACGAACGTCGTCCTCGAGCTCGGGCTGATCCAGCGCCAGGACCGCGAGGAGCTCTACGGCCGGGTGGACGCCGCGGGCTACGAGCTCGTCGTCCACGTGCTCGACGCTCCGGAGGCGGTGAGGCGAGAGCGGGTCCGCCGGCGGAACGTCGAGCAGGGGAGCACGTTCCAGATGGTCGTGTCCGACGAGATCTTCGAGCGCGCCAGCGGCCTCTGGCAGCCGCCCGACGAGGGCGAGTGCGCCGAGCGCGAGATCCGCTTCGTCTCGACGGGTGGTCGAGTCGAAGTCGAGCCCTGAGCGATGCCCCAGGTCGGCCGCGCCTCACACGATCCTCGCCGCCGGCCGATGAGCACCTCGTGGCGCCGCTCCTCGGCCCCGCACTTCGCAGCCGCATTCCCGCGCAGCCGCCGCGTCCGGTGGAGCTGCTCGAGGGGCTCCGCCTCTCGCGCGCGTTCTCGTGGCGGAGCCTCGGCGGGCCGATCGCGATCCTCGGGCTGGTCGCCCTTCTCCCCCTGATCGCGCTGCTCGCGGACACCGACGCGATACTCCAGCTCCGCGAGAGCGAGCTGGCGCAGGGCCGCGTCGAGAGCGTGGGCGAGACACGCGCGTGCAACGAGCGCGGGGTGCTCGTGCACTACGTCTTCACCGCGCCGGGCGGAGTCGAGCTGCGTGGCCGGAAGGCGCTCTGCGCGCGCTCGCCCTACGCGGGCGTTCACGAGGGCGACCCCGTTCCGGTGCGCTTCCTCGTCGCCGATCCGGCGGTCCACGGCATCGCGGGCGCCCAGGACCCGGCGCCGCTCCTGCTGTTCCTGTCTCTTCCGCTCCTCGGGCTTCTCCTGCTCGTGCCCCTCACGTGGCCGCAGCTCGCGCCCGTATTCCGGGACCGGAAGCTGTTCCGCACCGGCGTCCTGGCCACGGGCCGCGTGACGTTCGTCAAGAAGCAGAACGACGGCGCCTGGTCCGGCTTCCCGATGCTCACGCGCGCCACGGTCTTCGTGGCCGTCGCGGGCGAGGAGCACCGCGCCACCTGCACGAACGACTGGCTGCTCGCGCACCTCCCGCCGGGCGCCGAGGTGACGATCTGCCACGCGCGCGGCCGCGCGATGCTGGTGGAGAACTACCTGCGCTGACCGCGGTCGTCAGGGGCCAGGGGGTGTTGCCCCGCATCCGTGTTTCTACCAGTCTCCGTTCGCCCGCCAAGTGAGGCAAGATCCGCCCCGCTGTTCGAGGGAGGATCTGGGGAATGCCCGGGGAATGGAGCGACCGGCGCAAGTGGTGGATGGACCTGCTCAGGTCGATCCTGAGCTTCACCGCGATCGCGGTGCTCACCTACGCGATCGTCGACGGGGTGCAGTATCGACGCGATCGAGAGCGAGCGCGTCTCGTCGAGGAAGGTCTGACCCGGCGCGAGGTGCTGGAGCAGTTTCGCAGCAGCTCTCTCCGCTACCGCGAAGCCGCTCTGGATGCGTTCGTCGACCTCTACCCGTTGTACAGGCAAGCGCAGCTCTCGACGGAACGAGACGCCAAAAGTGATGCGATGCTCAGGTACGAGAGCGTCGCATACGACGACTATCTGCTCTCCATGGAAGGCCTGCGAGACAACTTCAGCAGCTGCGGCGAGCTAGGTGTACTGCTCGACGACCTGAAACGGGTGAACGACAGTCGTCACGAGATCTACGACCAGCTCTTCGATCTGAAGGTCGATGGCTTCATCACCTTCGAGGCCAATCCGGCGGCGCAGCGCGACGCATTCGACAAGGGCCTGGAGGAGTTCTCGCGCAAACGCGACGAGATCCTCAAGCAGCTGCGCACCTGCATCGCCGCATCGAGCGACGCCTAGATCGCTACGCCGGCGTCGGCCGGATCGGCGCGAAGGCGATCAGGTTGTTCACGTCCGCGCCGAGCCCGTGGCTCGGGAGGGCCGTGGCGAACCGGCCGACGTCGTCGTGGAGCGCCATGAAGTTGAGCACGACCGCTTCGGCCAGCAGCGTCACGTTGTTGGCGACGCGCGACGAGGCCGTCTCGACGTCGCCGCTCATGCGGTAGTAGCCGATCTGCTGGCGGGCCGGCGTGATGAGCGCCGGGCGGCCGGCGGGGTCGTAGACCAGCATGAACACGGCGGCCGTGCTCTGGTTGTCGCCGCGCCAGCGGCCCTTGCCGCGGCCGTCGGCGGAGTTGTCGAGGCTGCCGTCGCTGTCGAGCGCGCCGTCGCTGAACACGTACATCATGAGCTGCTGCCCGCGGCGGGCCGCGTACTCGAGCACCGCGCCCATCGCGACGCCCGCTTCGAAGTCGCGGACCTCGCCGGTGGCGCGCGTGCCGTCGTGGTAGTCGTAGCCGCCGAACTCGATCGTGCCGGCGCCTGCGAAGCCGTTCACGGCCAGCTTCATCACCGAGGCGGTCTTCCGGAACTTGTCCTGGTTCAGCTCGCCGGCCTGGAAGATGGTCGTGATGTCGGTGTCGGCGAGCGGGTCGAGCAGCGCCGGGTTGCCGAAGGCCGAGACGAGCGCCGTGCTCTCGACGTAGCCGCAGCGGATGAGCTGCTCGACGATCGCGTCCTCGGTCATGTGCTGGAGCTTCGACTCGGAGATCTGCTCGACGGCCGCCATCACGGCCGCGGCGTCCTGCGGCGCCAGGAGCTGTGCGAGGCGGCCGGTGTCCACCAGGCCCGTCACGTCGCTCGGGCGGTCCACCTTGGTCGGGCGCGCCGCGGGGTCGATCATCGACATCGGCGCGACCGAGTTGCCGCCCGAGTCGGACGGCTCGGTGCCGATCAGCGTGACCAGGTTGCCGTCGGCGCCCGCCTTGTTGATGCCGTACATCGGGTTGTGCGGATTGTTCCCGGTGTCGTTCTCCGAGCGCGCGCAGATGACCGCGCCGTTGACGTTCGCGCGCGTGGTCACCGAGGTCTTCGACAGGATGCCGCGCAGGAACGCGCTGTCCGCGTGGAAGGCCAGCCCGAGCTCGGTGTTCACCTGCCCCGCGACCTGCGGCTGCATGGTCGTCGGCAGGCCGAGCTTCTCGTAGCCGGCCGGCGAGAGCAGGTCGAGCTGTCCGCCCGGCCCGCCCACGAGCACGTTCGAGCCCGCGATGTTCGCCCCGCCGGCGAGGTCGAAGCACACGAACGGAATGCGCCCCGCCCCGCTGGACAGGTTGCACTGCGCGGCCGCCTGGGCGTACGCCGCCTGGCTCTTGAAGAGCCCGAACAGGCTGGGGGCCACGACCATGGCGGCGCCGCTGATGAAGCCCTGCGCGAGGAAGTCGCGCCGGGTGATGGGCCGCTTGTGGTTCGGATGACGGAGCGGTCGGTTCATGGCTGCTCCCTTAGTGGATCGACGCTGCGGCGCTGGCGAGCGCGGCCGCGCACATCGATTTCACGATGGTGCGCGTACGCTCGGCGTCGCAGGTGGCAGGCGTGCACCCGGCCGTCAGGTCGTCCATCAGGCCGTCGAGCACGGGCTGCACCTCGGTGAAGTCCGGCTGACTCGTGACGTTCTCACCGAACATCCGGTCCACGAAGCGCTGCACCAGCTGGTCGCGGGTGACCTGGCTCGAGAACACGGCCGTCGCCGGCGCATTGAAGTCGACGATGGTGTCGAAGAACGCCGTCCGCAGGCCAGGCGTCTCCACCAGGGCGTCGCAGTACTCGAGCGACAGCTTGGTGACCGCCACCTGTTGCGCCGAGGCGAAGGTGCGCAGGTCGGACGTGGCCGGGAGCTGGAGCGCGATGCTCTGGTACGTGCTCAGCACCGAGGCGCTGTTCGGGCTCACGCCGGTGATCGCGGCCATGCTCTCGTTGATGCGGCTGAAGTCACGCAGGCCGTCGACCGGCAGCGGGTCGCCGAACTGGCGCGGCGGCAGCGGCGCGATCGGAGGCTCCGCCTTCGGGCTCTGGAAGTTCGCCAGATACTCGAAGTCGATCGTGAACACGTCCGTGACCGGGCCCGTGTCCTTCAGGATCACCGAGCACAGCGGCGAGAGCTGCTGCGCCGTCTGCGTGACGACGGTGTCCACGTTCACGAAGCCCTGGCCGGAGACGGGCGACAGCCCGTTCACCATCACGCGCAGCTTGCCGACGCGCGCGTTGGCGACCGTCGGGGTGTGGAAGGTGGGCGTGCAGAACAGGTAGCTGTAGTCGTCGAGCTCGCTGACCACGAACTCGATGTACGTGCCCGCGCCGGCCCACTGGCTCACGTCGAAGCGCATCAGGATGCGCTTGCCGACGCCGGCCGCGAAGTTCTGCAGGATCTGCTCGTTGGTGAGGGCGTACTGGTAGATCGCGACGAGGCGGATCGAGCCCTGCCACTGGCGGTCGTTGCTCGGGTCGTTGCCCATCACGATGCGGTGGTTCGGGTCCCAGTTCCACAGCGGGAACGTCTCGACCTCGTCCTCGTCCTCGGTCCACGTGCCGTTCACGTGCACGCGCCGGCCGCGGTACTGGTCGTAGGTGATCACGACGTGCTGGAGCGTCGCCTGCGCGTCGCGGTCGGCGTCGGCGGTCTGGAGCGCCGGGTTGCCGTTCCCGTTGGACTCCGGGTTCACCGTGCGCTGCCGGAAGTTGTAGTAGTACATCACCTGGCCGAGGCCGAAGTTCCGCGAGTCGGCGTTCGCCGAGTAGTTGACGATGCGCGCGGGGCCTTCCTGGACGGTGTTCGCGTTCGCGACCCACGCCTCGACCGTGTACTGCTGCGTGCCGTCCGCCGGCTCGGCGATGATGTCGTAGAGCTTGCGGCTCGCCGCCTGCGTGGCGATCGCGCGGCCCGTCTCGACACGGATGCCGTAGGCCGACATCAGGGTCGGGCCCTCGAGCGAGAGGTCCGCGGCCGGCAGCACGCCGCTGGTGTCGAACGCGACGTTGCCGGTGAGCTCCTTGAAGTCCCAGAACGCGATCAGGTTGTCCATGTAGCGGTCGGCGCCTTCGTCCTCGAAGCCGTCCGCGAGCGTGAGGTTCGTGCTCACGAGGCCCTGCACGTTCTGGCCGCCGCTGCCGTAGTTCACGAGCACCGCCCACTGCTCGATCGCCGCCTGCATCAGGGCCGCGTCGGTGACGCAGTCGCTCCAGCAGTGGTGGAAGTCGGCGACGAGGCGCCGCACCAGGCGCGAGGTGGACGGATTGCCGAGGTTCGCCTTCTGGTTGTACCAGGTCTCGCGGTACGCGGTGGCGGCGTCGGAAGACGCGATGTGCGGCGTGCCGGGGCCCTGGCCCGCGTGACACTCGACGCAGTACTGGGTCACGATCGGATGCACGGTCTGCTCGAAGGCGGCCTGCATCTCGGCGTCCGAGGGTCCGCCCGGACCGGGGCCGGGACCGGGGCCCGGGCCGGGGCCAGGCGCCCCGCCGCCGCCGCCGCCGGCGCCGCCGCCACCGTAGTCACCGCAGGCCGTGCCGAGCAGCGCCAGGCACAGCGCGAACGCCAACCGGCCGCTCTTCCAACCGACCATCATCGCGAGCTCCTCAGACCCCTCCGAGAATGCTCATGCATCAGGGGACGTTCGATCGTTCAATTGCCCATGCAGTACGCGCCGACTTCCGCAAAGACGCGCTTCATCGAGTAGTTGTTGTCTTCGAAGACCTGGGCGATCGCGTCCACCGTGTCGCCGTCCTGGCCCGAGTTCGGCGGACGGAAGCAGACGTGATTGAAGACCTTCTCCACCTGACACACGGAGAAGGCCGCGCTCTCCGCCACTTCCTCACCCAGCGTCTTCGGCCCGTAGCCGCCCGAGTTCGGGCCGCGCCAGTCGAGGTTCGCGTGCGAGCCCTGCCGCCAGTAGTTGTCCCAGCGGTTGTCCGTGGTCACGTAGCCGAACGGGAAGTTGCTCGCGTTGATCAGGTACTTCTGGGCGACCGAGCCCGGCGTGTGCACCACGCGCATCTGGGTCGCGTCCCACTCGAAGTAGGCGAAGGCGCCGGCCACCGCGTCCATGCCGCTGTGACAGCCGCTGCACGCGTTGTGGTAGAGGCGGCTGTCGCCGCCCGGGCTGCGGCTCACGTCCTGGCGGATGCGATCGACCGGGCGCGTGATGTCGTGCAGCAGCTCCATGTCGCGGCACAGGTAGTTGAGCGTGGTGAAACGCCACATGCGCCGGTTCGTGCCGGCGCTGAAGAAGGCCTCGCCCGCCGCCCGCGTCGTGATCACGCCGGCGGTGTCGCCCCCCGTGAGCTGCGAGCCGGGCAGGGTGGACTGGAGCACCGGCGTGAACAGGGCCGGGTTCGAGAGATCCACGCGCTGCGCAGCGAGCTGGAGGTAGTGGTCGTTGTCGGTCGGCGAGTACGCGGGCTGGACGTTCGCGCCCACGTACATCAGGTCCGCGGTCAGCACCTGATTGAACGGCACGTCGTCGCGGACCATGCCGATCACCAGCGCGGTGTAGTCGTTGAGGTCGGCGTGGACCGTGCGCTCCACGTTCGTCCACGGCGTCACCATGTTCTTGACCGACGTCATCAGGAACTGCGGGTTCTGCATGGCGATGTTGGCCGCGGCCAGGGTGTCGGCCGGGTCGCCCGTGGCGATCAGCGCCGCCATCTGGTCCAGCACGGCCGCGGAGGGCGGCACGCCGGCGAGGCGGTCGTGGAGCTTCCGGGCCTGCTCCCGCGGCCCCGCGCCGGCCGGCGCTGCCAACAGCAGAGCCAGCCAGAGCACGCACAACGCCCGTGACGCAAGTTCGACGACGCGCATGTCGTGCCTCCCGAGCACGCCTTTCTCATCGGCGGGGCCCGGGTGGCGATCTGTGACGGTGAGTACCGCAGCCCGCCGGAAGAATGCGCGCACCTTCCGCTCCGTTGCCGGTTCGCTTCGAGCAATTTCTGCGCAGCCGTCGCGCGATCGGCAGAACGCCGGCAGTCCGTCGGCAAGTTCCGCGGCGTGCGCCGAGTCCGGGCTCGGCTTCGTTCGCGTACGACGGAAAGACCCTCGCCGCGAGGCGCAGATCGCGCAGCAGACACGGGAAAGTGTCGAGCTGCCGTAGCTCTTCGCGATCCCTTCGAGACGGCCGGTCCGTGACGGGCCGCACACCGGATCCGCCGGCGGCTTTCGATGTC
>Ga0187892_10007616_pt1 | contig 15314 bp, 18 predicted proteins | sample MA1701073metaG_FD_139345 | JGI IMG/M metagenome (GOLD analysis project Ga0187892, IMG submission 139345) | Bio-ooze microbial communities from a basaltic lava cave in the Kipuka Kanohina Cave System on the Island of Hawaii, USA - MA170107-3 metaG ... | reverse complement strand
GTGGGCCGAATGCGGGACTCGCCGGCACCATCGCATTGAGTCGCGGCGTCGCTCCGGCATGTACGCAATGAGGTCCATCTTTGCGACGTTGGCGGTTGCTGTCCCGCTCCTGGCGGAGGCTGTGCCGCTCGAAACCACGCTTCGACATCAGATCGTCGAAGGTTCGGATGACCGTGGCACTCCGGCGAGGCCGGGCGACATCACCGACGGAACCCTCACGACGCTAAGCGTTAAGTGGCAACCAAGCGAACGGTGGTACCTCGTTGGAGACTTGTCGCGCGGACGGTTCTCGTACAACGATCCCAGGAATCCGAGTTGCCCCGCCACCACCGGCCTGTTCATACGTCCGTTCTTCTTCTGCACCGCGGCTGGCGGGCAAGGTCCAGGCGAGGTCGAGGACCGCCTGCGCGGCGGCGGCGTTCGCGTCGGACACAAGCGCGTCGTCGGTGACAGATACGAGCTGTTCGGCGAACTAGGACTCGTTCGATGGGAGTGGTCGCCGGTCGAGGACCTGGAGGCGCTCGCGCTGACGCGTTGCCTGCGTTTCGATTCGGAATCCGACTTCGACAGCGCCGTCTTGAACCCCGACTGCGCAACTGTTGCGGACGAAGCGAGCGCCACCGGGTTTGCGATAAGGCTCGGCGGCCAGCGCCAGTTCCATCGACGCGTGCGCTTCCGAGTCGAGTACGCCCTTGACTCGAAGCAGTATCAAATTTTCAGGAACGATGCGATTCCTCGCTTCGTGGCGGAGAACTGCCCGGACTCGTTCAACTGTCAGACGCGCGAACTGCAACTCGTGGATGACCGGCGCCGGGGGACATCCAGCTGGTTCGCCGCGGAGATGCAGATTGGCCTCACCTCGGCTCTGGCGATCACGTTGACCGGTGAGGCAGGCGGCACGCGCGACTGGACCGGATATGGAGTCGGGGTTCGATGGACGTTCTAGAGTTCGCTCCGCGGGCAGGGAGACGCGCGCGATGAACGAGCCGAAGAAGCGCCTGGTCGAGACGCCGATTTCCGTGCGCTGGGGCGACATGGACGCGTTCGGCCACATCAACAACAGCCGCTACGCGACCTACGTCGAGGAAGCGCGGCTGCAGTGGTTCTCGAGCATCGAGGGCGGCTGGGCCGACGAATCGAGCTCGCCGGTCGTCGCGGCGCTGAGCATCAATTTCCGTCTACCGATCGAATGGCCGTGCGAGGTCGTCGTCGAGACCTACGTCGAGCGCGTCGGGGGCTCGAGCCTCACGCTGGGATTCCGCATCGTGTCGCGCGAGACGCCGCAGCGGTTCTATGCGGACGGGTCGACCGTGGTGGTCTGGGTCGGGCGCGAGGGCGGCAAGTCGGTGCCGCTTCCGGACCGGATTCGAAGGGCCGCTCAGTAGGCCGGACATCCGAAGGATGGCCGGCGCTCGCGGCGTCTGCCGGCCATCGCTTCGCGATGTCCGGCCTACTTGACCTCGAATGTGGCGATGGTGCGCGCGCCTGCTGCATCGACCAGCGTCACGTCGATGCGGTCGCCCGGCGCTACCGGTCGATGCGGGCGCCGCAGCATCAGGTGCTTCGCGCCCGGTTCGAGACTCGCGCTCGCCGCCGGCGCGATCTCGACGCGCTCCAGCATGCGCATCTTCATGACGCCGCCGAGCATCGTCATCTCGTGGAGCTCGACGGTGTCGAACGCGGTCGATTCGGCCGAGACGAGCACGACGGGCGTCGATCCGCGGTTTTCGATCGTCGCGTAGCCCGCGAGCACGTCCATGCCTGGCGGCGCCGCGCGGATCCACGCGTCGCGAACGACCACGCCGTCCGCAGCACCGACGGGCAGCGCGGCGAGCAGCAGCGGCAAGGCGGCGAGACGCATGTCGAGCTCCGGCGCGAAACAGGGCGCGTATCATACGATGCTCGTTCGAACGCGAGGTGACGCCGGTGCTCGACTCGATCCGCCACGACAACGTCCTCGAGCTCAGGCTCGCCCGTCCACCCGTCAACGCGCTGGATCCGAAGCTCGTCGCGGCGCTGCGCGAAGCGATCGCGCATGCACCGGCGCAGGGCGTGCGCGCGATCGTGCTGTCGGGCCCGCCCGGCATGTACTCGGCGGGGCTCGACGTGCCGACGCTGCTGACGCTCGACCGCGCGGGGATGATCGCGTTCTGGAATGATTTCTTCGGTCTCGTGCGCACCATCGCGCGCTCGCCGATACCGATCGTCGCGGCGATCACCGGGCACAGTCCCGCGGGCGGCGCGGTGCTCGCGATCTTCTGCGACTACCGCATCATGGCGCGCGGTGCGTTCAAGATCGGCCTCAACGAGGTGCAGGTCGGTCTGACCGTGCCGGAGCCGATCCAGGTCGGGCTGCGTCGGCTGGTCGGCCCCTATCGCGCCGAACGGCTCATGGTCGCGGGCGCGATGATCGAGACCGAGGAAGCCGTACGCATCGGCTTCGTCGACGAGTCGCTCGAGGTTGCGGAGGTCGTGCCGCGCGCGATCGCGTGGTGTCAGAAGCTGCTCGCGCTGCCGCACGAGGCGATGTCGTCGACGCGGCGTTTGGCGCGCGCGGATCTGCACGCGGCGCTCGACCGCGCCGACGTCGGCGAGGACTTTGCCGACGCGTGGTTCGCGGAGGAAGCGCAGACCACGTTGCGGGCGCTGGTCGCGAAGCTGAAGGCGAAGACGGCGGCTTGAACGACCCCGGCGCGAGCGTCTACGTGCGAGCACCGGCCGGGCGCGCGCTGCGCCGTGCCGAGGCCTGCGTCACCGCTGCGCAAGTTCTCGACGTGAGTGGTCCGTTCGGTGCGGGTGACGAGGTCTACGTCGTGGAACGCGGCGTCGACGGCGGACAGCGGGTCGCGGCGATCGCGCGCACGGCGTGCGATTCGCGCGCACTCAATGCTGCGCACACCGATGCGGCGCTGGTCGTGTTTCGCGGCAGCGAGGCGAGCCGCTGTAGCCGGGGTCAGGCGCCGGTCGCGATGGGCCGCGACGGATCCGAAATCCACTCGCTCCACGAGCCCGCGTAGACGCGCGCTCCGGCGAGGCCGGCGTGCTCGAGCGCGAGCAGGTCGTGGCACGCGGTCACGCCGGAGCCACACATCACGACGACGTCGCGCGGATCGCGGTCGCCGATGACCCGGCGCCATTCGTCACGCAGCGCCTGCGGCGACTTGAAGCGGCCGGTCGCATCGAGGTTCTCGGCGAACGGCCGGTTCAGCGCGCCGGGGACGTGGCCCGCGACCGGATCGATCGTCTCGTTCTCGCCGCGGTAGCGGTTCGCGGCGCGCGCGTCGACGAGTGCGATCGCGCCGTCGGCGAGCTTGCGCACGACGCCGGCGCTGGTCTCGATCGCAGCGGCGTCGTAGCGCGCGTCGTAGTGCGTGCGCGGATAGGCACGCGCGTTCGTCTCGAGCGGCAGGCCGCTCGATTTCCACGCAGCGAAGCCGCCGTCGAGCACCGCGACGCGCGCGTGGCCGACGAGCCGCAGCATCCACCAGAGCCGTGACGCGATCGCACCGTTGCCGTCGTCGTAGACGATGATCGCGTCGTCGGGCGTGAGCCCGAAACGCGACAGCGTTTCGGTGAACGCCGCTTCGCTCGGCAGCGGATGCCGGCCGCGACCGCGCACCGAGAGATCGGCGAGGTCGTCGTCGAGGCTCGCGTACACCGCGCCGGGAAGGTGCGAGGCCGCGAAGTCGCGCGCGCCGCGCTTCGGATCACAGGACGGGCCGACCGGGTCGTAGCGGACGTCGATCGCGCGCGCGGCGCCCGCGGCGAGCAGCGCCGCCGCGCGCTCGGGCGCGATCAGCGTGCGCTCATCCAAGCGCGTCGCTCCGGCGCAGGCGTTCCGTGAGGTTGACGATCATCGCGGCGGTCGCGCCCCAGATCTCGCGATCCTCGAACACGATCGCATGATAGTGCCGCGTGCGGCCGAGGAACTCGCGCGAGCGCCGCTCCTGCCGCGCCGGGTCGAGCACCCACGCGAGCGGCACCTCGAACACTTCGGCGACTTCGCCGGGATCGGGCACGAGCCGCGCCGCGGGATCGACGAGCGCGAGCACCGGCGTCACGTCGAAACCGGTGATCGTCGCGTAGCGGTCGAGGAAGCCGAGCGGCTCGAGCGCCGCGGCTTCGAGGCCGATCTCTTCGTAGGCCTCGCGCGTCGCCGCGCCGAGCGCGCCGCGGTCGGCGGGCTCGATGCGCCCGCCGGGAAAGCTGATCTGCCCGCCGTGGTGGGTGAGGCGGTCGGTGCGCAGCGTCAGGATCAGTCCCGCGCCGTCGTCGTGCGCGACGATGGGCACCAGCACGGCCGCGGGCTTCAGCGCCGCGGGCTCAGGCATCAGATCGCGGAGCTCGGCGTAGTTGAACGGCTCCGCCGACGGCGGCGCGTCGAGCGCGTGGACGGCACGCGCCAGGCGCGTGCGCAGTTCGTCGCGGCTCACGGCTGCGGCTTGCGCCGCGCCTCGCGCTCGGGCAACACGAAGCTCATGATGCGCGCGCGCTCGACGTCGTCGAGCGTCGACCAGCGCGCGACTTCGTCGCCGGTGCGGTGGCAGCCCACGCACAGGCCGTCGTCGCCGAGCGTGCAGATGCCGATGCAGGGCGTGAGGATGGGCTTGGGTTGGGGATTGCCGAAAAGCATGCGGTGGCGCAGCGTTCGTAGGCCGGACATCGCGGAGCGATGGCCGGCGCTTTTCCATCACGCCGCGCGAAGCCGGCCATCGCCTGCGGCGATGTCCGGCCTACTCCATTACTTGACGTCTACCAGCTTGATGTCGAACACCAGCGCTTCGTTCGGGCCGATCGGGCCCTGGCCGCGCATGCCGTAGGCCTTTTCCGGCGGCAGGAACACTTGCCAGTGGTCGCCGATCTTCATCATCGGCAGCACTTCCTTCCAGCCGTCGATGACGGTGTTGACCTTGAAGCTCGCGGGCTGGCCGCGCGCGAACGAGCTGTCGAACTCGAAGCCGTTCGAGAGCGAGCCGCGGTAGTGCACGGTGACTTCCGAGGTCGGCGTCGCGCGACGGCCGGCGCCCTCCTCGATGACGCGATACTGGATGCCCGACGGCAGCGCGACGATGCCCTTCTTCGACTTGTTCTCGGCGAGGAACCGGTCGCTCTTGCCCTTGTTTTCGCGCGCGATCTGCTCGTACTTGACCTTCGCCTCGCCGATCATCTTTTCGCGCATCGCGCCGAGCACCTGGCGCATGTCCTGCTCGGAGACGGTCGGGTTGCGCTTCGCGTAGCCGTCCTGGATCGCGCGGATCACGGTGTTGAGATCGACCTGCATGTTCTTCTCGACGAAGTCGCTGCCGATCTCGTAGCCGATCGCGTACGACAGCTTCGTCTTGTCGATCGGGCCCGCGGCGGGCGCGCCGGCGGGACGAGCAGCCGGCGCGGCGGGCGCTGTCGCGCCCTGCGCGAACACGGCGCCGGCGGCGGTCAGCGCGAGCACGCCGAGGAGGGAACGGACCATCATGCGGCAATCTCCAAACGCGTTAGAAAAGCGTGAGCGGCCCGGTGGGCCGGAAAAAGGACCGCGCATTCTATATCGAACCGCGCCGTGGGCATCCGGGCATAGAACGCCGGTGGCCCGGAAAGTTCGCCGGAGCCCGCTAAACTGCGCGCCCCTGATGCCCCGGAGCCCGCCGAATGGCCTTCCGCACCCTGCTGGTCGCCGACGATGGCGCGGTTCGCACGATCACGCTGAATCGCCCCGAGAAGCTCAACGCGCTGAACCGCGAGACCATTCGCGAGCTCCACGCCGCGTTCGACGCGGCGCGCGAGGACGCTGCCGTGCGCGTCGTGGTGCTGGCCGGCGCGGGCGGCAAGGCGTTCGTCGCGGGCGCCGACATCGCCGAGCTCGCGGCGCTTTCCCCGGTCGAGGCGCTCGAGTTCTCGCGCTACGGCCAGGCCATGATGTCGAAGGTCGAGCGGCTCGGTAAGCCCGTCATCGCGGCGATCGGCGGCTTCGCGCTCGGCGGCGGCATGGAGCTCGCGATGTGCTGTCACGTGCGCATCGCGAGCGACACCGCGAAGCTGGGCCAGCCCGAGATCGCCCTCGGCGTGCTCCCGGGCTTCGGCGGTACGCAGCGCCTGCTGCGCCTCGCCGGCCGCAGCGTCGCGCTCGAGCTCTGCCTCACCGGCGCGCAGATCACGGCGCAGCGCGCGCTCGAGCTCGGCGCCGTCACGCGCGTGGTGCCCGCCGATGAGCTCGCGGCCGAGACGAAGAAGCTTGCCGATCAGCTCGCGGCTTCGGCGCCGCACGCGCTGCGCGGCATCCTCGACGCGATCGTGCTCGGCGGGGAAGCGCCGCTCGACGTCGGACTCGACTACGAGTCGCAGGCGTTCGCGGTGTGCGTGTCGACGCAAGACATGCGCGAGGGCACGAAAGCGTTTCTCGAGCGGCGCAAGGCGACGTTCAGCGGCCGCTGAGCGGTTAGTGCACCTCGCCGCGGTACCGCTTCTCCCCCGCGGTCACCGCGAGATCGAGGCGGTTTTCCGGCGGCGCGAGCGGGCACGTCGCGTGCGGCGTGAACACGCACGGCGGGTTGTACGCGCGGTTGAAGTCGACGACGACGCGGTCGGTGCCGGGCGCCGGCGGCTGCGCGTAGAGGAACCGGCCCGCGCCGTAGGTGTCCTTGCCGCTGGTGCGGTCCGCGAAGATCAGGAACAGCTGGCCGTCGCCTTCGTCGACCGCCTCGAGGCGATGCGTCTCGCCGTCCCGCTCGAACACGACTGCGCCGGGATTCGGCATCGGGTCCAGCGTGCCGATGATGTTCGCGATCGGGATCGTCTTGCCCGGCTCGTGCGGCTCGTAGCGGGCCTCGAAACGGAACGCCGGATCGATCGGGTAGTAGTCGAGCCCGAGGAAGTTACGTCGTGTCGCGGCTTCGGCGTCCTTCACGCGCAGCGCGAGACGGCCGGAGCGCTCGATCACGTGGAAGTTCGCGGAGCCGAACGTGACGAAGGTCGGTGTGCCGGTCGCGTCCGACGCGAGCGTCGCGCTGCGCGAGGTGCCGTCGCCGATCGTCGCGTCGACGTCGTCGGCGAGCGTCAGCGTCACGCTCCTGCCGTCGCTCTCGAGCGTGCCGAGCCGCGCCGGGCCGGCCGCGAGCACGAGGTCGCTGCCGGGCGCCGAGCCGATCGTCGAGCGCCCCTCATCGATCCAGTGCAGGCCGACGAGCGTGAGCCAGCTGTCCGGGCGCTGCAGCCGTGCGAGCCGCTCGGCCTGCCACTTCTCGACCTCCGCGCGGTGCGCGTCGGCCGTGATCGCGGCCGCGGCGACCGCCCCCGCGAGCAACATGGTCTTGATCAGCATCGGGTTCGATTCCTCGTGTCAGCGCCCGCGCAGGAACATGCGGTCGAGCTCGGCCTTCGTCAACTGGACCCAGGTCGGCCGGCCGTGATTGCACTGGCCCGATCGCTCGGTTTCCTCCATCTGTCGCAGCAGCGCGTTCATCTCGGGCAGCGTGAGCCGCCGGTTCGCGCGCACCGAGGCGTGGCAGGCCATCGTCGCGAGCAGCTCGTTTTCGTACTCGACCAGGCGCGCGTCGCTGCCGTGCGCGACGAGGTCGGCGAGCACGTCGCGCACCAGCCGCTCGACGTCGACGCCCTCTAGCGCGCTCGGGATCCGGCGCACGAGGATCGAGGTAGGGCCGCTCCGCGCGAGCTCGAAACCGAGCGCCGCGAAGCGCGCCGCCTGCTCGTCGCAGGCGTCTGCCTCGCGTTCGGCGACGCGCAGCGGGATCGGCACGAGCAGTGTCTGCGACGGGACCTCGCCGCAAGCCTGGGCCTGCTTGAGGCGCTCGTAGGTGATGCGCTCGTGCGCGGCGTGCATGTCGACGAGGACGAGGCCCTGCGCGTTCTCGGCCAGCACGAAGATGCCGTGGAGCTGCGCGATCGCGAAACCGAGCGGCGGGGGTTCGGCGTCGTTCGGGAACGCCGCATTCCCCGTAGGAGGGGCCTCGGCCCCGACTGGCGCCCAGGTCGGGGCCGAGGCCCCTCCTACACCGGCGGTGGCGGCGGTAGCAGCGCCGTTTCCGTACAGCGCTGCGTAGGCGTCCATCGAGGCCGCCTCACGCACCGGCAGGCCGAAGCGCGCCTGCATCGGCGAGGCATACGCGTACGAGGCCGCGGGTGACGCGAGCGCCGCGACCGGCGCCGATGCGCCGGCGCGCGTTTGCGCGAGCGCCTCGTGCAGCGTGCGAAAGATGAAATCGTGCACGAGCCGCGAATCGCGGAAGCGAACCTCGTGCTTCGCGGGGTGCGCGTTGACGTCGACCGCAGACGGATCGATCGTGAGCTGCAGCACGAACGCGGCATGACGGCCGTGAAACAGCACGTCGGCATAGGCCTGGCGCACCGCGTGCGCGACGAGCCGGTCGCGCACCGCGCGGCCGTTCACGAAGAAGTACTGGCGATCGGCCTGGCCGCGCGACGCGGTCGGCAATCCGACGCGCCCGCGCAATGCGAGCCCCGCGCCGGCGGCCTCGATCGCGAGGCTCTGCGCGCCGAACTCGTCGCCGAGCAGCGCGTCGATCCGCGTGGCGTCGCGCCCGTCGCCCGCGAGCGCGAACACCGCGCGGCCGCCGTGGCTCAGGCGGAACACGATGCCGGGACGCGCGAGCGCGAGGGCGCGCACGTGCTCCTCGATATGCGAGAGCTCGGTGCGTTCGGCGCGCAAGAACTTGCGGCGCGCCGGCACGTTGAAGAACAGGTCGTGCACCGCGACCGTCGTGCCCTCGGGATGCGCTGCCGGCTTCGATGCGCCGAGCCGGCCGTCCTCCGCCGTGATCGCGTGCGCATGCGGGGCGCCGCGCCGGCGCGAGGTCAGCGTGAGGCGCGAGACCGACGCGATGCTCGGCAGCGCCTCGCCGCGGAAGCCCAGCGTCGCGATGCGATCGAGGTCCTCGAGCGCCGCGATCTTGCTGGTCGCATGGCGCGCGAGCGCGAGCGGCAGCTCCTCGGCCTCGATGCCGTCGCCGTCGTCGCGCACGCGGATCAGCTTCGCGCCGCCGGCCTCGAGCTCGATCTCGATCGTCGTCGCGTTCGCGTCGAGCGCGTTCTCGACCAGCTCCTTCACGACCGACGCGGGGCGCTCGATGACCTCGCCCGCGGCGATCTGGTTGACGAGTAGATCGGGGAGCTGGCGGATCGGCACGAGCAGTTGCAGAAGGCGGCGCGGGATACCGGGATGATATCGGCCGGCGCGGCGCCGCGCTGCGTCAGCGTTCGACCTTGAAGTCGAAGCCTTTTTCGAGCGCTTTCGTCGCACGCTCAGCGAGGCTCTCACTGCTGGATGCGGGCGCGTCGGCGCCGTTCGCCTCGCCGCGCGCGCCCCACGTCACCTGCCCGAGGCGCGCCGCGTCGACGCACGCGATCGCCGCGTGCGCGAGCGGCTCCCACGCGAGAAAGCGCATGCTCGGTACGAGCACCCAGCCCGGGCGCGCCGCCGCCGTGTTCGCCGGTTCGTTCGGATCGTAGGTGCGCGCGCCGGGCAACGCGAGCGCGCCCGCGTACGCGCGGCCGTGCAAGCGGAACGCGACGCCGCCGGGAGCGATCTGCATGAAAGCCTCGTCGCGATGCACGAGGCAGGGCTTGCCGAACAAGGTGCCGTGTGTCGCCTCGTGATTGCGCACGAGGTACTCGGACAGCGTGTCGTATCGGGTGCGCGCGTTCGCCACGAGGGAAATCCTAGCAGCGCGCGACCGCCCGGCGGGGCCCGGTCAGGACGAAGTCGGGATGCGCAGCACCGCGCCGACCAGCACGGTGTCGGAGCGGAGCTTGTTCGCGCTGCGCAAAGCCGCGACCGTCACGCCGTGACGCTGCGCGATCAGCGAGAGCGATTCGCCGCGCGCGACGACATGCTCGCGTGGCACCAGGCGGTTCGCCGCGATCCACGTGCCCGGCGGCGGCGCTGCGTGGAAATAGTTGCGGATGCCGTCGAGCACCGCGGCGGAGAGCTTCTCGCGATGTGCCGGATCGCGCAGCTGCTTCTCCTCGGTCGGATTCGAGATGAAGCCCGTCTCGACCAGGATCGACGGCACGTCCGGCGCGCGCAGCACCACGAAGTTCGCACGCTGCACCTGACGCGAATGCACGCGCCCGAGGCGCTGGAGGCTCGCGAGCACCTGCGCTGCGACCGCGTCACTCGACGCGAGCGTCGCGCCCTGCGAGAGATCGAGCAGCACCGCGGCGAGCGTGCCGTCCTTGTCGTCGAGCGAAACGCCGCCGACGAGGTCCGACTGGTTCTCCTTCTGCGCGAGGAAGCGCGCAGCCTCGCTGGTCGCGCCGCGCTGCGACAGCATGTAAACCGAAGAGCCCGCCGCGCTGCGTTTCGTGAACGCGTCGGCGTGGATCGACACGAACAGGTCGGCCTTCGCGTCGCGGGCCTTCTCGTAGCGCTTCTTGTGCGCGACGTAGTAGTCGCCCTCGCGCACGAGCAGCGCGGTCATGCCGGGCTCGGCATCGATGCGCGCGGCGAGCGCCTTCGCGATCGCGAGCGTGACGTCCTTCTCGCGCGTGCCGGCGCCACCGAGCGCGCCGGGATCGTCGCCGCCGTGGCCCGCGTCGATCGCGATCACGACGTCGCGTTGCGCCGCGGGCTCGGCCGCGGGCGCTGCGGCTTTCACGACGGCCGGCGCGGCGGTGCGCGGGTAGAGGTCGATCACGAGCCGGTGGCCGAAGCGCTCGGCCGGCGGGAGCAGGAACGACTTCGGCCGCGCGCCTGCCGCGAGGTCGAGCACGATGCGCAGATCGCGCGCCGTCGGCCGGCCGGTGCGCACGCTCTGGATCAGACCTTTTGAAGCTGGCGGTGCGAACTTGCCCCCGAGCGCGCCATCGCGCAGATCGACGACGAGCCGGTCGGGATTCGACAGCGCGAAGACCTTGTAGTCGACCGGCCCGGAGAGATCGAACACGGCGCGCGTCGAATCGGGACTGTCCCAGACGCGCACCGCGAGCACGTTCGGAGACGCAGCCGCGGCTGCGCCGGAGGCGAGCGCGAGCGCCGCGAGCAGCGCGCGGGCATAGCCCAAGGTGGCAGCCGGAAGCGCCCTCATGCGCGCGATTGAACGCGCTCGGCCGCGAAATTGCAAGCTTTTTCCTTGTAAATCCGTGGACTGGACCGCTTTTCTCGGCACGAAGTCCCGGATGCCAGCTAAACCCCTACCCGTTCGAAGTTTGTGCCGGCCCGAGGCGCGCGCGAGCTGCATCGACGACCGCGCGTCCGCGGGGGGTTGCCGCGGCAACCGTGAGACGCCGCATGTCGCCCTGCGCGGCAAGCGCAACCTCGAGGTCCGCGGACGGAACCGCGGCACCGCCGCGCTCGGGCCATTCGATCAGCACGACGCCGCCCGCCGCAACGAGCTCACGCAGGTCGAGGAGCTCGAGCTCCTCGGGATCGGCGATGCGATAGAGATCGAGGTGGTGCACCGGCGGCGACGCCTCCGGATAGCTTTCGATCAGCGTGTAGGTCGGGCTCTTGACGCGCGTGCCGGGCACGAGCGACTGCACCAGCGCGCGCGCGAGCGTGGTCTTGCCGGCACCGAGGTCGCCGCGCAGATGGACGATCGTCCCCGGCACGAGCGCGTGCGCGAACGCGGCGCCGATCGCGCGCGTCGCGGCCTCGTCCGGCGCGACGAGCTCGAGCGTCACGGCGCGAGCGCCGCGACGAGCGCGTCGACGACATCGCTCGCGAGCGTGCCGCGCTCGCCGTGCCGCGCGACGCGCGCACCCGCTTCGGCGTGCACCGCGACACCGAACCGCGCCGCATCGAACGGCTCGAAGTGCTGCGCGCACAGTGCTGCCACGACGCCGGTCAGCACGTCGCCGCTGCCGCCGGTCGCGAGCGCGGGATTCCCCGGCGGCCCGACCGCGTATCGCTCGCCGTCGCTGACGATCGTGCCGGCGCCCTTCAGGACCGCGATGCACCTGAAACGCCGCGCGAGCGCGGCGGCGGCGGCGTACCGATCGCGCTCGATCGCGCGTGTGTCGACGCCGAGCAGCCGCGCGGCTTCGCCCGGATGCGGCGTCACGATCGTGCCGGGCGGCAGCTGGCGCGGTGCGGTCGCGAGCAGGTTCAGCGCATCGGCGTCGAGCACGAGCGCGCGGCCGGAGTCGAGCGCCGCGGCGAGCAAGCGCCGGCCCCAGGCGAGCTGGCCGAGACCGGGACCGATCGCGACGACGCTCGCGCGCACGATCATCGACTCGAGCTCGTGCGTCGTCTCGACCGCGCGGGCCATCACCTCGGGTCGCGCCGTCAGCGACGGCGCGACGTGCTCGGCACGCGTCGCGAGCGAGACGAGACCCGCGCCCGCGCGCGCCGCCGCACCCGACGCGAGCAGCGCGGCGCCGCCGTAGCCATGATCGCCGCCGACGACGAGCACGTGGCCGAAGTCGCCCTTGTGCGCGGTGCGAGCGCGCGGGGTCGACGCCGACGCGAGCGCACGGCGATCGCAGCGCGATGCGGCGGGCGCGACCGCGGCGATCAACGCCGCATCGACGCCGAGCGGCTCGAGCGCGAGCGCGCCGCAGACGTCGTCCGCGCGCCCCGTCGCGTGCCCGCGCTTGTACGCGATGAAGGCGACCGTCGCAGTCGCGCGGATGCAGGCACCGGGCGTTTCGCCGGTGTCGGCGTCGAGACCGGACGGGACGTCGAGCGCGAGAATCGGTGCGTGCGCGGCGTTCGCGGCCTCGATCAATGTCTCGTAGGCGGCCTCCGGCGCGCGCGTCAGGCCGACGCCGAGGAGTGCGTCGACGGCGACGTCGGCAGCGAGCGTCGCGTTGCCCGCACCCTGCTCGCTGCCGCCCGCCGCGAGATAGTCGTCGCGCGCGCGCCGCGCCTCGGGCGTGCGCATCTCCGCATCGGTCGCGCGGACGACGTGCGCCTCGAGCCCGGCCGCCCGCGCGAGCCGTGCGAGCACGTAGCCGTCGCCGCCGTTGTTGCCGCTGCCGCACAGCACGACGATCCGCCGCGACTCGGGCCAGCGTGCGCGCAGCCGCCGGAACGCGGCCTCGGCCGCGCGCACCATGAGCGTGTGCGGGTCGCCGTCGAGCGCGGCGATCGCGCGCCGGTCGATCTCGCGGATCTCGGCGACGGTCGTCAGCGCTGCAGCGGGGTTCGTCACCCGGAAATTATACTGGCGTCATGGAGAAACCCGATCCGACCGCGCTCGCGGCCGACATCAAGCGCTGGGCGCGCGAGCTCGGGTTCTCGCGCGTCGGGATCGCGGGGGTCGAACGTCCCGAGGACGAGCGTCGCCTGCTCGACTGGCTCGAGCGCGGCATGCACGGCGGGATGGACTACATGGCGCGTCACGGCACGAACCGCAGCCGTCCCGCGGCGCTCGTGCCGGGGACGCTGCGCGTCGTCTCCGTCGGTCTCGACTACCTGCCCGACGCCGCCGACATGGACGAGAACCTCGCCGCGCCCGAGCGCGCCTACGTCTCGCGCTATGCACTCGGCCGCGACTACCACAAGCTGATGCGCAACCGCCTGCAGGCGCTCGCCGACCGCATCGCCGCGGCGATCGGCCCATTCGGCTACCGCGCGTTCGCCGATTCGGCGCCGGTGCTCGAGAAGGCGATCGCGCGCGACGCCGGCGTCGGCTTCATCGGCAAGCACACCAACCTCATCGATCGCGACGGCGGCTCGTGGTTCTTCCTCGGCGAGCTCTACACCGACCTGCCGCTGCCGGTCGACGTTCCCGCGACCGCGCACTGCGGCACCTGCGCGCGCTGCATCGACGTCTGCCCGACTCAGGCGATCGTCGCGCCGTACACGCTCGATGCGCGGCGCTGCATCTCGTACCTCACGATCGAGCTCCGAGATTCGATCCCGACCGAGCTGCGTCCGCTGATCGGCAACCGCATCTACGGTTGCGACGACTGCCAGCTCGTCTGCCCCTGGAACAAGTTCGCAAAGGTCTCGCTCGAGCGCGACTTCGCGGTGCGGCACGGCCTCGATCGCGCGACGCTGGTCGAGTTGTTCGCGTGGGACGAGGACGAGTTCCTGCGCCGCACCGAAGGCTCGGCGATCCGCAGAATCGGGCACGAGATGTGGCTCAGGAACATCGCGGTCGCGCTCGGCAACGCGCCGCGCACGCCGGAGATCGTCGCCGCGCTCGAGGCGCGCGCCGCGCACCCGTCGGCGCTCGTGCGCGAGCATGTCGCGTGGGCGCTCGAGCGCCACGCGGAGCGTGCGCCGGCGGCCTAGACGAACACGTCGCCGTTCGCGTACAGCGTCATCGACTCGCCGCGCGCGAACGCCGCGAGCGCGATACCCGCCTCCTCGGCGACGCGGATCGCGAGCGCGGTCGGCGCCGACACCGCGACGACGACGCCGATCCCCGCGACGGCGGCCTTGTGGACGATCTCGTACGACGCGCGCGAGGTCACGAGCAGGAAACCGTCGTCGCGTCGCGGCTCCCGTGCGAGCGCCCCGACCAGCTTGTCGAGCGCGTTGTGGCGACCGACGTCCTCGCGGACCAGCAGGCGACCGCCGCTGACGAATGCGGCGGCATGCACGCCGCCGCTCGCGCGGTTCATCGTCTGCCGCGCTGCGAGCGCCGCGAGCGCGTCGGCGATCGTCGACGCGGCGACCGGCGTCGGGGGCGCGACCCGCGGTACGGGACGAATCGCCTGCTCGAGCGACTCGATCCCGCACAGCCCGCAGCCGGTGCGGCCTTCGAGCCCGCGGCGACGCTCGCGCAGCGCCTCGAGGCGTCCGTGCGGGATCAGCGCCTGCAGCGAAATCCCGCGCGCGCTCTCGCTGCGATCGACGAGCGTCAGCTCGGCTGGCGTCGCGACAACGCCCTCGGTCAACGAGAAGCCGAGCAGGAAATCCTCGAGATCGGTCGGCGACGCCATCATCACCGCATGCGGCTCGCCGTTGTAGACGAGCGCGATCGCGGTTTCCTCCGCGACGGTGTCGTCGAAACGCTCGCGCGCACCGCGCACGAGCCGTGCCGCACGGGTTGCGGCAAGGCCGCTCAGGTCCTGCGGCACAACGCGCGCCCCTTGTCGGTCAGCCACAGCGTTGTGCGATCGCCCTCGGCACGCGCGGTGACGAGATCGAGCCCGTCGTAGCGCGCGTCGTCACCGAGCGCGGTGAGGAGCCGCGTCATCTCGCTGAGCGGAATACCGAGGCGCTTCGTCGCGCGGTGGATCGACACGCCGTCTTCCTCGGCGAGCAGCGCGAGCAGCGCAAGCGCGCGCTCGTCGCTCACGCGGGCGCGGCGTCGGAGGGAGGCGTCGCAGCGCGCGCGATACGCACCGGGATCGACTTCGAGGTCGGCGTGCGCGCGCGCTCGGCGTAGCTG
>Ga0187892_10007615_pt1 | contig 15316 bp, 16 predicted proteins | sample MA1701073metaG_FD_139345 | JGI IMG/M metagenome (GOLD analysis project Ga0187892, IMG submission 139345) | Bio-ooze microbial communities from a basaltic lava cave in the Kipuka Kanohina Cave System on the Island of Hawaii, USA - MA170107-3 metaG ... | reverse complement strand
GAGATGGAGCTTGTGCATAAACTCGAGCTTCAGGCTATTGAAGGCAACATCGGTCAGGCCCCACAAAGCGACAATAATGCGGCATCAGCCGAGCCGTCTACTACCGACAATTCGATTACCAAACTATGGCGGATAAAAGGTGTCAGCGGTGTTAATTCGTTCCGCGGGCGAATGGGAATTTATGAAGTACTGACTATTAGTCCGGATATCCAGAAGTTGATAATTACTACTGGCACAAGCGAAACGATTCAGGAACAAGCCATCAAAGAAGGAATGGTCACTATGCAGAGAGACGGCTTTATCAAGGCTCTGCGCGGCCTAACAACTCTGGAAGAGGTTATGAGGGTTACCTCCGAAAGATAGTCGATGGCTGAATTCAAGTACACAGCACTAGGCCGGGATGGTCGCCAGGTTACAGGAGTAATGAGCTCGCCAAAACGCGAAGGCGTGATAGCCAATTTGCGCCAGCAAGGCAATAGACCCCTGCATGTAGAGGAATTCAAATTCAAAAAACGTAATTTTATGCTTGGTGGGGGTAAAGTTAAGATGCGCGACTTGGTAGTTTTCACTCGCGAACTTTCGACTACTATAAGCGCTGGTGTGCCCTTGCCGCGCAGTCTTTCTACCTTAGCCGATCAGACCGAAAGCAAATATTTTAAGTCGGTTATCATGAGCATTAATCATGACATAGAAGGCGGCGAACCGTTGGCCGAAGCGATGGCTAAATACCCAAACGTTTTTAGCGAAGTTTACGTAAACATGATCCGGGCTGGCGAAGCTGGCGGGATTTTGGATAGCATCTTAAAAAGGCTAGCCACCCAAGTTGAAAAAGATGCGTCGATCCGTAAAAAAGTTAAATCGGCCATGGCTTATCCCGTTGTTATTCTGGCAGTCACCGTAGTAGCTTTTTTCGGGATAATGATATTTGTATTGCCGAAAATTGGCAAGATCCTAAATGATCTGGGCGGTCCTGATGCCCAGCTGCCGATTTATTCGCGCATTATGCTAAGCACTAGCGCTTTCTTGCAAAAGAATCTTATTTTTATATTGGTAATCAGCACCGTACTGATTTGGGCTCTCCGGCGTTATATTCGAACTGAAAAAGGCAAATACCAGTGGCATAGTCTACTCCTTAAAACACCCGTAATTGGCAAGGTCATGGCCAAAATCGCCATCGCTAGGTTCTCACGGACCTTTGCTTCGCTGATGGGAGCCGGTGTTAGCGTGCTGGAGTCTTTAGAAGTCACCGGTAAAGCTGTCGGTAACCGTGTCATTCAAAAAGAGCTCACTGAGGTAGCCGAAGCGGTCAGGAATGGTCAGCCGCTGGGCAAGCAGCTTCTGCAGGCAGCTTACTTTCCGCCGATAGTCGGCCAGATGATGACCATCGGCGAAGAAACAGGCAAGATAGATGAGATACTACTCAAAGTGGCTGACTTCTACGAAGAAGAGGTGGAGGTGGTTATTGATGGACTGGCTAGCATCATCGAACCACTAATGATAGTGGTGTTAGGCAGTATCGTGGGACTGATTGCCGCTTCGGTGATGGGACCAATTGCATCCTTGAGTAAGAATATTGGCGGTTAAAGAAGTTCGCATATCTCTCCACACCCCTTGATATTTGCTTGACAACAACCTGCTAGTGTTTATAATCATGGGCATAGAACAAACCTGTTCTCGCAAAATCAAGTAAAAATTCCTAAAAAGAAGGGTGGGCACGTAAAAATGATCTCATTAAAAAAGGGCAATCGCGGTTTCACAATCGTGGAGCTTTTGATTGTCATAGTAGTTATCGGTATCCTGGCCGCGCTGGTAATAGTAACTTACAACGGCATTCAGCAAAAAGCACGCGATACCGAACGTAAGACAGATATTAATGCCTTACATGGGCAGTTAGAGGCCTATCAGGCACAAAACGGCCGCTATCCGACACTGGCGGACATGAACAACGCCACGTTTAGGGCCGCTAACTTAAAAGGACTTGATCCTGAAGCCCTAAAAGATCCTAAAGGCACTGCTCAGACCTTGGCGGGCACGGCCGGAGCGAATGTCTACTCGTACGTTGCCACACCGGCTAACTGTGATAATACCCCAGCTAACGGTGACTGTTTACAGTACACTTTGACTGCAACTCTAGAAGGCGGCGGCACATATGCCAAAGCGTCTCTTAACTAATCAGTAAGCTCTAAAGGCGACTAAAAACCCGGAGAGACTAACCTTTCCGGGTTTTTTAGTCAAAATATTAAATGTATGTTTTGGGCGTCTAATTCCAGTTGGCTTGTTTGAGAGAGTGCATCTATAATTAAACTCAAGCATTATGAAGCTCGATACTAAAGGTTTCACGATTGTAGAGCTAATAGTAGCCATCGTCGTCGGTCCAATAATTGTCGGCAGCGCTATTTTATTATTAGTATCGCATCTTCACTTAAGCCAGCGGAATAGAGACTTGGTCATAATGAATGCTTATGTCGAAAACAAGGTTGAATCTTTGCGGAGCCTCGGTTTCGCCGGCTTAAGTGATGGTACAACTAGTCTTTCCGGCGAATTGCCGGCCGAACTCAGTGCTCCGCGCAGCGGAAGTCTTCAAATTAGCACTTTTTCAACCGCTGTAAAGAGAGTCAATATCTCAATAAATTATAATGACCAGGGGGCTAGTCGAACTTATTCATATAGCACCTTGATAGGGGAACTCGGTGTCGGACAATACTGAAAATGTTCGCGGCTTTACATTAGTCGAATTGATCGTCAGTAATGCTGTTCTGGGCATACTCCTCGTCGGCTTATTCGCCATGTCTACTTATTATTTCGCTATGGTTACCCGAAATAACGCCCTAGTCGAGATGAGTGTTGATTCGCAAAGTTTGCTTAGAGCCACGGTAGAAGAACTACGTTACGGAGCCGGCGTAAGACAAGTGAGCGCTATAAGTGACCCTAACGCGCCAGCGGGTGGGTGGAATACTAGCAATAGTAATTTTATTATCATTATTGCCGTTCCCGCCCTAAATTTGGCTGGTAATTACATAATTGATACTGATACAGGCAGCCCCTACAACAACGAGTTAGTTTATTATAAAAGTGGTACCACATTATTTAAACGTACACTTGCCCATCCTAGTGCTGCCAACAACCGCTTAATTACATCATGTCCCGAAGCCGCCTCCAGCCCTAGTTGCCCGCCTGATAAAAAATTAATCGATTTTCTTGACTCTATGATATTTACTCTTTATGACCAAGACAATGCTCTAACAACCGATCCTCTTCTGGCCCGCTCAGTGAAAATTGATTTAGCCATGAAGCGAGACACTTTTGGCAATCCGCTTACCCTGGATAATAGTATTAGAGTTACTCTAAGGAATACCTTCTAATGAATACTTTTCTTCCATACAATTTATTCAAGAAGTCATCCGCCTTAAAAGCCACGGCAGCCGGCAAGCCTCGCTCCAGGGTTCTTCAAAGCGGCTCCGCCTTATTCCCTTTTGTAGTTGTAGTGCCTTTTTTGATTCTAATAGCTACTTATTTTATGGATCTGGCGGCATCCAGCTTTAAGCTAGCCCGCAAAGACCAGGTACATACTTACGCTCAGTTTACTACGGACGCTGGCATTGATTACGCTATGGAGAAAATTAACCTAGACGGAAACTGGGCCGGCACCGGCTCGGAGCTAGAGCTACAAAATGACGGCCAAGTAAGAACGACCTATCAAGTAACAGTCACTATTAACAATCCAGAAAGTAAGACTCTTACAGCTATTGGCCGCAGCTACAGGCCAGTCAGCGCCACGACACCGGAAGCTTCGGTGACCATCAAAGTCGACCTCCGAGCTATCACTTCTGGGGGTACTTTTAGCTTAATTAGCGGGGTGGGTGGTTTATCTATGCAAAACAGCGCTAAAATAGTCGGCGGAGATGTCCTAGTAAACGGTAAGATCGATCTGAAAAACTCTGCTCAGATAGGTCTTACCACAAATCCACTCAACGTCTCTGTTGCTCATCAGAATTGCCCCGTGCCGGCAGATGCTACTTACCCCCGCCTCTGCGCCAGCGGCGAAAACGGCCAGCCCATTTCTTTCCAAAACAGCGCCCGTATCTATGGCGATGTCAAGGCTAACAATCAGACAAATGGAGCCAGTATGAGCAATCCTGGACTAACTGCTAGCTCCGGTGTGCTGCCTGGCTCTCTACCTCCTCATGACCGCGCTGCTCAAAAAGCGGCTATCACCTCTACTATAACCGGCGCGGCGGCCTCTTGCTCGGGCTCGCAAACCAGAACCTGGAATGCTAATACTAAAATTACCGGCAACGTAACCGTCCAGAACAGCTGTACAGTCACTGTTAACGGTGATGTCTGGATAACTGGTAGTCTTGATATCAAAAACTCCGGACGCTTAATTGTAAGTAACGCTCTCGGGACTACCCGGGCGAACGTTATGATCGATGGGAGCGGCGTTTCGCAATTTCAGAACTCTGCGACAATCGTTAGCAACTCAAGCAACACAGGCCTGCAATTCATCGCCTATTGGAGTGCGGCTAGTTGCTCGCCAGACTGTTCTGACGTAACTGGCGTAGATTTGTACAATTCGCGTGGTACCAATACTTTAATCCTAAAGAACAGTGCCTCTGGACCACAGAGCATCTTCTATGCCCGATGGTCAAAGGTGGAGGTAGAAAATAGTGGTAATATTGGCGCGCTGGTTGGTCAAACAGTCGATCTCAAAAACAGCGGCACCATAACCTTCGGCACAAGTGTTACCGGTGGCACTAGCACTACTTGGATAATAGACGGCTACCGACGAAGTTTTAATTAGCCCCCAGCCGCACGGGGAGGATCAATCCTCGGCCGATAGTAGTTACCTCCTTTAGTGTATACTTTTAGGGTATAAGGATAATCAATATTTAGGATGGGAAAATTAAGTTTCTATCGCGATGGGCCTTTGTTTGGTTTGGATATAGGCTATTCCCATATTAAAGTAATGCAGCTCGAGGCAGTTCGTGGCGGCGGTTTGAGGGCGTTGGGTTATGGAGTAAGTGCCTACCCGCCGGAATCAATAGTCAACGGTGTCATTACTAACCCGTCGGCACTTACTAAATCACTTAACGAGCTGGTGAACAAACACTTGGCTGGGGGCATTACGACCAGCAGAGTAGCTTGCACTATTCCGACTTCCAGAACTTTTAGTCGATTAGTTAAACTCCCACCCCTGGAGGATGACAAGTTGGCGGAGGCTGTTCGCCTTGAAGCCGAACAATACATTCCGGTACGTCCGGAAAACCTGTACATAGACTTTGAAATAGCCCACCGTAGCTCTGAGGGCGTCGAATTGTTAGTGGTAGCCGCTCCTAGAAATATTGTCGATAGTTATGTGAAGTTCTTAGAGTCAATTAAGCTTGAACCGGTGGCTGTAGAGCCTACCATGAATGCTTCATCGAGGTTACTCAACGCTACAGAGCCTTCTCGCGGTCAACCGTCCATTCTTATAGACTTTGGATCGGCTACCACCGACTTGGCGGTTTTTGATCGTACTATATTCGTTAACAGCACAATTCCGGTTGGTAGCGACAATATTACAGCTATGATTGCCAAATACTTGGGGGTTAGCTTAGAGAAGGCCTATGAAATTAAAAATAAACATGGTTTAGAGCCAGGTGAAAATCAGGCTACCATCAAAAGCGCTATTACGCCCATGTTGGATAATTTGGTCCGAGAAGTCCGCAAAGTTACACGTTACTACGATGAACGTACCGCTCATAACCAACCGAAAATTACCCAGGTTATCACTCTTGGCGGTGGGGCTATGATGCCAGGACTGAGCAAATATTTGTGGGACGAGCTGCACATGCCAGTCCACATGCTAGACCCTTGGAGCAAAATCAATTTTGACAATCTTTTACCTCCTCCGGTTATCGAACGACCGATGTATCTGACTGTAGCGGGAGAAGCCATTCTAAAGCCCGAGGAGATTTTCGTATGATAAACCTCTTACCCTCCGAACGGGCTCTTCATATTCGCTATGGGCGTAGCAATGCCAAGCTTGTTCGCTGGGTGATAGCCCTAGTAGCAGCAATCGCCGGCCTACTAATTATCCTCAGCGCCGGCTCAATGTACATTAGTCGACAGTCACGAAACCTGGAGCGCAACATAGCTCATTCTCGCCAGCAGTTTCAATCTCAAAATCTTGACCAGGTGCAAAAGGACGCCAAAGAGATATCCGGTGATATCAAAGTAATTAATCAAGTGCTGAGCCGCGAAATCCGTTTTTCGAGTCTTATTCAGGACATTGGCAAGGTCATGCCTCAAGGAACAGTGCTCGGTTCTTTGACGCTAAGTAAAATAGACGGGGCCATAGACCTAAGCGCCAACGCTCGGGACTATTCTTCGGCGGCCCAGATAGCTGTAAATCTTAACGATCCTAAAAACGGTCTGTTTGAAAAAATTGACATTATTAATATAAATTGCTTATCGGTCAATGTTGCTGGCGCCAATTACAAATGTAGCGGCACTTTCAAGGCCCTATTCAGTAAATCGGCTCAGGGTCGTTTCTTAAGCGTTCCGAAAGGCGGCAGTCAATGAATAGCCAGCGGTTGAGGATGATGCTGTTGGGCGTACTGGGTCTTCTCACGCTGCTTTTTCTTGCTACGGGCACGCTCGGTCTAAGTATGCTCAGTAGCAAAAGTAAAAAAATGGTCGAGCTTAAACTGGAAAGTAAAACGGCTGAGGCGCAGTTGGCCAGGCTGGAGCAGTCGAAAAAAGAGATCAACCAATACAGCTACTTTAAGGATGTCGCCAAAACAGTTATTCCTAGCGACAAGGATCAGGCTCAAGCTTTGCTGGAAATATCACAACTAGCTAAGGATAGTGGGATGAACTTACAAAGTGTCAGCTTTCCGGCTAGCAATTTGGGTGGAAGGCCAACAACTTCCGCCACGCCCGGCACCGCTCAGCCCTCGGCCTCGTCACAAAACGTTATCAGCCAAGCCTTGCCAGTCAGTGGCATCACTGGCCTATATAGCGTAGAACTGGTTATCACGCCAGAAACGGGCGTTCAGGTACCATCTGAGCGGCAAGTTACTTACCCTAAAATGTTGGATTTTCTAGACCGCATCGAACGTAACCGCCGCACTGCTCAAATTACTCAAGTCGATATTCAGCCTCAAGGAACAGTTACTGGGCCCAACCAACTAATCAACTTTAGCCTAAATTTAAATATTTTTATAAAGCCATGAACAGCAACCTCAACTTTAGTTCACTGCGCCCGAAGTTAAAAAAAGCTTGGAACCGGGCTTATAAGCACGCTACTTTTGCCGCCGTACTGGTAGTTTTGCTGGTTTATTTACTGGCGGTATTGCGTATCAGCCAGCTGGCTAACGCCGAACCAACTGCCGAGGAAGAGGGTAATATTAACACCTCCGGTGTCGTCCCAAAGATTAACAAAGACGCTATTAAACAAATCCAGCAGCTAGAGCAAAACAGCCCGGAGGTTCGCAGTTTGTTTGACGAGGCCCGCAATAATCCGTTTCAGGAGTAATTTTTTAAAACTGCTAGCAACGCCCAGTCATCGTTGCTGGCTGGGTGGCGGCGGAGTCTGCTGGGAGTACTTTTGACGAGCCTCTAAAATTTGATCGGCGTATTTATTAGGATCGGGACAAAACGGAAAAATAAAATTCTTCTGCTCTCCGGCAGTTTCGATAGTCAATGTACCGTAATTGAAGATGGTGGCTAGTAAGCCGTTTTGTTCAGCACTGACGTCCTCAACACTGCTCATGCTCAGTCGCGAGATTTTACGAATAAATAGACCGCTTTGAATTATCTGAACCACGTTTTTATCTGTAACCAGCAATTTGTTCTGGCGATAGACATAGGTGGCGATTAATAGAACTAGGGTCAACAAGCCAACGGCAAAAACAATACCAGCCAGTATCAGATTGTAGGTATCATTCGATAATTTATTAAATAGGTCCGGCGCTATTATAAAGACCAGCGACAGCAGTGCCGCTATTCCAGCCAAAGCTTCCAGGTAAAGAATAGCTATGCCGAACGGATGTTTATGTATCACCGTTACAAGGTGCTCGCCCGGGTGAAGCATTTTAGAATCCGACTTTGATCCTACAGTATCGGTTGGCTGGGTTTTGGTATTGTCTTGGGGCTGCATCGGTTCGATTATAGCAGGCCGGTCTGGGCGACATTTTTTGGCTGCCGGCCCAAATGTTGCCAAGCCTTAACAGTTACCCGCCGCCCGCGAGGCGTTCGTTCCAGCAGGCCAATTTGCATTAAGTAAGGTTCGTGAAAATCCTCGATTGTCGTGCGCTCCTCAGCCGTCAAAGCGGCCAGTGTTTCAACGCCCACTGGGCCACCGTCGTGATGTTCAATAATTACGCCCAATAAGTGGCGGTCGGCGGCATCCAGCCCCAGCTCGTCGACCTCCAATAGTTTCAGAGCCTTGTCCGCTAATATCGAATCTATAACACCGTCCCCATTCATGTCGGCATAATCGCGTACCCGCTTTAGCAGACGATTGGCTATGCGAGGCGTCAGCCGGGCTCGCCCTGCCAGTAGAGTGGCTGCTTGGTCATTGATGTCAACATTCAAAATACCGGCTGCCCGCTTAATAATCCGGGCTATCTCCTCAGGGGTATAAAATTCTAGTCGATAGATCATGCCAAAACGGTCCCTCAAAGGTGCCGCCAGCGCACCAGTCCGGGTGGTAGCGCCAATGATGGTAAATTTCGGCAGATCCAGCCGCAGGCTCCGGGCACTCGGGCCTTTACCCAGCATTATATCCAGCTTAAAGTCTTCCATTGCCGCATACAGGACTTCTTCTATGACCCGGTGCAGACGGTGAATTTCGTCAATGAATAAGATATCACCGTCTTGCAGATTAGTTAGTAGGCTGGCTAAATCCCCCGCCCGCTCAATAGCTGGTCCGCTAGTGACCCTGATTTGGGCCCCCATTTCTTTGGCTATTACATTGGCCATTGTGGTCTTGCCCAGCCCTGGCGGCCCGTACAGCAATATGTGGTCAATCGGCTCGCCTCTCTTCTTGGCAGCACCAATTGTCAGTCTTAAGTTTTTCTTCAACCGCTCCTGACCGACGTAGCTGGCAAAATCACTGGGCCGCAGGGTTTGTTCGAGTTCTTGCTCGGCGACATCATCCTCAGAAGAAGTGTTTATAATTCTCTCAATGGCCATAGTGATAGTTTAACACTCACTTGTCGGTTCAAATATCTCAGGGGGCCCATCTAGTACAGCTCGGCGGTTTTTGGCATATGCGAGCCCTCCAGAATTTTCAAGGCTTCTTCGGCTTCAACTGTTTCTTTTTCAAGCAGGGCTTTTTTAAGCTCTTCCAATTTATCAAGATTGGCCTTTACAACTATGTGAGCCCGGTGGGCGGCTTCAGTGATGAGCTCCTCGACCTCCTCATCGATAACTTTAGCCGTCTCGTCAGAATATTGACGTTCGTGCACCAGCCGGTCGAGCATCATACCGTCTTCGGTGTGGAAAACCTGGTTCCGCAGTTTTTTGCCCATCCCCTGGTTAACTACCATCTCGCGGGCTAGTTCGGCCGCTTTTTGCAAGTCCGAACCGGCACCGGTCGTAACCCGGTCGGGCCCGTAAATTATTTCCTCGGCCACCCTTCCCCCAAGCATGCGCGCCAGCACGTCTTTGTATTCGATTATGCTGTGATAGCTTTTGTCTTCTGGCGGGATGAACCAGGTAACTCCGCCGGTGGCGCCGCGTGGAATAATTGTCACCTTGTGCACCGTATCACTATCGGGCAACACGTGGCCGACTATGGCGTGGCCGGCTTCATGATAGGCCGTTAGTTCCTTTTCTTTATCGCTCATAATTTTGCTTTTGCGCTCGGGACCGAGGGCTACTTTTTCAAAAGCCGCTACTACATCTTCGTTATCTATAACTTTGCGGTTGTGGCGAGCGGCTAAAATAGCCGCCTCATTGGTAATGTTAGCCAAATCAGCACCGCTTGAGCCAGCCGTCTTGGCAGCTAACGAACCCAGGTCAACGTCCTTGCTAATTGGTTTCTCACTGAAGTGGACTTTCAAAATAGCCGCTCTGTCCTTGCGGTCGGGCAGGTCTATATTCACCCGGCGATCGAAACGGCCTGGTCGGAGTAAGGCGGGATCGAGCACATCAGCCCGGTTAGTGGCAGCCAGTACAATGACATTTTGCCCTTGCTCAAAACCATCCATTTCAACCAGTATCTGATTCAGGGTTTGTTCACGCTCGTCATGTCCACCCCCCATACCACTGCCCCGGCGCCGGCCGACGGCATCGATTTCGTCAATGAATATAATGCACGGGGCATTTTTCTTAGCCTTATTGAAAAGATCGCGTACTCGACTGGCGCCGACTCCGACAAACATCTCGACGAATTCCGAACCACTAATGCTAAAGAACGGGGCGTTGGCCTCGCCGGCTGCGGCTCTGGCAAGCATAGTTTTACCTGTACCGGGTGGTCCTATCAGTAATACACCTTTTGGTATCTTAGCGCCGACTCCCTCGAACTTTTTAGGATATTTTAAGAACTCCACGACTTCTTCCAGGTCTTGTTTCGCTTCTTCATTGCCGGCGACATCTTTAAAAACAATCTTGTCTTTTTCACTGCCATATAGGCGTGCTCGGCTTTTGCCAAAGCTCAGGGCTTGATTACCCTGCCCTTGAGCGCTTCGAAACATCAGAATCAAAATAGCCGCAATTATCACGACCGGCAGAACGCTGCTTAAAAACAATACCCAGAGGTTATCTTTAGATTGCGGCTTATTTACTAACTCCACTTTGCCTTGCTGAAGGCCCTGCTCGTAGATACTTGAAGCGGGGTCTTTAGAAGCCCGTTGAGTCGGTTTAGACTCACCCTTCGGGGTAATCTCGAGCTCATTGCCTTTAACCATAATTTGTTTGATCTTACCGCTGTTAGCATCACTAACAACCTTAGAGAAAGGCACTTCTTTCAGAGTAATAGGTTGATTAAAGGCCGCGAATATTATGAGGCCAAATAAAATAAGTAAGGCGATAAAACCGACATTTTTAAAACTGTTGCGCCGGCCATCATTGCTCCCGCCGCCCGATAGGCGGAACTGCTTCTTCTCCATATATAAAATATTATAACAGGCAAGAAGTCATCTGTTTCAAAACAAGAACAATACTATAGCTCAAGTAGTCTGGCTGGCGCGGCCTAGTGCTTAATCTTTAACACTCCCTCCTCCGGCTCGCTGAGGTGAGGCTGAGTGGTACCCAGTGGCTGTTCTACTGGAGGTTTAGGGGGCTTTGGTCGGGGGGTGGGTGGGGCTGTTCTGGGAGCTGGTTTGCGTGGGGCGGACGGTGGAGGTTTAGCTCTAGGCGTAGTTGTGTCCAATAGGCTACGGCGGGGGCCGATGGGGACCTTGTCTACCTCATCATCGGAATATTGTTTAATTGAATGTGGGTTCTTGAGCGTAGGGATATGGTAACGCGGTGGGAACAAAGATCCAGAACCTCCTACAGGTGGTAGATTCTGGGGTGCTGCTTTAGCAATTTCAGCTTTAGGGCTTATGAGGGTTGGGGGGGGTTTAGGTTCGGGTTTGGGGGTTGGCTTCTTGGTTTTCTTTGCCCTTTTCTTGAAAGCCCCCAGAACTTCAGGATGTTTATAGATCAATAAGCCCCCACCGGCCGCTCCCCCAGCCAGCAGTGCAGCAACAGCTGCTATCAAAATTGCTCCAGAAGCTAAATTATTTTTAAGCTTGATAGTTAGCTGGTAGGCGCTTGGCCTCAATTCACTTATGATGATGTCGGATTGGCCAGACTTGCCTTTTGCCTGAGCTTTAACTGTAAACTTGCCCAGTGGCAGGTCAGTAAAGTTAGCAATCCCTCCTGAATTAGTGGTCACAGACAAATCCTTGGCAGATACTTTAGCGCCATTGACTGGTTGATTATCGGCATTTAAGACTTTGACTTCCAGGGCAGCTCCTTTGGTGCGGAAAGCGCCGCCCGGCGCAGTTCCGATGTTGCCCAGAGCGTCAGTACTCAAAATTACAAACTTGTAAGCTGTGCCCGGAATTAAGGTTTTGGGGTCAAGACTTAACGAATGATCAGTGGCTATGCTTTGGTCATTCAGCGAGATCTCGTAGCGAGTACTCAGCCCGTACTTGACTTCCGAGCTCGAAGGTTCAGAGGTTTTCCAAGAAATAATCACGTTATTCGCCGATAAAACATCTGTGCGTATCTCGCTAATAATAGGTGGGGTCGTATCTTCTGCAGAGCCGTCCGGTGGAGTTGGGGTGCCCGGACTGGGCGAAGGACTGGGTTTGGGGCCAGGCGAGCCGCCAGGAGTGGGACTGGGCGAAGGGCTTGGTTTGGGGCCAGGACCAGGGGTAGGTGAGGGAGTTGGCGTCGGCGAAGGACTGGGTGGCGCTGGAGGCGGTGGTGGAGCGGGTGGGGGAGTTGGTGAGGAAGTTGTATATCTTCCCCCAGTCGTTCCAGTAAGTATGTTCTGGAACGTATCAGAGCTTTCTACAGAAGAAGCTCCGGTAAAGTTTACGGACGCCGTGCCGGGCGTAGTTTTAGTCCTGAAGATAATAGTCGCTACCAGCTGGTCACCACTAACATCGAAAAACATTGATCCTCTGCTGATGCTAACCGAGCCGTTGCCGCCACTGCTGCCGTAATTAACATTGAAAGCCGAGCCGGCGGATGAAATACTGACAAAATCTAATAGCGAAACAGGGTAAGTCAAATCAGCTTCTACGAAATTGATGGGCTCACTGCCACTATTAACGCGCACAGCAGCGTTAAACTGGGTATTTTGAGGTAAAGTGCTTGACGCCGGTGCTAAGTATAGCGTAGCCGAAGCTGCTTTGACTGGTCTGTTAGCAACTCCGATATTTACCAAAAAAAATGACGCTACGGTTAAAAAAATAGCGACCCGGCGGACTCTCATTTCTGATAGACATCCATGAAGAGATTAAGGTCAATCAGATTAACTACACCATTGCCGTCTATATCTGCCCCGCTCTGCTGCTCACTATATGATTTAAGTAAAAAGCTGGCATCTGAACCGTCAATACGTCCGTCATGATTGAAATCAGCCTTGCGGCGAAGTTCGTTCTCTATTTGTTGGGTAAATGAACTGCCACTACTGTCTTCCTCGGCAAAGCTCTTCCACACTTGGTAAGAACCAATGCCAGCGAAAACTAAGGCGAAAATTAACAAGCTTAGCAGAGAGAATTTATTCTTTTTTAGAATGTCCTGACTAGATGATTTTCGAGCGTGGTGGGGATGTTTCTTCTTTGACTTCATAAATTACTGCTTTGCATTGTTAAGTGTTAGTATAGCTAAGCTTAAGTATAGTATATTCGCCTCTTCAATACCTCTTTTATTATGCTGACTTTAGGGTTGAGGCAAAGCTGGCTGTTTGTTTGCTTACATGCAGGCTGAGTCGGTCGTTAATTTTATGTGTCGTCCCAGCCCGAGCAGCCCTGAGGGCTGTTTCGAGCCGAGTGACCAGCTTTTTATCAATCTCGCGTACCTCTCTACCTCTGAGCCAGTACATTATCAGCTGGCTGGCAACTTCAGGGGGTAACATTATAAAATCATGTCGGTTAATTTGATTGTTTTTAATTATTTTATGCGACAAGCTCGCAATTAATGTATTTACTTCGTTTGAATTTTTTGCGACTTTTTTGATATTACCCAAGATACGCTGCTGAACCTGCGTGCCAAGCTTGGGCATAACAGACGATCTTATGCGGTTACGAAGATAGCCCGGGCTCTGATTCGATTTGTCTTCATACCAACTTATTGAGTTTTTTCGCCCGTAAGCTAAAATTTCAGCTTTTGCAACATTTAGTAATGGCCGGATAACCCTAGGGTTGTCGGTGATAGCCACTAGGCCCCTGGGGCCCGTTCCTCGCAGCATATTGATTATCGCTGTCTCAATAAGATCATCTTGATGGTGAGCTGTTATGACGGCCTTAGCCGCAAACTCATCCCTAACCTCACCCAAAAATTTATACCTTGCCCGCCTAGCTTTATCCTCGCTGGCATTAAGTCCAAGATTCCCACGCCCAATTCTAATTGGCAAACCATAGCGTTTGGCAGCCTGCTTGACCAACTTTTCATCCAGATCACTATCAGAACGAATCCCATGATTAAAATGTGCTACAACTAGCTGAAGGCTTAAAGCTGAAGGCTCTGGGCTTTTAGATTGCTTGGCCAACATATCAAGCAATACCATAGAGTCTACGCCGCCGGATATCGCGACCACGTACACACCCGGTGGGATATTACGAATACTAATATTCATTATTGAAATAATAGTACAGTCGGCAGCTTAACCTAAATTTAGCAAGAAGTCCTGGACTATTTTTTCAGCTTATCAGTAGGATCAACCGGTGGTGGTGCGGTTGGAGTGATAACCGATGAAGGCGTTTGACTGGAGCTGGGGCTGATGATTTTTTCTGCCGGTGCTTCACCAGCTGCGGCTCTAGGTCCAGGCTTTAAGCCTAGCCCCATATTATGTCGGCGTATGATATATCCGGTACTCAGCAATATAAGTGATAGAGCACCGAGCACGGCGGCTACGGCCAATAGGGGACTCTTTGAAGTTTTTATCCTAAACGTTAGCTGTCCAGGCGTAGAAGCTGCTGCAAGGGCGGCTGTATCGGCCATAATGGTCGTTTTTTTACCTTTGTGCTCAACAGTTCCTTCAATTTTCTTTAACGCTGGTACGTTCTTCAGAGTCGTTTGTCCATTTTGATCCGTGGTACCAGAGCTGCAGCCAAGTGTTACTTTAGCTCCTTTTACCGATTTGTCTTCCTGGTTTATTACTTTTGCTTTAACCTCGATGGTATTAACACTGAAGCTCGCGTCCGTGCTTAGCGCCGTGTTTCCACCAGAGTCAGTGCTTTTAACTATAAAGTGGTACTGCCCGCTGGTTAAAAGCTCTTTGTTTAAGCTGAGTTGGTGATTAGTAGCTAACGCTGGGTCTGTAGCAGTCAGAAAATAATTAGGCCTATCCTTACCGCACTCGACTTCAGGACCATACTGCACCTCTGAAGTGGCTGGTGCTGAGCTTTTCCAGGTGACTATAAAAGCTCCGCTCGCGTCTTTAGATATAGCTACGTCCGATACAGTTAAACCGGAATTATTAATTGGAGGGGGTGGTGTTTTTGATGGCGAAGGAGATGGAGGAGGCTTAGTCGAGGGGGACGGTGACGGTTTAGTGGTTGGTGAGGGCGAAGGGCCGGGAGATGGTGAAGGCGACGGTGAGGGTGAGGGCGAAGGGCCGGGTGGAGGAGATGGAGGAGGTGGGGGAGACGGTGGAGGAGGTGGG
>Ga0187892_10007614_pt1 | contig 15320 bp, 15 predicted proteins | sample MA1701073metaG_FD_139345 | JGI IMG/M metagenome (GOLD analysis project Ga0187892, IMG submission 139345) | Bio-ooze microbial communities from a basaltic lava cave in the Kipuka Kanohina Cave System on the Island of Hawaii, USA - MA170107-3 metaG ... | reverse complement strand
GGGAACGGGGGCGCGGGGAAGCGGCGCGAGGGCGCGGAGGGCGTTGATGTCGACTATGCGCTTCTCCACCAGCGTGGGGTAGAGATCGCTACCCGCCAGCGTCATCTTTGGTTGAGCGAGGGCCGATTCGAGGGCGCCGAGGTCCCGAATCCCTGCCGCTCCCCCAGTCGATTCGAGAAGCCGCCGGTGAAGCTCAGCGACTTCCGACAGGGCGAGATAGCGCATCAGGCGAGGCGCCGATACAACTCCTCGTTCTTCTTTAGCACCCGATCGGCTGCCGCGCTGAAGTCCTCGCCAGTTGTCGCGAGCAGATCGGCGATTGCGGCCCTGGCGAGGTCTTCCGGGGTCAGTCCGAGGCGCTCTGCCTCTATGCGTAGCCGATCGGCCTGGGCCGGGGAGAGATCGATGAACAGCCTCATGCGCCCACTCTACCGTATCGGGCTGTCTCGTCCAACAACAGGCTTGAGCAGACCGGCTTCGCCGGCTGCTCAGCCTGACCGTTAGCCGGATGGAGACTTCACCAAGGAGGTCAACGTGCCCTGGCCCGAGCAAGTCCTCTCGTCCTGGGCGCATCTGAGCCGCATCGCCGCAGAGCTTGCCAAGGTGGGCAAGGGTCTTCCCGCCTACCTCTGCCGTGGCCAGTCCGACGCCACTTGGGATCTCAGGCCATCGCTGGTCCGCCTCTTCCCAAAGGGGATTACGAGCCTGGAAGCGCTCGCAGTGGAGAAGCGGGCCTTGGAAGGCTTCATTGCCCAGGCGCACCTCCACCTCCCCGCCTCGTGGCTTCCGCCGCCCATGCCGCCGTCCGGCCTCGGAGAGTGGTGGGCACTCATGCAGCATTACTCGGCCCCGACGCGGCTTCTCGACTGGACCTACTCCCTGTTCGCCTCTGCCTACTTTGCAGTCAGCAGCCATCCTCCGCCGTGCGCTGACAGCCGGTCAAGTGGTGTCCACTTTCCTGCTCGATGGTGAACCGAACGAGTCGGTTTATGGAAGCTGCCTGATTCCGCCCAGTTTCGCTGACCCACCTACCCACCTTTGCTAGGAGTTGTCCGACTGATCCGCGTCGCTGTCGGTCAGCCGCTACGGCTACTCAGTCCACCTCCGTGCCGCGAGACGGTGAATTTCGGCGAGCGACGAGGATATCCAGCAGCTCTGCGACAGTCGTCGCGCGCAGGGCCAGAATCGTCGCCACATAGGTCACGATCCCGGTCACGACTGGAAGGAGGACGGGCGTGCGGGGAGTGGCCGCCACGACGAGGGTCATCACCAGCGAGGCGGCGACAGGCCGACTCAGGTGACGGAGCAGTGTCTCCGCCAGGACGTGGCGCCGGAACGCGTGATAGCCGAGGCCGAGCAACAGCGCCTCGCTCGCCAAGAAGGCGCCGGCGGCCCCGACCAGCCCGAGAGCGGGGATCAGCAGGAGGTTCAGAACGACGCTCAGCAGGGCGCTGGCGGCGATGATGCGTGTTTCGGCGAGCTGGTGGTCGGAGGCGATCAGCCCGCTCCGGTAGTTGCTGCCGATCATCGTGATGGCCACCGCCATGATGAGCAGGCGGAGCGGCGCGGCTGCGGGTCCGTACTCGACACCAAACACCGTCGTGACGATCTCCGGGGCCAGGATGGCCCCGCCGACTCCCATGGGGATGACCGCGATGGCAGTCAGACGCAGCGACCTGACAAACAGGGGCCCGACCGATGCTCGGTCCCGGGCGGCCGCGCGGGCGAGTATCGGGTTGAGTGTGATGAAGTACAGGGCGAGCACGCCCAGCAGGAAGAACGCGATGCGCGAGGCAGCGCTGTAGAGGCCTACCGCCGCGTCGCTCAGGTACCACTTGAGCGCGAGGACGTCGAAGGTCATGCCGATGGTGCGCAACAATCTGCTCACAAAAAACGGCAGGCCTTCGCCGAAGCTGCGTCTCCACGTCGCGAGATCGAGCGCGAGTACCGGCCGGCCGAATCGGGCCACATATTGGACCAGGAGGGTCACCGTCGCCGTCACCTCCGCTGCCATGTAGCAGAGAGGTGCCCAGACGAGGTCCTGCGGTCCTCGCACGAGGGTGACCGTGCTCGCGACGAACGCCAGTTGCCCGAGCAGCGTGGCAAGAGCCAACGCCCCCATGCGCTGCAGACCCTGGAAGGCCCAGCCCAGATGCGCCGCCAGCACCAACAACGTGAGCCCCTGGAGGAGGAGCACACCCCGGAGGGCATGCGCCAACGGGACCGTCAAGACCAGCAGCGCGAGCACGGCGTAGCAGAGGAGGGCCAGCCCACCGCGGAGCCCTACGAGGCCGAAGATGTAGGCCGCGCGCGCGTTCCGGTTTCGCGCGACCTCCCGGCTGCCGGACTGGTCCAGTCCGAACTGGACGGCGAACGAGAAATAGGTGACAACCGTGGCCACGAAGACCACGATCCCGAAGCCGTCGGCCCCCAGCGTCCGCGCAAGGTAGGCCGTTCCCGCGAGTGCGGCGAACCGTGCCGAGACCTCGCCGATCACCAGGACCAGCAGGTTCCGTGCGGTCGGGGTCAAGCCGGGCATGGGACAAGCCCCTCCGGCAGCGAGGGCCAGCGGTTTGGCGGGCGCCTCAAGGCCTCGCCATGACAACCGCGCGCCTCCGCCGACGATATGCGTGCAGCTGGATCAGGAGCGCGCCAGCGATCATCGCTGCCGCCGTGAGCACGCCGGCGAGCGCGCGCTTCTCGAGGACCTGATAGGCGGCAGTATGGAGCGCTCCCAGAACGAGCAGAGCATAGTTCCAGCGCTGCAATTTCTTCCACCGCCTCGGGCCGAGCGTGCGGAGCATACGGTCATTGGAGAGCCCCAGCAGGAGCACGAGGATGAGAGTCGCCGCCAGCCCGGTGTAGTTGGCGAAGCCGAACAGATCCAGGCGGACGGGCACCGGGAGCCTGAGCCATGGGCGGTCGCCGATTCCATACATGAAGTACCGCCAGATATCCCCGCTCATGTGGACCTGCAGGCCAAAGACGACGTGGGTAAGCCCCACCACCGCCGCCCAGATGCCGATATCGCGTCGGAGATCCGTGGAAACCGCGTTTGGGCGCGCCTGCAGGACGTTGAGCGGGCCAAGCACCAAGGTGGTTGCCAGGAAGGCCAGGCTTGCGTAGGCCGTGGCCAGACTGATACGCGCAGCCCAAGTACTCCTCGGCAGCGTCCAGCCGACGACGGCGAAGCAGACGCCGGTCGCGAGCGCAAGGACGAGGTGGTGCCGGATCACTCGCCGCCCGAGACGTGCCCAGCGCATCACCGGCAGTCAGGACAAGCTGCTTGGCCCGCTCGTTCGGAGCGAAGATGGCGCTCGGAATGCAAACTCAGGAGCGGGCTTGTGATGTTCTTGGCGCAGGTGATGCAGCCGCATCACGTGTCGCGTGGCCGCCTAGTTGTACATACGCTGACTCGCAGGGCATGAGCCGTCTCACCGCCACTCTTCGGTGCTGCGACCCGCCCCGAGCAGGTACCCGAGGAACTCGCCCCAGGACCAGCTGACCGTGAAGAGCCCGATCCAGGGTAACGCGCGTAGCAGCGCGGGCACATGTCGCTTTCGCGAGAGCACGTGCCGTACGACACGTGCAACCTGCAGCAAAGGAAGACAGACCGCCAGGGCAGCATAACTCAGTCTTCGCCAGCCGGGTTGACCCTCCACTCGCATCCCGCCAAACGCCCGACCGTGATGATAGGCGCTCCTGAGCGTGTGTTGACGGGACCAGGATCCGATATTGCGGACGGCCATCTTCGGTTCAGCGAGGAGCGTGTGCCCCTGCTGCCGCCACTGCTCGTGAGTGAACACCTCATAGAAGCCCTCGTCAGCGTTCAGGGGCATGAGGACCGATCGTTTGTAGGCGACATTGTTTCCGGGCAACGCAGGGACGTGGCCGGTGAATGGCATCATGAACCGCCCGTACTCACAAAAGAACACCGCCCAGTCGAATCCGCTTCGATAGTCGCCGGGCTCGATCGGCCCGCCAATCGCGACGAAGGGCCCGCTGTGCGCCGTGATGACGCTGGAACACCAATCCTCGGTTACCACACAGTCGTCCTCGAGCAAGGCCACGATCTCACCACGACTCTGCGTGATCCCCAGGCTGCGCCGCCGCGGAACGGTGTCATGCGCAGGGGTGGCCAGCCACTTGACGTGGGGGAATCGCGCTTGCAACGATGCGCCCTTTTCGTCTCGGTCGCAGGCGTGGCCCACGACCAGTATCTCCACGTCGCCGCCGGCTGCCTGCGAGCTCAATGCGGTCAAACACTGAGCCCGAACCGCCGGCGGACTGAAAGACACGACCACCACCGATAGTCTGGGCCCGGCATTCATCGCCGGATTCCCGGCCACCACCTCGCGTTCACTCGCCAGCAGCGCACCCAATCAGTACACCTCCCGCTCACAGCTGCGTCCAGGGCCGCACAAGTAGCCCACGAACTCTCCGAGCGCCCAGTACCCGAACAGCAGGAACTGCAACGGCAGCGTCAAGATGAGCTTGGCGCGATAGCGCCGCTTGGCCCAGTACCGCGAGCCCCACCGCCAGACGAACAGCGCCGGCAGGAGGGGCGTCGTCAGCGCCCGCCACCACCGCTCAGAGGCTCCGGACCGGGTCGTCCGCATACCGGCGAAACACCGGCCGTGATGGAACCGCGTGTGCAGAAAGTCGCCGAACGGAATCGGCTTGTTCAGCCGCACGATGACCGATGGCGCCAGCCACATCGCCGAGCGAGCCCGTGCTAGCTCCCAGTTCACAAACGTCTTCCAGAACTGTTGATACTTCGCCTTGTCGTCGTCAAACAACGCAATGCGCTTGTAAGAGATGTTGCTGCCCGGCAGGATCTCCGCGGCTCCGGCCCTGATCGGCAACATGAACATGCCGTACTCGTTGATGTAGGCGGCCCAGGCCAGGAGACCTTGCGTCTCGGCCCTGAAAAGCTCGACGGCGCCGCCCACGACCAGATTCGTCCGCTCAGCGTGCACCTTCAACAATTCGGCGAGCCAGCGCTCATCGGCGATCGAGTACGGGTCGAGGATCGCGATGATGTCGCCGCGCGCCCTGGCGATCGCTCGGCCCCGTAACTGGGCCAGATTCATCGATGTGTCGAAGTGGAGCAGAGTCACGCCGGGGAACTGCCTTTGGACGATCGTGTCGGTGCCGTCTTCGGAACAATCGGCCACGATGACCTCCACCGCATCGGGCTCGGCCTGCGCTACCAGGGCGGACAAACAGCTCGCAATGACCTGAGCGGCGTTGCAGGCCGCGATGACCACGGATACGCGAGGCACACGCGCACCGTTACTCATAGCTCGATCAACTGTCCCCGCTTCGACGCCGACTCATAACAGGCCGTGATGACCCGCAGCACCTCCCGCATGTAGCTCGCCATCGCGCCGGCTGCTTCACCTCGTTCGATGGCGGCTCTGAACTGCGCGAAGTGCGCCCCGGCCGCCAGACCGATCGCGCGACCTGACTGGGTCGCCAGGAGAGTGGACTCACCGGCTCGCTCCAGTCGCGCCTCACCGCCCTTGGTGAAACTGAAGCGCCAGCGCGGCCGGCGCCTGTCCGCGTTCCAGCCCAGGTCGAAGCGGGCAACACCCCCCAGCGAGGTGCGGACGGCCGCCCCTTCGCAATCCAGGCGCATCTCGAAGTAGCGCATGGGGGCGTGGCTCATCCGATTGAACGACAAGGTCGCCCCGCGCTCGCCGGGAAAATCGAGGCGAACGTCGATACAGACATCCGCCTCGACATCCTCTCGTACCTTGGAGATGCGCGCGGTGACCGCCTCGGGCAAGGCGCCAAACAGGCGACACATCAAATCGACCGCGTGCGTGCCGAACTCGAACAACACGCGTCTGGGCTGCAGAGCCGCCTTCCAGCCGCCTTCGCGATCGGGCAGCAGATACATGTGCTGCCAGGCGTCGATATGATAGAGACGACCTGTTTCACCGCGGTCGAGCAGATCCTGCACGCGCCGGAAGATCGGCATCTGGTAATACTGGCTGTTGACGCCGACGCAACGCCCGTGCTGCTGCGCGAGCGCGATGATCTGATCTGCCTCCTTGATGGAGGCCATGAAGGGCTTCTCGCAGTAGACGTGGCAGCCGTGATTCAGGGCCAGCACGCTCAATTCGTAATGGGTGAACGGCGGCGTGGCGATCGCCACGACGTGTGGCTGCTCCGCAACCAACATCTCGCGCGCATCCGCGTACAGATTCGGAATGCGCCAGGACGTTGCCGCGCGTTGCCGGTTCGTGGCATCCAGATCGCAGGCGGCCACGAGTCGGATGTCCGGCAGACTGGCCAACCCCGGCAGCATGATCCGCTGCGCTCCGGCACCCAAACCGATGACCGCGACCCGCATCGCCGCCGTGGTGGCCGGATCCGGATGGCCGCCTGCTGCAGGGCCATTCATAGGCCTGGTCGCTATGGCGTCAACTCCACGCGCTTCTGTGCTCGTGGACACACAGGCGTGCAGCTGCGCGGCGGCGTCGGCGGGTAGCGTCCCCGAGCAATGCTCGCAGAGCAGCCGCCAGCGCAGTGACATCGTGCGGTGGGAAGGTCCATGCTGCGGCGCCGAGTACGACAAGGGGGATTGCTATCAATGCACGCGCCGGACGGAGCAACGGGAAGAGCGTGTCGACGGACGACGAGGGGCTATAGCGGTCCTCATCGTCTCGGCGGGCAAGCGCTTTCAGCAGGTTGCGCGTGTACCGGCCGGAGCCCCGTCGGTTGAGCCAGCAGCGACCGTCGATGCCTATCAGCACGTAAGCGCCGTAATAGCGCAGCTAGGGCACGTTCCGTGCCACGATCGTGACTCATGAATTTTCCGAGCAGGTCATACATGGGTCCGTCTGGCACGTCGGATGCCTGCGAGGATCTGTCGCGTCGGGAAAACAGAGGTGTAGGGGGTGCAGGAGAGCCGGTCAGGTGCCGCCGGCCGCAGCGCCGGAGCGGGCATCGGCGGAGAGGAAAGGAGCGCTCGCTGTGCCGAAACCATTGACGGGGGACTGCGGGAAGCGGACCCACGAGTCTGTCACGGAGGAGAGCGACATCCATTCACCTCTCCAGGCCAAGCCCGGCCATGCTGGAAGTCGATTTCCAGATCAGAGCCAGTTACTACCGAAATTTGACTCGATCAGCAAGCGCGAAGTGCTGGGGCTGACGAAGGCATTTCGCCGGCCGCAGATAGGCGTAGGGGGGTTCCGGGTGGGTAAGCGGGCCCGGGATCTGGTCCTGGAGGTCCTGGACAGCAACCGGCTGACCGCGGGCCCCATGATGGCCCGTTTCGAGGCCCAGATCGCCGCGCTCCACGGGTGCCGCTTCGGCCTGATGTGCAACAGCGGCACGAGCGCCCTGCAGATCGCCCTGGCTGCCCTCAAAGAGACCCATGGTTGGCGCGACGGTGACGAGGTGCTCGTCCCCGCCATCACCTTCGTGGCCACGGCCAACATCGTCCTTTACAACAACCTCCAGCCTGTCTTCGTTGACGTCGAGCCAGAGTACTTCACCATGGATCCTCTGAGGATCGAGGAGAGGATCACGCCGCGGACGCGCGCGATCCTCCCGGTCCACGTAGGCGGACTCCCCTGCGACATGGACCCGATCCTGGAGATCGCCGGGCGACACCGGCTGCGGATCGTCGAGGACTCCGCGGAGGCGATGTTCGTCTCGTACCGCGACCGCCCGGTGGGCTCCTTCGGCGATGTGGGCTGCTTTTCCACCTACGCTGCCCACCTCATCACCACCGGGGTTGGCGGCATCTGCACGACGAACGATCCCGAGCTGGTCGTGCTCATGAAGAGTTTCATGAACCATGGGCGGGACTCGATCTACATCCGCATCGACGACGACGAGACGGCCCGGGGCGAGGACCTGTTCCGGATCGCCAACAGCCGCTTCTCCTTCGTCCGGCTCGGCCACAGCTTCAGGGCCACGGAGATGGAGGCGGCGCTGGGGGTGGCCGAACTGGAAGACCGCGAGCAGCTCTATGCGAGACGCCGGGAGATCGTGGCCCTGTACGACGCCGGGCTGCAGGAGCTCGCGGAATTCCTTCAGCTTCCGCGGCCCCGGCCTGGCGCCGGACACAGCCGGATGTTCTACGCCATGGTCATTCGGGACGAGCGCGTCGACCGCGACGCCCTCATCCGATACCTGGAGGAGGCGGGCATCGAGACCAGGTATCTGCTGCCTCTCATCAACCAGCCGGTCTATCGGCAGCTGTTCGGAGATCTCGAGCCCGACTACCCGGTGGCGGCGCACCTCAACCGCCGGGCGTTTTACATCGGCTGCCACCCCGACATGAGCAACGAAGACGTCGACCACATTCTCGATAGCTTCCATCGATATTTCCGCCGAGCAGGAAGGCGATGACCACGGCGACCGCGCCGGCGCTGAGCCGGCAGAGCCAGGGCCTTTCCGGACGACCGGAGCGCGAGCGGGCGCCGCGAAAAGTCCTCTGCCAAGTCTGCGCCGAGCCGACAGTTCCGGGACTGGACCTGGGCCATCAACCCGTGAGCGATCTGATCCTGACCCAGGCGGAGTTGAACGTTCCCGAGACCTTCTACCCGATGCGCCTGCATCACTGCGGCGCCTGCGGGTTGACGCAGCTCGGTTACATCGTGGACCCACGTGTCGTCTACAAACGCTTCCCCTTCGTGAGTGGCACGACGCAGACCACTACCCGCTATCTCCAGAGTCTCCCTCATACGCTCGTGACGATGCTGCAACTCAATGGTGGCGGATTTGCCGTGGACGTCGGCTCCAACGACGGCACGCTCCTCAAGGGCTACCTTCCTCACGGCGTCCGGATCCTCGGCGTCGACCCCTCGGGCGACCCGGTCAGGATCGCCAACGAGCAGGGGATCACGACGCTCCACGCCTTCTTCAACGAAGAGACCGCCGGCCACATACTTGCCGAGCACGGTCCAGCCCACGCCATCACCGCCTGCGGTGTCTTCGGCCATGTCGCCGACCTCGCCGGTGTCATGAAAGGCGTCAAGAAGCTCCTCCGGAAGGGGGGCGTCTACGCGACGGACAACCAGTACTGGCTGGACATGGTGGTGCGCCTACACTACGACAACGTCTTCCACCAGCACCTCCGCTACTACTCGATGAAGCCTCTCATCCACCTCTTCCGCCAGTACGGCATGGAGGTCTTCCACGTCGAGCACACCGAGATCCACGGCGGGTCGATCCGGGTCTACGCCGCCCACGCCGGTGACTTCAAAGTCCAGCGCTCGGTGCGAGAGCTGCTGGCCCTCGAGGAGAAGCATCGGCTCTACGAGCCCGCCACCCATCGGCGTTTCGCTCGACAGGTCCAGGCACGCGGCCGGCGTCTGTTCGAGGCGGTCTATCGCCTGGCGACCAGACAGAAGAAGAGAGTAGTGGGGATCGGGGCTCCCGCCAAGGCGGCCACGATCTGCAACTACTGCCGCCTCGGGCCGGACCTCGTTGAGTACGTCACCGAGGTCAACCCGCTGAGGATGGGAAAGTACCTCCCCGGGGTTCACATTCCCATTGTCGACGAGGCGCGTATGTTCGCGGATCGTCCGCGCCCGGATGCGGGGATCCTGTTCGCCTGGAACTACCAGGCCGAGATCGTGCCCAAGCTCCGCGCTCGTGGGTTCCGGGGGCGCATCTTCCTTCCATGAAGGAGCGGGAGGCCGCGGCCTCCTTCCGCGGTGAGCGGACGATCCTGTTCGGTGGAAGCGGCTTCCTTGGTCCCTATATTCTCGCGGCCCACCCCGAGATGATCTCCGTCGGCCGCACACCTCCTCCGACTCCCAACCGCCACATCCACGTACCGACTCTCGCCGACCTGGACGTTCTCAGGGACGTCGATTTCGACCGAGTCATCTACATCATCGGGAACACAGACCACCACAACCTCGAGAAGGAGGTGCTTCCGAAAGGCGCGCCCACGGCCTTCGACCACCACGTCGTCCCCTTCGTCCAGGCCATGGAGCAGCTCAAGCAGTTCCCCATCCGAAAGCTCGTCCACTTCTCGACGATCCTGATCTACGACGAGACCCGCATGAGCCTCCCCGTGGACGAGCACGCGCCCATTGACCCCTACAAGAACCGTTACGTCCTCAGCAAGTATATGGCCGAAGAGGCGTGCAAGTTCTACCGGCGCTGGACTCCCATCGTCAATGTCCGCTTCAGCAATCTCTACGGCCCGACGCCTCTGAAGCGCTACGATCTGATCCACGTCCTCATCCGTCAACTGCTTAGGGACGGCAGGGGCGAGGTCTGGAGCACGAGGCCGGAGCGGGACTTCATCTACGTGGAGGACGCCGCCGACGCGATCGTCAAGCTGCTCTTCACCGACTATATCGGGACCCTGAACCTGGGGACCGGGGCCATGACGCCGGTCCGGCGGATCGTCGAGCTGTTGCAGGAGTGGACGGGCTGCCCCATCCGCGACCTGGACCGTGCCGTGGCGGGGCCCATGAAATTCTGCTGCGACCGCACGACGCTCAATCGGCTCATCGACTTCCACCCGCGCCGTATCGAGGATGGCTTGCGCCAGACCTACGAACGGATGAAAGGCTGGAGGTACGACTGAGACTCCCAGGCCGGCCGCGCCTCCTCTCGACCGGAGCGCCATACACTCGCGCGGAAACCGGATCTCCACAACACGCGCGGTCGACGACGCGAGAGGAGAGATGAGGCTCGGGGTCAACGGCTGGCGCCTCCAGGGTGTACGGACGGGCGTCAGCCGGTACCTCCTCAACGTGGTTCGCCACTGGTCCGCGGGTAGTGGTCCCTTCAGCGAGATCACCGTCTACACCGCCCGGCCGCTGGACCGGCGGGAGACGCCGCTTCCGGAAGGGATCCGGGAGCGTGTCCTCGGGCCGCCCTTGCCCATGCTGCCATGGGAGAACGTACGCCTCGGCCCGCTGTCTGCCGACGACGTCCTGTTCTGCCCCTCGTACTCACGCCCGTTGTACGCGCGCGGTGCGACGGTGGTGACCACCCACGACGCCGTTCTGCATCTCTTCCCGCAGCTCTTCCCGTTGTCGGCCCGCATCTTCTACGACCGGCTCTACGGCTGGAGCGCTCGTCACGCCGCGCTGGTCATCACGGACAGCGAGGCGGCCAAGATCGACATCGTCAACGGTTATGGCGTGCCGGCCGAGCGCGTGCGGGTCGTGTACCTGGCCCCGGCCGAGCTGTTCCACCCGTCCCCTGAGGATCGCGCCGTCTCGGAGGCCCGGCGGCGCTATGTCGGATCGGATGACCCCTTCTTCCTCTTCGTGGGCAAGATGACCGGCCGCCGCAGCGTTCCGGTCATGCTCGAGGGCTTCGCTGAGCTGAAGCGCCGGACATCGGTCCCGCACAAGCTCCTCCTCGTAGGGCCCGAGATAGGAAACATCGACGTGCGTGGGCTGGTCGCGCGCCTCGGCCTCGAGTCCCACCTCGTGCGCCAACGCTTCGTGCCCGACCAGGACCTGTGCTTGCTCTATAACGCCGCCGAGGCGTTGATCTCGCCGTCCATATATGAGACCGTATCGCTTCCGGTCCTGGAGGCCCAGGCGTGCGGAACACCCGTGATCTGTGTTGGAACGGCCGGGATGCGGGAGATCACCGGCGGCGCGGCGCTCCTCATGCCTCAGACCGACCCGCACGAGATGTTCATGGCGCTGGCGAGGCTAGCCCAGGAGCCCGATCTCCGCAGGGAGCTGGCGGAGCGCGGCCTGGCAAACGCGTTGCGGTTCTCGTGGAAGCGCTGCGCGGATGAGACCCTGGCCGTCCTGGAAGAGGCGGGTCACCTTGGAAGAAAGCGGCGAACCCATGTGAAGAGCGCCGCGAGCTTCCCGGAGGAGGGCCGATGAGCCTCAGCCCTGGCGGCTCGGCGCTGGTGACGGGTGGCGCAGGCTTCATCGGCTCTCATCTCGTCGATGCCCTCGTGGAGCGCGGCCTGCGGGTCACCGTGGTCAGGAGAGATGGACCATGCGCCGCACTCAAGAATCGTTCCTGATGCTCGCGGCCCTTCCGTTGCGCCGCCGAACTTTGCTGTGGCCTCTTTCGTGGACGCGTTACGGACGAGTCGCGCAGAGCTCGATCCCTGGGAGCTCTGGAGCTGAAGCGCGGGACTGAGCCGAGCTGGATCATGTCGGAGCTCTCGCACACTCCTACGTTGTCTGTCGTCGTCGCTTCGCTGACCGGACGGCCTTACATTGACGCCTGTCTCGAATCGCTGGCGCATCAACGCGGCAACGTGATGGCCGAAGTGGTCGTCGCCGATTGTGTCGGTGCGCCGGTTACGAACTTCGTCAAACGACACTATCCCGATACTCAGCTCATCGAATTCAGCGAGCGAAAGACGGTGGCGGAATTGCGAGCGGCAGGATTGAGCGCCGCGCGCGGCGACATTGTAGCCATCACCGAGGATCATTGCATTGCCGCTGAAGATTGGTTCGAATGGCTGCTGCGCGCACATACTGCTCATTCTGGCCCGGCTATTGGCGGGGCGGTCGACAACGCGCGCAGGGATCGGTTGATCGACTGGGCGGTGTATCTGTGCGAGTACGGCAACTTTGCTAGCCCGGTGACGCACGGTGCCGTGCGCGATCTGGCCGGCGCGAATGTTTCGTACAAACGTGTGGTGCTGGACGAGATGCGCGAAGCCATCAAGGATGGATACCGCGAAGGGGTGTTCCACCGGCAGATGGAAGCGGCAGGATACGCGCTGTGGTCTGACCCGTCGCTCTGCGTGCTACACAACAAGCATTTCGCGTTGACGTCCTTCATCGCCGAGCGGTTCCACTATGGGCGCTGGTATGCAGGAATGCGCGGTGCGTCGTCAACGCTGCCGAAGCGTTTGTGCTATGTGGCACTCTCGCCGCTACTGCCGCCGCTCCTCCTCTATCGTCTGCACGCTCGTGTCCGTCGTCGGCCGCAACACCGCCGAACATTCCTGAAATGCCTGCCGCTGATCGGTCTTTTCACACTGGTTTGGGCGGCGGGAGAATTTGTCGGCGGCCTCAGCGGACCCGGGCGGAGCGAACTGCATTTGTCGTAGCATATCAGTGCCCAGGAGAGCGTCTGGCTGGCGAAGGCGAGGGACATGACGGCCGATCAGGTTCCCCTCTCTATTGTCGTCGGGTCGAACAACGCTCGGAACAGCATTGTGCCGTGCCTCTCCAGTCTGATGGGTCAACGCCTGGAGGCGGACGTCGAGATCATCGTGGTGGACAATTCCACTGACGGGACGGCGGAGCTGATCCGCCCACACTTCCCCGGCGTGAAGCTGATCGCGGCGCGGCCGTCCGCCTTGATCCCCGAATTGTGGGCCGCCGGCATACACGAGAGCCGAGGGGGGATCGTCGCGATTACGACCGCCCACTGCGTTCCCCGCCAGGACTGGGTGCGGGCGATCCTTGAAGCACATGATGGCTCCGCCGCGGCCGTGGGCGGCGCCGTCGAGAACGACGACTCCACCGCATTGGTGGATTGGGGAGTCTACCTGTGCCGGTACACGCCGTACATGCTTCCGTTTCCGGCGAGCTTTGTGTCGGAGATCGCGGGGGACAACGCCTCGTACCCGCGCAGCCATATCGACCGCTGCCGGCACATCTGGAAGGACGGCTTCTGGGAACCGCGGGTTCACGCCGCGCTGAGGAGAGCGGGATTCAGGCTCCGCCTCACGCCGCGCATGGTCGTTTTCCACAAGAAGTCCTTCGGCGTCCGCGGCTTCATCAAGCAGCGGTTTCTGCACGGGATGACCTTCGGGAGGGACCGCGCCGCCCAGCTTCCCGGAGCATGGCGTCTGCTCTACATCGCGCTGTCTCCCACGATTCCGCTGGTGTTCCTTGCGCGAATCGCGCGACAGGTCCTCATCAAAGCGAGACACCGTTCGAAGCTCGTGTTGGCGCTGCCGATCCTGCTCCTGTTCTTGCTGGCTTGGGCCTCCGGTGAGCTGATCGGCTACGTCAGGGGCCCTCGCACAGACGACAATGTCCGCTGATCGGAGCGAGCATTTTTGATGTCCCTGCACGTCCTGATCACAGGCGGCGCTGGTTTCCTCGGCACGCATCTGGCCTGGACTTTCCGCAGGGAGGGCGCATACGTTCGCCTGCTGGACGTGGAAGCGCCTGCTGGGAGCGCATGCGATCCAGGCGTCGACTATGTTCACGGCGACGTCCGCGATCCGCAGGTGGTGAGCGACGCTCTGAACGGAATCGGGGTGGTAGTCCACGCGGCCTTCGCCTCTCCCCGGCAGCCGGCGGAGGTAATCCGAAGCAGCAACGCGGGCGGGATGCGTAATCTGTGCGAGCAGGCGCTGGCCCGGGGCGTGCGTCGCATGATCGTGATCTCCTCGACCATCGTCACGAGACCTCCGCGTACGCATCCGGTGTTTCTCGACTCACCGCTGACACGGCTGGACGTCTACCGCGCATCCCGCGTCGAGGCCGAAGCGGTGGCGGACGAGTACTGCCGGAGAGGGCTGTCGGTGGCCATCGTGCGCCCCAAGACACTGGTGGGGCCCGAAAGGGTCGCCGCCTTCGCCATCATCTTCGAATGGACCCGCACGGGAAGACCTGTTGTCCTGCTGGGCAACGGGCGGAACCGGTATCAGCTTCTCGATGTCAGGGACCTCGCTGAGGGCATCCGCCTGCTGGCAGCCAGCGAAATCAATGGTGTGCTCCCGTTCGGCGCGGCCGACTTCGGCACGGTCCGTGAGGATCTTGAGGCGCTCTTGGCGCACGCACGGACCGTAGCGCGGCTGCGATTCGTGCCGGGGTGGGCCGCTCGGCCCGCGCTCCGCGCGATCGAGCTGGCCAATATCGTCCCCGTCTCGGAATGGCATTACATGAGCGCACGCGGCGAGGACTCCACGGTGGACATCTCACGGGCCGAGCGGGAGCTGGGCTGGCGGCCGAAGCGCAGCAACGCGCAGAGCCTGGCCGACGCGTACGACTGGTACGTGGAGCGCTGGAACGCAACGGGTACCGCAAGAAGCACGCATCCCGTGCCCCTCGCGCACCGGGCGCTGAAGCGTCTCAGCTGGCTTCTGCCTCGATAGGGCAAGAGTCAGGCGAGCTCGGTCTGCAGAACCTCCAGGACCCGCGACGCACCTTTCGCCGCCGCTGCGCGACGCACCACGTCCAGGTACTGCGGCACCACGGCGCGCTCGGACCACTAGGCCGGACTATTCATGAGCGGCGCTGGACGAAGCCGGCCGGGTGGCGTCGGCCAGAGGGTGCGCACGCCGAGCCGGGGGACCCCACACCGGGCGGGGGTGGCTCGGCGTGCGCACCCTATTCATGAACGGCACCAGGCGCGAGGCGGCCGGGTCCTGTCGTCGGCCAGAG
>Ga0187892_10007613_pt1 | contig 15320 bp, 7 predicted proteins | sample MA1701073metaG_FD_139345 | JGI IMG/M metagenome (GOLD analysis project Ga0187892, IMG submission 139345) | Bio-ooze microbial communities from a basaltic lava cave in the Kipuka Kanohina Cave System on the Island of Hawaii, USA - MA170107-3 metaG ... | reverse complement strand
TCTATTCCTCCGCGAGGATTGTCCTGGCTTCTAAGCTGGGAACTACAGGTTCTGATGAACGGTTGTATTTCATCGTTTTTCCAGGTAAGGAGAGGATAAAGCCTCCAATCAGTTCTCGCGTCGAAGTTGGAAGGAACTGCCTGAAACGCTGGCTCGCACTGGTTTGCGGGGTAAAGCGAGATGGAAATGTTCTCGTCTCGGCGACGTCGATTTCTTAGTGGGCAACTCAACCGGCGAGCGCTCCTCCTCGGCCTGCTGGTACTGATTACCACCATAGGCTGTCGGACCGGCACTGTACCTTCAGTGCCCATACACCTCGAAATACCGACTGACCCCCAGGGACGGAAATTGATCGGGGTCGGGGATGGGCTCATGCTCACCGTCCGAGCCGAGGGGACAGATCCCGTCGTGGTGGGTGTGGCGCAAGAACCGGCGACCGGCGGCAGCCGCGGTATCGTTTTCTATGGGGACCAGGGAAACGATACCACCACCACAGTCACCACCAGTGGAGGAACCGACAATCTTGCTCGAATCCGAGTACGTGGTGACGCGGCGCGTCCGAGTGCCGTTCCTGACGACCTGGTTCTCACCGCTTCCGTGAACGGCACAGAAGCAGCACGCGAGTCGGTAACTGTGCTGCGCATCGTCCTAGACCAAGCAGCCGCGACACTGCTCAATGATGCGCCGGTCATGCGCACGCTGACAACCACTCCCGCGATGCCGAATCTGGATATCGCCCTGCGGTTTTTCCGCACGACTTTCAAAGACAAGCACATTCGTGCCGCCGCTGAGACCTTCCACAGCGTCCATGTCGCCCCCGTGGAAGGGACTGTGATCCGGACCAACGCGAAGGGTATCGCCCCGGTGTGGATGCAGGCCGGCTTCGGTGGCCAGGGCGTGGTCGTGACGCAGGCCGAGGGAGTGTATCCCCACGACCGGCCGGGGGCCACCACGCACGGTTATTTCTCCATAAGCAACGAACGGACTTGCTGTGACTGCTGCCCGCCTACCGAACTGGATGACCAGGACGTCGGGACCTCTACCGCGGGCAGCTTTGTGGCGCTGTACGCCGGCGAGATGAAAATCCACACGACGGACCTCGCCATCCCCGGCCGCGGCTTTGCCTGGGAGTTCAGCCGCAGCTACCGCAGCCAGGCGAGTCACCTCAGGCCGGTCGCTACCGGCGATTTCGCCACGGACTGGGCCTTCAACTATAGCGACGACCGGTTGCTCCAGGATGGCCAGAACATCGTCAAATTCAGCAGCGAACTGCGCACCGACGTGTTTATCGCCAGCGATACGCCAGGGGTCTTCATCACCCCCATGGAATACTACGAACAGTTAGTTTTCAACGCGAAGGGAGATATCGAGATCCGCCGCCAAGACGGTATGGTCATGACCTATCGGAGCTTTGGCAAAGACCCCAAACAGCCCCCGCCTGCCGCCGGCCGGCTGATGCAGATGGAAGACCGCAACGGCAACGTGATGAGTTTTCTCTACGGGAAACCGCCCGGCCTCGACAAGCTCGTGCTCACCACAGTCATCGACACTATGGGGCGCAACATCGCCTACCGCTATTACCCGGCCGACGATCTCAACCCAGGGCGCCGCGGGCGTCTGCAAGAGGTCGAGGATTTTCGGCGCGACAATTATTCGCCCACAGGGCGCAAAGTACGCTTCGATTATGACCCAGCGGGGAATCTGCTGTCCGTAACCGGGCCGAAGGTGATAAAAACTCCCACTGGCAACGATTTCCCAGCGGGCAAGACCTATCGATACCATTATCTCCAAGAGGCCGATGTCCCTACCACTCTCAAGGAACCCGACCGGGCACGTCTGTTACACAACCTGGTTGCCATCGAATACCCCAATGAGGCGGCAGTAGAGCTTGACCCCAAGAATCCTCAGACTCTCCCCACTCCACCAGGCACCAAGCGCGAGCACCTGACTTATGGGACTGATTCACAAGATTCCACTAGCCTTGATCGGGTGCTCGGCTACGCGATCGGCAGGACCAACGGCAACGGCGTGTCCGCCGGTGGCACCATTACCTACGCCTATACATTCGTTGCTCCCTACGCCGACACCACCAATAGCCCTTTCCTGCAAACTCGGGTCACCGACCGGCGCGGTAACGTGACCGAGTACGTCCATAGCCCCTTCGACACCCTGATCGAGAGGCGAGAATACACCCGGGGTTTCCGCAAGCAGGAACCGAAGGACTTCGTCACCCACTATCGCTACAACCACGATAAAGAACAGGTACAGATGGTGCTGCCGGAAGGCAACGTCGCCGACTTTACCTTCGCTCAAGATAACCCTGACCGCTTCCAACAGGGCAACCAAATCCGCACTATGCGGACTCCCGATGCCAAGCGTGGTGGCGACCAGACTGCCCTGTTCTCCGAAACCGTCTACGAGCCGATCTATCAACAGCCTGCCGCCGTGACCGACTCGCGGGGCCTGGACTCGGCCTTCGTCTCGCCCATCCCCGATGTGTGTGACAGAAGCCAGCGGGAGCGCTATACGACTCGGCACTTCTTCGATTATCAGGAGGGCGACCCGGCTGCCGTCCTCCCCTTGTTGGCCGACGAATTGCGAACTAGCGAGGCCGAGGTCCGGGTCCGCTTACAAGCCGCTGGCATTGCACTGGGGCTCGGGGATCTCAATCAAGACGGCGATACCTCGCCGCGGGTCGCCGGCAATGTGGTGCGTAGGGTGGCGCCAAGCGTGGTCCTGCTGGAGGGATCGAACCAGGCGGCCATCGAAGGCGACCGCTGCCAGGACAGCGTTACCCTCAACCGTTATAACCGATTCGGTCAGGTGATCTCCACGGTCGATGCTGAGAGGAATGTCGATCTGCGGAATTACTTTCCCGAGACCGACCCGGACGGTGACAGGACGCCCTCACCCACATCGGCCGACGGACGCACTCTAGAGTCCACCACAGGAGGGTACCTTGCTGAGGAGATCAAGGACACCGTCTCTGATCCCATCCGCAACAACCGCACCAACCCAGCGCCGGTGAACATCCGCATGGCCTACACCTATGATGATGTTGGGAATAGCACCAGCATGACCGACGGCCGGGGTATCCGCACCGACTTCTTTGTGAACGAGCTGAACCAAGTGGTGCAGACGGTCCGCGCGGCGGCGGCGCCCGCCAAGGGCAGCGGCAACCCGCCCGAGCCGATGGACCTCGTGGCGTTCGCATATAAACAGAACGTCTTCTACGACTTCAATAACAATGTCACCCTGCGCCAGGTTGAAGACCGGGGAAACACCTCCAATACCGGCGGATTCGGAGATTACACCTCTACGTATGACATCCTTGACAGGCCGATCCAGACGACCTCAGAGGTGAACGTCGCCCAGACCCTGGTTACCCGTCACCGCTACGACCCCAATGGGAATCGAGTGCTGACTATTTATCCCGAGGGTAATGCCAATGGGTCAGTCTATGACGAGCGCGACCTGCTATTCCAGTCGACCCGAGGACGCTTGACCAGAGTTTCAGCCGGACTTTATGCGGTACAAGATCCAACCGTATTCAACCGCCCTGGCGGAGCCGATACCAAACCGAGCATCACAACCAATAACTACGATAAGAATCGGAATCTTATTGAAATAGTAGATGCCGAGCCGAACGGCGGAACCGGCTCTAGCATCGCCGGTGTGGGCGATGCGGCACAATACACTTTTGATGGCTTTGACCGCGGCAAGACCGTGACAGATCCGCTCGGCAACAAGATGACCCGGTTTTACGATCCCGATGACAACGCCGTGCGAGGGATTGCGGATGGCGATCCGATCGATGATGTGGCGGGCATGGTGGAGAACAAGACACTGGTGGTTACCGAATACATCCACGATGAACGCAACCGCGTAGTCGCCACCCATCGGGTGCTGTTCCGAACGCCTGATGTCATGCCTTCGCGCACGCCCACGCTAACAGACACCCCCGCCATGGACAGCCTGGCGCCTTATCTCTCAGACGCGAGCAGCGATGCAGCGAGCGTGCCGGGTGCGGCCGGTATCATGATCCTTGGGCGCGTGACCACCATCACGGAATACGACCGAAAGGGGAGGGCGACGTTTAGTGTGCGAGACGATTTGGATACTTATCGCACGGATTACGATGGCGCCGATAGAATGGTAAGGACAACCGACAGCGCCCTGGACAACGGCTTTACGGTTGCTGGCATATTTGCTCCGGACAAGATCGCTGGAAATAAGCTCGAGCTGGCTTACGATGACAACGGCAATGTCATTGAACGGAAGGAGACAGACGTAACGACGGTGGTAAATGTGGCGGATGAGGTGTTCCGCTCCACGTCTATTTATGATGCCTTGAACCGCCTGCAAACAGAATTAGACAACCGTGGTCAGGCCATCGACTACCGCTACGATAGTCGCGACAATCCAGTCACGTTAGCCGACGCGGTCGGGTCGGTCAATACCCGCAGCTTCAACCGCCGGGGATTGGGCAGTAGTGACCCGGTGATCATCAACGACTTCGGGAATGTTACTCGCAACCGGTACGACGGCGTCAACAGGTTGCTCGAAACCGAAGCCGTTCTCACGTCCAGCGGTAAGGGTGACGGTAGCAATATCGGAGCAACGCTGGAAGGTGTGTTTTCCACCACGCCCACGCCAGACGCCAACCAGTCAGCCGACGGGCTCATCAGCACCTATTATGCTTATGACGACAACAGCCAACTCCTCGCCTTGCGCGACGACAACGGCAATACCATTGCCTACACCTACGACAACCAGAATCGTCTATTAGTCAAGCGCAAAGGGTTGGCGCTAGTGGGTACGTCGTTCGCGATTGCGGGTGGCGACAGCGGCGCGTTTAACGTGGCCTTGCGCGGGGGTGCCACGCCCGTGGATAGTGAACCCAATGGGACGGATACTACGAACAATTATGATAAAGACAGCAATGTCATTTCGGTGACCGACGAAGCCGGGAATATGTTCGCTTTCAGTTTCGATGCCCTGAATCGCAGCAAGAATCTCGACATCACTCGCGCGGCCGGTTTTATCGGCACCGACCGGCAGACCCGGGATTACGATGGTCTCAGCCGCCTGACAGAAAGCACGGACAATAACGAACCAGCAACAACGACAGACGATCTGCTGGTTCGTTATTTCTACGACTCACTTTCCCGTAAGGTGGAGGAATCGCAGAAGATCGGACCGCTAAGTGCCAAAGCGAGCAGTTGCGATTACGACATCGCAGCAGGCGGCGCAGTTGCTGAGGCGAGCTCTTGTACCTATCCCGACAGCCGCACGGTGGACAGCTTCTACGATACGCTCGACCGGCTTGTGCACAAGCGCGATAACGGCCAAACGAGCAACATCGGCACGTACGAGTACCTCGGCAAATGGCGCGTGGCGGTGTTGATGTACCAGAATAACACTCGCCTGTCGCATATCGGCCAAAGTGGCGGCCAAAATGCGAATGTAGGCTTCGACAACCTGCGCCGAGTGGTCAACCATCGCTGGGAACGATTTTCCCAAGGAACAGCGTTGGGCAACGGCACTCTCATCGTGGGCTTTGGCCACCAGGGCGCGACCGCTAATCCGTCCTACGACCGCATGAACCACAAACTCATCGAAGAGAAACTGCACGACGGCAATTCGTCCGAGGTCTATGTGTACGATTCGACATACCGACTCACAGATCCCGGCTCCTCCTACCGCAACATTACTGGCGCCTTCAAGCGTGGCACGCTGAACAGCGGTAAGACCGACATTTCAGCTTTAACCACGCGCCCGAATCAGAAGCAGCAGGACGATTGGACCTTGGATGGTCTCGACAACTGGCAATCCAATGCGATAACGGTTCAGGGTTTGGGGCCGGTGACCGAAAACCGCACCCATACGGATTTCAACGAGATCAATCAACGTGCTAACGGCGTTAACAATACTAGCCAAACGTTAGACAAAAACGGCAACATCACCGACACCGGGAATAATGCAGTATCTCGCAACAGCTTCCCCGGGGGTGGCCTGCGCATGGAGTGGGATCCATTGAATCGCCTGCGGCAGGTCTACGACAACAACAATACGCCAGACAACATCAACGACGATGTCCTTCTCGTCAGCCTTAGCTACGACAGCATGAATCGCCGTATGCGCATGGTGTTGAGCAACAACGGTTCTCAGAGCGGCACTACCGACTTTTATTATCACGGCTGGCGTGTCCTGGAAGAGCACGACGGGAACGATAACATCACCCAGCAGTACGTGTACGGTCATTACCTAGACGAGGTGTGGACGCTGGATGACCGCCGCGCTGGCATTGCTGTCGCCCAACTCAACGACCGCAGCGGAAGCCAACGCCGGTTCTATTATTCCAACACGCTGTACTCCATTTATGCGCTGACCGGGGAGACCGGTGCGATGGTCGAAGCATATCAGTATAACGTGTACGGTTTGCCCACAGTGTGGTCGAGCCCTGGAAACGATGACATGTTCTTCACTGACGACGATCTGCTTTCGACTACGATGAACGGCGTGCCGGTATCGGTCGTTAATAACTCTCGCCTATATACGGGCCAGTATTGGCTGCCGTTCGATCGTCCGGAGTCAGGGCTGTACTACCACAAGAATCGCTACTATTCGCCAGATCTGGGGAGGTTTGTGAGTCGGGATCCGATCGAGGAAGGGGATGGCTTGAACCTGTACAGCTATGCTGCAAGTGATCCCACCAATCGAGCCGATATTTTAGGGCTTTGGGTTAGGAATGCGGACTGGACAGGGAAGCGCTTAGTGTATACAGGAACCGCTTGTGCCGAAGCAGGGGATACCCCCGAGTCGCTCGCCGAGCTCATCACGGGATACCCCGGCGATGCTAACCTTTTATCCGTCAAAAACGTGAACCCAGGCGACAAGGTCGATGTATCTCCTTTACTCAGAAGACTGGAAGTGAGAATGAGACAAAACGTCGTCAATGCAGCTTTGTACTTTACTGCGGGATTTTCAAATCAGCCCACTGAGTTCTTGGATTTCCCTAACGAAGATATTGACAAGTATTTCGTCGCAGGGGCAACCGGGCCCTCGTGCGAGTGCTTTAGTGCCGCCGCATTGGTTTATGCCAAGGGACTCAAAGATACAATAGGAGCCGATTTTGATAAGCTGTACACGATGCGGCATATCGCGCTTTACGACCCGATGAAATTCACATGGCAATGGGGTCCACTAGTCGAGTTTACTGAAGTCTCGAGTCCTGAAGAAATGCTAAACGGAGATTGGGGGGCTATTAAGAATTATGCCAATTATGAAGGCGGCCCTTGGCGGCACGAAAACATTATTAAGACTGCAGCTGACACGTTTTGGGGGCATGGTGGCGGTAGGCTGAGGTATGCTGAGTGGGAAGCGAAGCTGCAGGAAAATTACACAGGGCCGGACGACAAAGGTGCATTTGGCGGATTTATGCCCGACAAGAATAAATTTTTAAACGTGCTCAGAATTGCCATGGAAGTATGGGATAGCCGCGGTGGAAAGTAGGCGAGACGCTACTTCTACGAGTCCTGTCTGTGGCGTGTGTGAGGCCCATGTCGTCCAGCCCGTCGTTCAAGAGGCCCATATAGACGTGCAGCTCCACCGCGACAGGGCTGATTGGGATGCACTAGAGCCTTCTAAATAGGCGAAGGGAAATGTGTATCCGGTGATCAAGGGCGGCAGGGACATCAAGGCCGTTCTTGATTGAGAAGAGCTGGCGGCTGCCTCATGACACCGGAAGCCGCAATGATAATGCCTCCTGTGGAAGAGGGGGGAGCTGTACGATGAGGGCAATAAAATCGCTTTTCATGCCGGCGCTGGTTTTATTGATCACCTGCACAGGCTGTTCCGATAAACGGCAAGAGGGCCCGGACGAACGAAGTAAAGTCGCGCAGCTTCCCATCGAGGGCACGGTGAAGCTGGAAGGGAACACCGTGATCGAGGCCGCTGAAAGGCTTCGACGTCTTGTTGCTGTACCGATCAACCTCGAAGAACGCGAGTATACGCCGGACCATGCGCAAAGCCTTACTGAAGCCATAAGTACGTTGCAAGACCGGCAGGCAAAGGGGACGCTGTCCGACGATGATCGGCTGCGTCTGGACTACTACCGGGAACTGCTGCAGAGCGGCACTTCCGGCGAGACCATTGTCATGATCGAGAAAACACGGCTGGGAGAGCCGACAGCGCCCGTCGACATCTCCGGTATGCCTCTGGCCAAGGCCCTGGAACGTATCACCCAAGAAGATTCAGACTATACCTTCGAATTCAACCCGCCGGGCTGTGCAACCCTTTTCCCTGCCGCAGGACTGGGTTCGATTCTGAACGGAACCGCGCCCGGGATACACGTCGAGAGCGCTTCCCTTTCGGAACTGATGTCACCGGATGGGCCCGTGGGCCGCCTGCTGGCGGAGCGGGACATTACTGTCCTGTGGACGGACCCGCTGTTCTTAGACAGCGACCCTACGATCACCTTGACCACCGAACCTATGCCGCTGCGTAATCTGCTCTGTGCGGTGTCTCGCAAGATGTCGCCACAACTGGCTTGGACCCTTGCGGGGCTTCGGGGTCTGAGGGTGCTGACCTTCCAGCCCCTGCTCCCGGAGCCCTCTGTCGATGACGGGGATCAGGGTCCCGAAGATCTGACTGTTCCGGCGGCGCCTTATACCGGACCGAGCATTTCCGTCAAGGCGGAATGCGTCTATGAGGCACCTCCTCCACCCAGTGGCGACTTCCAGGCAACCCCCTCGGCCGACTGCGATGGCACCCTCCGCGTACCTATCAACAAACTTATCGCCTACCAGGCGGTCAACGCCATGGACGTCGATCGTGGAAATGAGGCCTGCGTTCCGCGCGAGCAAGCGGATACCATCGTCAGCTTCACCTGGAGATACCGCGCCCCGGGAGCGAGCAACGATCTGCGCGGCCAGACCGTTTCGCGGACATCGCCGCGCGAACACGATGCAACCATCCAGATGACGCTCACTCTGGACGATCAAGGGAACCCTGCTGACGACCCCCCAACTCAGGTGGCGCAAAAGCAGCTTCTGTCCACGCTGCCCGACCGGGACCCCAGCCGGGACATCGGGGACATTGCGTGTCCCGGAAGGCGGTTTGGCCGCGGAGATTCCTACGGCGGCACCGTGACCTTCAGCGGCTGCCCGCAGGTCCCCTACGACGGTTGCACGGTCAGCGAGCGACAAGGGGCGATTGGCCTGATGGACAGCTGCAATCTGGGGCTACGGTTTCGCACCGGAGGACCTAGCATCCCTGTGGTGGCGAATAATCAATACGGCACTCCCGACTTGGCCGACCGGCTCTTCCTCTGCGCCAATCGAGACCGCAACATCGGTCCGAACGGCTGTCAAGTTGCCTTCAGTACCCAGTGGAGGATTCAGCAGGTCGACTACATCAGGCACCGTAACGCCTTCAGCATTCCACCGGGGACTGCGAGTACCGGCGGCGGGTTCAACGCGTTGACGACTTCGCGTACGCCGTAAAAGCGCAACCGGTCACGTTGGGGACACCCATTGATGAAGCCTATATTGTCCAGCCACCACAACGAGTCGGAGATAAAAGGTTCAAGAACGGAGGTGTGCCATGCGCATATATCTGGCAATGATCATGCTGGTCGGGGTGACACTTGCGACCGGCTGTGACAACAAGCAGGAATATAAGGGGTCCCAAGATATCTCGCAGGTGCCTCCGTGTCCGACTGGGGTTCAGCGCAGGTTCTCGGAACAGGACAGCCTCCCGGTCGTTCTCCGTGTTGACCCCGCCACCTGTGACGCGGCCAACGCAGACACAGCCGAACTGGCCAAAGACGAATTCTGTCAACTCAAGGGCGGCGATGCCTGCGACGAGCGAGACTGCCAACCCAGCCTACCGTTGAGGCTCTGCAAGGGAGATTTCTTAGCGGATGAGTCCACCAATGTGACCGTCGCGAACTGCAGACCGCTAGGAGCAATACTCCCCTCAGGGCGGATACGGTGTGGCTGCACCGTTACGCTCCCAGCCGGAGGGCGACTGGGCTGCGGCTGTCGGTGCAGGGTGTAAGCGCAGGCGGCCGGCTAGGGAATCTTGCTGGCGTTTTGACAGCTCCTTGAACCTTGCACGCGGTGTCGTTCCCCAAGCGAAGCGGACACCAGACGGATGCGCTGCATCCCGGCGATCTCATTCAGTATCAGTGAGGTAATCACAATCACTGCGCCAAACAGCGCAGGCTCGCTCGGCCGTTCCCCAATCCCCAACCATACCCACACTGGCCCCAGCGTCGTTTCGAGTAACGATAACAGACCAATTTCCGCGGCGGACAGATGGGGCACCGCGAGCATGAATAACAGACAGCCACAACCGAGTTGAAAGACGCCCATGACTGCTAGCATGCCGACATCGTGCCACGAGGCAGTGAGCGGCCATCCCAGTGGCAAGGCGACGGCGATGGCAAGCAGTCCGGCAAGCAGCACGGTCGGCACCATATCGGTTGTCACGCCTATTCGTCGCAGGAGGATGACATTGGCAGCAAAGACGACCGGTACCCCGCACGCGAGCAGATTGCCGCTCAAGGCGCCAGAGCCCAAGGCGTCGGCAAACATGAGGGCAATGCCAGCCAAGCCAGCGACCATTGCCAAATAGGTCCGTCGAGGAACATGTTCACCGAGGAACAGCCGCCCAAATAAGGCTGCGACGAATGGCGCAGTGCTCATGAGCACCAGCGCGTTCGCTACCGTGGTACGCATCACTGACAGAATGAACAGGAAAGAGGCCGAAGCCAAGAAGACGCCAGCCAGTACCCCAGGAAACCCTATGGCAGTGATCTGCGCAATGGCCCGGTGGCGATGCCGAACAATCAAGAACACGCCAATAAACGCGACCATGAATAACGAACGCCAAAACACCACCTCCCAGGCGTCCGTCACCGTAACCGAGCGCACGAGAATGCCGCCGGTACTCCAACAGAGTCCGGCTGCAACCATCAAGAGCACTCCCCTTAGGCGGTTCGTCCGCTCAGGCATATTCCTCCCTTTCGCCTCGCTTCCCGCTAACGGAGCAGGAGGGTTAGCTTGTCGGATTTTGTTCGCAAACACAAGCCACGGAAACCTTACGCTATGGAATGCAGTCACTGTTTATCGGAGACCCGTACCCGGGCAAGATAGGCAGCGAAAAAGGCAAAAGAAAGAACCACCAAGGGGACTACGATAAGGCTCAGTGTATAGGATAACCACTCGATGACGACCGCAGTTATGCCGGAGATGACAGCCATGAGATAGAGCAGGAGAACAGCTTTCGCTTCTGTGAGGCCTAAGATAACAAGACGGTGAGAAGAGTGGTCTTTACCCCCTTGAGAGATAGGCTGACCCCGCAGGAAGCGAGTCACTACGACAAGGGTGGTGTCGAGGATAGGAACGAGCAGAAGGAGAGCAGGGACAGCGACGAAAGAGAAAATGTTTGAAGCTTGGCCATGGATGTGAAGGGTCAGGAGACTCAAGGTGGAGCCGAGGAACAGACTTCCCCCATCTCCCATAAAGATCGAAGCGGGGTGGAAATTGTAGATGAGGAATGCGCCCACTGCTCCGGCGAGGGTCAGGGCGAGAAGGGCGTATTGGAAATCCCCACGTTGTTGAAAGAGAACCGCGAGATACAGAGCCGCGATCAGTCCAATCCCTCCTGCGAGTCCATCCATATTGTCGAGGAGGTTGAGAGCATTGGTCAGACCGATGATCCAGAGAGCGGTCAAAAGAATATCCAGGGGCGGCCAGGTAAAGAAGCCAAGAGAATAACCAAAAGAGATGGCGGTAGCTGCACCTATCGTTTGTCCTATCAATTTGGTGGTTGGCTTGATGTGGTACAGATCATCATAAACGCCGAGAACGAACGTTAGAGAAGCAACCAGGAGAAGGGGGAGAAAAGCAGACCAACGTGAGGAGAAAAGGAGAGCGGAAAACAGAAAACCCAGGAAAAAAGCGATTCCCCCGAAGGATGGAGTTGGACGCTTGTTCCATCTCTCTGCCGTCGGCAGAGAAACGTATCCCCAACGCAGGGCCAGACAGCGGACGAGAGGAACGAGAACAAGGGCTAGCAAGAAAGAAGTAAGAGGAGAGAGAAGAAGGGCCAACCTCTCAGACATACTCTTTCTGCTGAAAATATCCAATCACATCCTGCACGATATTCCGTAGGCTGCGGAGAGAGCAGTCGCCGAGCAAGGATCTGATCTTCCTGAGGTCGGGGACGCGCCTGGACATATCCTCAAAACCTGCTTCGTAGGCCTCATGGTAAGGGACGTAGCAGATTTCCGAGGGACTGCGGGCGAGGGTTTTTACCAGCCGGGCTAACTCCTGAATGGTGACTTCCCTGTCACTCCCGACATTAAAAACTTCTCCTACCGCATCTGGATGCTGAACGAGATGGATCAGCTCTCCAACGACGTCATCCACGTGGGTGAAACAGCGCGATTGGGTGCCGTCTCCATAAATAGTGATGGGATGGCCCCGCAGTGCCTGACGAACAAAGGTCGGGAGTACCATGCCATAACTTCCTGTTTGGCGTGGCCCGACAGTGTTGAAGAGACGGGCAATCACCACTGGCAACTTCTTTTCCTTCCAGTACGCCAGAGCCAAAAACTCATCCATGGCTTTCGAACAGGCGTAACTCCACCGTGCTTTGCTCGTTGGCCCTAGAACGAGATCGTCCTTTTCGGAAAAGGGCACTTTGCTGGATTTACCATAGACCTCCGAGCTACTCGTCAGCAGTACTTTCTTTTGCTGCTTACTGGCACACTCTAAAACTGCTCTGGTCCCTGTGAGGTTAGTTTCAATCGTGTGCACTGGACTTTTCACAATTAATTTTACTCCGACCGCCGCGGCCAGGTGAAAGATCACATCACAGTTAGCGACAAGATCAGCGAGGAGAGTGTGGTTAACAACGGTATCAATGACATGCTGGAAGCCTGATTTCCCGTTGAGGGGTGCAATGTTGTCGAGGGACCCAGTGGAGAGATCATCGATGATGGTGACGGTGTGCCTCTCACGCAGAAGCCGTTCTGCTAAGTGCGACCCAATAAACCCTGCCCCGCCGGTAATCAGGTAGTGCATGCGTCTGAACCGCCGTTCCTCTCTCTACTGTTCTGCAGGCTTACTGCAAAGAGGTACGTTCTGCAAGCGAGAGAACGCAGACCAAACAACATGTCTCCGGCAATGTTCAAAGCGCTCGATTGCTGATAAAGCCTATGAGAGCAATGTCTTCATTAAGCCCAGATAAGATTGTGCAATCCCACATGAACCTCAGAGACAAACGCATCCTGGTTATTGGTGGCGCAGGTTTTATTGGCAGCCACGTTGTTGAGCAATTGATGCAGACCGATGTTGCCGAGATCATTGTGTACGACAGCTTCTTCCGTGGTCACCGCGAGAATCTCCGCGCCGCCTTCCGGGACCCCCGAGTGTCCATCTTTCCCCATGGGGGCGACATTCTGCACACCGATATCCTCGACCGGGCGATGGAAGGAATTGATGGAGTCTTTCACTTGGCGGCGCTGTGGCTGTTGCAGTGCCACGAGTATCCACGGGCGGCCTTTGACGTCAACATCCGCGGCACCTTCAACGTCATCGAAGCGACCATCAAACACAAAGTGCAAAGGGTAGTTTTCTCCTCTTCGGCTTCGGTCTACGGCGACGCACTGGCAGTTCCCATGACCGAAGACCACCCTTACAACAACTTGAGCTTCTATGGGGCTACCAAGATCGCCGGGGAGCACATGTTCAAATCGTTGGGACATCACTACGGCCTGGAGTGGGTAGGACTGCGCTATATGAACGTGTATGGCCCAGGCCAGGACTACCAGGGCGCCTACGTCGCGGTCATGATGCAAATCTTGGATCGAATTGACCAGGGACTGCCACCGGTCGTCTATGGTGACGGGAGCCAGCGGTATGATTTCATCTATGTCGGCGACGTGGCACGCGCTAATATCCTGGCGATGCAGGGCGATGTCAGCGACAAATGTTACAACGTGGGCCGCGGCATTGGTACCTCTGTCAAGGAATTAGCGGAACTGTTATTACGTCTGACTGGCAGCAACCTGCCCATCGAGTACCAACCGGCCGGTCAGACCTTTGTGACCAATCGCGTCGGGTCAACAGAGGCAGCCGAGCGCGATTTAGGTTTCCGCTGGCAGGTAGACCTGGAAGAGGGCATGCGCCAGCTGATCGCCTGGCGCAAAGCCGATCAAGTCGGGGTGGAGGCGCGCAGGCGTGCGACTGGATGATCTATGACAAACGAGCGCGTATTGGAGCCGATCCCTATTACCAAACCGGTCTTTGGCCCGGAAGAGCTGGCCGCGGTGCAACAGCCACTGGAAAACGGCTGGGTTGTTCAGGGGCCATACGTACGTGAATTTGAGCAAAAGTTCGAACGTTTCACCGGTTGCGCCCATGCGGTGACAGCTAGCTCTTGCACTGCAGCACTACACCTTGCCATGGTCGTGCTGGGACTCAAGCCGGGCGACGAAGTGATCGTGCCGGCCTTTACCTGGGTCGCTACGGCCAATGCGGTCGAATACAGGGGCGCCCGGCCCGTCTTTTGTGACATCGATCTGCGCACCTTCAACATCGATGTCACTCAGATCGAATCCCTCATCACCTCCCGCACGGTGGGCATTATTCCCGTACACCTGTTTGGTCTCTGTGCGGACATGGTGCCGATCCTGGAAATCGCGCGACGACACCAGCTCTGGGTAGTGGAAGATGCGGCGTGTGCTTTTGGCGCCTGGTATCATGGCCGGCACGCCGGCATTTTCGGTGAATTAGGTTGCTTTAGCTTTCACCCGCGCAAGTCGATCACTACTGGTGAAGGCGGTATGATCACCACCGGCCGAGCAGAGTATGCGCAACTGGCGCGCACGCTGCGCGACCACGGCGCTTCACGCTCCGATCTCGCACGCCACAAGAGTGCAGCCGGCTTTTTGCTCGCCGAATACAACCATCTTGGCTACAACTATCGCATGACTGACATTCAAGGCGCCTTGGGGGCGGCGCAGATGGACCGCGCCGGGTGGATCCTGGCCGAGCGAACACGCCGGGCGCGGGTGTACGATGAATGCTTGGCCGGCCTCGAATGGCTAGCGCCGCCCGTGACGCCGGAGGGATGTCTCCATGGCTACCAATCGTACGTCTGTCTCTTCCACCCGGAAGAGCCGTTGTTGCGCAACGCTACGCGCCTGCATGAACAGCGCAATGAGCTGATGGCGCGACTAGAAGCGCAGGGCATTGCCACGCGCCAGGGCACCCATGCGCCGGTGATCCTTGGCTATTATGCCG
>Ga0187892_10007612_pt1 | contig 15323 bp, 12 predicted proteins | sample MA1701073metaG_FD_139345 | JGI IMG/M metagenome (GOLD analysis project Ga0187892, IMG submission 139345) | Bio-ooze microbial communities from a basaltic lava cave in the Kipuka Kanohina Cave System on the Island of Hawaii, USA - MA170107-3 metaG ... | reverse complement strand
TGCCGAGATCCCCCGATGATAGCCGGATCCGTCGAGGCGCTCGTGATGCATGCCCGCCATGGTGGCAACAGGAGTAAGCGCGGCGGAGCGGGAGAGGATTCGCTCGCTGTGGTAGGCATGCAGTCGAACCTGTTCCCACTCTCCCGCGCTCAGCGGCCCGCGCTTTTCCCAGATCCCGTTGGGCACGCCTACCCGTCCGAGGTCGTGAAGGAGGGCGGCGCGCCTCATGGTGGCGACGGCCGCCTCGTCAAAGCCAACCACCCGCGCCGCCGCCTCGGCCAGCGCAGCGACGCCTGAGGAGTGCCCGTGAAGAAAGGGTGTCTTGAGATCGACCATGTCGGCAAAGACGCGCGCGACCTCATCCATCTGGGAATCCTCTATCCTGCGGCGCGGCTTTGGCTCGGCCTCCAGGCAGGCCTCCCAAGCATCGCGCGAGGAGAGCTCGTTCAGCATCGAGAGACCATGGCGGAGCACGATGTCCGCGATACCCGGATCGAAGGCAGCGCCCGATCGCCGGCGCACGACCTCGAGGGCCACCTGCGCGCCCCCCAGCCTGGCAAACAGCAGTACCTGCACCGCGATCTGAGCGAAGCGCGCAGTCGCGGCGATCTTGTCTCCGACTAGATGCTGCGGCATGCCTTTGCCGTCCCAGCGTTCGAAGAACTGGTAGACACCCTCCTGGACCGCGGCGCCGAGCCCAAGGCGTCCGGCCATGCTGGCGCCGACCTCGCAGGTCGCGCTGGTCAGCCCCTCGCCGATGCGGCTCCCACGGGTCAACGCGGTGGCGATGGCACGTGCCCGCTTGGACGGGGGTGCAGTCTTTGCGACCTGGAACAGCGAGAACCTCAGCGCTTCAGTGGGGCTGGCGAAATCGATGCCCGCGGTGGCGTTTCTGAATGCAATGTCATCTCCGCCGAAGTGAGCGGCGGCTTCGTGCGCCGCCGCCGTGCACCCGAGGTGTGCAAGCAGCGTGGTGTAGTAGATGCCGGCTACATCGGGCTCGGTTAGACCCATCTGCCGGGCCAGGGTGGTCGCAAACAGACAGGCCCGCAAGGCCTCTTCCGGCGGGTGTCCCATGCCCAGGTCCGTCACGAGGGAGAGGGCGGCCATTAGGTCCGCAAGCCGGAACTCCGCCGGCGTCTGGGCAGGCCTTGGATTCACCACGCAGTTGGAGATACGGGTCGGTGCTCTGAGTTCCTCCGGGAGATGTAACGGAGTGGCATTCGCCCCGCGCCCAGGCGGCTCAGACGCGCGTCTGGCCGACTTCGAAGTCTACTGCAAGTGCGTGAGCCAGTTCGGAGTTCGGATTGCGCGCCAGCACCTTAAGGGCTATGGTGGAATACGCACATCTGTTCGCTACACCGCCTCAGCAAGCAGTGCCTTGATCTCATCGACCGCCAGCGGTTGCTTCTCCAGAACGGTTCGAAGATCGCTGATCAGGGTCCCACCAGCTACTCGGAAAGCGTGCGTCTAGCGTGCTCGTTCCAGCGCCTCCCGTAGCCGCTGGAGATCGCGCTCGATCGTGCGCAGTTCCTCCTGGATCCGTCCCTGCCGTTCTTGCAGCGCCCGCACCAGGGCCGCCGGGTCGGAGGCGGGCCCGCCGGGCCGTGGAGTGGCGCCCGCGGGAGGCGTCGGTCGCCCAGTGACAGGCCTGGACGACGCCCGCTCGGCGAAGAGGCCTCGCAGCCCCGCATCCACCGTCGCTTCCATGACCACCCGGTTCCCGCTCGCCAGGACCACCCGCTTCATCTCGGGCAGCCGGCCCTGCTCGGCCTGTAGGTAGATCGGCTCGACGTACAGGTTCGACTCGCCGACGGGGATGACGATCATGTTTCCGCGAATGACCCGGTTCCCACCCTGGCTCCACAGCGTAAACTGCCCGGAGATCTCCGGCTCCTGGTTGAGGCGGGCCTCGATCTGCATCGGACCGAACACCAGCTTGTCCTTCGGATACCGGAAAGCCTGGAGTTTGCCATAATGCTCGCCATCAGAGCGGGCCGCGAGCCAGGTGATCATGTTCTGCTTGCCCGGCGGCGTGTACGGGAGGATCAGCACGAACTCCTCGCGGGGGGTGCCCGGCATGCGCATGATGACGTAGTAGGGCGTCATCTGGCGGGCACGGTCGATGTAGATCTCCTCGGGGAGAATCCAGACGTCCTCCTTGTTGTAGAAGACGCGCGGATCCTGCATGTGGAAGGTCCGGTACATCTCCGCCTGGGCCGCGAAGAGATCCTGAGGATAGCGCAGGTGCGGCCGCAGCGCCGCCGGCAGCTCCGCTAGCGGGCGGAGCAGGCCCGGAAAGATCCTGCCGAACGTGCGGATGATGGGATCTGCGGGCTCCGCGACGTAGAGGGTCACTGTCCCGTGGTAGGCATCCACCACGGCCTTCACGCTGTTCCGGATGTAGTTGAACCCCTCCCGGTGGGGCTGGGAGTATGGATAGCGGTTGGTTTGCGTGTAGGCGTCGAGGATCCAGAAGAGCCGGCCGTCGGCGACGACCACGTAGGGATCGCCGTCCAGGCGCAGGAACGGCGCGACGCGGGCAACGCGCTCGCGGATGTTCCGGTGGAAGAGGATCATGCTGTCGCGCGTGATCGCATTCGACAGCACGAGGTTCACGTCGCGGAATCGCCAGGCGAACAGCAGGCGCCGCGCCCGCGACCCGATACTGACGCCCGTGGTACCCTTGTAGGTCGTGTAGACGTTGTCATCGCCCCGGGGATAACTGAACTCCTGGAATCGCGTGCCCACGACGACGTAGTCCGTCGATCGCTCGCTGTAGTAGAGCTCGGGCCGATCGATCCGGATCTTCCCGCGCGGCGGCACGTCCTGGATGAAGAGCGTCGGCAGCCCCTCGGGCGTGACCTCGTTGACCGCGCTCATGGCCACGCCGTACCCGTGCGTGAACTGCAGACGCCGGTTGACCCACGTCTGGGCCTGCGCCGGCAGGCGCTCCGGGGCCAGCTCGCGGGCCGCCAGCATGACCTGGCGGTACCGGCCATCGACAGTATAGCGGTCGACGTCGACGCTCACGAAGTCGTAGTACAGGCGGATACTCTGGATCTGGTTATACGTGGTCAGCAGCGGCTCCGGATCCCACAGGCGGATGTTGCCGATGGTGCCGGGGTTCCGGGCAATCTCCTGTCGGGTGACCATCTCCTCGACGGCGATCGGGGTCTCCTGGATGCGGTCCAGGGCGTAGGCCTGGCGCGTCATCCGGATCGTGCGCTCGATGAAGGGGCGCTCCCGCTCAAGCTCCTGCGGCTGGACGACCAGACGCTGGAGCACCGCCGGGTACACGTTGCCGACTCCGAACACGGTCGCGAGCCACACGATGCCCGCGGCGGCCGGCAGTCGGAACCCCGGAAGGCGAATGCTGACCAGCAGCGCGCCCGCTGCGGCCATGGCAATGACAAGCAGGAACCAGAGGACAGGCAGGCGGGCCTGGACATCGGCGTAGCTGGCCCCGAACGAGGCCCCGCGCGGCGAGTAGACCAGCTCGTAGACGCCGAGCCGGTAGCCCCATGCGATGAGAACCATGAGAAGCGCGCCGAGGCCGAACAGATGCGCGCGCATCGGCCGGGTCAGGATCACGCGGATCGAGGTGGCGGCCCAGGCGTCCTGGCTGTCCATGAGGGTGGTCGGTAGTTGAGGGAGCAGGGTCCGAAACGCGTAGACGCCGATGGACGCCGCCAGTGCCATGACGACCACCGTGACAAGCCAGCCCTGCACTACTCTGTAGACCGGGAGGGAGAAGACGAAGAAGCCGATGTCCCGGCCGAACAGGGGATCGGTGGCGTCAAACGCCGTGGGCCGCAGGAACTGGAGCACTTCGCTCCAGTGCCCGGCCAGCGTGCCGGCGGTCATCAGCGCCAGGAACAGGCCTCCGCCGAGCACGGCGAGCCTGAACGTTGGCTCCATGGCGCGGATCTGCGCGCTGTTCGCGAACTCGACGTGGCCCACCGCCCGCCGGCTCAGGCGATCGGCGAGGAGGGCGCCGCCGAGGATGAGGCCCAAGGATACAGCGCTACCCAACGCGAAGAGGCCCCCCTGAGTCAGCAGGCGAGTGCGATAGACTTGGAGGAAGCCGAGATCCGCGAACCAGAGCCAGTCGGTGATCAGCCCGAGCGTCGCCGGCCCGAACCAGAAGACGAAGATGAAGATCAGAGGGATGAGGAGGCGTGGGCTCATTGATCCTCCGTTAGTGATGGGGTCACGATGTGCTGAACCTGTCGGTACCCTTCTATTATGCTAGAATGTCGAGGGCGCGAACAGGGGTCACCTACTTCCTAGCTCCCGCTCTTCGCCCGTCGATGGACCGGTTCCCACACTCCTATCGTTGTGCTTCGCTGCGAGCCAAGAACGAACAAGGAGGAATGAGGCTATGAAATACGTTGATGGTTTTGTGTTGGCTGTGCCGAAGAAAAGCCTGCAGGCTTACCGCCAGATGGCGCAGAAGGCGGGGAAGGTCTGGCGAAAATACGGTGCCCTCGAGTACTTTGAGTGCGTCGGCGACGATCTCACGTCGAAGTGGGCTGGGATCAAGTTCCCGCGAACAGTCAGGGCCAAGGCGGGCGAGACAGTGGTCTTCTCGTTCATCGTCTTCAAGTCGCGCGCGCATCGCGATCGCGTCAACGCCAAAGTGATGAAAGACCCATTCATGAACGCTCCGGAGTACAAGGATAAGCCGATGCCCTTCGACATGAAGCGCATGGTCTATGGCGGATTCAAAGTCCTGGTCGAAGTGTCGTGAGACGTTCTGTTTCACTACGTTGAGGCATCGCCGGCGGCGCCGTCTTCGGTGATGACCGCGGCCAGGCGAGAGAACAACTCCCCCTGGAGTTCCGCATACATGTCGCGCATCCCGCCCCACGCCTCCCGCGCCTTCTTGGTGCGAGGGATGCTGGGTCGCAGCGTGACCCGGGTGGCGCCTTCGGCGGCCGCCAACTCGCAGGTCTCTTCGATCGGAACGCCCATGATCACGAAGCGCACGGTGAAATAGTCGAAGGGACGCCAGTCCAAGACCTCTTCAAGGATCACGTCCTCGCCGTGCGCGCAGTGGGTGACCGTGCCGGGTCCCCGCCGGCCGCCGGGGTTCTCTTGCTCCATCCCCGTGGCGCCCGGCGTGAAGCGCAGGCGCTTGGTCGGCGATGTCAGGTAGTCCCAGACGACCGCCGGCGGGCCCGGCACATCAAACGAGAACTCGGCCGCGCCCTTTCCCGCGCCGATATAGACACGCCGGCGCTCCTGCTCCGCCGCCCACCGCCGCTGCAGATCGTGGACGAAGCCACGCACCTCGCCGATGTGTTCGTAGTGCTCGCGATGCCCGCGTAGCCCCAGCGCGGTGGGGTCGAGGCCGAGCGCGCTCACGCAGGCTTCGGTGAACAGGGCGTAGCCATGCAGGTCGAACGTTTCCGTGACCGTGTTCTTCAAGAGCCGGTGCACCAGGATGACGTCGCTGCCCGCCAGCTCCTCGTGGCCCGCGATGCGCTGGCGGACGAACTCGCCGTCGTGCGCGAAGAACTTGAGGTTGAGCGAGGCGATACGCGCGCACGCGTTGCACTGGCAGGTCGTGGCTCGGCGGATGTCGCGCACCCGCCGCTGGAAGTTGAAGTAGCACCGTTCCACCACGTCCACCAGCAGCGGGCCGTCGACCGCACCTTGGGGCGCGTACAGGAACGCCGCGTCGCCTTCAAGCTTGTTCAGCCGCAGGACAGGGCGGACCGCGGCGCGCATGGTGCCGATCAGATCGGCCAGGACGTCCTGCGCATGATCGAGTTCGCTGCCGGTGAGGTACGCTGTGTAGCCGGTGATATCGGCCATGACCAGACAGCCGCGCTCGGGCCGCGAGAGCATTTGCTCAGGCTATTGGATGAAGGCAGCCGGGATTCCTCGGCCGAGGACCTTCGCCACCCGGGGAACATGACAGGTTCCGCAGCAGTATAATGAAAGGGACGGCACCCATGGGGCATCCGATGCGCTGGTCTGCGTCCACGTTGGCCTTGATCCTGACCGCCGGTATCTTCGCGGCCCCTGCGGGCGGCGCGGAGCCCGCCGGACTGGCACTGGCCAGCGTGTCCCACACCCTTGACGGCCGGCACTTGGTGATCAGCGGATGGGTGGAGAATCGCGGTGCCGCGCCGGCCGGCCGGCTAGTGATCGACGCCAGCGGGACATCGCCCTCGGGCGAGACGACGTCATTTGGCAGCGACGGCATCCCCTGGCAGATCGCGCCCGGTGCCACCGAAGCCTTTAGCCTGCGCCTGCCGGTTGACGGACAACTGATACGCGCCTACACGGTCCAGGTGTCCTTTGCGCGCGCGCCGGTCCACCCGCTCGCGAGCGTGCGGCGGGGTGTGGAACTCGACCTGTATCGTCCCCTGCTGTTATCCACGGTCCGCCCGCAGGCCGATCTCAGCGGGGGCCTGCTGACGGTGCGTGCCGACGTGCGGCGGCTGCCCGTCGCACAGGTCACCGTGGAAGTCAGGCTCCTGCTGACGCACCTGATTCGCCGCGGCCTCGAGGATCGGCGCATCGAGGTCCTGCTCGTCGACATCCCGGCCGATGGCGCGACGACGCTCCATCTCGGGATGCAGCACGCGTCCATTCTCAGCCTGCGGGTGGTGGACGTGCGCCTCAGGGTGTCCTGGTAAGTGGACCCGTCCGCTCGAGCCTAGCCCTCGCCCGTTCGGTGCAGGAAGATACTAAGGTAGGATGAGACGCCTCCTGCTGATTGTCCTGGTGGTGATGCTGGCCGTCCTTTTGATCGACGGGCTGCGGCGCCCGCCACTGAACGCGATCGGCCGGTTCCTCATCGTTCGAGATCGCCTCGACCGCGCCGATGTCATCATCGTCCTAGCCGGCGGCCGCGGGGACGAGCGCGTGCGCCAGGCCGCCGAACTCTACCACCAGGGCTATGCCCCCCTCGTGCTGCTGTCCGGCGGCGAAGAGATGGCCGGAATCTCCGTGCCAGACATCCTCCGGCGGCAGGCGCTGGCGCTCGGGATTCCGCCTGAGGCCCTGCTCTCCGAGCCCGACTCGACCAGCACCGCCGAGCAGGCCCGGTTCCTACGCCCGCTCCTCGAGCCGCGGGGCATCCGGCGTGCCATCATCGTGACGTCGAGTTATCATAGCCGCCGCACGCGCTATCTGTTCCGGAAGGGCTTCCAGGGGTCGGGGATCGATCTCCGGATTTACCCGGTGCAGCGCGACGTGTTCAACCCGGACGGCTGGTGGACTCGGGAACAGGACACCGAGAGCCTTGTCCTGGAGTACATCAAGCTGATGCTGGCACTCATCCGCTGAAGTCCCGGCTGGGAACCAGCCGGCCATGTACGATGAGCCGGCCTTCCGTTGTCTCGAGCCGGTACCACCAGACGCCGGCTTCCCGCCACGTCACATCGCGTAGCACCGCACCCGCCGCGGCGGGCGCGTGGTACTGCAGGCCGTACGCGCGCGGGTGGCCGGCAACCGCCTCGGCCCCGCCGGCCCGCGTGATCGCATCGTCGAGCAGATCAAGGTAAACCGTGTGGTTGGCATGGCCCATGGCGTCCGCGTCACTGGCGCGGATCCGCACCGATTCCCACACCGCGTGGGTGGGCGCCGGCCGCTCGGCCAGGCTCGAGGGCACGAGCGCTTCCTCCAGTGACGGGAACGCCGCCGCAAAGTCATCCGGCACCCGGGCCAGCGCGGCGCCATCGTGTGTGAAGATCCAGTCCGCGACCGCCTCGGCCGCGGGCGTCCCGTCGGCACGCCGAACGGTGTTGCGCCGGCGCGCCAACACCCGCCGCATGCCCAGCACCTGCGTCGTGCAGAGCAGGTCTTCCCCATACCGCGCCCCGCTGTAGACGACAAGGTGGACTCGCCGCATCAACCAGAAGAGACGGTGGGTCTCGTACCACGACAGGGGATAGCCGAGCGCGGCGGAATGCGCAAACGCCAGGTCCTGCAGATAGCGGAGGTAGGTCGAGGCACGCGCGCCGCCCCCGGGACCGCACTCCTCGTAACGAACGCGGAAGGTTTGAGAAAATGCGAGCGCACGGTCGGCAGGCACGGCTGTTTTCACAGTACAGGCGAAGCCCGGCCGGTGCAACCACAAGGGGCCACGCCCTGCCGGACGGAATGGAGGGGAGAATCCACGAAAGGGAGGCAGGGCGTGGGACATTTGTCCGGTCAGGCCGCTGCCGTCGTCGGCGGCGGGCGGGGATTGGGTCGCGCCGTCGCCCTTGCCCTCGCGAGGGAAGGAGCCGGTGTCGTCGTGGCGAGCCGCACGGCGTCTGAGGTTGAGGCCGTTGCGGCAGAAATCACCCGCGGGGGCGGACGTGCGGCGGCGGTCGTCGCCGACTCCTCCATCGAGGGGGACGCGGAGCGCATCATCGCGGCCGCGCTTCTGATGCCGGGGCCGCTTGAGGCACTGGTTGTTTGCGCCGGCGCCGCGCTGATCAAACCCCTGCCGGAGGTCTCGCTGGAGGAATGGGAGCACATCTTCGCGATGAACACGCGCTCGGTCTTCCTGACCAACCGCGCGGCGCTGCGGCCGATGCTGGCGCAGGGCCGGGGGCTGATCGTGAACGTCGCCTCGCGGGCCGGGATCACGGGCGCACCAAATGTGGCGGCCTACACGGCCGCGAAGGCCGCGGTCATCGGCTTCTCGCGGGCCCTGGCGCTGGAAGTGAAGCCCAAGGGCGTCCGCGTGGCCTGTCTCGCGCCGGCGCCCATGGACACCCCGATGCGGTGGGCGGCGACGCCTTCATTCGATCCGCTGCGTCTGATCTCGACCGACGCGGTGGTGGACCTGATCCTCTATCTAGCCCGCCATCCCCAGGTCACGCTGGAGGATCCCGTCGTGCCGATGTCGGTGAGGCTGTAGTATAATTGCCTCGTTTGGGGACGTAGCTCAGCTGGGAGAGCACCTCGTTCGCAACGAGGGGGTCGGCGGTTCGAATCCGCTCGTCTCCACCAGACAATCCCCTTGATAGACGTGGCGTTTGACGATTCGCCCTCCCCCGAACGGACCTGCCCGAGACCCCACCTTACCGCCTAACTACTGCCTATCGAGGCAGGTGGCTTCGCCGTAGGGCAAACTGAAGATGTTCTCGCGGGTTCGTCCATTGCGGGCGATACTCCGTGCGGTCATTCCTGCTGGTTCCTCCCGTATATGATTGTGCTTCTATGTTCTATGTTCCCCCAGACCGTCCGGGGTGACCTGTGGGGCCGTGGGGGGGCTTCTTGGGGCGGCTTCGAGCGGGGGACGTGGTCCAGCCAGCAACTCGGCCTGCTCCGCGCACGCCAAGGGTAGCAGTCGAGATGCTAGCGTGGGAGTTGACCGCGCACGCTGAGGCAGGGTTGGCGGCGGAGGAGATGGGGCGCGCTCCCGCCAACGACACGTGTATGGCATACAAGCGACAGGACATGCAAGCGAGCATGACCACTTGGCGATCCTGGAGGCGGACCGTTGAGCCTTAGGCGGGAGCTCCGCATGCAATACGCCGGGGGCCTAGTCAAGCACCTCGGGCTGCAGATGTACTCGGGCGCGGTTCGGGCAATTGCCGAGCTCATCGCGAACGCCTGGGACGCGGATGCGCGGAACGTCTGGATCGACATCCCCCTGGATACTCCCATCGATGAGAGCCTGGAGATCCGCGTGCACGACGATGGTATCGGGATGTCCTTCGATGATGTGAACAAACGCTATCTTGTCGTCGGGCGCGGTAGAAGGGAGGCTGAAGGCACGTCCCACACACCGCGCGGCCGCAAGCTGATGGGGAGAAAAGGCATAGGGAAGTTGGCCGGTTTCGGGATCGCCCAGATCATTGAGATCTGGACCGTGAAGGACAAGTGGCTCACGGCGTTCCGTATGGACTACGAGAAGATTACCCACAGTGGAACTGCGGCTCTGGTGGAGGAGTACAAGCCCGAAGTCTTGGAGGACCGTAACGTTAAGAAGGGCGACCCGCTTCAGGCGGGCACCGTTGTCGTTCTAGAACGGCTGCAGCTCAAGCGGCAGATCAACGGAGAGCGTTTCCGTGAAGGGCTGACTCGGAGGTTCGCGGTCCTATCCTCACAATTCCGTGTCCACGTGAATGGCGAAGAGCTCAAGCGTGAGGAGTTAGAATTCGAGTTCCATTTCCCTGAGGGCGGAGGAAAAGCTGCAGAGGAGATCGAGGGCCTGGGACAGATCAAGTGGTCGGTTGGGTTCATGCCCACGCCAATCAAGTCCGATGAGGCAAGGGGGATCGCAGTGCTGGCTCGGGGCAAGCTCGCGCAGGCTCCGTTCTTTTTCCATCTCTCTGGCGGCGTGCAGGGTCAGCATGGCATGCAGTACCTCACGGGTGAGGTGGAGGCTGACTTTCTAGACGAAGAGGTGGACCTCATCGCGACAGACCGAGCCATGGTGCGTTGGGAGGATCCACGGGCGCAGCCGCTCCTTGAGTGGGGGCAGCGCAAGATCCGTGAGCTACTGCGGGAATGGTCGGAACGGCGCTTGGAAAAGAAGATCAAAAAGCTCAGGGACACGACGCCCTACCTGAAGCGCATCGAGCGATTTCCGGAGCGGGAGCGCCTCGAACTGACTAAGGCGATCAACCGGTTGGCATCCATCGAGACGATCGAGGACGACAGGCTTGCCGAGCTTGTCGACTTCCTTGTTAAGGCGTACGAGAACGAGCACTTCATGCGTCTCATCCGAAGCCTGAACGCCGCCGATGAGAAGGCGCAGGATGAGATCTTCAGACTGGTAGCGGAGTGGGACGTACTGGAGGCGATTGCGACAGCCCAAATCGTGCGCGGCCGCGTCGAGGTCATCCGGAAGTTCCAGCGACTCATCGAAACGAAAGCCCCGGAGAAGCCCGACCTCCAGGATTTCCTCAAGAAGCATCCCTGGCTGATGGATCCTGGATGGCAGGTCCTTCAGCACGAGCGTAGCCTCGACAAGGTCATCGCCGAGCAGTTCGGCCTTGCCGCAGTGGCAGACGATGGGGGCGGCCAGCGGCTCGATTTCTTCTGCATGGCGGACTCCCTCAGGGCCGTCGTGGTAGAGGTGAAGCGCCCCGGGCTCACGGTTGGGCGGGACGAGCTGCAGAAACTAGAGGACTATGTCGACTACTTGAGGACGTGGGCCAGAGGTAGTACTGAAGCGGGCCGTGCGCGGCGCATTGAGGGCTGCCTCATTTATTCTACTCTTAGCGAGGACGCTTGGGAGAAAGTTGAACGACTTCGGCAGAACGGCTTTTACATCAGGACTTGGTCCGGGATGCTTGAGACCGCGGAGTCGCTCCATCGCGAGTTCCTGGACATCGTGAAGACGCGGGCCCCTGCGGATGACCCACGTATTCAGAACCTTGAAGCACTGGATTCGCCGAAAGTTGAGCAGTCGGGAACCTCAGGGGAGGATGAGAACGGGTGATCTCCAGGGAGGCCAAAGGAAAGGACGCACAGCGTCACGGACCTAACCGATGGCGGACGTAATGACTCCCGAACAGCGAAAAAAGGCGATGCGGTCCAACCGCGGCCGGACAAAGCCGGAGCGTGCCCTTGCCATGTTGCTATGGCGCCGCGGGCTCCGGTACCTGACTGGCGAAGGCTACAGGAGACTTCGGGGGAGCGGCATCCCGGGGCATCCCGACCTCGTCTTCCTCGGGAAGCAAGTGATTGTCTTCGTCGACGGTTGCTTCTGGCACGGCTGCCCAACCTGCAAGCGCGTTCCGCCGGACATGACTTCGATCTGGCTGGGCAAGATTCGGAAGAACATTGAGAGGGACAGGCGAGTAACCTCCGAGCTTGAGAAGCAGGGTTGGATCGTTATTCGTGTGTGGGAGCACACCCTCAAGACCAGGGACGGCCTTGGCACCCAGGCCGACGAACTGGCGCGTCGCATCACGACCATCAAGGGAGAAGGGAGGACGGCTTGAACCGGCGCGAGAGCATCATCGCGTTGTCCTCCTTCCTGAACTCACAGCCCTCCAACGGCCAGCGGCCCTGGACAGCAGTCTCCCTGTTCTCAGGCGCTGGGCTCAGTGACATGGGTTACGATCTCGCGGGATTCGAGTTCACGGTGCAGGTTGAGAAGGATCCCAAACGGGCTCAGCTAGGGAACAGCAACTTCTCCCGCTCGACATGGATCGTCGGAGACGTGCGCCGCTCGACAGCCAAGATCGTCGCTGGCTTCAAGGGGGCCACGGGGCATGATCTTGACCTGCTCGTGGCGACTCCTCCATGCCAAGGGATGAGCAGCTCGAATCCGGGCAGGGGGAGGAGAGAGGACTCTCACAGGTTGCACGAGGAGAAGAATAAACTCATCCTCGCGATCATCCCCGTCGCAAGGCGGCTGGCACCGCGTCTCATCGTCGCGGAGAACGTACGTCCGATCCTCACCCTTACAGCATCACACAAGGGTCGGCGTGACCGCGTAATTGACTTTCTCCGAAGGGAGCTTGAGGCATACGAGGTATTCGAGGGTGTTGTGAACGCCGCCGACTACGGCGTACCACAAATCCGCAAGCGTGCCATAATCTTGGCAGTGCGAAAGGACCAGCCTTTCCTGCATCGGTTGTTGCGGGAGGATCTACTCCCCTGGCCGTGCGTCACGCACGCGGAGTCGCGCAGACCGGGGCAGCACCAGTGGCTGAGCGTGAGGGACTGGTTTACTTTCATGGAGTACGAGCCCCTGGACGCGAAGGACCGAGATAGTGCGAATGGGCAGCACCCTCTACACTTCGTCCCGCACTACCGCCGCCAACCGGACCGCTACCTTCAGGTAAGTCAGATCCCGCCTTACGGCGGCAGGAGCGCCTACGAGAACTCGAGTTGCCCTGAGTGCGCTGTGGCCGACGTTCCGCACGGCCTCGCTAACTGCCCGCGATGCGGGGGACTGATGAGAAATCGGCCCTATGTGAGAGACGGAAACAAATTTCGGCTGATCCGCGGATTCGGACGGTCGAGCTATCGAAGGATGCCTGCTGATCGACCCGCTGCGACGGTTACGACGAATTCTAGCCATGTGGGGAGTGACTTTAAGATCCACCCCTGGGAGAACCGCGTCCTCAGCATACTTGAGGCCGCCGACCTGCAAACCGTGCCTCGCTTCTACGACTGGTCTCTGGCGCTGCGAGAACGGCACAACTATCTGATTCGCAATGTGATCGGCGAAAGTTTCCCTCCGTACTTCACCTACCTACACGGCCGGCTGCTCGGCAGGCTGCTTGCAGGCGTACATGTTTCGTCTCAGGAATTTGCCTCGCAAGAGGTGAGGCAGCAAGAAGCGACAAAGATGTCGTGAAGCTTCCTTGGACCAATGTGGACGACCTTGGCCTCGACGCTTTGAATGGGCTCAGTTTTCGGGGCCGGCTTCGCGCGGAGAAAACATGCGCGTACCACTGCAGGGACGGACGATCTGTCATCGTGGGCCGTGAAAACCGCGCGGCGAGTGCTCCGGAGGCGAGTGATGGCGCGACGGAATCCCACGTGGAGTCCGTGCGCAGCATCAACGCTATCAGCAACGCATTGGGGGGTCCGCGCTATCAACCGTCGGCAACATGCTGCTTCTTGCTTCGATGGTGATCGCCTTCTTGCTTAGCAACGTGCTAACCGCCATTGTCGGGCTGCGGTCCACTCTCATGGTGTGTCTGCTCGTTATCGGCGCTTGGTCGGCTGCGGCGGCTACAGCGTGATCGCATAGGGACAGAAGGTCGACTCACGAACAGATTGAGTACCTTCGGAGCAGAGCAAAGTGGGTGGACTAGAACCTGCGGCGACCGGGCACGGAGATGGGGCGGGGATGGAACCAGTAGTCTCCCCTAGCTGAGCTGGGTAGCGATGCGAGTAGAAGATTACTTCCGGTCATTAACTTCCGAGGTTGACGCTCTGAAGGATCGCGTTAGGCAGCTGATCGAGACCGATCACTGGCAGACCGATGGCGAATGGAAGGAGAGCGTCATCCGTCAGGTGCTTCGTCGCCATCTGCCGGGGTCGGTGAGTGTCGGCCGTGGTTTCGTGATCACCGCGGCCGCTGCCTCAAACCAACTCGATGTGCTCGTCCTCGACACTAGCAAACCCGTGCTGTTCAGAGACGGGGACCTCGCCTTTGTAACCCCAGACGCCGTACTTGGTGTCATAGAGGTCAAGTCCCGGGCAACGCCCCACATCGTCGCCGACGCCGCAAGGAAGTTGGCCGCCGACATGTTGCTTGTACGACGCCACCCAAACGCCAGCGCGTTCGCGGGCCTGTTCGCGTTCGAGGATGGGGGCGGAGACAGTGACGCCTATCTTGCGGCCGTCGCTGGGGCAGCCGCTCGATGGGAGAACCGGCTTGACTATGTCTGCATCGGTGGCTCACGGTTCATCCGATATTGGCACCTGAATCCCGAAAACCAGAGGCGATTCTATCAGGGATGGCATTCCTATATGCTTCGAGGGCTTGCGCCGGGCTATTTCGTCCATAATGTCATCGACTCGGTGAGTCCCGAGTCTGTGTTTAGCAACAGCGAGGTCTGGTTTCCGCGTGGTGGCAAGGAGCCCTTCCGAGACGGAGCGCTTCAGGGGATCTGGGTTGATCAGTCTAGTTGAGGCGGCGGCCTATAGGGGTACATTGACCTTCAACTAACATGTTTTCGTGACAGGAGTCGAATCAACGTGAGGAGTATGCTGCTTGCTGGTCTGCTCACGGCTCTGCTCGCAGGCGCTGGCCTCGCTCAAGGGCAACTCCAGGGCGGTAGCGCAACGCTCCGAGCGCGACCTGGGAGTGGTTGAGTTCAACAGCGTCGTCCCCATCGACCTTGGAGTGGGCGGGTGTCAAGGTGTCACCTACCTCTGGAGTCTTGTACGCGCGCACGTTCCCGCGTGGAGTCACCTTCGGCTATCACGCGCATCAAGACCGGCGCGAGTGGACGCGCATTACGGCGCCGGTGGGCACCAGCGGATTCGTGGAAGCATCCCATAGCACGTGGGTCGTCATCAATAAGAGCACGGTCGAACTCGTACTGAACGTGCGATACATCGCCTGGCCGGGTTCTTGAAGCCCGCTGGGCCCCTTCCAGGCCAATCGTGCCAGGGAACTCTCACAGCGCTCTCTCATGGGATCTCCAAGGAGAGGCTAGAAGTTGCGCGGTGCGCCGACATTCAAGAAACGCCACGTCTTCCAATAACCCTGAAAACCTGATTACGCTGTGCAACGTGGACCACGACGAAGTTCATAGACGGGATATTGCCGGGAAGGAATTCTTTGACTGGCTGAAGCACGACCCCTAGCCTGTCAGTGGTCGTCGCCGCATGGGCACAAGGCCTTCCACTTGTCTCCAGGCGCCTTCACATAGTTGGCGAGCACATAC
>Ga0187892_10007611_pt1 | contig 15326 bp, 19 predicted proteins | sample MA1701073metaG_FD_139345 | JGI IMG/M metagenome (GOLD analysis project Ga0187892, IMG submission 139345) | Bio-ooze microbial communities from a basaltic lava cave in the Kipuka Kanohina Cave System on the Island of Hawaii, USA - MA170107-3 metaG ... | reverse complement strand
TGGTTCGGCGAGGATTCTCCTCATAGCTTGGCTACCTGACTGAACTCCAGCGAGACGGGCGTCTCGCGGCCGAAGATGTTGACGAGGACCTTGAGCTTGAGCTGGTCCTCGTTGATCTCGGCGATCTGGCCCGAGAAGTCGGCGAAAGGCCCTTCGCGAACCCTGACGCTCTCCCCCACCTCGTACTCCAGCCGTGGGCGGGTGCGCTTGGTCGTCTCGGTGCCGTCGGCCTTGACGCCGAGGAACGTCTCGACGTCCCGGCGGGACAGTGGCACCGGCTTGGCACCGTGACCGACGAAGCCGGTGACGCCCGGGGTGTTCCGGACCACGTACCACGAGTCGTCGTCCAACTCGCATCGCACGAGGAGATAGCCGGGAAACACCTTCTTCTGTACAACCACCTTCTTGCCACCCTTGAACTCGATGACATCCTCGACGGGGATCTCGACGTCGTAGATCCGCTCCTCCATGTTCATGGAGGAGATCCGGCTCTGGAGGTTGGACTTCACCTTGTTCTCGTAGCCGGCATAGGTGTGCACCACGAACCACTGGCCGGGCCGGTCGTACGGGCTCTCCGGCCGCGGCTGATCCTGCTCGTCGAACAGCTCCTCGTCGAGCAACTCTTCGGCATCCAACACCTCGATGCCGTCACCGCCGACGTTCGCGGCCCCATCCGGCGCGTCGGATGTCGTCGGTGTGTCGCTGCCGCCCTCGTCGGTCATCGCCGCCTCACCCGTCACGTCTTGAAGAGGAACAGGACGCTCTTGGCGAACGCCAGGTCCAGGACGAAGATCAGGGCGATCAACAGCACGAGGGTGAAGAGCACGATCGTCGAGTAGTTGATGACCTCCGGACGGGTGGGCCAGGCCACCTTGCGGAGCTCGCCGCGCACCTCGCGAAGGAAGACACCCGGAGAGGTGCGCTCCCTGTTGGGTGCCGGCGCCTTGCGCGGCTGGGGCGTCCGATCGGCGGTCGCGGGCGTGCCATCAGGGCCGACCTGGCCCTGACGCTGCATCATCCGCTTCATCTGTCGGTTCATGGTCACCTCAGGAGCACTGGGGGTGTCGAGCAGGGCAGGAGGGACTCGAACCCCCAACCGCCGGTTTTGGAGACCGGTGCTCTGCCAGTTGAGCTACTGCCCTTCGAAACGGGCGCGCCGGCGAGTGTAGCGGTGTTTGCCCAGCGTCCCCGGGGCCTCAGCCGGCGAGGCGCATCCTTCGGCGGCCACGGTTGGCGAGCACCATGGCTCCTGCGGCACCCGCGGCGGCCGTCGCCACCGCGATGCCGCCCAGGTACGCCCCTCGGCGCCCGGCCAGCAGCGACCGCATGGCACCACGCTCACCCGCCGCTTCCAGGTTGGCCAAGATGGCGGTGAGCGTGCCGGGCGCAGGCTCGAGGACGTCAGTGCGCAGATGGCGGAGCGCCTTCAGCAGCTTGCGGTACTGGACCAACTCGGCTTGGCACCGCAGGCAGCTGTCGACGTGCGCCGTCACCTCGCGTTCGGCCCGTGCGTGACCGTCGACGATGCCGGGAAGCAGATCGGCCACCTGGTCACACCGCACGGGCGGTCTCCTCGTCGCGGACCTCGTTACGGAGCGGGAACAGGCGCTCCCGAAGCTTCTTGCGGGCCCGGTGCAGGCGGACCTTGGCCGCTCCCTCACTGATGCCGAGCTCGGCGGCGATCGCCTCGTGAGGCAGGTCGTAGACGTCGCGGAGCACCACCACCGCCCGCATCTCGGGCGACAGGCTCTGCAGCGCCGCGTGGAGCACACGCCGGTCGTCGGCGCCGCCGAGGCGCTCCTCGGGGTCCGACTCGGGGCGGAAGTCGAACAGGCCGGCGTCGGAGTCCAGGACGTCGTGGCGATCGCGCTGGCGCTTCTTGAGGTGTGTCGTCGCGCAGTTCGCGGTGATCCGGTACAGCCATGTCGTGAAGCGGGCCTCGCCCCGAAAGCGCTTCAGCCCCCGGAAAGCCCGTAGATAGGCCTCTTGCACCACGTCGCGCGCATCCTCCTCGTTCCCGGTGAGGCGGAAGGCGAGGGTGTAGGCGTCGGCGTACGTCGCCTTGACCAGTTCCTCGAAGGCCGCCTGGTCGCCCGCCTTGGCGGCGGTCACCAGACCGGCCAGCTCTTCGACCATCGTGGCCTTGGACCCCCGAGGTTCGGTCACGGTTACCGCCGCGGTCTCCCGCCCGCCCGCTAGCGCGTTTCCTTGTGGGCGGTGTGCTTCCGGTCCCAGCGGCAGTACTTCTTCAGCTCGATGCGATCGCGGTCGTTCTGCTTGTTCTTCGTGGTGATGTAGTTGCGCCGCTTGCACACCTCGCAGGCCAGCGTGATCTTCACCCGCTTCTCGTTCCTGGCCATCTGCCCCGTCTCCTGTCCTGTCTGGTAGCGGCGGTCGGACTCGAACCGACGACCACACGATTATGAGCCGTGTGCTCTAACCATCTGAGCTACGCCGCCGAGCCCTCTGTGGGAATTGAACCCACGACACCAGCCTTACCATGGCTGTGCTCTACCGACTGAGCTAAGAGGGCAGTTTGCGCAGGGGACCCGACGGCCCGGACGCGCCCAGCCATGATAGTGCGCCATGGCTCCGACCTCCCGGCCGCTCCACGTCCGCCTCGCCCGCCCGGGCGACGCCGAAGCGACCGTCGAGATCTACAACCGGGAGGTCCTCGGTACCACGGTCACCTTCGATCTCGTCGCCAGGAGCCTGGAGGACCAGCGAGCCTGGCTGGCCGCCCGCAGCGGGGCCCATCCGGCCGTGGTGGTCGAGGGACCAGACGGCGAGGTGGTCGGGTTCGGGTGCCTGTGGCCGTACCGGGATCGGCCGGCGTACGCCACCACGGTCGAGGACTCGGTGTACGTGCACCACCGGTGGCGCGGGCGCGGCGCCGGGCGTGCGCTGCTGCAGGAGCTCGTCTCGCTGGCCACCGGCCACGGCTTCCATGCCGTGATGGCCCGTATCGTCGACGGCCACGACGCCTCGATCGCCCTGCATCGGTCGTGCGGCTTCGAGCTGGTGGGGATCGAACGGGAGGTCGGCCGCAAGTTCGGTCGGTGGCTCGACGTCGCCCTCATGCAGCGGCTGCTGAATTGACAGGGACCCGATGAACGACGTGCTCACCACGGCCGACGCGTGGCTCGCCAGGGGCGACCGGGTGGCGCTGGCCACGGTGGTGGCCGTCCGGCGATCGGCCGCCCGGCCCGTGGGGGCGAAGATGGCGGTCAACGAGCGTGGCGAGGTCGTCGGCGCCGTGTCGGGAGGTTGCGTCGAAGTCGCGGTCGTCGGGGAGGCAGAGGGCGTCCTCGACGGTGGCGCGCCCTGCCTGCTCCGCTTCGGGACCGTCGACGGCGACGCCTGGGAGGTGGGACTGCCCTGCGGCGGCGAGATCGACGTGTGGGTGGAGCGCCACCGACCGTCGGCGTTCGGCGACATCGTCCGTCGGAACCAACGGGGGGTCTGGGTCACGATGCTCCGCGGGCCGGCGCCCGGGGCGAAGCTGGTCGTGGGCCCCGAGGGGATCCAGCAGGGCTCGCTCGCCTCATCCGACCTCGACGCCCGCGCCTCGGTGCGAGCACTTGAGCTCATGTGGCGGGACCGCAGCGAACTCAGCGAGCTCAGCGAGCTCAGCGAGGATGGTGGGGTGACCCTGTTCTTCGACGTGGCGGCACCGCCACCGCGCCTGGTCATCGTCGGCGCCGTCGAGTACGCCTCCTACCTCTGCACCTTCGCACGGACCTCGGGCTGGCAGCCGTACGTGGTGGATCCCCGAGGCCGCTTTGCGGCCGGGAGCTTTCCTGACGCCACCGAGGTCATCGCCTCGTGGCCCGCACCCGCGCTGCGACGCCTGGGCCTCGACCGGGCGACCGCGGTCGCCGTGCTCTCGCACGACGCGAAGATCGATGACGACGCCCTGCTCGTGGCCCTGCCGTCGGATGCCGCCTACGTGGGCGCCATCGGCAGCCGGCGCGCCGACCAGGCCCGCCGCCAGCGGCTCCTCGGCGCCGGGCTGCACCCGGCAGTGCTCGACAAGCTGTCCGGCCCGATCGGGCTGGACCTCGGAGCACACAGCGCGCAGGGCACGGCGCTGTCGATCATGGCCGAGATCGTGGCCGTCTACCACGGCCACGACGGTGGCCGGCTCTCGCAGACGACCCGCGCCCGGATCCACTCGACGGGGAGACCAGTCACGACCGTGCACCGGTGACCACCATTGGCGCGATGGTGCTGGCCGCCGGCGGCTCGGTCCGCTTCGGCAGCCCCAAGCAGCTCGCCGTTCTCGGCGGCCGGCCGCTGCTCGAGTACCCCTGCATCGCCATGTCGGCGGTCTGCTCCCTCGACCGCAGGGTCGTGGTCCTCGGTGCCGACGCGCCGCGGATCGCCGGCGCCGTGGATCCCCACGGCGCCGACGTCGTCGTCTGTACGAGCTGGGCCGACGGGCTGGCCGCCTCGCTGGCGGCGGGCCTCGAGGCGCTGGGCGACGTCGATGCCGCCGCCATCCTCCTCGGCGACCAGCCACTTGTCACCGCCGAGGTGCTGGCCATGGTGATCGAGGCGGCGAGCGGTCCCTGGCCTGCCGCGCGGGCAACCTTTGCCGGTGCACCCGGCCACCCCGTCGTCCTCCGCCGGCCGCTCTTCGGTCACGTGCGTGGGCTGCGCGGTGACCGGGGCGCCGGGCAGCTCCTCTCGACCGTCGAGGTGACCTCCGTCGAGGTTGCGCACCTGTGCCGCGACCTCGACGTGGACTCGCGGGCCGACCTGCGGGCGGCTGAGGACATCCTGGTGGGCCGGGAGGGATTTGAACCCCCGTAGGCTGTGCCGGCAGATTTACAGTCTGCTCCCTTTGGCCACTCGGGCACCGACCCCAGGGGGCCGAGGGTAGCGTGTGCCCGTGCCCACCTTCGACGTGGTTTCCGAGGTGGACATGCAGGAGGTGCGCAACGCGGTCGACCAGGCCAGCCGGGAACTGGGCACCCGCTTCGACTTCAAGGGAACCGACTCGACGGTCGAACTCGCAGGCCAAGAGCTGCGTCTTCGGTCCTCCACCGAGGACCGGCTGCGGGCGGTGGTGCAGGTGGTGGAGGAGAAGCTGGTCAAGCGTATGGTGTCGCTCAAGGCGCTGGACAGGGGGACCGTCGACGAGGGGTCCCGCGGCTCGGTGCGCCAGACCCTCACGCTGAACGCCGGCATCTCTGCCGACAACGCCCGCAAGCTCAACCGCTTCATCAAGGATCTCGGGCTCAAGGGCGTCAGCAGCCAGGCGCAGGGGGAGCAGCTCCGGGTCTCGGGAAAGAAGCGGGACGACCTGCAGGCCGTCATTGCCGCGCTCAAGGGCGAGGACTTCGGCATCCCGCTGCAGTTCAACAACTTCAGGGACTGACTTCCTCAGGCCCCGAGGTCGAGCCGCACCGGCAGGACGACGGTGGTGACGCGCCGAAGCCCGTGGAGGTGCCAGGCGATCTCGCGACCGGCGCTGCGGTGGAGCAGGGGCTGCCACCAGCGTCCGAGGTCCATCTCGGGGACGATCACCGTCACCCCCGGCCGCGCTCGCAGCTCGCGGCCCACGACGTCCCGGACCGTCCCGGCCAAGGTCGGTCCGGTCGGCTCCTCGATGTGGAGCGGTAGCCAGTGGAGGTCAAGGTCCATCCAGGCCCGCGCCAGGTCGTGGGCCGCCGCCGGGTCGACGCTGATGTGCAGCGCCCGGGCCTCGCACCTGGCCAGCTGCGGCACGAGCGTCAGCGCCGGCAGCATGCGACGATCGACGGCACCGAGGAGCACGAGAGCCAAGCGCCTCGCCGTCGACCGCGCGGGCTCCGACGTCGACCTCGCCGCCTCCATGGTCAGCCCTCCGGCGGCCGTCGGTCGACGTGGAACGGGACGGAGGTGACGACGGTGTCCTTGCGGAACAGCAGGTGCAGCTTGAGGGCACCGGCGCTCTGGTTGTGCAGGAGCTGGGTGGGTGAGAGCAGCCGCCCGGACACGAACTCGGGAATGATGACCGTCACCGTGTCGTCGTCCCAGCGCTGGTCCAGCTCGTCGAGATAGCTCTCGACGGCCGAGGTCAGCTCCCGGTAGGGCGAGCTGACGATCTCCAGGGGCACGTCGAACCGGAAGCTCCGCCACTGTTCGAGGATGCGGGCGCCGTCGTCGTCGTCCTGCGACACGTAGAGGGCGACGATGTGGTTCGGCCGGAGCGAGCGCGCGTACTGCAGGGCCTTCACCACACCGCGGTGCACGCGGCCGACGAGGACCACCACGGTGTGGTTCAACGCCTCGGGGCGGACCTGCGACGGCTCGACGGCCAGCGCGTCGTCGATGTGGCGGTAGTGCTGCCGGATGGAGACGAAGAGGGCGATGATCGCCGGCACGACCACCAGGGGCACCCAGGCGCCACTGGTGAACTTGGTGCCGGCGACGATGACCAGGACCAGGGCGGTCGCCGTCGTCCCCACGGCGTTGATGGCGACGCCCCGCCGCCAGCCGTCCTCGTGGAGCCGCCGGTGGTGGCGGACCATGCCGGCCTGGCTGAGGGTGAACGATGTGAAGACGCCCACGGCGTACAGCGGGATCAACGCGTTGGTCCGCCCGCCGAAGGCCACCAGCAGCAGCCCGGCCATGGCGGCCAGGAAGAGGATCCCGTTGGAGAAGACGAGCCGGTCGCCCCGGTTGGCCAACTGGCGGGGCAGGTAGCCGTCCTTGGCGATGATCGAGCAGAGGCGAGGGAAGTCGGCGTAGGCGGTGTTGGCGGCCAGCGTCAGTATGGCGGCGGTGGCGAACTGCAGGACCACGTACAGCGGCCCCTCGCCGAACACGGCCCGGCCCATCTGGGAGAACACCGTCTCGTCGTGGCTGGGATAGGGGTGGAGGCGGGCGGCGAGCACCGAGACGCCGAAGAACAGCGAGCCGAGGATCCCACCCATCAGGACCATCGTGGTGGCCGCGTTCTTCGACTCGGGCCGGCGGAACGCCGGCACGCCGTTGGAGATGGCCTCGACGCCGGTGAGGGCGACCGCGCCCGACGAGAACCCCTTCAGCACGAGGAACAGTCCCAGGTCGCCGCCGGCCTGCCGGGTGCCTTCGAAGGCATCGGGGTCGAACGGCACCCGGCCCAGGTCACCGAGGAACGACTCGACCAGGCCCCATCCGACGAGCACGGTAACGACCACGATGTAGACGTAGGTCGGCGTGGCGAAGAGCCGACCGGACTCCTTGACACCGCGGAGGTTGGCCACGGTGAGCAGCGCCATCAGGACCAGGCCCACTGCGACGCGCCGGTCGGCCAGGTCGCGGAAGGCCGGGACGGAGACGACGGCGGCCACCCCGGCGGAGATCGACACCGCCACCGTCAGCACGTAGTCCACCAGCAACGAGGCACCGGCCACCAGCGACGGGTACCTGCCGAGGTTCTCACGGCTGACGACGTAGGACCCGCCGCCGCTGGGGTAGGCGAAGATCGTCTGGCGGTACGACGTCACGACGATGGTGAGGAGGGAGGCAACCGCCATGGCGATCGGCACCAACGTCTGGAGCCCGAGGGCGAGGCTGGACCCCCCGACGGCGACGACGAACAGGATCTCCTCGGTTGCGTACGCCGTCGACGAGATGGCGTCGGAGGAGAAGACGGGGAGGCCGACGACCTTGGAGATCCGCTGGTGGTCCTGCTCGGAGTTGGGCAGCGGCCGCCCCACGAGGAGCCGCTTCAGCATCGACAGCACGAGTTCCACTTCAGCAAGACCGCCCATCAAAAAGGCGCAAGGACCGCGGTGCCGGCGTCAAGAACCCGCAAGGATCGCCCCGTGACGAAGGACCGGCCGTTCCGCACACGGTCCACCGCGCAGGCCACGGCCCTCGGGACCGGCCTCGCGCTGATCGGGGCCGTGGCCCTGGTGCCGGTGCGCGACGACGTCACGCGGGCCACGCCGGCCCTGGGCCTCGTGCTCCCGATCGTCGTCGCCGGCCTGCTCGGTGGGCGCGGGCCCGCGCTGGTGACCGCCGTGGTGGCCGCCGCCGCGCTCAACGTCGTGTTCATCCCGCCGCACTGGACGTTCGACGTCGACGCCATCGACGACCTGGTGGCGCTGGTCGTGTTCCTCGTGGTCGCCGCCGTCGTCGGCACGCTGGTGGCCCGGGAGGGTGAGCGCCGGCTCGCCGCCGAGAGCAGGGCCGGCGAGCTGGCCCGGCTCAACGAGGACCTCGTGGCCATGGAGCAGGAGCGGTCCCGCCTGGCCGAGGAGGCCACCCGGGCCGCCGTGCTGGAACGCGTCGACGCCCAGCGAGCCGCCCTCCTGCGCTCGGTGTCCCACGACCTCCGCACGCCCCTCTCCACCATCCGGGCGGTCGCCTCCGACCTGCAGTCCGGCACCCACTACGACGCGGCGACGCGCGCCGACCTCCTGTCGCTGGTGGCCGACGAAGCCGAGCGCCTCGACCGGCTCGTGGCCAACCTCCTGAGCCTCAGCCGGATCGAGGCCGGCGCGCTCGATCCCGACCGGCAGGCAGTGGCCGTCGAAGAGCTGGTGGCCCACGCCGTGAAGCGGTTGGGTCGAATGGTCCACGACGTCCGGGTCGAACTCGACCTACCCGATGACCTCCCGCTGGCCGACGGCGACTACACCCAGATCGACCAGGTGGTGTCCAATCTCCTGGAGAACGCCAGCCGCCATGCACCGCCCGGCTCGTGCATCCGCATCGGTGCCCGACCGGTCGCCGGGACCATCGACGTGTGGGTCGACGACGAAGGCGGCGGCATCGACCGGGCCGAGCGGGAGCGCATCTTCGAGCCGTTCCGGCGGGGCGGCGGCAGCACGTCCAGCGGCATCGGCCTCGCCATCTGCAAGGCGATCGTCGAAGCCCACGGTGGTCGGATCGAGGCGACGGAGGCACCGGGCGGGGGTGCCCGGTTCCGCTTCTCCCTGCCGGTGCTCGATGCATGAGGAGGATCCCCTCGTGCTCGTCGTCGACGACGAGCCGGGCATCGTGCACGTGGTGACGGCTGCGCTCCGGGCGAGAAGCCTGCGGGTCATCTCCGCCCGCACCGGTGGCGAGGCGCTCGAGCGGGTGGCGTCGGACCGACCGGCCGCCGTCATCTTGGACCTCGGGCTGCCCGACCTGGACGGGATCGAGGTGTGTCGGCGCCTCCGCCAGTGGACCGACGTTCCGATCGTGGTGCTCACGGCCGAGGGCGCCGAGGCGCGCAAGGTGGCCGCCCTCGACGAGGGTGCCGACGACTACGTGACCAAGCCCTTCTCGACGCCGGAGCTCCTGGCCCGGGTCCGGGTCGCGCTGCGCCACCACCGCTCGGCGGCCGAGCGGGCCTCCGCCACCTTGGTGGTGGGCGACGTCGAGATCGACGTGCTGCGACACTCCGCGGCCGTAGGGGGGCGGGCGCTCGACCTGACGCCCAAGGAGTTCGACCTGCTCCTCGCCCTGGCCCGGCAGCCGGGATCGGTGCTCACGCACAGGGCGCTGCTCCGGCAGGTGTGGGGGCCGGCCTACGGTACCGAGACCCAGTACCTACGGGTCTACGCCAGCCAGCTGCGAAAGAAGCTCGACGACGATCCCGAGCGGCCCCGGCTGGTCACCGAGCCGGGCGTCGGCTACCGGCTGGTGGACAACACCGGCGGGGACTGACCGGTCAGCTGCGGGCCCACTCGCCGGTGCGAAGGCGACCGACCCGCTCCTCCACCGGGGGGTGGGTGGTGAACAGGTTGGCGAACTGCACACGCCGGCCGGTGAGCGGGTTGACGATGTACTTCTGCGCCTGCGCCGGTTGCACGGCCATCGGGATGCGCTTGGTGCCCTCGTGCAGCTTCAGCAGCGCCCGGGCCAGCGGCTCGCCGTCACCGATGAGGCGGGCGCCGGTCCGGTCCGCTTCGAACTCCCGGCTGCGGCTGAGCGCCATCTGGAGCAGGCCGGCGGCCAGCGGGGCGAGCATGGCGGTCAAGAGGAGGCCGATCGGGTTGCCGCCGTTGTCGTCGTCCCGGCCGCCCCCGAACATGGCGCCCCACATGGCCATGTTGGCGATGAAGCTGATGCCGGTGGCCACCGCGGCGGCCACCGAGCCGATGAGGATGTCCCGGTTGCCGACGTGGCTGATCTCGTGGGCCAGCACACCGCGCAACTCGTTCCAGTCGAGGATGTCGAGGATGCCGCGGGTGACCGCCACCGCCGCGTGCTGCGGGTTGCGGCCGGTGGCAAAGGCGTTGGGCTGCAGGTCGGGGGTTACGTAGAGCTTGGGCATCGGCATGCCGGCGGCCGTGGTGAGCTCCCGCATGATGCGGTAGTACTCGGGCATCTCGGCCTCGGAGGCGGGCACGGCCCGGGCGGCCCGGATGGCGAGCTTGTCGGAGTTCCAGTACGAGTACCCGACGATGGCCACGCCGAGCAGGAGGCCGAGGACGGCACCGCCGTTGCCCCCGACGACGCGGCCGACGGCGACGAGGAGCCCGCCGATGCCGGCGAGCAGGACGAAGGTCTTGAAGGTGTTCTTGTTCATGTCGCCCCTTTCAACGCTGTGTCGCGGTGTCTCGTTCCCAGTCTCACACCAGGAACCGGAAGGCCGGGGACCCGGCCTCCACCCGCTCGATGTGGAGCCCGCTGGTCGCCATGCGGGCCAGCAGCCCGCCCAGGTCGTCCGGGGCCGCCAGCTCCACGCCGACCAGCGCCGGGCCGATCTCCCGGTTGTTCTTCTTGACGTACTCGAAGAGCGTGATGTCGTCGCCCGGGCCGAGCACCTCGTCGAGGAAGCGGCGGAGGGCGCCTGGCTCCTGCGGGAACTCGACCAGGAAGTAGTGCTTCAAGCCCTCGTGGACCAGGGACCGCTCCACGATCTCGCCGTACCGGCTGAGATCGTTGTTGCCGCCGGACACGATGCAGGCGACGGTGGACCCGGGAGGCACGTCGATCGACCCGCGCAGCGCGGCCACCGCCAGCGCGCCGGCCGGCTCGGCGATGATGCCGTCCCGCTGGTAGAGCTCGAGCATGGTGGTGCACACCGCGCCCTCGGGGACCGTCACCACGTCGTCGACCAGCGACCGGGCCAGTGCGAACGTGAGGTCACCGACGCGCCGCACGGCGGCGCCGTCGACGAAGCTGTCGATGGTGGCCAGCGCCACCGGCTGCCCGGCGTCGAGGGCGGCCCGCATGCTGGCCGCCCCGGCCGGCTCGACCCCCACGACCGTGGCTCGCGGCGTGCCCGACCCGGCCACCACCGCCGTCCCGGCCAGCAGGCCGCCCCCGCCGGCCGGCACCACGAACAGCTCGGGCGGCCGCCCGAGCTGTTCCACGATCTCGAGGGCGACCGTGGCCTGGCCGGCGATGACCAGGGGGTGGTCGAACGGGGGCACCAGGACGGCGCCGTGGGAACCGGCCAGCGCGAGGGCGGCGTCGTGCGCCTCGTCGTAGGTGTGGCCCTCGAGGACGATGGTCGCTCCCGGGCCACCGAGGCTCCTGATCTGCTCGCGCTTCTGGCGCGGGGTCGTGCGGGGGAGGACGATCGTGCACGGCACGTCCAACCTCCGGCAGGTGAAGGCCACACCCTGCCCGTGGTTGCCGGCGCTGGCGCAGATCACGCCCCTCGCCCGCTCGGCCTCCGGTAGCGACGCGATGAAGTTGTAGGCGCCCCGGAGCTTGTACGAGCGAACCGGTTGGAGGTCCTCGCGCTTGAGCCACACCTCGGCTCCGGTGAGCTGCGACAGCCGGTCGTTGCGCTCGAGTGCCGTGCGGACGGCGACACCGTCGAGGCGCGCCGCGGCCGCCCGCACGTCGTCGATGGAGGGGCTGGTCATCGGTCGTAGTACCCGGAGTGGATGTAGACGCAGGGCACACCCTCGGCCCGGAACATCTCGAGGTTACGGCGGTCGTCCTCGAACGCGAGGGTGAGTTCCAAGCCGGCCGTGCGCAGCCGGGCCACCGACTGCCGCTTGAACCTGAGCGCGGCGGCGTAGTCACCCGCGTCCCGCATGATCAGCAGGTCCCAGCGCAGGTCGTGGTGCGCCAGCCACCGGAGCGTCTGCGGCTCGACGGCCGCCGGGCGGCCGGTCAGCAGGACCACGCACAACGAGGGATCGAGCAGCGAAAGCAGGGTGGCGACGTCCTCGATCAGCGGATCGTCGCCACAAGCGGCGAAGAAGGCGTCCCAGTCCCGCCGGCCCGGCTGGAGGAAGTGCTGCCGGCTGGCCGCGTCCGACAGGACGCCGTCCATGTCGAACACCACGGCCCGGCCGGCCGGGACCGGCGCCGAGCGCCACCGCCAGCTCATCGGGTCAGTCCTCGGTCGGCGTGTGCTCGGCCCGGCGCTTTATCTCCTCGACCACCGAGGCGTCGGCCAAGGTGGTGGTGTCCCCCAGGGCCCGGCCCTCGGCGACGTCGCGCAGCAGCCGGCGCATGATCTTGCCGCTCCGGGTCTTGGGCAGGTCGTCGGTGAAGACGACGACCTTGGGGCGGGCGATGGCGCCGATGCGGGCGGTGACATGGCGCCGCAGCTCGTGGCCGTGCTCGTCGCCCGGCTCGTGGCCGCCCTTCAACGTGACGAAGGCGATGATCGCCTGGCCGGTGGTGGCGTCGTTGGCACCGACCACCGCGGCCTCGGCCACGCTGGGATGGTCGACGAGAGCCGACTCCACCTCGGTGGTCGACACACGGTGGCCGGACACGTTCATCACGTCGTCGACCCGCCCCAGCAGCCAGAAGTACCCCTCGTCGTCGACCCGCGCGCCGTCGCCGGCGAAGTAGCGCCCGTCGTACCGGCTCCAGTACGTGTCCCGGTAGCGCTCGGGATCGCCCCAGATGCCGCGCAGCATCGACGGCCACGGGCGGGTCAGCGTGAGGTACCCGCCGCCCTTCTCGACGGGACGGCCGGCGTCGTCGACGACCTCGGCGGACACCCCGGGGAGCGGGAAGGTGGCCGAACCCGGCTTGAGGGTGGTGGCCCCCGGGAGGGGCGAGATCATGACCGCCCCGGTCTCGGTCTGCCACCAGGTGTCCACCACCGGGCACCGTTCACCGCCGATGTGCCGCCAGTACCAGACCCAGGCCTCGGGGTTGATGGGCTCGCCGACGCTCCCGAGCAGCCGCAACGACGACAGGTCGTGGGATGCGGGCTCGGCCGTCCCCCATTTCATGAAGGTCCGGATAGCGGTCGGCGCGGTGTACAGCTGGGTCACCCCGTACCGTTCGACGATCGACCACCACCGGTCGCGGGCCGGGTGGTCGGGCGTGCCCTCGTACAGGACTCCGGTGACGCCGTTGGCCAGGGGCCCGTAGACGATGTAGCTGTGCCCCGTGACCCAGCCGATGTCGGCCGCGCACCACCACACGTCGACGTCGGGATCGAGGTCGAAGACGTAGCGATGCGTGAACGCGACCTGGGTCAGGTACCCCCCGGTGGTATGCATGATGCCCTTGGGCCGGGCCGTGGTCCCAGAGGTGTAGAGGAGGTAGAGCAGGTCCTCGGCGTCCATCCGCTCGGGCTCGCACGTGGGTTCGGCGCCGGCCATGAGGTCGTGCCACCAGTGGTCCCGGCCGGGCGCCATGGCGACACCATGGGCGGTGCGCTCGACCACCACGACGCTTCCCAGCGCCGGCACCTGTGCGACCGCGGCGTCGGCGTTGGCCTTGAGCGGCACCACCGCGCCCCGGCGCCAACCTCCGTCGGCCGTGACCAGCACCCGGGCGTCGGCGTCGACGATGCGGTCGCGGAGGGCGTCGGCCGAGAACCCTCCGAACACCACCGAGTGGGCGGCACCGATCCGGGTGCAGGCCAGCATGGCCACCGGCAGCTCGGGGATCATCGGCATGTAGACGGCCACCCGGTCGCCCCGTCGCACGCCGAGGGCCTTGAGCACGTTGGCGAAGCGCTCCACGTCGGCCAGCAGTTGGGCGTAGGTGATGGTGCGGGTGTCGCCCGGTTCGCCCTCCCAGTGGTAGGCCACCCGATCGCCGCGGCCGGCGGCGACGTGGCGGTCGAGGCAGTTGAAGCTGGCGTTGAGCGTCCCGCCGTCGAACCATCGGGCGAAGGGGAGCTTCCAGTCGCAGACGGTGTCCCATTCGTCGTACCAGTCGAGGGCCAGAGCCTGACGGGCCCAGAAGCCCAACCAGTCGCGGTCGGCCTCTTCGTACAGCGACTGGTCGGTGACCAGGGCGCGCTGCTTGAACGTGTCGGCGGGCGAAAAGGTGCGGTTCTCGAGCTGGAACGACTCGATGGCCGGCTGGCCGGTCAACTCGCCCATGATCGGCGAGCCTAGTGAGACCGCAGGTCGCGGAGATCGACGACCGAGCCGCTGGGCAGGTCCTCGTCCAGCAGCTGCCACATGCGGCGGGCGACGTGGGTGGGATCGGCCAGCTGGCCGTCCCGGTGCAGGTCCTCGAACTTCTGGCGCCGGGGAAACGCCGCCTCGGTCGCGGCGCGGAGGTCGGCCTGCATCGCGGTGTCGACCGTCCCGGGGGCGACGGCCAGTACGTGGATGCCGCGGGCGGCCGCGTCGTCCTCGGCCCCGACCGTGCGCACCCACTGGTCGACGGCTGCCTTCGCCGCGCCGTAGGACGACCACCCCGGGTAGGGCGTGCGGGCGGCCCCGGAGGTGACCTGGACCAGATGGCGCTGTGGCACGGCCGTCGTCGCGGCAAGGAACGCCTGGCCCAGGACCTGCGGCGCGGCGCTGTTGAGCAGCACGTTGGCCGTGTAGGCGGCAGGGTCCACCCGGTCGGCGAAGCCGATCGGGTGGAGGGTGCCAGCGGCGTGGAACAACACGACCCGCTCGGGGCGCTCGCGTGCCACCGCGGCCGCGAAGGCGGCGCCCACCGTGGACCACGACGCGGGGTCGGCCAGGTCCGCCGCCAGGTGCTCGGCCGGCGGCGGGGGCGGGCGGCGGCTGGTACCGAGGACGCGCGCGCCGGGCCAGGGCTGACTGGCGACCAGCGCCGCTCCAATCCCGCTCGACGCACCCGTGACCCATACGAGGGACTTCGTCACCCCGCCGGATCGTAGCGAGTACCGACCGGGGCCCCCGGGGTACAGCGGGTTCACCGAGACGGAGGTTCCGATATGGGAGTCGTGCTGTTGGTCGTCCTGCTGGCCCTGCTGCTCGGCGGCGTCGGCCTGGCCGTGAAGGCGCTGAGTTGGCTGCTGATCATCGCCCTGGTCCTGCTCGTGGTCGGGGCCTTCTCCGGCTACCGGGTGCGCTCGCGCCTGTAACTTCGGGCGGTGAACTCCGGACAGGCGAGGGGCGCGGCGGGCGCACTGGCTGCCGGAAGGGTCGTGCTCGGACTGACGGCCATGGGGGCGCCCGCGCTGCCCTCACGACCGTGGGTCGGCGCCGAAGCGG
>Ga0187892_10007610_pt1 | contig 15326 bp, 13 predicted proteins | sample MA1701073metaG_FD_139345 | JGI IMG/M metagenome (GOLD analysis project Ga0187892, IMG submission 139345) | Bio-ooze microbial communities from a basaltic lava cave in the Kipuka Kanohina Cave System on the Island of Hawaii, USA - MA170107-3 metaG ... | reverse complement strand
GGGGCCCGGAAGGGCAGTTCGCCGATGACGATCGTATGGCCGACCGAGCTCGACGTCGACGGGTACGCGATGGCGGACCGCGACGTGGCGGCGCCACGGCCGGACTGCCCGGCGTGCCAGAAGCCGATGCGGTTCTGGGGATGGTACGAGCGCGACGTCCGGGTGACGGCCGAGGTGATCCACCGGCTGTCGGTGCGACGAGCCCACTGCCGGGCCTGCGGCCGGTCGCATGCCCTGCTGCCCGGGTTCGCGACCTGGGGCCGCCTCGATACGGTCGAGGTGATCGGCTCGGCGCTCGAGGCGATGTGCGGGGGCGCGGGGGCGCGGCCCGTGGCCGAGGCCCTGGACCTCAAGCACACGACGGTGCGGGGCTGGCGGCGCCGCTTCGCCCGGCGTGCCGCGCTGCTGGCGGTGGGTTTCTGTCGCTACGTCGTGGCCGTCGGCGACCTCGCCCCGCGGCTGTCGGGCCGCCCCGATGCGGTGGCGGCGGCGGCGGCCAAGGCGGCGTGGGCCGCGGCGCGGCGACGGTTCGGCGACGGGGTGGGTGCGCTGTGGCGGGTGGCGAACGCCGTGGTCGGCGGGCACTTGCTGTCGACCAACACGGATCCGCCCTGGGCGGCGGCCTGAACTTGCCGTTGGATGCCAATCGACGCCCGCCGAGGGTCGGCGAGCGCCGGAAGGAGCCATCGGATGGACAACGACCACAGCCGCGACCGGGCCGAGGAGGTGGCGCTGTTCCGTTTCAGCGTCATCTCCGAAGCGGTCAGCCCTCGCCTCACGCCCGCCGAGCGGGGGCTGGTCGTGCGGGCCCTGGCGGCGCGCACCTGGACGACCCCCGAAGGGGTGGAGCGTTGCTTCGCCCGCGGCACGATCGACCGATGGGCGGCCGCCTACCGGCGTGACGGGCTGGCGGGCCTGCGGCCGACACCGCGCTCGGACCGGGGCCGGGCCCGGGCCCAGGGCCGCTGGCTGGAGGAGGCGGCGCGCATGCGCCGGGCCTTGCCGACGCGCTCGGCCTCCCAGATCGTCGACGCCATCGCCCGGGCCCACGGGGTGGCGCTTTCGGAGCGGACGGTGCGGGCCCACCTGCGCCGGGCGGGGCTCACCCGGGCCGCCCTGACCGCAGAGCCGGCGCGGGCGTTCGGGCGCTTCGAGGCGTCGCGCCCGAACGAGATCTGGACCGGCGACGTGCTCGTCGGCCCGTTCGTCCCCCATCCCCGGGTGGCGGGCTCGAAGCGGGCGAAGCTGTTCGTCCTGGTCGACGACCACTCCCGGCTCCTGGTGCACGGGCGGTGGATGACCGAGGAGAACACCCGGGCCGGCCAGGACGTGCTGCGGTCGGCCATCGCCCGCCGGGGCGTCCCCCAGAACCTCTATGTCGACAACGGGGCCCCCTACAGCAATCATCAGCTCGCCCGGGCATGCGCCGTGCTGGGCATCCACCTGGTGCACTCCAAGCCCTACGCGCCCCAGGGCCGGGGCAAGCAGGAGCGGCTCAACTCCTACATCCGCCAGTCCTTCATCGCCGAGATGTGCGACCGGGGCATCGGCGGCTTCGAAGAGCTCAACGACTACTTCATGGCCTGGGCCGAGCAGGTGGCCAACGCCCGCACCCACGCCGAGACCCGCCAGGTCCCGATGACGCGGTTCCTCGACGGCCACACCCCCTCCATCCCCCCGCCGGCGCTGCTGGCCGAAGCTTTCCGGTGGTCGATGGTCAGGCGGGTGACGAAGACGGCGACGATCAGCCTGTTCGCCAACCGCTACCAGGTCGACCCCGCCCTCATCGGGCGCTCAGTGGAGCTTCGGTTCGACCCCGAGGACCTCACCCGCATCGAGGTGTTCGACCGCGGCATCCCCGCCGGGGCGGCCACCCCCTTCGTGATCGGCCGCCACGTGCACCCCGCCGTCCCCCAGGCCGTGCCCCCGCCGCCGGCCGGCCCCGAGCCGGGGATCGACTACATGGGCCTGGTCGCCGCCGCTCACACCGAGGCCCTGGGCGAGGGGTCGATCGCCTATCGCGACGTGCACCTCCCCGGCTTCGAGAACTGCGACAAGCCCGCCGAGGCGGGCCACGATGACGACGCCGCCGAGCCCGGTGACGACAACGACGAGGCGGTGGGCTGATGGCCGGCGTCGACGTGTGGGCCGCCCACTTCGGGCTCACCCGCACCCCGTTCACCAAGGCCGTCCCCGCCGCCAAGCTCTTCGACCGCGCCGCCCACGCCGAGGCGGTGGCCCGCATCCACTACTGCATCAACGAGGCCGCCCTCGGCGTGGTCGTGGGCGCCACCGGGGCGGGCAAGACCGTGGCGGCGCGGGCGGCGGTGGCCTCCCTCGACCGGACCAAGTTCACCCTCGTGTACCTGTCCAACCCCTCCGGGGGGCGCCGGGGCCTGTATGTCGCCATCGCCACCGCACTCGGCGCCACGCCCCGCTTCCACAAGGCCGAAGCCATCAACCAGGCCGCCGCCCTGCTCGCCGCCGAGGAGCACGAGCGGCGCCGCCGCGTGGTCTTCGTCTTGGACGAGGCCCACCTCCTGTCGCCCGAGCAGCTCGAAGAGATCCGGCTGCTGTCGAACGCCGAACTCGACAGCGCCACCCCCTTCGCCGGCATCCTCCTGGGCCAGCCCACGCTGGCGGGGCGTCTCCGTCAAGGCATCCTGGCCGCTTATGGCGCGTCCACCGTTATGTCGCGGCGTGCTTCGATGGCCTGATCCAGTCGGCCCCAGAAGGCGCGGTGGGCAACATAATCACAGCGCTTCCAGGAAGGCGAGCAGCTTGTCGGTGGGCCGGTATCGGCCGGCCCGGGCCGTGGCAGGAGTGGTTCGGGCGAGGGCTCGTTCCTTGAGCGCCATGTCGGCGTGGAGGTAGGCGTTCGTCGACTGGAGGCTGGAGTGGCCCAGCCAGAGCGCGATCGTCGTCAGGTCGACACCGGCCTCGAGCAGGCTCATGGCGTAGGTTATCTCCCGTCTTTGGAAGAACTCCCAGGTCATCGCGCAGCTCCCGACCGAGGCACGTGAGGCACGAGGGCAGCAAGATCCCCGGCGTCAAACGGCGGTGCGCCCGGTCCCGTCAGCGTCCGCGGTTCTCCGCTCTGATCAATTGACGCAGGCTCTCCCGGGCGGCGGCGAGCTCGTCCTCGAGCTCGCGGGCCCGGCGCCCGCCCGTGTCGGCTTCGACCGAGCGGGCGTCGCGCTCGGCGACCAGCCTGCGGTTGGTGGCCTCGAGGTCGGCGACCCGTGCGATGAGCTCGGCTCGGGCCGGCCCCTCGATCTCGGCACCGAGGTGAAGGCGCAGGCGTTGGCGGAGCCGGTCGTGCTCGGCACGTAGCCGGCGGATCTCCTCTCGGGCGATGGCCAGGTCCGTTCGGAGACCGGCCGCAGGGCCGTCGTGGCGGTCCGCGTGAGCCCGGCCGGGATCGAGGCGCGCCTCGGCTTGGCGCCGGCGTGCGGCCTCGACGTGCTCGCGGACGCCGGGTGCGTAGACGAGCCACGTGGACACGCCCGCCGTCCTGGCCAAGCCGGCGAAGGTGACGGGCGTCCCCCTCGCCTCCATGGCCGCCACTGCCGCCAACGCCCGTCGACGCTTGTCCTCGCTGTCTCGTTCCCGGGCTGCCTTCAGCGCCGTCACCCGTGATGAGGCTGCTGGCTGACCGCTCACCCAGCCTCCCCGACAGCGGTCGCGACGACCGGGATCCGGCGGGCTGCCCGGGCCCTGCGCAGGAGGCGGCTGGCCTCCTCGACCTCGGCCGCCTCGTCGGGATCGAGCTGGCCGAGGCTGTGGCGCATCCGCTCGGCGACGCGGCCGAAGGCGTCGATCTCGGCGGTGAGGTTCGTCACCACGTAGTCGGCGGCACCGATGGCCCGGGCCGTCTCCCGGTCCGCCCGCAAGCGGGCGACGTGGTCCTCCATCGCTGGCAGGTAGGAGGGATCGGGCCGGTAGAAGCCGCAGCCGGCGCACTGGAAGCGGATCGGGCAGCTCCCCCCGCCGGCCCGGACGTTGGAGGGCTCGGTGCAGTTGCCGAACGGGACCGACACCGAGGCCCGTTCGTAGGCGAGGGAGCTGGTGAAGGGGGCGGGGTTGCCGTGGGCGTCGGTGGCGAGCAACCCGACGGTGGCGATGGCCGCCTGCTTGCGGCTGATGCTGATGCGGTAGTAGCCCATCGTGGTCTGCACCGAGCGGTGGTCCATCAGCTCGCGCAGCACGTCGACGGGGACGCCGGCATCGGCGTGGCGCTGGGCGTAGGAGTGGCGCAGCGCATAGGGCGTGATCAGGGACCGGTCGAAGGCCACCGGCGCGCCGTCGGGCCCGATCAGCTCGCCGTCGATGGCCGGGATGCGGCCCGTCCAGGCCCGGAACGCCCGGCCGACGCAGTTGGCGCCCAGGTGGCCGAGGGACTGGCGGGACCGCAGCAGCGGCGAGGGGAACAGCCACCGCCGGGTGACGGGCGGGCCGGCCAGCGCCGCCCGGCGCCGCTCCCACGCCAGGACCGACTCGGCCGTCTCGGCGGTGACGGGCAGGCGCCGGCGCATCCGGGCGGCCTTGTGGTTGTCGTACACGAGGTTGGGCTGGCCGTCGACGACCTCGATGCAGCCCACGGTGAGGCTCACCACCTCGCCCGGGCGCCGCCCGGTGTCACGCAGCAGCCGGTAGACCATCTGGTGCATGGCCTGCAGCTCGGCGGCAGGGACCGAGCCCGCTCGCCCCGCCGGCCCGAGCAGGCCCAGGTGGGCGTCGAGCTGGCGGATCACCGACTCGGGCAGCGCCTTGCCCAGCTCGTCCTCGTTGGGGTCCTCGGCCAGCCGGCGCCGCTTGCCCGGTCGGAAGGGGTCGGGCACCTCGCTCATCAGCCCGCTGGTGCGGCCGTGCTCGACCACCTCGCAGAACAGGTAGAGGAGCAGGTTGCGATGCGTGGCCGAGTGCAGCGTCCCGTCGGCCCGGCGGTGGCCGGAGATGGCGTCGGTGACGTGGGCGAAGTCGCCGGCGCCGAGGCCGGCCGGGTCGGTGCGGCCGGAGGCGACCAGCACCGCCGAGGCGATGCGACATGCCCGCAGGGCCTCCCGCAGGCGCTGGAGGTAGGGGCGGGTGGCGCGGGCCCACTCCTTGAGCACCTCACGCAGCCACGCCAGCTCGACCGGCCGGAAGTCGACGACGCCCTGGGTCGCCGGCCAACGCCTCGACCCGTTGGACACCAGGTCCAGCAGCGCCACCTCCCAGATGTCGCCGGCCCAGGGGTCGGCCCCGGTGTGGGTGGCCCATGCCCGATCCAGGTGGCGGCGCAGGTCGCCGAAGAGGCCACGGATCGCCGAGTTGTATTGCTGCCCGCCGCTCTCGCACACCACCTCGGGGTCGGCGCGGCGCACGGAGCTGGCGCCGGCCAGGCGGCTGAGCAGGATCCGCACCTGGGTCGGGTCCAGCGGGGGCGGGGACTCGTCCCGTCGCTGGAGGGCGTAGAGCAGCTCGAAGCGGACCAGCTCGCACAGGCCGACCATCGAGAACTGGTGGGCCCCGAGCCGCGGTCGCTCGGTGGCGACCCAGCCGGCCAGCTCCTGTGCCGTGATCGAGGCGACGTCGAGGGCACGGCGGAGGCGGTTGTTGTGGAACATGCACAGGCCCCGGCCGGTGGCGCGCTCGCGACCGCAGCCGGCCACCAGGCAGGGGTCGAGGCGCCGGTGGGGACGGGCCCGGGCGACGAAGCCATCGACCGACTCGGCCCCGGACCGGCGCCAGGCCCGCTCGTGGCGCAGGCAGAGGCCGCAGCTGTGGAGCTCGCCCTCGCAGCCCGGGACCGAGCAGGCCCCCCGCACGAGCGGCCGGGGCGGGGGACGCCGGGGCTCGGCGTCGAAGTCGTCCTCGGAGAGATCGGTCTGCGCCCGCGCCCGTCGGCAGCAGTCGCAGCGGCCGTCGTGGCGATGGGCCACCGTCGGGCACCCCGGCGTGCGGCACCGCCACGCCGCGGTGCGGTCGCTGTCGAGGTCGCCGTTGAACAGCCAGCAGTCCTGGTCCCACTCGCCCGGCCGCCAGCGGGCATCGATGTGGGAGATCAGCCACGCCATCCATCCGGCGTCGGGGTCGGGGCGGGGTGCGTCACCGTCGAGGGCGACGAGGCCGAGCGCGGACGAGCGCCTCACCAGCGCCGTCCGGCGGCCACCGCCTCCACGGCCCGGCGCTTGTCGTCGTCACGGGCGTGCAGGTACACGGTGGTGGAGGCGAGCGAGGCGTGGCCCAGCAGCTTCTGCACGACGTCGAGGTCGACCCCGGCCCGCACCCAGTTGGTCGCCGCGGTGTGGCGCAGCATGTGGGGACGGACCACGAAGCCGCACTCGCGGGCCAGCCGGTCGAAGAAGCCCTTGGCCGACCGGTAGGCCATCGGCGCGCCGAGCGGCGGGTGGTAGAGGTTGACCAGCACCATGTCGCAGCCGTCCTCGCCCAGGATCTCTGCCCGCTCGAACTGGTAGTCGGCGTGGGCGCCCAGCACCGCGTCACTGGCCGGCACGCTGCGGGGGAACGGTGACTTGGCCAGCGCGCCGTTGGGGTTTGCCCGGTGGCGGACGTGGAGATGGGCGCCGACCACGGCGCAGCCCAGGGTGCGGGAATCGGGCAGCAGGTGCATGTCCTGGCGTCGCAGCCCCAGCGCCTCGCCGACACGAAGCCCCGTGTCGTGGAGCAGCACAACCAGGAACCGCTCCCGGGGGCGGCGGCACCGGGCCAGGACGGCCTCGGCCTGCTCGGGGGTGAGCGCCTCGGGGAAGGGCGTCTCCGATCGCGCCTTGATGGCCCGGGCCCGCACGGCGCGGAACTGGCCGGACTCCCCGGCGTCGAAGCCGGGCGGGGTGAACCGCAGCCAGCGGGGCTCCGACAGCCGCTCGGCCACCGCCGCCTCGATCAGCCCCGACCCGGCGCAGAACCGGAGCAGCTCGCACACCGCGGTGAGCACGGCGTTGACCGTCGAGCCCGAGCGCCTCCGGCCGCCCCGGCCGGGCGCCGCCTCCAGCCAGTGCTTGAAGCGGGCCATGGCCGGGAGCCCGATCGTCCGCCAGTCGACCCCCTCCGCCTCGCACCAGCCCAGGAACAGTGCGACCCGCCCGGCGTAGGCCCGGATCGTGTGGGGCGAACGGCTTGCCCCGTGCAAGGACCGGAGGAAGTCCGACGCCTCGCGGTGAGGGATGAGCGCCGGGTCCAGGACCACCCACAGCTCGCTCCCGTCCAGAGGCAGCACCGCCCGCTCGGCCCGGCAGGTCGACGACGTCGCCGCGTCCACAGACCGAACATACATTCGGTGTCAAGGGGACTACCGGATACTTCTGAGGAAGGAGCCTCTTCCTATGCGGCACCCACGTGGCTCAGGGGGCCAAGGGGACCGTAGATAACTGCGGTGTGTCGCAGCGTGTGGGGCGTGGGATGTTTGGCGGCCAATGTCGGGCAGCGACCGCCTGCCGCCGCCGCGTACTTGGCCACGAGGCGCCAGATCGCGCTTCGGGTGAGCGGCCTGTTCGTTCCTCGACCGGGGAAGAGAGGATCCTGCGGCTGGGCCGGCCTCATCCGCATCCAGCCTCGGAGAACAGTGACGGTCTCCTTCGTCAGCGGCGTGCAGCGCTCGCGCCGTCCCTTGCCGTCACAGCGCACGTGCGCGCCGGCGCCGAGCACGACGTCTTGGCAGCGCAGAGCGGCGATCTCCGAGACGCGCAGGCCGGTTTGAACGGCGAGGAGCAGCAGGGCGTGGTCTCGCTGTCCGGTCCAGGTGGCGCGATCAGGGCTGGCGAGCAGGGCCTCGACTTCACGCCGGTTGAGGTAGGCGACAACGGCCGAGTCGAACCGCTTGTCGGGGAGGGCGAGCACCCGTTGGATGAGCTCGGCATGTTCAGGATGGTGGAGCGCGGCGAACTCGAAGAACGAGTGGATGGCGCCGAGGCGGGCGTTGCGGGTCCGCACGCCGTTTCCGCGTTTGGCTTCGAGGTGCGCGAGGAACCCGCCGACGGTGACGGCATCGACGTCGGTGAAGTCCAGCCGCGCCGGGCGCTTGGCGGTGGTGTCGGCGATGTAGCCGAACAGGAGCCGGAACGTGTCCCGGTAGGCGGCGACGGTGTTCGGGCTGGCGTGGCGCTGGCGGATCAGCCGATCGGTGAAGAATGCCTCCAAGGTGGGGGCCAGCGTGGTCACTCGACATCTCCCTGGGGCTCGAGCCGGCGGGCGGCCAGGGCGAGCAGCTCGGGTGCGGCTTGGTGATACCAGTAGGTCGCTTTCGGGTCGACGTGACCGACGTAGGTCGACAGCACAGGGAGCCGGGCCTGGACATCGACACCCTCGCGGCGCCAAGCCAGCATGGTCCCGACGATGAAGCCGTGACGGAGATCGTGGAGCCGCGGCGGCCGGCCCCTCCCGCTGGCGTCCAGACCCACAGATCGTCTCAACGTGGCGAACACGGCATGCGTCGAGCTCGGGGCCAGGCGGCGGCCCCGCACGCTCACGAAGAAGCTCGGGGCGCCGGGATGGGGACAGAGCCGATCACGCTCAGCGGCATAGGCCGAGAGGGCGGCGACCGTCGTCTCGTGGATCGGCACGTGCCGAGACCGGCCGTTCTTCCCGAAGCGCACGAGGAGATCGGCCTCGGCGAGGCTCACATCCGTGCGGTCGAGCCCGGCCGCCTCGCCGAAGCGCAGGCCGGTGCAGGCCAGCAAACCGACGAGCGTCTCGTATGTCGCCGCCTTCAAAGGCGGCGCCAGCGATCGTGCAGTCGCCATGAGGCCGGCGAGCTCCGCCGAGCTGTAGAGATACGGCGCCTTTCGCTCGTAACGAGCGGGAAGGAGGTCCTTGGCTGGCGCCTCCGTCCGTGGGTCGACGGCGTGGAGGTACTCGGCGAAGCAGCGCACCATGGTCAGCAGCTGGCGTTGGCGGATCGGGCTCGTCGCCGGTCGTGATCGTGTCACCCAGCGGACTGCGTTCTCGGCCGTCACCACCGTGGCCCCCCTGCTGTCGAGCCAGTCGGTGAACTCGCGGAGTACGGCGTCGTAGCCGGCGAGCTTGTAGCCCAGCGCTCGCCGGATCGTCAGGTACTCCTCGGCGCGCTTCGCGAGGGGGCTCATAGCGTCGCTCCCGGCCACGGCCGGGCCACCGTGGCCAGGGCCTCGAGATCGACCTTGGCATAGACGAAGGTGACCTGGACCGACTGGTGACGCAGCAGCTGGGCGATCTCGACCAGAGGCGCGCCGTGGCGCAGGAGCCCGGTCGCCACCGTGTGGCGAAGGCGATGAGGACCGTGAGCCGCCAGCCCGGCCCTCACCGACGCCGCCCGCACCAGCCCGCCGACGCCTTGGCGGGACAGACCCTGACGCGGCGCGCAGGACCGGACGAAGAGCCGACGATCGGGGCTGTCCGGCCGAGCGTGCCGCAGGTAGTCGACGACGGCGTCGCCCACGTCGCTCGGCAGCGGGAGCTTGTCCACCCGCGGGCCCTTGCCGCGGACCACAAGCTCGCCCGATGCCCAATCGATGTCGTCGAGGGTGAGGCCGGCCACCTCGCTGGCCCGCAGCCCCAGTCGCACAAGGAGAAGGAGAACGGCGAAGTCACGCAGCCCAACCGAAGTGGTCCGGTCGCAGGACTCCACGAGCAACCTGACGTGGTCGTCGGGCAAGGCCCGGGGCAGGTCCTGGCGGCGGCGAGCGACGTTGGGGACCGCCGAGGCGAGGGCCCGATCGGTCAGCCCGGCGATGTGCAGGAACCGCAGGAGGGCGCGCATTCCACCGACCACGGTCTGCGTCGCGGCCACGCCCAGTTCCTGGCCGCGGGCCAGGACGAACGCAACCAAGTCGGCCGCGGTGAGGCCGGCGACGCTCCGCTCAAGCGGGTCGGGACAGGAGGCGAGGAACTGCCTGGCCACGCGCACGTAGTTGCGCGCCGTTGCCAGGCCCAGCCCGCTCCTCGGCGAGGTGGCGGCCGAAGCGCGCCAGCAGGCGGTCCGCCGCCGTGGCCGGCGCGACCGGCCTCGCGTCGATGCCAAGCTCAGCCAGGAACTCGACCACCTGCGTCAGGCCATGCGCCGTCAGCTTGGTCGTGTGGCCCTGGGCGGCCCTGGCTGTGAGGAACCGATCGAGATCGCTCGACGTGACGTCCGCGGCTGACAGCCCGGCGGACGCCAACCAACGATCGAGATGGGCGAACAACCCGACCTGTTGGCGCAGGCCGCTCGACACATACCCCAGCTCGCTCAGCCGGGCCCGGAACCCGGTCGCGAACGGGGCCAGTGGGCCAGGCATTGCGGGCCGTCTCTCCTCGGACATCGAAGCCTCCAGTTGCAGTAGATCCGACGGAAGGATCGCCCGGAAGCCTTGGAACTATGTTGCCCTGACCTGGGAAGTCGCTGGGCCTTTGCAGCGACCGCGACATAACGGTGGACGCGCCATAAGCGGCGTTATGTGGATCTCTCCATAACGCCGCCCTGGACCAGCGCATCAGCGTCCGCTACACCATCGGCGGGATGGACCTGGCCGAGTCCGTCAGCTACCTGCGCCATCACCTCGCCATCGCCCTATTGACTGAACTACGGCCCTGGCACCCCAGGTCGTCGGCGTGATGTCTGTCATGGTGCCGGCCCATGACCAACGAAGAGCGCACGCCACCACCGCTGGCGTCCCTGGTGATCCCACAGGTCGGTGGGCTGAGGCAGACGGACGACCCCTGGGAGCCGTTCCAGCTGCTTGACGCGGATGGCGTCGTCGTCCCTGCCGTCAGCGACTACCTGAAGGACTTGCAGGCCGCAGGGCGCCGGCCGGCGACCCAGCGCTCCTACGGGATGGACTTGCTGCGCTGGTTCCGGTTCCTGTGGTCGATCGGCGTGCCGTGGGACCGGGCGACCCGTGTCGAGGCCCGGGACTTCTCCCGCTGGCTGCAGATCGCAGACAAGCCGGTCCGGCCCCATTGGCGGAGCGAGGGTGGCCACGACCCGCCGAGCCCCCCGACGGCCAGGGTTGGCCGAGCGACGCCGAACCCGGTGACCGGCAAGCCGACGCGAGGCGGGAGCTACGGGGCCGCGACCCGGGCGCACAGCGAGAGCGTGCTGCGCCACTTCTACGAGTTCCACCTTGAGGTCGGGAGCGGCCCGATGGTGAACCCGTTCCCCCTGGCCCGAGGCCGGGCCAACGCGCGCCCAGGGGCTCACCGCAACCCGATGGACCCGCCCGAGGATCACCGCTCCGGGCTGTTCCGACCGCGCCTCGTCCGGCGTGTCCCCCGCAACATCCCCGACGACAGGTTCAACGAGCTGTTCGCCGGGCTGTCCTGTCATCGTGATCGAGCGCTGGTCGCGTTCTGGATCTCCACGGGGGCGCGGGCCACCGAGCTGCTGGGGGCCACGCGTGCGGACGCCGATCCCGGCCGGCAGCTGATCGCCGTTGTTCGCAAGGGGACCCGGGCCGTCCAGCTGGTCCCCGCCTCCCCCGACGCGTTCGTGTGGCTGCGCCTCTACCAGGTCGAGATCGACGGCCTCGTGGCCGGCAGCCCGAACGAACCGCTGTGGTGGACGCTTCGACGTCCGCTGCGGGCGCTCAACTACCACGCGGCGCGGGCCATGTTCGTGCGGGCGAACGCCGTGCTGGGCGCCAACTGGACCCTGCACGATCTTCGCCACACGGCCGCCTATCGGATGGCCCGGGACCCTGACATACCGCTGACCGACGTGCAGTGGGTGCTCGGCCACGCTCACCTCTCGACCACCCAGCGCTATGTGACCGCCCCCTTGGAGGACGTGATCGAGACCGTGCTCGCCCACCATCGTCGCCGACGCGACCAACAGCTGCGGCCCGAGCCGCCGCCGTCGTCGGGATATCGGCCCGAGACCTTGGACGTCCTGTTCGGGAGGCCGAGGCCGTGACGACGACCTTGTCGCAGGCGGCGCCCGCCGGCGCGGGCAACCTCAGCGTCGAGGCAGCGGGGTGGCGCCGGCGCTTCCCGGCCCGCCCCGCCGCCGAGGCCTGGCCTGCCACGTGCGTGGACCGTGAGACCGTTCAGGCGCGGCTGCTGGCGCCGCCGTTCCTCCTCGACAGGCCGTCCGCCCAGCACCAGCGCCGGTTCGGCTTGATCAGGGTGCTCGACTGGCTGCAAACCCAGCCGGGCGAGTCATGGCAGCAGTGTTGGGCCGCGAGCGGTGCCGGAGCGGACGGCGCCGTCGACTGGAGGGTCTCTGCGGTCGAGTCGCTGAGGCGCATCGGGCGCCTCGGCGCCGACAACAAGTCCGCGTTCAGGACCTTCGGCGGCGGGCTGTGCCTGCTGGTCTGCGGCGACGTCATCCGCCCGGGCGCGACCTGGCTGCTCAGGACCCGGACCCTGCACCACCTGTCCGGCGAGATGGCCCGAGTTCGCGATCCGGGCGGCTTCGCCACGCTGCAAAAGCTCGCCCGGAGCAGCGGGGCCGGCGACGTCACCTGCCGGAGCGCGCTGACCCGGATCGCCTACCTGTTGGCGACCAAAGGCGGAGTCGTCGGGGACATCACCGTCGGGGACTGCCTCGAGCTGGTCGAAATCAGCGCCGGCGAGTACCCCGCCTACGGCCGAGACGGGAGAGGCCCGTACTTCTATCGGCTCTTGCATGCGATGGGCATCTTCGGTCCCGAGGCGCCTGCCACCGTGCGCATGTTCAGCCCCATGTACCAGCGCGGGCTCTATCAGGGCCAGCTCAGCCCCGAGCAGCTCATCGACCGCTACGCGCTGGCCTGCCGTCGCGTCCGGGACGTCCTGGTCGACTACCTGCGGGAGCGCCAGCCCGGGGTGGACTTCACCACGCTGGAGACCATGGCGAGAAACCTCGGGCTGCTGTTCTGGAAGGACCTGGAGGACCACCACCCCGGGATCGCGTCGCTTCGTCTGCCCCCCGACGTCGCGGCCGCCTGGAAGCAGCGCATCCAGACCACCGTCCGCTCGACACGCTCCGGTGGCGAGGACGGCGGGGCGAAGCGCCGCAAGGACGTGGCCGGCTGCCTCAACGCGGTGCGGGCCTTCTACCTCGACATGGCCCACTGGGCGACCGAGGACCCGGCGAGGTGGGCCCAGTGGGCGGTCCCGTGTCCCGTGCGCGTCGAGGACATCCGCTCCCGCAACGAACGCGGTCTCCGCAAGTCCCGCATGGACCAGCGGACCCGTGAGCGCATCCCCGTCCTGCCGGCCTTGATCGCCAACGTGGAGCGCGCCCGCAGACAAGCAGCCGAGCTGCTGACGGCCGCGCAGGGGGCCCGTCCCGGCGAGGAGTTCAGCGCCGCGGGCCAGAGGCTGCGCCGGCCGGTGATGACCAGCCCGACGCCGCGGACCTGGGCCGAAGATCCCGTCACCGGCAAGCGACGGGACCTCACCCGGGAGGAAGACCGTGCCTTCTGGACCTGGGCCGCCGTGGAGGTCCTTCGGGAGACCGGCGTCCGGGTCGAGGAGCTCATCGAGCTGTCCCACCACAGCCTCGTCGAGTACAAGCTGCCCACCACGGGCGAGACGATCCCGCTGCTGCAGATCGCCCCCTCCAAGCTCGACGAGGAGCGGCTGCTGGTCGTCAGCCCCGACCTGGCCGAAGTGCTTGGCGCCGTCCTGCGCCGCGCACGTGACGAGGCGGGCGCCGTCCCCCTCGTCGTGGCCTACGACATCCACGAACGCAGGTGGAACCCGCCCATGCCGCTCCTGTTCCAGCACCGGGTCGGCATGGAGAACATGGCCTTCGGCACGGCCGCGATCAGGAAGCTGATCCAGCCGGCGCTGAACGACACCGGGATCACCGACGCCAGCGGGAACCCCCTCAGCTTCGTGCCCCACGACTTCAGGCGGCTCTTCGTCACCGAGGCGGTCCTCAACGGCATGCCGCCCCACATCGCCCAGCTGCTCTGCGGGCACCACGACATCAACACCACCATGGGCTACAAGGCCGTCTATCCGGAGGAGGTCATCAACAACCACCGCGCCTTCATCGCCCGACGACGAGCCCTGCGCCCCTCCGAGGAGTACCGCACCCCGACCGAGGACGAGTGGGAGGAGTTTCTCGGGCACTTCGAGCGGCGCAAGGTGGCGCTCGGCGACTGCGGCCGGGCCTACGCCACCCCGTGCATCCACGAGCACGCCTGCTTGCGCTGCCCGCTGCTTCGACCCGACCCCGCGCAGCGGCCGCGCCTCGTCGAGATCCGGAGAAACCTCGGCGAGCGGATCACCGAGGCCCAGCACAACCGCTGGGCGGGTGAGGCCGAAGGCCTCAAGGTCAGCCTCGCCGCCGCCAACGCCAAGCTCGCCCAGCTCGACGGGCTCGCCGCCCGACGCCAGGCCTCAGCGGCAACCGCTACGCCCCGGTTCTCCGAAGTCGCCGGCCGCACCGTCACCACGACCGCCACCTCCCGTCCCGGCGCAGCCAAGGAACTCCCGTGACACGCGCCGTCACCGACCATCTGCTGCATGGGCTCGTGACCGGCTCCCACGCGGAGGGAACCACCTGCCTGGCCGTGGCCGCGGCCATCGAAGACGACGGCCGCACGCTGCTCGTGGCCGCTACCGGCGAGGACTTCGAGACGGTGTGGCAGCTGCCTGCCGGTCTGGTCCTCCCCGGCGAAACGCTGCTCCAGGGACTCGTCCGCACCGTCAGCATCACCACCGGCCTGGGGGTTGTCGACGTGACCGGCTACGGCGGTCACCACGACCGTCTCGTCGACGGCGAGGCCGTCCGGACCTTCGTGTTCAGCGTCACGGTCGACGACCCGCAGCGGGTGTGTCGCTGGGCGAACGTCGGCCACTGCTGGAGCGCCGATCCGGTCACCGCCTGCAGCCTCCTCGGGGAGGTCGCGGGCTGCCCCGCCCGCACCGCCGACCCGGCCGAGACCCTCATTCGGCCGACCTCGCTTCACCAGCTGTCGGCTGACCTACGAGCGGCGGCCAAGGGCCTCCTCTGCTCCGAGGCCGCCATCGAACTCTTGATCAAGCAGCGCTCATGGCTGTGCCGGCACGACTTCGTCGATGGCTTCGTCGATCGTTCGACCCAGCCGAACCGGGACCCAGCCAGCTCCGTCGGCATCGCCTTCGTGGACTGGGGCGCGGCCTTGGCGGCCCTCGACGACGGCCGGCTGCCCTGCTCAAGCGGAGAAGGGCAACTGCTCCGGATCGCCGCCAGCCTGGCCGAAGGGCTCCCAGTCGACCTGCGCGACGCCATCACCGGCCTCGACGCAGTCAACAGCGGGCTCGTTGTTGAGGATCACGTAACCGTGTAGGTAGTCGATCACCGAAAATGTCGGTCCCTGAGTGACCTGGTCGGGCCTGTCGAGGGTCCACCAACGGGCCGGGGGCTCTCCCCACGCTGGCGGTGTCCATGCCGT
>Ga0187892_10007609_pt1 | contig 15326 bp, 14 predicted proteins | sample MA1701073metaG_FD_139345 | JGI IMG/M metagenome (GOLD analysis project Ga0187892, IMG submission 139345) | Bio-ooze microbial communities from a basaltic lava cave in the Kipuka Kanohina Cave System on the Island of Hawaii, USA - MA170107-3 metaG ... | reverse complement strand
GCTGCAGCTGCCGAAGCGGAACGCTCCTGCCACGACCTAGCAAACGCTTTCAGAGTTAGATTTCTTTTCGACAGGTTTCCCCAGAGTTGCCAAAGCGCAACGCTACCACCCCGTACGGGGTGCCCGCACGGGGGCCCTGGTCCTGGGCTGGAGTTAGCCAACGCTTTCAGCGTTAGATTCTTTCGAGAGTTGCGCGGTTTCCCCCGGAACTGCAGGCACAATTACCCGGGCTGAGTTTTGCCAACGCTTTCAGGGTTATCCCTGCGGACGCGAAAAAATCTGTCTAAATCTTGAGTGGGACAGATCCTGCAACCTCTAGCCTGGCCTTTGCGCGACCACCTTTTGGCGCCCCGAACGACTTTAGATACAATCACTCGGCAACAGGCCAAAGACCTTCCGAATCTGTGCCCCTGTAGCTCAATGGTTAGAGCAGCAGACTCATAATCTGTTGGTTCGGGGTTCGAATCCCTGCGGGGGCACTAAGAGAATCAACAATTTAGCCCTTAGTTTCATTAGAGATTAAGGGCTTTTGTGTGCCACTTGTGTGCCAAACTTTTTAGTGGCGGCCACTTATTCGCCACTCTGGCGCATCTATTCGCCACCCGCAAATTGGCTTAGTAAAATCGAGGGTTCAGATTCGCAACTTCTGGCGCAAATGGCCGATTATGCGCCACCCTCAGAGTGGGGTATGTCCAGCCGAGGGGGGAGGGTACTTCAACGAGTTTGACCGGAACTTTACCGCGGATAAAGGCGGAAATTTATGGGCTATCAGGAGTTTCCTCTTCCACTCGGTCCTCGCTTCCGAATTCATCTCTTACTTTGCGGGTATAGACAATTGGTGTATAACGGGCTCTTGAATAACTTTATAGGAGACCTTGACATGGCCGACAATCTCAGCAGCTTCATCGCATATTTGAAGGACGGGCGCAGTATTGACATAAGGGTGAAGCGATTCAATCCCGAAACGCAATTCAGTAAAATTGAACGGTTTGATTTTTTCAATGAACAGAATGAAGTGGGTCCCTATACCTCAATGGTGTAGCGGCGATTCTGCCCGTGTATGCGGGCAACCATGAAGGCGAGACCTACAGAGTAACGCTTAAGACCGAACGAACGGGTTAGGGCGGAGAAATTTATCATTATGAGCGACAGCCTTATGTCTTTCCGTGATGCTGAAGGCAATCATTTAGATGACGTGTGGGTATGTCCAACTGAAGTATTGGCCTGTGTTCCGAGGATAGGACTGCCGTCTGAATTTAAGTTTCCTAAAGCAGCCTCTCAACGGTAACTTGGCTGTCCCCGACAGCCTTAGAACTTTTTGAGAAATCTTTTAGAGTTTTCTCATTGACACGCTCAGCGTATTTTACCATTCTCACCGTTCTCGCTCATTTTGCTCCTTGTGCATAACTTAAACAGGTTTGAGTATTGCTTTTGGCATAACCTAACGGTTTACCTTCTTGAACGGCGGCGACGTGGCCATCTTCCGGTAACATTTACGGGCGGGATTTTCTCATTTGGATTCCGACAAATTGCGTTAGGGGTCGGGGGTTTATTTTGTCGTATTTGCGCCGCACGCAAGACGGGGAACTCAATGTCTTCAACTATACGGGGCTTTCCGTTTACGCCACCCGATAAGATGTCCCACCAGTTTCGGCGCTGCTTACTGCCACGAACGGCCATTTTGGCCATTGCTTCGTCAATCAGTTTTACGACATCCTCATAGTCGTTTTCACGCAACCATATCCGAGTCGTCATTCTTCCTCGTCGTCGGCATCCTCATCATCATCACCCGCCGCTCGCCATTTATGAACCACCTGCCCGTGCGGCCCGCTTTCCAACATCCAAATCTCGTCTTCGCTAACAAGCTGAATAATGCTCCTTACGAAAAGTGCCTTGAAAAGAAATTCTATTTGGGCCAATTCGCCTTCTGATCCATAAGGGAAGATGAATCTGGTAACTGCTGTTGTTTCGTCAATAAGATACCTGTGCCCTGTGTTCTGATAGGTTGCGATTTCATCTTGGGACCGAACTCTGCCAGAGCGGAAACGACCATCCACGTGCGAGATTGAGTAGCCAACAAAGACCTTCTCTATGCCAGACAGAATGATGCCAAAGTAGTCCTCATCACTCTGGCCTGGTGTTCTTGGAAACGCAGGCTCAAGGTCGGTTGGGTTAACAGTCTTGAGCTTTGCTAACAAAGTGTCCTTGACGAAAAGCGCATCGAGGGTGGTTCGAAGGGATGTTTCGTGGGTGAGAGGCATCAAGAAATCATAGATTAGTACACTTGCGGTTTCGCCCTCATAATCGGTAACCACGCGGCGTACTTGCGTCACATGCCGCCTGAATTTCGGCCAACCTAAGAGCTGCCGGAATGCTTCCGTCACCCTATATCGCGCAGTGTGCGAGACAAACCTACCACCAGCGACATTTTCTAATAATCCCCGAAAATGCTTACTTAAATAGGTGCCGTAAGTGTTTCGCAAAGTCCAACCCGTGGCATCAATCAACTCCTGCAAGGTAAAAGTCTCTTGAGAAAGAAAGCGCTCGACGAGAAGTCGATGCGCGGCTCGCTGGCTTGCAGTGCTGGCCATTGCGCTTAAATGCACCTCCTAAAGGCACGAAGGCGTCGCAAAAACACGACGCCTCCCACCGCGTAAGAAATCCTGCAAATTAGGGTAGGTATTGTACTATCAGAGGTTACGAATTGCTAACACCTCAAGGGCTGGCGCTCTGTCGCCGGTGCAACTAATTCGTCTGGGTGCGGGAAGGAGCGTCAACTTATACCCGAGGTCGCTATAGAGTTCCTTTATTTGCTTTGTGGCTTGATTTGAAAGGATGACCGGCCCAGGGTGGTGGGAGAGCCATCTTGCCGCCCTTTCCTGGTCGGCCCAGTCAAATCCACCCTTAGAATATTGTCTAAACTCGACATCGTACGGCGGGTCGGCGTAGACAAAGTCCTCGGGTCGAAGTGGAACTTGCTCAAAGTCAAAGTTGATGAACTCCCACTCAGCAAAAACCGGACGATACTCCAGAAAGTTACTGCGGTAATTGATTTTCTTATATTTACCGAAAGGAACATTAAACTCACCCTTGCTATTAAAACGACAAAGGCCGTTGTATCCGGTTCGATTCAGATAATAGAAGAGTTCAGCCGCCTGTGGGGTATCACCCTGGCCCGCCTTCAAGAGGTCATTGAACCTTTTTCGGTAAGCATAGAAAAGTGTGCTGCTCTTTTCCTGTCGAAGATTGGAAACTAAACCCTGCTTCAGTTGTCGGTAGAAGTTGATGACATGGGGATTAATGTCGTTCAAGAGTGCTTGCTTCGGTCGGAGACCCAGTGTTGCCGCCAGTCCGCCACAGAAAGGTTCGACCAGTCGTTGATGATTATGTTGCTCCCAATAGGGTCGAAGGTGGGGTACTATCCAGCGTTTACCGCCAGCCCACTTGAGTGGAGGTCGCACAGTATCAGTCGTTTGGGAGGTTTTCGAGGATAGAATATTGAACAGTGGCACTGCCATTTATGTACAGCAATAAACGAAAACGGGGACTATAGCACGAATCGTCTCGACTAATTTAAGCTACTCTCGATATTTCTTCCCGCGATTTTGTCGCGGCGTCTCCATTGCGTTTAATCTTCAAGAATGTATTGCAAATTTCAGTTGTTCAGGACTTACCATAGGTATAGTGCGGTGAATCATCCTGTGACAGTTCGAACACAAAATTGCTAAATCACTTAGCTTCGTTTCAACTTCTTCCTCAGCCGACGCAAGAGCTAACTTATGATGAATCTCGCAAAATCCCTGACCCAATTCACCGTAGAATTCCTCAAAGTTAAAGTCGCAAACTTCACATTTCAAGCAGCCAGATTTCTTGAGCGTTTCAGCCTTTTTTGCCTTTACGATTTTTGAGTCTCTTTCTCTGCTCAAATGTTGAACCCACCGTCGAGCCCCCTCCGTTCCCTTAATAGACTCATCGTCAACATCAGGAAAACCTATCGACCTGGGTACGACCTGAAGAAGCTCAACTGATTTAGTCCGCTGAGAGACTCCCTGCTTGTATCCTTGCTGATAAGCGCAGTTGGTGCATTTGTGACGACCAATACCGGCCTGTGAATCAGATAATCCTTTCAGTAACGAGTGTGGCGTGGAGCTTCCCTTAGAGCACTCTTCAACGTCACCTGCGATAGTTTTTCCTGACAGCCCAACTTCCAGTCCTGCCTGAAAGGCACAGTTCGGACATTTATGGCGTCCGGTTCCAGCTTGTGAATCGTGAAGAGATTCCAATACGTCAACAGGGACCACACTACCGTGGCGGCATTGCTCGGAACCATTCATATTTTAAGCTTCACTAAACGATTTGGAACCATACGCCACATGTGATTGACCGTGCGATGCTTTGAATTGTAGGCGGTCTCGGGTGTTTAGTCTCCTCGCGTTTGCCACGCGATGGCCTTTATTGTATTTCTGCTAAAAGGCAATCTACCAAATTACACGTCCGCGTCAAGTTGATAATTTCTCAAAGGAGGGTAGAGACCTAGCGTTTAACTTGGGTTGAGGTTATTCATTGCGCTCCACTTCCCAAAATACGCTCCAACTTCTCTGAAGCCGCTTCCTGCATTGTCGGTAACACGTGACTGTAGGTGTCAAGCGTAAGCGTAACGCTTGCGTGACCTAGACGCTCGCTGACAACCTTCGGGTGCTCATTCGCTGCTAACAACAAACTGGCGCAAGTGTGCCTCTTATGCCGCGCGCGGCATAAGCGCCATCCATAATGCCGACTCCCCGATTATGCCGAGTCCACAGGTGGAATTCGCGGTTGGCGGGGCTCGGGTTGCTATATGATTCGGCATAATCAGAGGCTTTCCAGAAAGGCCAGCAGTTTGTCATCAGGTCGGTAGCGTCCGGGTTTGACTCCGAGCGGGCTGGCACGCAACAGCGCTTTCTCTTTCAAACGCATATCTGCGTGCAGGTACATTTGTGTTGTTTCCACAGATTCGTGCCCTAGCCAGAGCGCGATCACAGAGCGATCAACGCCATGTTGCAGAAGGTCCATGGCTGCGGCGTGTCGAAGGACATGCGGAGAGACTTTCTTCCGCTTGAGTGATGGGCAAGTTTGTTTGGCGATATTGGTGTATTTAGTGATGAGACGCTCGATCGCATCGCGGCTGAGTCTCCCGCCGCGGATGCTGGGAAAGACTGGCTCTTCTAGCTGACCGTGCCGTTCTCGTAGCGCAGCATGCAACGTGGTCGTCGTCTCCGGACGTAGTGGCGTGCAACGTTCTTTTCTGCCTTTACCCAAGCAGCGCACGTGGGCGCCGGTTCCAAGCACGACATCCTGGCAGTTCAGCCCAATCAATTCCGAAACCCGTAGACCAGTTTGGAAGGCAACGAGCAGAAGTGCTCGATCGCGACGACCAAGCCAGGTGGAAAGGTCGGGGACAGCCAGGAGTGCATCGAACTCTTCCCGATTAAGGAACTCGATCGGCCGCCGTTCGTGCCGTTTGTTCGGCATGGCTAGGATCCGTTGACAATGCAGCGCGAAAGCGGGTTCCTCTAAAGCCACGTATTGGAAGAAAGAATGGATGGCTGCCAAGCGCGCATTTCGCGTGCGAGCACTGTTTTTGCGAACATCTTCGAGGTGCTCAAGGAACAGACCCAGAAAGGGCGCATCGAGATCTTCAACCCGGATCTTTGACGGCGCTTTGCCGAGCCGCTCTTTGGCAAATTGCAAAAGTAAGCGGAAGGAATCGCGATATCCCGCTATGGTATGCGGACTGGCTTGCCTTTGGCGGAGAAGGCGTTCTGTAAAGAAAGATTGAAGCAAGGACGGGAGGTCAGCAGAGATCATGGCTAGACTCCCTGTTTTCCATCAGCCGCTCGGTTGCCAGCTGAAGCAGTTCCGGCACAGCTTGGAGATACCAATAAGTATCGTTGACATGGACATGGCCCAGATAGGTGGCCAGTTTTGGGAGTTCTCGTTCGACATCGAGCCCGGCTCGATACCAGTTGATTAACGTGTAGGCGGCAAATCGGTGTCGCATGTCATGAATGCGTGGACCGCGACCGTGCCCCTTGGCCGGTGCCCTCATACCGATCTGTTGGGACAGCTTGGCAAAGGTGTACCGTGCCATCCACTCCGTGATGCGACGACCGCATTCGGAAAGGAAAAACGCCGGAGTGGGTGGCGCAGGAAAGATTCGCTCTCTGGCTGCGGCGTACTTTTTCAGAGCGTCGACAGTGGATGGATGAACCGGTACGTACCGCGACTTTCCAAACTTGGTCCGCCGTATATGGAGGATTCCCAGATCGAGTTCCACGTCCTGTCGGTTGAGACTAAGAGCTTCGTTTACCCGCATTCCGGTCACCGCCAGCAAACCGAAAAGAGTCGAAAACGTGTTGGCGCGCAGTCCCTTTGCCGACGGAAGCCGTTGTGCTTGGCGCAGCAGACTATTGATCTCCTCATCGTTATAGATATAAGGGGCCTTGCGTCGATATCGAGCACAGAGAATGCCTTCAGGCGGAATCTCTGTCCGTGGATCCATCGCGCTATGCCAAGCGGCGAAGCGCCGCACCATCCCCAAACGCCACGCCCAGGTGGAAGCCTGAGCCGTTGCCGGTTCCGTGGCCCAGCGAAGCGCCAGTTCCGAGGTGATGTGTGAAGCGCCCTCGCGTTGTAGAAATGCAACAAAGTTCCGTAAACCACTTGCTGGTAACCGGAGTTTGAATCCAAGGCCGCGGCGGAGGGCAATGTAATCGTTTAATGACTTCTCCAGGAGGTTCACTGTCCACCTCCAATCGGCCACGGGTGAGCCAGTGCACGCAGGGTATGGACGTCGACCTTGGCATAGATTTCTGTTGTGTTTGGGAGGCGATGCCGGAGAACTTCTCCGATCTCATTCATAGTCACTCCGGAGCGCAACATGGAAGTTGCCAGACTGTGACGGAGCAAGTGCGCTCCTTTTAAGGCCGGGTGTAAATCGGCACGGTCCAGTGCACGGCGAACAATAGTTGTCACTGTCGAGGCGCCAGCAAACCCTCGGCGTGGTGCCCTCATGCAAATGAATACGCGACGGGTTCTGCTGTGAGGGCGATCTCGCCGCAAGTATGACGTCAGCGCTTCGCCGACATCACAAGGTAAGGGCATACGGTCGTGAAACAATCCTTTGCCTCGAACGATAATCTCGCCGCTTCTCCACTCGAGGTCATCGAGCTGGAGAGCGACTACCTCACCGGCGCGAAGACCAAGCCGGGCCAGCAGAAGAAGAATGGCGTAGTCGCGGCGGCCGGTCGACGTTCGGTGGTCGCAAGCTGCAACAACACGTTCGACTTCCTCTGGCATGAGGTATTTGGGTACGGTGGACAAGCGCCAGTCTGCGACAGTGGGTACGCAAGCGGCCAAGTCCGTTTCCAGTTCGCCATTCCGAAAGAGAAAGCGAAAGAAAGAGCGGCAAGCCGTCGTCATTAACTGAGCTCTTCGGGGGCTCATAGTGGGGGCGTGCCGCAGGACAAAGGCCGAAATATCAGATGTTCTCAGCTCTCCAAAAAGCAATGGCCCTTTTCCGAAGCGTTCGACGAGAAACTTATGGACGAATGTTTTGTAACCAATGATAGTTGAGGTAACCAGCCCGCGCTCTGAGCGCAAATGCTCTTGGTATTGCCTCAGCACCCCAGCCAATGCTGATTTGTCAGAAAAGACTGGTCCATCTGGAATGATGTCCCGGCTTCGGAGATGCTCCAAAAACTGCTTGTACGTTTTCAAATCACCTCTGCCAATGCGAACCGCTTGCTCGTGGTTGATAAATCTCTCAACGAGCTGCTCATCAAGGTGCCCAAGCGTTCTCTGGCTTCGTCGTAACCATTGCCCAAAATCCGCAAGTAGCGATACCTTGGACTGTATTGTCACATCCGAATAGGCGTCCTCCTTCAGCGATGCCGCAAATGTTCGGAGATGCTCCAGCAGCGGGTTGTTTTGCAGGCGATGGTGAGTAATGCGATCTTCGAAATAATCTTTCAGCATGTCTCCTCCTTTTCTGGCTTCATTGCCAGTCAGAGAAAACAGCCGGATTATGCCGAATTCAAGTGGTGGGCAAACCGTGGAGAACCCTGCCGGGCCTGAAGAGTAACAAACCTATTTGGCAAGAATCGGCATAATCGAGGAGTCGGCATGATGACGGGTATCATGGAACCTGAGATTCACGAGGCCCGCATCTTCACAAGCATTCCGCCAGCCCGTCTTGATGGAATCGATATTGACTCCGGTGCGGGCATTACTGAACACAAAATCCTTCGGTCCAGCATCCTGCTTGAGCGCTTTCAATTCCTCAAAAACAATGTCGTTCATTGGAATAGTTCGAGTCCTACCGGTCTTGGTTTTGGCGATGAAGATTGTCCGAGTGAGAAAGTTCACGTGTTCCCACTGCAATCCGAGAATTTCACCGCGCCGCATGCCCGTGTTTAAGGCAATGGTCACTACGGACCGGATGTGATCTCGTCTGCCGGTGAGTTGCGTAAACAGCCTCTTCTCTTCATCTGCGGTAATTAACCTTTCTCGGCTCGGACTCTCGTTCAGCAGGCGTACCCGCCTCATTGGGTTCGAGTCGATTAGTTCATTATCAAATGCCATTGAGAGGATTTTTGATAGACAAGCGAGATCGCGGTTGACGCTGGCCGGAGTGCGCGGCCTGGGCCGGTCCTCCTTGTCGTGCTTGGTCGGCGTAGCCAGTCGCTCCCACTTGAACTTCTCGATCGTCATAGGCTTGATGTCCCTCAGATGCTTCTCACCAAAGAAATTCTTGAGCGTAACGGAGCGCTGTTCATCCTCGCGGTGACTGCGTTTGTTAGCTCTCGACCATGGTAAGAAAGCTTCATCGACAAACTCAGAGAATAGCTTCTTTCCCGGATCATATTTCCGTTCGTACACTGCTTCCCTGAGTTGACTTTCAGCTCGTTGAGCTTGGGCCTGAGTCCGGGCTCCAGGCACGGACTGATGGACATACTCACCCCGCAGACTGAATTCAATCCACCAGGTTCCTTTGTCCCAATCAGCATCCGAGCGCTTGAGTCTCTTCCCTTTGTATCGTTTGTAAATAGCCATTCGACTGCTCCTCCTTTTGGTCAGGAATCGCAGCCGTCAAAGTGGCTCGGATTCTAATCCAGGAGCTTCTTGGTGTCAGCAGATGAACCGTTTTATGCAACGCGCTCACGCAATTCTTAGCCGCCGCTTCTCGTTCTGGACTCGTCGTCTTTCGGCTTCTTCATGCGCCCACAAATCAACTTCGTCTCGCTTGAATCGGAGCAGATCACCCATGTATGCATGTGGTAGTGGAAACTGATCAGCAGGACGCTTTGACCACTTCAGTATTCCAGCCGTAGTCGGCTCATTTTTGTCGTTATAGAGCTGCCAGTACTCGGCAAGTTGAGTCGCATTCATCCATTCACGAACGGGTAAGAGTTCCTTTTCTAAAGGTAGTGATTGCAGTAACGCAAGGGTCTCTTCTTGCGCTCGCTCGTAGATTCGCGCTAGCTGTGTCGCCAGTGCCTCCATGTTGCGATCGCTGGTTGCCAGGTCTCGAAAAGTACTCATACTCTCGTCAGTTTCAATTCCCATGCCACTAGTCTGAATGGCTCTTGTTTCTGTTTGGTATCTGCATCATCGCCGCTCCAGTTGCGAACATCTTGAAGCAAAGTCTGGGGACCGAACCCCACGGTGTTGACGGTCGGAATTGGTGAGTCCTCTATCCTTTCCGTCAAAAGAATTGACGTTCGTCAAGAAAGTTGACGCTGCGTCAACAAATGTGACGATCGTTCCCAAAAGGTGACGCAAGGTAATGAACGTCACCAAAAAGTGACGCGCCAAGTCAGAAAACCAAACGGATAACAAGACGAACCTTCGACCTAATTTCTAATGTGAGTCCCGGGCATTAGTTTTGCAGATTCAGAAGTCAGCCAGACCGACCTTAAGCGTGAGGAGGTGCTATGCACCTGAATTTTTCTTGACACGTCACCCCTACAGGTTTTTGCGTCAAGTTTACGCAGCAAACTTTTGGTTAGCAGAGCTGACAATTTGCTAGCGGTGCTAACCATTACCAATACACAGGATCGGTGATTGCTGCTAGCCCAGCTAGCACGCGCTAGCCCAGCAGTCACAGTGCTAGCACCGCTAGCGCTTAAGGTGAGGTTGAAGAGGATTGGTGATGGCAAAGAGAGAGGTTCACTATCCGCATACGATCGGTTTTCGAGTGACTGATGAGACCTGGTTTAAGATCCAGCAAGAGGTCGCAAATACCGATCTTACGTCCCACGACTGGTGCCGTATGGTGGTTCTGGATAGGCTGAATCAAGAGTACGGCTTGTCAAAAAATGAACGCCTTCTCTTCGAGCAATTTGTCCGCACCCAGTATCTTGTCGCGAACGGTTTTCAACTGCTCGCTGATGACAATCTTACCACTGAAGAATGGAAGAAGTACCGCGCGGTCGCTAAAGAAAAGATCGAGTTCATCGCGGGCCGAGCCTTGGCAGAATTCCGCTCACGGACGGAGACTAAAGAGCGGCCTTAGACGGTAATGGAATGAGAAAAAAACACCGATTAGGGGTTAGACGGATGAATCTAATGCTTGCAGGTAAGTGGCCACTGCGGACGGCGCAAAAGCCTTTTAATTTTGGATGTCAACGCTCTGAGGTGTTGCTTGTAAAACAAGAGACGCTGAGGCAATAATAGCGACTAAGCATCGCCTCGGACTTACCCAAAAAGTTGATCAAGCAAACTTTGCTGCGGGTGTAGATAGCGAGCGAAGGCTTAGTTGGCCCACATCATTGTTTAGATGGAGTGCAGCAGTGGAGTGTGGGTAGCGCGTCTAAGCATAGAGGTTCTCGATATGCCAGTGCCAGATTTCCAGACTTTAATGCTTCCATTACTGAGGCTGGCTTCGGACGGCAAGGCGCATACGCTTGCCGATACGGTGGAGTACATGGCTCATGTTTTTCAGCTCTCCGACGAGGAGCGCGCCGAGGTACTTGGAAGGGGTCAGAACCGCTTGTATAACCGGGTAGGTTGGACGACAACTTATCTGAAGAAGGCAGGCTTGATTCAAGCGGAAGGGCCTGGACGCTTTCGAATCACTGATCGTGGCCGTGAGGTCCTTGATAGCCAACCCGCGACCATTAATGTTGCCTTTCTCGAAAGTAGATTTCCGGAGGTTTCTGAGTTTCGAAGGAGCCGTTCACGGCGCGATGCTGGCGATGAGGAGACACCAGCAGCCTTCAATAGCGCAGAAGGTACTTGGATCCGCCGCCCGGGAGCCGAAGAACGCATTTGTGAGACTCTAAAATCGTTAATCCCTAACGAGGCAGTCCGACGCGACGCACTGGCCTTTTTGGCGTTTGCCATTCAGAACGCGGACGAAGAACGGTCAAGCGCCTGGTATCTGCGCGAGACGGAGCAGAGCCTTCGCCTCATGACCGGTCGGCTACTCGCGTGTGAGATCGCACGATCGACAATGCAGGTAAGTGTCATTGGACCTTTTAGTGACGATGCGCGCGACGTTCTTGGTGCTAATGTTGAGGACGATTCAGAGTTCAAGTGGATTCCGGGAGGATTACTTCTAACCTTCCCGATTGAGCACGCCGCACAAGCGACAGAATTACTTAAAGACAGTTTCAATAGTTTTGTTGACATGGCGATGGCGCGCGTGCGGAGAACAGTCAGTCTCGAAGATCACGCACCTGAAGCAGTCGATTATATCGCCAGCGTCATCGGTCGTGAGTTACCACAGCCGGTGCCCGACGCGCAAGATACCGAACCGTCCGGCGATGTGGCCTATGACGACGATGAGACCATTGCTCGTGATCCAAAGATTCGCGGCCGTGCGCCGATTTTCGAGCCCGGTCAGCGGGCCATTGCTTCACTAATGGATGACATTGAGCGCGAGGTTATCGCCCTCCCGGACCTACAGCGACCTTTTGTCTGGGAAGACAAAAAGGTCCGCGATCTTCTCGATTCGTTATTCGTTGGCTTTCCCGTAGGAACGCTTGTCTTTTGGCACACAACGAATGACAAAGACGCTCGGGCCCTAGGAGCTGAAAGACCTGGTCTACGGGCGACCACATTGGTCATCGACGGTCAGCAACGTCTCACGTCTCTGTACGCGGTGATGCGAGGTCTCGAAGTCATTGGAAAGGACGGAGCCATACGCAAGATCACGATCGCGTTCCGTCCGCGCGACGGTAGATTCGAAGTCGCGGATGCAGCGATCCGCAATGACCCTGAATTCCTTCCTAATGCCACTGAGTTGTGGAATGGAACACGTTCGAAGCCTCAGATTAGACGCGATCTGATTACTGCTCTGAGGGACAAGGGGCGTGTGCTCGATGAACAATATGAGGACGCCGCTGAGCGTAATTTGGATCGTGCCCACGCCATAGCCGACTACCGTTTCCCTACGGTTGGTATCCGAAAGACGGCTGCGACACAGGATGAGGAAATTACGGAGGAAGATGTTGCGGAGATTTTTGTTCGTATCAACAATCAGGGTACGCGACTCGGGCAAGCTGACTTTGTTCTGACGCTACTTTCTGTCTATCACGGGGAATTGCGGGATCAGATTGAAGAGCGGTCGCGCACAATGTCCTCCGGCGCGGTAGTGGGGATCGATACACAACAACTTCTACGGGCGGTGTGCGGCGTCGCGTTTGGTCGAGCACGAATGTCAGCCGTTTATCGGTATCTTCGCGGCATCGATCCAACCACTGGCGAGGCCGACACTGCGGGACGCTTAGAACGTTTGCGTCAACTCGATGATGCCGCAAACGAAGTTATGGATCTTACGCCGTGGCGCGACTACCTACTTCGAGTGAAACATGCTGGCTTTGTTAGCCCGGGGCTCATTGCTTCCAAGAACGCAATAGTCAACGCTTATGCCTTCTACATTCGGGGCCGAAAAGCGCGTGTCCCAAAGAGTAAACTTGACGAAATGATTTCCCGCTGGGTATTCGGATCCTTGCTTACGGCGCGCTATTCGGGGTCTTCGGAAAGCGCTTTCGAGCAAGATTTGGGACGGGTTGCCAAATTGGACGTTGATGATGCCGTGGGCTTTGTGCAGGCTCTTGACGACGCCATGAGTGAAACGATCACAGGTGATTATTGGACTCATACTCTTGTGGCGACACTTGAGACGCAGAAGGGGCGATCACCAGCGGCTCTCGCATTCCGTGCGGCCCAGGTTGTGCTCGGAACCCGCGCGCTTTTCTCTGACCAGCTTCTCCAGAACCTGCTTGACTCGTCGGCACACGCAGGCCGTTCGGCTAGCGAAGTACACCATTTGTTTCCGACCACGTGGCTCAATTCGCATGGAATTAAGGATCGTCGTCTTGTCAACCAAGTCCCAAATCTTGCAGACATTGGCTGGCACGAAAATAGTGTGATTGGCTCTAGGAGCCCAGCGGAGTATGTTCCGCATCTCCGCGAGAAACTCGGTCTCGACGACCAGCAATGGGGGCGTATGTGCGCGGAACATGCCCTTCCCTTGGGATGGCAATCCATGGAATATGGAGATTTTCTGCGAGAGCGACGGCGAAGGATGGCAGACATCATTCGTGTAGCTTTTCGACAACTCGGCGGGGAGGCAGACGCCGCCCCCCTAACTCCACCCTGGTTTCTACCAGGTTCAGAGATTGTGTGGAAGCGTATTGCTGAGACCGAACGCGCGCTTCGCGGCATCGTCAGCGAGGTTTATGCGACACGTTTCGATGACCGCGCTGCACAGAAAATCGAGGACTCGTTGCCCGATCGAGAACGCGAGGGCCTCGCTCGCGCGCTCCGAGCGCGTCCGGTAGGCACAGACGCTCTCACCATCGTCCATTACCTCTATCTTGGTCAGTTACCACCACTACTTTTCGCGCAGGATGTTTGGCAGTACGCGAAGCCTTATTTCGGTGGAGCGGAAGATGCGAAACAAAGGTTGCAGACAGCCATAGCTCAAATCGCACCTGTCCGGAATGAGATCGCCCATGTCCGTGAAGTGGATCGCGATCGCCTTCTTCGCGCAAATTTAGCGTGTACTGAGATATTAGATATGCTTAGAGGTAAATTGAGGTAAATGAAGATTCTAGGAGTAGTTTCTGATCGACAATTCAAGAAGGCGAATGGGATCACAATATAATCATAAATCATGACTGAATCGGTAAGTGATTACCCCCACCTAAGCAAAGCTCCGATCGTCGAGGCAGTCATCGACTTTCGCGTTAAGCTGCCTTCTGAGTTTAAACTTGACGTATTTCAGTCATTGCGGGCCCAGCTCACTCAAGACTATCCCCGGTTTGAAGAGCAACAAATCGTCCAGCAGATGATAAAGCAAGAAGCCGGAAGCGCTGCCGAAGTGTCGACGCGATTCTCGGGAATCCACGGATATCGATTCCTTTCAGGAGATGGGAAGAACGTTGTCCAGCTGCGTCGCGACGGGTTTACGTTCAGTCGGTTGACTCCTTACACGAGATGGGAAGAAGTCTTTGCTGAAGCTTGGCGCCTGTGGTTGCTATATGTGGACGCTGCGAGGCCGGTAGAAGTGTCACGAATTGCCGTTCGTTATATCAATCGCATGTTGTTCCCACTGCCGTTCACAAATCCTGAAGATTATCTAAAAGCGCCCCCTGTGACAGCTGACGGTTGGCCCACAGAGATGAGTGCTTTCCTTTCGCGAGTAGTAATGCACGAAGCCAAGAGCGAGGTATCGGTAAACGTTATCCAGGCTCTTGAACCTCAAGTTCCGGGACAAAGTGACATTTCCATAATCTTTGATATCGATGCATATGAGGACATCTCTCTGCCCTCGGACGACGTTACAATTGCGGAACGATTTGGTAAGCTCAGAGAGATGAAGAACCGAGTTTTTTTCAACGGACTTACAGCCAAAGCTATAGACCTTTTCAGATGACAACCGCCGCATTATCACTTTCCAGCTCGGCTTCTCTCCTGACTCCGGGAACTCCGGGCGTGGGCCCTGACCAACAACGCTTATGGGCTATGCTTCAAGAGACCGTACAGCGCCTGGTCGACAGTGTGTCTCTCGGCGAACCGCTTCAAAGGACCTATAGAAAGCTTTATCAACTAATTGAGGATTGCGGTCGTTCTGATTGGGATGCCTACGGTGCAGAGCCCGTATTACTTGAATCTTACGAAAAGGCGAAGCACTTCGCCCGCTCCTTACCGTTTTCATTATCATCGCCTGAAATTTCGGCGGAACCAGACGGCGAGATCACTTTTGAATGGTATTCAAATCCAACTCGAGTATTCTCAGTGAGCATTGGGCCGAACAATGAACTTCACTATGCTGG
>Ga0187892_10007608_pt1 | contig 15326 bp, 11 predicted proteins | sample MA1701073metaG_FD_139345 | JGI IMG/M metagenome (GOLD analysis project Ga0187892, IMG submission 139345) | Bio-ooze microbial communities from a basaltic lava cave in the Kipuka Kanohina Cave System on the Island of Hawaii, USA - MA170107-3 metaG ... | reverse complement strand
GTCGAGTCATCATGTCGGATTGCGGACTGCAGAAGAGGTGTATTCGATCTGGTCACAGGAGTTTGATGGAGCATACGCAGAGGGCGGAATGTTCATTTTGGTGACGCATCCGCAGGTGATTGGGCATCGATACCGCATGCAGATGCTTGATCGGCTTGTTACGTACATGAAGAAGAAGCCGGGGGTATGGTTTGCGACGCATGAGCAGATCGCGCGGTATGTGCTGGAGCAAGCGAAATAAGGAGGACTAAGGACCGAGGACTGAGGACTGAGTAAAGGAAGAGAAAGCCAAAAATCAAAAGTTAAAAGGCAAAAGTATCGAAAACAAAAGGAGGGAGCTATGAGTTACGATTTGTTGGTTAAGAATGCGAAGATTTGTGATGGAACTGGGAAGACGATGTTTCAAGGAGCGGTTGGAGTCAACGCTGGCAAGATTGTCGCAGTGGGGGAAGCTGCGGGAAGTGCGGTGCGGACGGTTAATGCTGATGGGTTAGTCCTTGCTCCTGGATTCATCGACATTCATACGCATTATGATGCGCAGATATCATGGGACCCACTACTGACATGTTCATGCTGGCATGGAGTGACGTCGGTGCTCATGGGCAATTGTGGAGTGGGGGTCGCACCCTGCCGACCGAAAGAGAAGGACATCGTTTCGTGGGATTTGGTGAATGTCGAAGCAATGCCGCAAGATGTCTTGCTGAATGGGGTCGCGTGGGATGAGTGGGAGAGTTTCCCACAATACATGGAAGCAATTGAGAAACGCGGAGTAGCATTGAATTTTGGTTTCCTCGTCCCACTTTCAAGCTTTCGTTATTACGTGATGGGAAGCGAAGCATCAGAACGTGAGGCAACTCCAACAGAATTAGAGCGGATGGTCACGCTGTTCAGACAGGCGATGGAAGCGGGGGCCTACGGGTTTTCTTTGAGCTTGCTCAACCAACATATTGGGTACCAAGGGAAACCGTTGGCTAGCCGGATGGCGACGAAAGCGGAGTTGTGTGCGCTCGGACGGGTGATGCGTGAATTGGGACGAGGGGTGATTGAGATAGCGCTGACGCGAAGTGTGAGCGTGTTGACAGATGAAGAACTCGACCTCCTGGTCGCAGTCGCACGTGAGAGCCAACGTCCAGTGACATGGCTTGGGCTACTGGGACGCTCGGATATGCCGTGGGTGTGTCGGACGGCGCTTGAGCGTGTCACGCCGTTTTTCCGTCAAGGGCTCCGTATCCCACCACAAGTAACGCCGAGGCCGATCCAGCAGTATTATACCTTTAAGGTTCCCTTCATTTTTGCAAGCTTCCCTTCGTGGAAAGAAGCATTTAACCGGCCAGTGGCAGAACAAATCGCGCTGTATCGAAATCCGGCATTTCGTGAATCGTTTCGGCGGGACCTTAAGGTTGGTGGGGCGATCTTCACCAATCAGTGGGACCGAGTGCATGTCGTCCGGGTCGAGAAAGACCACAACAAGCGCTATCTCAATAAGAGTATTGCGGAGATTGCGGCGCTGTGGGAGCGAGACCCGGTTGATACGATTCTTGACTTGGCGATTGATGAAGAATTGGAAATGGGCATTACTTTGTCGGTCATTAATACGAACCCAGAAGAGGTTCGTGAATTGATCACCCATCCGGACGTACTCATTGGTCTTTCGGATGCCGGAGCGCACGTTGATCAGCATTGTGATGCAGGAGTGCCCACCTATCTTCTGGGTGAGTGGGTACGGAAGCGGCAGGCGTTGACGCTGGAGCAGGGAGTGCGGCGTCTGACAGCGGAACCGGCGGCGTTTCTTGGGAATACGCAGAAAGGTCATATTGCCCTAGGCATGGATGCCGACCTCGTCCTGTTTGATCCAGATACGGTTGGGGTCCATGCACCAGAGTGGGTGAATGACCTGCCGGGTGGAAAGCCGCGGCTGATCGAACGGGCGCAAGGTGTTGTTCACACAATTGTTGGTGGGGAAGTAGTGGTCACTGAAGGTGTCTATCAAGGGGGGTTGCCGGGGAAGGTGATGCGACCGGGTTAGACAATGAAGAGTGAAAAATGAAGAATTAAGAACGGGAAGAAGAAAACAGGCAAAAGTAAAGAAAGGACGAGGAGAATACCTGCAACAGCTTGGGTGCCCTTTCCACTTGAAAGCTGCTGCTGGGTTCTCCTTGACAAGTTACTGGAGTGTGGCGTATGAGGCTAAGAATGAACACTCACTCAGGATTCCAAGGCTTGGGAAAGAAAGGTACGGACGCATGAAGACTCCGTTCCTGCGAAAAAAGCGTAAACCTACTTCACAAGTGACCGATGAAAAACGGCTCCTCGAAGGGAAGGAGCGGATCGCATCGGCGGCAGCCAGCCTCTTCTTAAGTAATGGATACCATAATACGAGTGTCCGGGAGATTGCGCAGAAAGCGGGCCTGAGCGTTGGGTCCGTCTTTAATTATTTTACCAGCAAAGAAGAGATCCTGTTCTTCTTGTTCTCGCACGTACAGTCACGGACGGAAGCTGGGCTGCAAGAACAATGGACAGAATTCGAACGACTGAAGAATGAAGGTGCTGACCCTAAGGAATTGTTCCTACTCGCATACGAACGCCATGTACGTCTCGCTGATGAGATGCGGAAATATGTCGTGCTTGGCTATCAGGAGACAAAATCTCTGACTGCTGCAGAGCGGCGGCGTTTGTTTGAAGGGGAAGAGCGTATTCAGCATTTTCTCGAGGAAACCATTGCCTACGGTGTCGAGCAAGGTGTATTCCCGCCAGGGGATATCGATCTTAAGGCGCACTGTTTGATTGTGTTAGCCCAATCTTGGGCAGTACGACATTGGGCGTTGCGACGATTTGCGAAGCATGATGATTATTTGGCTTCGCTCAAAATCATTGCGTTAGGAGTGGTCGAGAGCCGCACCCTCGCACTGAACCAAATTGTTTCAATCGCCCAGGGGGACGAGGCAATACCTGTACAACTGCGAGGATCGGTCTCGTAGCGGGATGCCGAGGTTTGTATTCGTATTGGTGGTTGCGTAAACGGCTCGGGGACCCCCAGGAGGAAGGAGGGGAGGGCTGCCGCAGCTCTCCTTCCTGGGGAGAACGTTTTTAATTAAGAGTGAAGAATTAAGAGTTAAGAGTGAAAAATGAAAAACGAAGAGTGAAGAGTTCAAAGTTAAATATGAAAAAGTCATGGACTTTCTCTTCTCCTTCCGTTTCCGTCCCTTCTTGTTTTTCCTTTGATTGCTAATTTGTCCGTTCTTTTCTAGGAGTTTTTCATGGCACAAGTTGATGGTAGCGAACTGATGGCGCAGGCGCTGAAAGAAGAAGGCGTTGATACCATTTTCTATATTATGGGTGGACCGAACATCCTGTTGTCAATGCACGCGGAACGGTTTGGTATTCGCTTGATTGACGTTCGTCATGAGCAGGCGGCAGCCATGATGGCCCATGCCTACTCTCGCGTGACTGGGAAAGTGGGTGTTTGTATGGGGGCAGGCGGTCCGGGAGCAGCGAATCTACTGACTGGGATCTCTAACGCCTTTCTCGATGCTTGCCCAGTGTTAGCCTTGGGTGGGTCGTCGGCGGTGCACTACTACGACATGGGGGATTTCCAGGAATTTGATCAGTTGGCGGTTTTCAAACCGATCTGTAAATGGTCGGCACGGGTCTATGAGGCGCAACGGGCAAAAGAATATGTGCACCTGGCGATGCTCCGGGCTCGGCAGGGAAAACCAGGACCTATTTATTTAGATATGCCAGGCAACATGCTGGTTGAGAAAATTGATGAGAAGCGCGTCTTACCGCTTCCTGAGGTCAAAGAAAAATCACTACCGGTTGCGGATAGCCGCTCGATTGAAAAAGTGCTGGAGCTACTCAGGGGTGCGAAAAAACCGCTTCTCGTCACCGGCAGTGGCATCTTCTGGTCTGGATCGGGACAGGCGATGCAACAGTTTGTCGAGACAACTGGCATTCCATTTTTTACCACACCGCAAGGTCGCGGCGTCGTTGCAGATGATCACCCGTTGAGTTTTCTAGGTGCGCGTTCGTATGCCTTCAAGGAAGCAGATGTCGTGCTGGTCGTTGGCACCCGGCTGAACTTTATCCTTGGGTATGGACGACCCCCGCGATTCGCGGCGGACGCAAAATTCATCCAGGTTGACGTAGACTCAGAAGAGATTGGACGAACACGAAGTATTGACCTGGGCATCGTAAGCGACGCCAAAGCCTTCTTTGAGCAAATGATTGCTGTGGCCAAGGGAAGAGTACAGTTCGGAGATGGCTCAGCGTGGGTGCAACAGCTTGGAGCGAAGGACCGGGAGAACCGTGAGAAGATGAGTCCTTTACTCAACTCTGGTGCGACGCCGGTGCATCCGATGCGACTGTGTAAAGAGGTGCGCGATTTTATCCCGCGCAACGGTATTCTGGCAGTCGATGGCCATGAAATCATGAATATGTCACGACAAGTGATTCCTTCGTTCACGCCGGGAGCTCGCCTGAATCCCGGACCGAACGGATGTATGGGGGTTGGTCTTCCCTTTGGCGTCGGAGCGAAGGCGGCTGCACCAGATCGCCCGGTGGTGGTGCTGCATGGTGATGGGTCGCTGGGTCTAAACTTGATGGAAATTGATACGGCAGTGCGGAATCAACTCCCGGTACTGGTTGTCGTCAGTAATAACGGTGGATGGACGGCGAGCCCGGGCAAAAGTATGCATGTCCCTGGGCGTGATTTGGGGCACGTGCGCTATGATCTAGTGGCGCAAGCGGTCGGTGCGTACGGTGAATTAGTCGAAGACCCGCGAGCTGTACGCCCGGCATTAGAACGAGCCATGAAAGAAGTCGAAAACGGGAAACCGGCGCTCCTCAACGTGATGACCGAGCCGACGGCACGGGCACAGACGGTCCCGTTCGCGAGTTACGGTGGTGAGTCGGCTGGGACGTCACTTATGTAAGGAGCTATTAGCTTTTAGCTGTTAGCTCTTAGCTGAAAAGGCAGAGAAGGAAAATCTGGCTAATAGCTAATGGCTAAGAGCCAGGATGATTTATGTCTGGCTTCCTCTTCGATGTAAAAGTGCTTGAACTTGCCGACGAGAAAGGTGAGTTCTGTGGAAAACTGCTGGCAGGAGCCGGGGCGGATGTCCTGAAAGTTGAGCCACCGGGAGGAAACTCGACGCGGTCGCTCGGCCCTTTCTATCATGATGAATCTCACCCCGATCAGAGTCTGTACTTTTGGCATTATAACTTCGGTAAACGGGGAGTGACGCTGGACATTCATACACCAGCAGGAACCGACCTCCTTAAGAAACTGATCGCTGAGAGTGATGTCCTGCTCGATACGCTGCCACTCGGCACGTTGGAGAAACTGGGTCTCGACTGGAATGCGCTTCAGAAAATTAACCCACGGCTTATTTACGTCCTGCTCACTCCTTTTGGTCGCAGTGGGCCGTGGCGGGACTATAAGGCAAACGATCTCGTCCACCTTGCCCTTGGCGGGCAGATGATGTGCTGTGGGTATAGCCCGCAGGAAGATGGGACCTACGAGACTCCCCCCATCGCTCCGCAGATGTGGCATGCCTACCACATCACCGGCAATCAGGCGTTCATCGCCACAGTTGGGGCTCTGATTGGGCGAGAGGCAACGGGTGTAGGCGAGATGATCGAGGTGCCGATTCATCAAGCGGTGAGTGTGTGTACGGAGATTGATGTTCCGAATTGGATCTACAGCCAAACAGCTTGTTATCGACAAACGGGACGACATGCACAACCAGTTATTGGGCCAGAAGTGCAGTTCTCCACTAACGATGGACGTTACTCAATTATTTTGCCGAATCCTTTTCCTGGTGGATACGAAACGATTGTAAGTTTTCTCGACGGGAAAGGGAAAGCCGGAGATCTCACTGACAAGAAGTACGACGATCCTACTAACCGCAAAGGGCTTGCGTTTGCCAAGCACTTTGCCAATGTCCAGGCTGAATGTGTTGCCGCATTTGACATGGAAGAGATCTGGCGCGAAGGTCAGAATCTCGGGATTCCCTGGTCGCCGATTCGTCAACCAGCAGAAAATTTGCAGGACGAGCAGTGGCAGATGCGGGCAACCTTTACCGAAGTGGAACACCCGGAGTTAGGGGAACGATTTTCGTATGTCGGTGCGCCGATGCTCCCACACGAGGTGTCGTGGCGCACGGGACCGCGTGCGCCGGTGGTTGGGGAGCATAACGAGGACGTGTATGGGAAGCAGTTAGGGATCGAACAGGATGAGATGGCGCGGCTCAAAGAGAAAGGGATTGTTTGATTGAGTGATCGAGTCATTGAGCCATTGAGGCGTTGAAGAAAAAACAATGACCCGCTGGCCCGATCATTCAATGACTCAATGTAATGGAGCAATATTGTGAGACCATTAGAAGGTGTTCGTGTTGCTGATTTAACCTGGTTGCTGGCTGGTGCCGGCGGACCGCGACTGTTGGCGAGTCTGGGAGCGGAGGTGATCCGTATCGAATGGAAGGATCGCCTGGATTTTCTGCGCTATATGCCGCCGTTTGCGCCGCTCAAAGGGGAGCAAGCAGAGAAAGCCGGCGCGCTGGAGATGACTGGTCTCAGCAAGGACAGTTCGAAAAGCGTGAATCGTGCCGGTTTTTTTAACGACGTGAACGCCGGGAAACGTGGTATCAGTCTGAACATGGGGCATCCCAAAGGCCGCGAACTGTTCAAACGGCTGGTTGGGATTAGTGATGTCGTGGTCGAAGCCTTCACTGCGGAGACCATGCGCAAATGGGGTCTGGGCTACGAGGAACTCAAGGCGATTAAGAACGATATCATTTACATCCAACAACCGGGCTGGGGGTACAAAGGTCCGTATGTCAAATTCGTTTCCTACGGCCCAATCGCGCAAGCTGCTAGTGGCTTGACTGAACAGTCTGGACTGCCAGCGCCACATCCGCCAGCAGGCTGGGGCTTCTCCTATATGGACTGGAGTGGCGCTTACTACTGCGCGATCTCCATGCTCTGTGCCATTTATTACAAGAAACGCACCGGCAAAGGGCAGTACATCGACTGCTCACAGGTCGAACCAGGAATCTATATGACCGGGACGGCGATTCTTGATTCGTTGGTGAATGGTCGTCCTTCTCACCGCACGGGAAACCGTTCACCAGCAAAGCCTGCTGCCCCACATGGCTCATATCGTTGTGCAGGCGAGGATCGGTGGATCGCCATTGCGGTGACGAATGAAGAGGAGTGGCGGGCGTTGGTGCAGCGGATGGGGAACCCCGCTTGGACAACCCAGGATCGTTTTGCCACGCTCTCAGCACGTGTACGGCATCAGGACGAATTGGATGCTCTTGTGACTGCGTGGACGAAAGAGCAAGAACCCTTTGCTTTGCAGGAGCGCCTACAAAAGGCAGGTGTGCCAGCCGGTGTTTGCCAAACGGCGCAGGACCGGATTGAGCGTGACCCCCAACTGAAACATCTGCAATGGCTCATCCCACTGCCACATAGTGAGATCGGCGTCTGGCTGGTCAAAGACGTTCCGTTTCATTTCACCAACGGGACAGTGAACCAAGGTGGGCCAACCGAGCGAGCAGCCCCATGCTATGGCGAAGATAGTGACTATGTGTACGGAGAATTGCTCAAACTGACGAAACAGGAACGGGCGGAATTGGAGAAAGAAGGCATAATCTAGGGGCTGGGTGTTAGGGGCTAGGGGCTAGGAAAAAAAGGAATCCCCAGCACCCAACACCAAGAACCCAGCACCTGTAGCTAGAAAGGAGGTCAGTAATGTCTTACGATCTACTTATTAAAAACGGGACGGTAGTCGATGGCACTGGAGCGCCCCAGTCCCGGGCGGACATCGCCGTTGCCAATGGCAAAATTGCCGAGGTCGGCAAAATCACCGATGGGGCGAAGAAGGTGATTGATGCGTCAGACCTGATTGTCTCACCAGGGTTTATTGACCCACACACGCACTACGATGCGCAGATTTGCTGGGATCCGTTGATTACCTCGTCTTCCTGGCACGGAGTGACGAGCCTGGTGATGGGCAATTGCGGTGTTGGCATTGCCCCCTGCAAACCCGAAGCGCGAGAGATCGCCGCGTGGGATCTCGTCAATGTCGAAGCCATTCCCTTTGACGTGCTAACCAAGGGCATAACCTGGGATTGGGTGACGTTCCCTGAGTACATGGATGCGGCGCAGAAGCGCGGCTGCGGCATCAACGTTGGGTTCATGGCGCCGCTTACGCCGTTCCGCCACTTTGTGATGGGCGAGGAATCAATGGATCGAGCAGCGACGCCGCAAGAAACCACGCAGATCAAGGCGTTGATCAAGGAAGCCGTGGCTGCGGGAGCGTTCGGCTTCACCACGACGAATGTTGCGCAGCATATCGGTTACAAAGGCCGTCCGATTGCTTGCCGGCAGGCGGATCGTAATGAATTTAAGGCGTACGCCAACGCCCTCAAAGAGCTAGGCAAAGGTTGCATGGAACTGGCGCTGACGAACGACGTCGGGAGCATCGATGAGCAAGAGTACGCGTTATTAGACTTGCTGCTCACCGAAAGCGGCCGCCCGGTTACGTGGCTGGCATTGCTCGATCGTGATGATAGACCTGGCTCTTGGAAGAAGACGCTCGAGGCGACTGACGCTCTCTGCAAGAAAGGAGCGGTGCCACAAGTAAGCTGTCGGCCGCTCATTATCCAGATCGATTTGCATGTGCCTTTCATTTTTGCGAACCTGCCGTGTTGGAAACCCGCCTTCCAACGCCCGGTGGAGGAACAGAAACAATTCTATCGCGACGCCAAGTTCCGCGCGGAATTCCGCAAAGAGATGGAAGCGCCGAAGGTGTTCGGCGGCAAGTGGGAACGGTGCGTCGTGCACGAGGTAGGAAACCCGGCGATGAAATCGCTGATCGGGAAGTCCGTGGCGCAGATCGCCAAAGAGCGTGGCAAGGGTGGCCTCGACACCTTCCTGGATCTGGCGATCGAGGATGATCTGCAACTCCTGTACACCTATGAATTGTTCAACGCGAAGGAGGAGAATATCCCGGAGCTGATCCTCGAACCACGCGTGATGATCGGCCTCTCTGACGGCGGGGCCCACTGCGATATGCTGTGCGACGTTGGGTACTGCACGTATCTGTTGGGGACCTGGGTGCGCGACCGAGGTGTTCTCACCTTAGAGCATGCGATCAAACGCATCACCTCTGAGCCTGCGGCGTTCTTCGGTATTACTCAACGCGGCATGATCAAGAAAGGTTTAGCTGCTGACTTTGCCATCTTTGACTTCAATAGGGTGGGATCAAAGAAACGTGGCGATATGGTGAACGACCTCCCTGGCGGCGGCAAACGGCTCATCATGCCTGCACAAGGAGTGCAATACACGGTCGTGAACGGCACGGTATTATATGATGGTGGCAAGCATACAGGCTCAATGCCAGGGCAAGTGCTGCGGTCGGGGCAAGCGTAAGGAAGCGGTCAGCCGTCAGCGATCAGCAGTCAGCAAGATAAAAGAAAGAGGCTACAGGCCGCAGGTTACCGGCTTTAGGGAAATCCCTTTAGTCTGGATCCACTAGCCTATAGTCTTTTTCTTTTTTTGGCTGAAAGCTGAAGGCTGAGAGCTAATTGCAATTAAAAAAGGAGGACTCGTTATGTTACAACGACTTTTTCACGTCAACGTATGTGTCCGCGATATGGAACGATCAATTCAGTTTTACCAGGGGCTGGGTTTCACGAAGGTCAACGACTTCACGCTTGATGACCCTAGCGTTGGGGATGCACTAGGGATCAAAGCAAAAAAGCTGCGTGGGGTGTTTATGCGGTTGGGCAATGACGCTAATGCTCCCGTGCTCGACCTCGTTCAATTCATCGACCCCCCAACCCAAGGTCAACCGTATCCGACTCTCAATAATGTTGGTATTTGCCGTATTGCGTTTACCGTGGATGACATTGACAAGACCTACGAGGAACTAAAAGCGAAAAAAGTGGAGTTTGTCGCGCCTCTCAAAAAGATCGACGGTCCAGGCGGTGCGAAGATTGGAGTGGTCTGCTTCAAAGATCCAGACGGGACGATCCTGGAACTGATTAGTGGGATGTAGGCGAATAGCTGTCAGTTTTCAGCGGTCAGCGATCAGTCAAAGGAGGGTGAGAATGGCAACAGAGCGGTCTATCGATCCGGCAAAAGTCAAAGCCAGTGGAGAGCGCATCTTTGGCTACCTGAAAGGGATGGGCGTTTCGGCGATGATTTATCTCGGCGATACGTTGGGACTTTATCGCGCCATGCATAATGCGGGGTCGTTGACGAGCGAAGAATTGGCCGACAAGACAGGGCTGCATGAGCGGTGGATACGTGAGTGGCTGCGGGGCCAAGCCGCGGCTGGGATCATTGATTATGCGGGTGACGGGCGTTTTGAGTTGTCGGTAGAGACAGGAATGTTCTTGGCTGACCCGGACAGTCCGAAACTGGCAGTGGGAATTTTTAGCGATCTGCCACAGCGGATGGCTGTGGTGGAAAGGCTGCCCCAATCTTTCAAGACCGGCATTGGATTGAATTATGATGCGCGTGGATCGCAAGGAGCAGTCGGTATCGAACGAGTCTTTGGCAACTGGTATCGGTTCACCCTTGTCCAACAAGTACTGCCGAAGCTTCAGGGTGTGACAGACAAGCTCCGCGCTGGAGCAAAAGCTGCGGATATTGGCTGTGGGGCGGGTATGGCGCTGCTTGAAATGGCGAAAGCCTTTCCGCAATCGCAGTTCCATGGCTATGACATTTCTCAACATGCGCTCGGACGAGCCGAAGCGAACAAGGCCGTTACCGGAGTGAAGAACGTGACATTTCATGATGCAGCGGTTGATCGTTTGCCAGCCGATGGCAGCTTTGATTTTATTACGACCTTTGATTGTATCCATGACATGACGCATCCTATGGAAATGATTCGCGCCATCCGGGAAGCGATCACACCCAGTGGTACGTGGTTCATTGCTGATCCCAAGAGTGCACCAACCTTTGAGGAAAACTTAGAGAAGAACCCCATGACGGCCTTGATGTATGCTTTCTCGGTCATGGGTTGCATGTCCTCGGCATTGTCTGAGCCGGGTGGGGCAGGGCTTGGTACCTTAGGGTTCAATGAAGCTGTGGCGCGCCGCATGACGGCAGAAGCTGGATTTACGCATTTCACCCGCCATGACTTTGAAAACCCGTTGAATGCGTATTACGAAGTGCGACCGTAGACGGTGTTGTTAAAGCAGCCTTGTGTGGCTGCAGAAACAATGGCGGAATGCCTCTTGTTTATTTAGCTCGTAAGATGGGTACTGCCTATTGTCTGGAAAGCTTTGCATAAGGAAGGAGAAGTCATGGCTACAGATCTCTACCCCGTCGACATGGAGAAAGTAAAGGCCAATGCCGAACGCGTCTTTAGTTTTCTTGGTGGCGCCCTCGTCTCCGGGACGATTTATCTTGGTAACCGTCTGGGCCTGTATCGAGCGCTGCAAGACGCTGGATCGATCACGAGCGAAGAGTTGGCTCACAAGACCGGCCTTCACGAGCGTTGGATCCGCGAGTGGTTGCAGGGGCAGGCGGTGGCCGGGCTGATCGATTACAAAGGCGACGGGCGTTTCGCCTTGTCGCCGGAAATGGCGATGGTTCTGTCGGACGAGAACAGCCCAATGTTCTTTGCTGGTGGCTTCCGTGGTCTGCCGCAGCAGATGGCCGTGTTGGAGCGGCTCCCCGAATCATTCAAGACCGGCATCGGTCTGCCGTATGATGCATTTGGCCCGGAGGGGGCGCTCGGTATCGCGGGGTTCAGTACGCCCTGGTTTCACTCGACGCTTGTCCAGGTCGCCCTGCCAAAACTCGACGGCGTCGTGGCCAAACTCGTAGCCGGTGCAAAGGTTGCCGATATCGGCTGCGGCGCGGGTGTTGCCCTGATTGAAATGGCGAAGGCCCACCCCAAGACAGCTTTTCATGGCTACGACATCTCAAAGTATGCACTGGAACGCGCAGAAGCCAATAAAACCCAGGCCGGCGCTCGCAACATCATCTTCCACGACGCCAATGGTGATGCCCTTCCTGCGGACGGGAGCTTCGACTTCGTCACGACCTTTGACTGCATCCATGATGCGACAAATCCTGCCGCGATTATCCGTGCTGTTCGTCAGGCGCTGAAATCCGACGGGACCTGGCTCATTGCCGACGTCCATGGCAAGCCCACGTTCGAGGAAAACTTGGCAGACAATCCCATGGCTCCATTGATGTATGGATTCTCGGTGCTGTGTTGTATGTCCTCTGCCTTGTCCGAACCGGGTGGTGCTGGTCTGGGCACGCTCGGTTTTCACGAGGGGGTTGCTCGTTCGATGACTGCTGAGGCTGGCTTCACTCGCTTCAAGTCTCACGACTTCGACAACCCGATCAATGCGTACTATGAAGTGCGGCCCTAACAAGGGTGAGCACTGCCCACCCTACGAGGAGGCAGCATGAAGAAACGACAACCTTGTCTTCTGTTCGCCTGTCTGCTCATAGGAATGAGTTCGTCGTCGCTTTTCGCACAGGAGAAAACTATGGAAAAGAAATTTATCAATCCGCCGACGCTTTCTACGCCACGAGGATATACCCATGTCGTGACCGCCACCGGAGGAAAGATGGTTTTCATCGCCGGTCAGGTGGCGTGGGATGCCAAAGGAGAAATCGTCGGCAAAGGCGACCTGCGAGCGCAAGCCACGCAAGTATATGAAAACCTAAAAGCAGCCCTGGCTGCTGCCGGAGCGACATTTACTGACGTGGTCAAGATGAATACCTACATTGTGAACTTCAAGGCCGCAGATCTACCAATAATTCGAGAAGTGCGCGCGAAGTATTTCCTGCAAGAGAATCTACCGGCGAGTACCCTTGTCGGAGTACAGGCGCTCGCGGTCGATGGTCTTCTCATCGAGATTGAAGTGATCGCGATGGTAAAAGAATAGGGGGAGGGGGCGGTGCCCCCCCTTCTACGAAGTGCGTCTCTAATAGAAGTTGGCAGTGCTCGCCTGAAGGGAGGCAGTATTAGGAATCGCTCATGAATACTGTAATTTTTTTATGCTTAGCAGTTATTTCTTTTGTTACTGGGGGTTTCAAGATAGCTCATGCCGCAGATGATAAGCTAGACGGGACATGGGTAGTAGAAAAATTTGAATGTCGAAGTGGGGCTAAGGTAGCTGATAAGCACGTTTATCTTGCACGTGTGACAGTAATAACGATCGATAGAGATAAGTACAAAACTCTAATCAATACATCATCCTGCAGTGTTACGTATAGAGGTACACTTGTAATCTCTGACAACGTTCAAACTATCAAAGATTTTCACAAAAAATACGGTCGAGGGTGTAAAGACACAGATGGCAACAGTCTTGAGAATATCGAAGTTGACGTTCCCGATGAAGTGAGACATTTCAAGTTCGAAAATAAAAACCTCGTACTATTCAATTACTCTTCGAAGGACGGTGGAATATGTCCGAAGGACGATACGATAATCACCACCCTGAGAAAAGTTAATGACGACTAGGCTATTAATGTTGAAGGCGGTTCGTCCGCCGGGTGTCGCCAATATAGGCCGATTTCCTTACAAATATGCCTATAAACTGTAACGAAGTAGGGCGAAAAGGCAAAAGTAGCAAAGGAAAGATACATGGAACGGACATTCGATCCCATTCTGGTCGAAGTGGTCAAGAATGAAATTGCTGCGATTACAGAGGAGATGGCAATTGCGGTGTGGAAGACTGGCCGGTCGGCGATGATGAAAACCGGCGACTTTGCCACCGCCCTGTGCGACGGCCAAGGTCGCCTCATCGGGCAGGGCTATGCGGCACCGTTCCAGTTGGCATTCTTTATTGAGATGATGCCCTACATCCTCAAGAAATTTGGTGGGTCGCTCAAACCTGGCGATGTGATTGTGACAAACGATCCCTACGCGGGCATCACCCACATGCCCGATGTGGCAATCGTCGCTCCAGCGTTCTGGAAAGATCAACTCGTAGCCTTTTCGTTGGCCTACTCACACCATACGGATATTGGCGGGCGTTTTCCTGGTGGGTTCAGCAGTCAGTGTACCGAGACATACGAAGAAGGACTCCGGCTTCCCATCTTGAAACTCTACGATGGCGGTGTCCGTAACGAGGCGTTGCTGGAAACGATCCTGGCCAACGTGCGCGTGTCGGACGAATGGCTGGGCGATGTCGAAGCGAAAATCGCTGGCTGCTGGCGTGGTGAGCAGGAAGTCAAAGCTCTTTTAGATAAATATGGATTGGAAACATACCGATCTTCGTGTGATTATCTGATTGATTATTCGGAGCGGGCAACACGTGCGGCGATTCGGGCGATCCCTCCAGGTGACTATGTCTACGAAGATATTTTTGAAGATGACGGTTTTGGTAGCGATGGTATTTCTATGCCGCTCAAGCTCACGCTCAGGACAGAAGGGGAAACCCTCACTGCCGATTTTACTGGTACTGCGCCGCAGGCGCGGGGGGCAATTAATCTGCCGCTGAGTATGACGAAAGCCACCGTCTATGGGTCGGTCAAAAGCATCGTCAGTCCCGACGTGTTGACCAATGTGGGTTTTGTGCGGCCTATCAACGTTGTTGTTCCACCAGGGACGTTACTCAACCCGCGTTTTCCGGCAGCAGTAGGCGGGCGAGCACCGCTATTCTTTCGAGTGTTCGATGTGATGTTTCGTGCACTAGCGAAGGCGTTACCAGAGCGGGTGCCGATCCCAGGTGAAGGGGGTGATGTCCTTCATTTTACGGGACAAAAAGCCGACGGGGCGAATTTCGCCGTGATGGATATTTACTTCGGCGGATGGGGTGGCCGACCGATGAAGGATGGCATTGATGGAGTGGCGCCGATGTCGTTCGGGTCCTACGGGACCATTCCAGCTGAGTTGCTGGAACGCGAGTATCCACTGGTCATCGATGGATTTGGCTATGTCCCGGACACCGCTGGTGCAGGAAAACATCGAGGGTCTTTGTCCATTTATAAACAGTGGCGATTCTTGCGGCCTGGTCATGTCATGGTGCGAACGAACAGATTGTTACGGGCATCTGATGGCATGGCAGGAGGAAAGCCGGGGTCGTTATCGACGAACATCATGAACCCGGGCGATGAGAACCGAGAGTTACCACGCAAAGCCCACATGCATTTGGAAGTGAAACCCGGAGATCGCATTTATCATGTTATCAGTGCTTCGGGCGGGCATGGTGATCCGTGGGAACGAGAACCAGAAAAGGTGTTGATCGATGTGCAGGATGAAAAACTGACCATTACGGCAGCACGCGAACAGTATGGGGTCATCATTGACCCGCGCGACCTGACGGTGGATTGGGAGAGGACGG
>Ga0187892_10007607_pt1 | contig 15331 bp, 12 predicted proteins | sample MA1701073metaG_FD_139345 | JGI IMG/M metagenome (GOLD analysis project Ga0187892, IMG submission 139345) | Bio-ooze microbial communities from a basaltic lava cave in the Kipuka Kanohina Cave System on the Island of Hawaii, USA - MA170107-3 metaG ... | reverse complement strand
GCTCAGCGTCGAGCTCATCCAGCCGATCGCGATGGAGAAGGAGCTGCGCTTCGCGATCCGCGAGGGTGGGAAGACCGTCGGGGCCGGGGTCGTGAGCGAGGTGCTGGCGTAAGGGGGGGGCGGGGCATCGATGCGCGACATCATCACGCTGAGCTGCGGTGAGTGCAAAAGGCGGAACTACTCGACCAGGAAGAACAAGCAGAAGACGCCGGATCGGGTCGAGCTGAACAAGTATTGTCGTTGGTGTCGCAAGCACACGCCCCACAAGGAGAGCAAATAGACAGGGTGTTCAGGGGGGGTGGAATCCCCCCTCAAGAGAGGATAGGCCAGTAGCTCTAACGGGAGAGCACCGGACTCCAAATCCGGGGGTTGGGGGTTCAAATCCCTCCTGGCCTGCCACATGGAGCGGGGTGGCGACGGGAGAGGATGGACGATCGGAGGCGTGATGGCGGTGAGAGAACGGTGGGAGCGATTGCTTCGATTCATGAAGGAGGTCAGGACCGAAACGAAGAAGGTCACCTGGCCTCCGCGGAAAGAGGTGATCGGCTCCACGATCGTCGTGATCGTGTCGGTCTTCATCATCTCGTTCTTCTTGGGGGCTGTTGACGTCACGCTGCAGAAACTGGTCGCCTTGGTCCTGAAATAGTCCCGACACAGCAAGCTCCTGACATTCGAATCTGGCGGATCATGTCTCACAACTGGTACATCGTCCACACCTATTCGGGCTTCGAGGGCAGGGTGAAAGCGAGCATCGAGCAACGAGCCGCTGCCCTGGGGCTGGCTGAGAGTATCTCGCAGATCCTGATCCCCACCGAGGAGGTGGTGGAACTCAAGAAGGGAAAGCGCACGGTCTCCTCGCGCAAGTTCTTCCCCGGGTATGTCCTGATCAAGATGGAGATGTCGGAGCAACTCTGGTACCTGGTGAAGAATACTCCGAAAGTGACGGGTTTCGTCGGCCCCGCCACTCACCCCACTCCCGTCCCTGACGAACAGATTCAGGCCGTGCTGGAGCAGGTCGAGGAGGGAGCGGAACGACCGAAACATAAGGTCATGTTCATTCGGGGGGAGAGCGTTCGAGTCGTTGACGGACCATTTCAAAACTTCACCGGGCTCGTGGACGAGGTCAAGCCGGACAAGGGACGTCTCAAGGTCATGGTCAGCATCTTCGGGCGGCCGACGCCGGTGGACCTTGAGTTCTTGCAGGTCGAGAAGGTGTGAACACCGACGCGCGAACGGTGATCGCAGGGGCGAGGTCGTTGATCATTCGAGGGTGCCATGGCTAAGAAGGTGCAGGCTATCGTGAAACTTCAGGTTCCCGCGGGGAAGGCCAACCCGTCACCTCCTGTGGGCCCTGCCCTCGGTCAACATGGGGTCAACATCATGGAGTTCTGCAAGGCCTTCAATGCCCAGACCTCAGCGCAGGAAGGGTTGGTGATCCCTGTTGTCATCACGATCTATGGCGACCGGTCATTCAGCTTCGTCACCAAGACGCCTCCCGCGGCGGTCCTGCTGAAACAGGCGGCTGGCATCGCTCAAGCCTCGAAGGAGCCGAACCGGGTGAAGGTGGGGAAGGTGACCAAGAGGCAGGTGGAGGAGATCGCCAAGACCAAGATGCCGGACTTGAACGCCTTCACCCTCGAATCGGCAGTCAAGATCATCGAGGGAACGGCAAGGACCATGGGGATCGAGGTCGTCTAGGGACAGGGGTGGGAGATGCGGAGGGTTGGAAAGCGCTACGAAGCGGCCGCTGAGACGGTAAAACGGGCTGGCGCGTCCGATCTGGCTAACGCCATCGGGCTTGTCAAGTCGAATGCCAGGACGAAGTTCGATGAAACGGTTGAGATCGCGGTCCGCCTCGGTGTGGACCCGAAGCATGCGGATCAGATGGTACGAGGGACGGTGGTCCTGCCCCACGGAACTGGGAAGAGCACGCGCGTCCTCGTATTCACCAAGGGCGAGAAGGAGAGGGAGGCACGAGAGGCCGGCGCAGATTATGTCGGGTGCGAAGATCTGATCGAAAAGATCCAGCAGGGCTGGCTTGACTTCGATCGCGCGATCGCAACGCCGGACGTGATGGGATTGGTCGGGCGCCTGGGAAAGGTCTTGGGTCCGCGAGGTCTGATGCCCAATCCCAAGACCGGCACCGTGACGTTCGACGTCGGGAGAGCGGTCAGGGAGTTCAAGGGCGGCAAGATCGAGTATCGGGTGGAAAAGGCGGGAATCGTCCATGCCCCGTTCGGAAAGGCGTCGTTCACTGAACGCCAGCTCTACGAGAACGCCGTGGCGTTGCTCGAGGCGTTGCTGAGGGCCAAGCCGGCGTCGAGCAAAGGTCGTTACCTCAAGGGAGTTGCCGTCTCGTCCACGATGGGCCCGGGCGTGAGGGTGGATCCCAACAGCCTCGCCGGGCTGATGAAGACCTAGTGTCCCCCCAATGAACTTCGCCTAGCGGAACGTGACGCGAGTTGGGGAAGTGGATGAGGGCTCGCCGAGGGGGAGCCAGTGAAACGGGCTGACAAAGCGGCAGTGATCGATGATCTGAAATCGTTGCTCTTGGGGGCGAAGGCCGCTGTGCTTGCTGAGCATCGCGGTCTTACGGTGGCCGAGATCACCGATTTGAGAAGGTTGCTCCGCCCGCAGGCGGTGAAGCTCAAGGTCGTCAAGAACAGCCTCGCCAGGCTGGCCACCCGGGGGACGACAATGGAGGGGCTGGAGCCTCACCTGACCGGCCCCACGCTCATCGCCTTCGGAGCGGGCGATCCCACTCTGCCGGCTAAGCTTCTGGTTTCGTATGCGAAGACCAAACCAACCCTTCAGATCAAGGCTGCCTTCCTGGAGGGGAAGGTCCTGGGCAGGCAGGAGACGCTGGCACTCGCTGAGCTTCCGCCGCGCGAGGTGCTCCTGGCGAGGCTTGCCGGCGTGATGCGGTCGCCCATGCGCGACCTCGCAGTGGTGCTCAGGGGACCGATCCGCTCCCTCCTGATGGTCCTGGAGGCGGTCAGGCAGAAGGGGGGGCAAGAAGCGGAGCGGCCCTAGTGCCGCACCAACTATGTCTTCCTCACGTCGCGCTCTGGTGCGGCACTTCCGCTAGGGGGGCAGGCCCCCCTTCGGCGCGCGGCTCACGCCGCGCTGAGCACCCCCCAGGCGTAGGGGAGCCTCTCCCCTACGACCCCTCAGTGCCCCTCGCGGGACCTCGGCGTACGTAGGCAGAGTTAGTTGAAGGGGCACTGGTCAGCAGGGAGAAGGGTCGATACGCGTCTCATCGACATACTCGAGGAAAGGAGTTGCGATGTCAAAGGTCACGGTTGATGACGTGTTGGAGTCGATCGAAAGCTGGACGGTCCTGGAGCTGAACACGCTCGTGAAGGGGATCGAGGAGAAGTTCGGTGTGTCCGCCGCCGCCATGGCACCGGTCGCCGCGGCCGTGCACACCGCAGGGGGAACCGCGGCCGGCCCGGCGGTGGAGGAGAAGACGGAGTTCTCGGTGATCCTGGCCGGGGTGGGGGAAAAGAAGATCCAGGTCATCAAGGAGGTGAGGGCCGTCACCGGGCTCGGGCTGAAGGAGGCCAAGGATCTGGTGGACGGCGCGCCGAAGCCGGTCAAGGAAGGGATCTCGAAGGCCGAGGCGGACGAGCTGAAGAAGAAGCTGGAGGCGGCTGGGGCGACCGTTGAAATCAAATAAGCGACAAGAAGAGAAGGAGTGAAGACGCATGGCGCTCGCCAGGAAGAGCGGGGCTGCTGAACCTGCCAGCTTCGCCAAGATCAAGGAGATCATCTCGATCCCCAATCTGATCGAGATCCAGCGGCGGTCCTTCGATCAGTTCCTTCAAATGCAGGTCCCTCCGCCTTCTCGGGAGGAGATCGGCCTTCAGGGAGTGTTCACGAGCATCTTCCCGATTTTTGACTACGATGACTCCGCGTCCCTGGAGTTCGTGAAGTATGAGTTCGGCTCGCCGAAGTACAGCGCTGAGGAGTGCCGGGAGAAGGGGATGACCTTCTCCGTGCCGCTGAAGGTGACCCTCCGTCTGGTGGTCTGGGATAAGCAGGCCGGCTCGGGGTCAAAGAGCGTCCGCGACATCAAGGAACAGGAGGTCTATCTCGGGGAGATGCCCCTGATGACCTCACATGGCACCTTCATCATCAATGGCACAGAGCGCGTGGTGGTCAGCCAGCTCCACCGATCCCCCGGGGTGTTTTTCGACCATGACGGGGGCAAGACACACCCGAGCGGGAAGACCCTGTACTCGGCTCGGTTGATCCCGTATCGGGGCTCGTGGCTGGAATTCGAGTTCGATGGGGCCGACGTGTTGCATGTCCGGGTGGATCGTCGGCGGAAGTTCCTGGCCACGATCCTGCTGCGGGCGATCGGCTACGGCAGCAACGAGGAGATCCTGAAGCTCTTCTATCAGCGGGACATGCTGTACACCCAGAAGGGAAAGGAGGTGCTCCTCGACTGTCAGTCACCTGGCGCCACCAGCTTCCGCGTCAGCAAGGATATCCCCGAGCCGCATTCCCGGCAGCTGATCCTCGGGGCCACCAAACGGATCACGAAGGCGGCCGTCAAACGGCTACAGACCCTGAAGGTCGCCCGGGTCCCGATCTACAAGGAGGACATTATCGGTCGGATCCTTGCCGCGGATGTGGTGGATACCAAGAGCGGTGAGGTGATCCTGGAATGCGCGGAGGAGATTACGGAAGAGGGTCTGGAGCAGATCCTGAAGAAGGGGATCGGCGAGCTGGCCGTGCTCTCCAGTCTGGATAGCCGGGATGTGTTCGATGTCCGCGAGACGATCCTTCGCGACCCGACCCGCTCCGATAAGGAGGCCCTGACCGAGCTCTATCGGCGGATGCGCCCCGGCGACCCGCCCAATGAAGAGGCGACGAAGGCGTTCCTGGAGTCGATCTTCTATCAGCCGAGACGCTACGATCTCTCCAAGGTGGGTCGCCTGAAGATGAATCGCAAGTTGGGCCTGGAGGTGCCCCTGGAGGTTCGAACGCTGATCGGCCGCCCGCACCGACCGGCTAACCTTGAGGGACGGGCGCGCCACATCGACGACATCGTGGAGGTGATCCGCTATCTCCTTCGGCTGAAGCATGGGGAGGCCGGGACCTCGGTCGATGACATCGATCATCTCGGCAATCGCCGCGTCCGGGCGGCCGGTGAGCTGCTCGAAGAACAGTTCCGCATCGGCTTGGCCAGGATGGAACGAGCGGTCAGAGAGCGGATGAGCACGCAGGAACTGGAGACCCTCATGCCGCACGACCTGGTCAACGCGAAGCCGGTCACGGCGGCCCTGAAGGAGTTTTTCGGCAGTTCCCAGCTTTCCCAGTTCATGGACCAGACCAACCCACTAGCCGAGCTGACTCACAAGCGACGCCTGTCGGCGTTGGGTCCGGGCGGCCTCTCGCGCGAGCGTGCGGGATTCGAGGTGCGGGACGTGCACCCGACCCACTACGGCCGCATGTGCCCCATTGAGACCCCCGAGGGCCCCAACGTAGGCCTCATCGCCAGCCTCTCGACCTACGCCCGCGTGAACGATTTCGGCTTCATCGAGACGCCGTATCGTAAGGTCCGCGGTGGCGTCGTGACGGATCACATCGACTACCTGACGGCCGACGAGGAGGAGAAGTACACCATCGCGCAGGCCAACGCGGAGCTGGACGGACGGGGGCGCCTGACATCCGATCGGGTGTCGGCGCGCGGCGGCGGCAATTTCGTCATGGTCGCCCCGAACAAGGTCGATTACATGGATGTGTCGCCCAAGCAACTGGTCGGCGTGTCCACTTCCCTCATCCCCTTTCTGGAGCACGACGACGCGAATCGGGCGCTCATGGGCGCGAACATGCAGCGACAGGCCGTGCCGCTCCTGCGACCGGAGGCCCCGCTGGTGGGAACCGGTATGGAGCATGCCTCGGCCAGGGACTCGGGGGCGGTCTTGGTCGCCCGTCGAGGCGGCGTGGTCGAGTCGGTGAGCGCGGAGCGGATCATCGTGCGCGCCCTCGACGGCAAGGGAGAGGATGGGGGCGACGCCTCGGGCGTCGATGTCTATACGCTGGTCAAATTCCGCCGCAGCAACCAGAATACCTGCATGAATCAGAAACCGATCGTCAAGAAGGGGGATCGGATCGCCAAAGGGCAGGTGATCGCCGACGGGCCCGCGACTCGCAATGGCGAGCTGGCCCTCGGACAGAACGTCCTGGTGGCATTCATGCCCTGGGGCGGCTATAACTTCGAGGACGCGATCCTCATTAGCGAGCGACTGGTCAAGGAGGATCGGTACACCTCCATCCATCTCGAAGAGTTCGAGATCGAGGCCCGCGACACCAAGCTCGGAAAGGAGGAGATCACCCGCGATACTCCCAACGTGGGTGAGGATGCGCTGAAGGATCTCGACGATAGCGGGATCATCAGGATCGGCGCCGAGGTGAAGCCGGGCGATATCCTGGTGGGAAAGGTCACGCCGAAGGGGGAAACCGTCCTGACGCCGGAGGAGCGCCTCCTGCGGGCGATCTTCGGCGACAAGGCGGAGGATGTTCGGGACGCCTCCATGTACGTGCCCCCGGGCATTTACGGCACCGTCGTCGATGTGAAGGTCTTTTCCCGTAAGGGGACCGAGAAGGACGACAGAGCGAAGTCGATCGAGGACGAGGAGGTCGGCCGACTGCGGAAGGACTTCGACGACGAGATCCAGATCATCTCTGCGGAGCGGGATCGGAAGCTGCGCGCCCTGCTTGAGGGGCGGGTGTCCGGCAAGGAGACCAGGAGCAAGCGAACACGTAAGGTCATGGTCGCGAAGGGGAAGAAGCTGACCGGTGAGGTCCTGAACAAGCTGGCTCACGAGGATCTGGTGGAGCTGGCGGGACGACTGGACGAGGAGCTGGGCCGAAAGGCGACGAGGATCAGCGATGTTGCGGATAATCAGATCCATGTGCTCCAGACCCTCCTGCAGGATCGCATCGGCCGAGTGACAAGGGGAGACGAGCTTGCGCCCGGGGTGTTCAAGATGGTCAAGGTCTACGTGGCCATGAAGCGGAAGCTCTCCGTGGGGGATAAGATCGCCGGCCGTCACGGCAATAAGGGGGTCATTGCGAAGATCCTGCCGGAGGAGGATATGCCCTACCTGCCTGATGGCACTCCCGTGGAGGTGGTGCTGAACCCGCTGGGGGTGCCGTCCCGCATGAACGTGGGCCAGATCCTGGAGACCCATCTGGGGTGGGCCGCGCAGGCCTTGGGGATGCGATTTTCGTCTCCGGTCTTCGACGGCGCCACGGAGCCGGAGATCAAGGGCTGGCTGAAGCGGGGGAAGCTCCCGGCGACGGGCAAGACGGTGCTGTATGACGGACGGAACGGGAAGTCGTTCCATCAGGAGGTGACGGTCGGATACATCTATCTCATGAAGCTCGCCCACCTGGTCGATGACAAGATCCACGCCAGGTCGATCGGGCCCTACTCGCTGGTGACCCAGCAGCCGCTCGGCGGCAAGGCCCAGTTCGGCGGGCAGCGTTTCGGGGAGATGGAGGTCTGGGCCCTGGAGGCGTATGGCGCCGCGTACTGCCTCCAGGAGATGCTGACCGTGAAGTCCGACGATGTCGTGGGGCGCACCAAGATGTACGAGTCGATCGTCAAGGGCGAGCGCGCCCTCCAGCCAGGGCTCCCGGAGTCGTTCAACGTGCTGGTGAAGGAGCTGCAGAGCTTGGGATTGGATGTGGAGCTGAAGAAAGAGTGACGCCAGGTAGCGATGGCGCAGGGCGGGACGTCCGTGACGCGTGAGTGAACGCGGCGCTGCGCGCAGCGCCGCGGACGGAGGGTAAGGCGTTGGAGAGCTTTTTCGGGTTCTACGACGAAAAGCCGGTTGACCCCACCAGCTTTAAAGCGATCCGGATCGGGCTCGCCTCTCCTGAGAAGATCCGCTCCTGGTCTTTCGGGGAGGTGAAGAAGCCGGAGACCATCAACTACCGGACCTTCAAGCCGGAGCGCGATGGGCTGTTCTGTGCCAAGATCTTCGGTCCGACGAAGGATTGGGAGTGCAATTGCGGCAAGTTCAGGGGGATCAAGCACAAGGGGGTCACCTGCGACAAGTGCGGGGTCGAGGTGATCAGGAGCAAGGCGAGACGGCAGCGCTTGGGCCATATCGAGCTCGCCTCACCGGTCGTTCACGTCTGGTTCTTCAAGGGGGTTCCGAGCCGGGTCGGCTATCTCCTCGACATGTCCCTGCGCGACTTGGAGAAGGTCCTGTACTTCGAAGAGTATGTCGTCATCGACCCCGCGAAGACCCGTCTGTCCGCGAAGCACCTCCTGAACGAGGAGCAGTACCGTCGGGCCCAGGAGGAGCATGGGGACGGGTTCCGGGCGGGGATGGGTGCGGAGGCGATCCGCGAGCTGCTGAAGCGGATCAACGTCCGAGAGCTGGCCGAAGCTCTCCGGGCCCAGATGCTAAAGGAGACATCCCAGCAGAATCGCAAGAAGATCACGAAGCGGCTCCGGATCGTCGAGGCGTTCATCAACTCCGGCAACAAGCCGGAATGGATGATCATGGAGGTGATCCCCGTCCTGCCCCCCGAGCTTCGCCCGCTGGTCCCGCTCGATGGGGGGCGGTTTGCCACCTCGGACCTGAACGATCTCTACCGTCGGGTCATCAACCGGAATAACCGGCTGAAGCGCCTGATCGAACTCAAGGCGCCCGAGATCATCATCCGGAACGAGAAGCGGATGCTGCAGGAGGCGGTGGACGCGCTGTTCGATAACGGCCGTCGCGGCAGGGCGCTCAAGGGGCAGAACAATCGACCGCTGAAGTCGCTCTCCGACATGTTGAAGGGGAAGCAGGGGCGCTTCCGGCAGAACCTGCTCGGGAAACGGGTGGACTACTCGGGCCGATCGGTGATCGTCGTGGGTCCCGAACTGAAGCTGCACCAGTGTGGCCTGCCGAAAAAGATGGCGCTGGAGCTGTTCAAGCCCTTCATCTTCAAGAAGCTCCTCAAGGACAGTGAGCATGTGACGACGATCAAAAGCGCGAAGAAGCTGGTGGAGAAGGGGAAACCCGAGGTGTGGGACGCGCTGGAGGAGGTGATCCGCGAGCACCCGGTCCTCCTGAATCGCGCCCCGACCTTGCATCGATTGGGCGTCCAGGCCTTCGAGCCGGTCCTGGTGGAAGGTGAGGCGATCAAGATCCATCCACTGGTCTGCGCCGCCTTCAATGCCGATTTCGATGGCGACCAGATGGCGGTCCACGTTCCGCTCTCCCCGGAGGCCCAGCTCGAGGCCTCCGTGCTCATGCTGGCCCCTTACAATATCCTGTCCCCCGCGAACGGCGCGCCGATCGCTTCCCCCACTCAGGACATCGTGCTCGGCTGCTACTACCTGACCAGGGCGCGGAGCGGGGAGAAGGGCGAGGGCCGTGTGTTCTCGGATGTGGACGAGGTTCGGGCTGCATACGATGCCGAACAGGTGGGCCTGCTCGCGTCGATCAAGGTCCGACTCAACGGGGAGATGACGGAGACGACAGTCGGCCGATGCATCTTCAACGAGCACCTGCCCGAGATGCTTCGCTTCATCAACCAGGAAATGAACCGGCGGGAGTTGACTCGTCTCATCGCTCAGTGCTACTACCTCCTCGGGAACGCGGAGACCGTGAGGCTGCTGGACAACCTCAAGGATCTGGGGTTCAGGTTCGCCACCCTCGCCGGGATCTCCATCGGGATCGACGACATGCACATCCCGTCAACGAAGGGGAAGTTGATCAATGAGGCCAACAAGGAGATCATCAAGATCGAACAGGAGTATCAGGACGGGCTGATCACCAAGGGCGAGCGCTACAACAAGATCATCGACATCTGGACCCACGTGACCGAGCGCGTCTCGGATGAGATGTTCCGAGAGATCGAGGCGGAGGAGCGCGGTGAGTTCAACCCCGTGTTCATGATGGCCGATTCGGGCGCACGAGGCAGCCGGCAGCAGATCAGGCAGTTGGCGGGGATGCGAGGGCTCATGGCCAAGCCGTCAGGTGAGATCATCGAGACCCCGATCACGGCCAATTTCCGCGAAGGTCTCACCGTCCTCCAGTACTTCATCTCGACTCACGGCGCGCGCAAGGGGTTGGCAGACACGGCCTTGAAGACGGCCGACTCGGGCTACCTCACGCGCCGGCTGGTGGATGTGGCGCAGGATGTTATCGTCACCGAGGTGGACTGCGGCACGCCCAATGGGATCTGGGTGACCCCGCTCATCGAGGGGGGCGAGATTATCCAGCCTCTCCGGGACCGGATGCTCGGTCGGGTGGCGCTGGACGATATCCTCGACCCGTTCACAGGCGAGGTGCTGGTCGAGGCCAACAAGGAGATCGTGGAGGTGCTGGCCAGCAAGATCGAAAACGCCGGCATCGACCGGGTCAAGATCCGTTCGGTCCTGACGTGCGAAGCCCGCCGGGGGATCTGCGTCAAGTGCTACGGCCGCAACCTCGCCACTGGCAGATTGGTCGAGCTCGGGGAGGCGTGCGGCGTGCTGGCCGCGCAGTCGATCGGCGAACCCGGGACCCAGCTCACGATGCGGACCTTCCACATCGGGGGCGCCGCGAGCCGCGTCGTGGAGCAAAGCACCCTTGAGGGCAAGGGGGCCGGGCTCGTCAAGTTCACGAACCTGCGAACGGTCAAGACCGCGCAAGGCGACCATGTGGTGATGAACCGCAACGGCATGATCAGCCTCATCGACGAGAAGGGGCGCAAGAAGGAGAGCTACCCGGCGGTCTATGGGGCGCGCCTCAAGGTTGAGGACGGCAAGACGGTGAAGGCCGGGCAGATCTTGATGGAGTGGGATCCCTTCACCACGGCGATCCTGGCGGAGCAACCGGGCAGGGTCCACTTCAGGGACATCATCGACGGGGTGACCATCCGGGAGGAAGTGGACGAGGTGACCGGTCTGTCGCAGAGGGTCGTCGTGGAGCACGGGCGCGAGGACCTGCAGCCCCGGATCTCGCTCAAAGACGATCACGGCGCGACCGGCTTCCGCTGCCTGTTGCCCGTCAGCGCCCACCTGATGATTGCCGACGGACAGCTTGTCTCGGCGGGCGATATTCTGGCCAAGATCCCGCGGGAGACGATGAAGACAAAGGACATCACCGGGGGGCTTCCGAGAGTGGCCGAGCTGTTCGAGGCGCGCAGGCCGAAGGACGCCGCCGTCATCTCCGAGATCGATGGGCGGGTGGAATTGGGTGGCACGGTCAAGGGGATGCGCAAGCTGATCATCCGCGACGAGAATGAGGAGTCGAAGGAATACCTGATCCCGCGCAGCAAGCACATCAATGTCCTGGAGGGGGATGAGGTCAAGGCCGGCGAGCCGCTCATGGATGGGCCCATTAATCCCCACGACATCCTCGACGTGCTGGGAGAGCAGGAGCTCCAGCGGTATCTCGTGAATGAGATTCAGGAGGTGTACCGGCTCCAGGGAGTGCAGATCAATGATAAGCACATCGAGGTGATCGTGCGACAGATGCTCAAACGCGTCCGAATCGAGACGGTCGGCGACGCCAATTTCTTGGTGGGCGAGCATGCGGACAAGGGGCTGTTCCTCGAGGAGAACCAGCGAGTCATGGCGGCAGGGGGCGAACCGGCCACCGCCAAGCCTCTCCTCCTCGGGATCACCAAGGCCTCGTTGTCAACCGACAGCTTCATCTCCGCCGCGTCCTTTCAGGAGACGACCAAGGTCCTGACCGAAGCGGCCATCAACGGGGCCAGAGATGAGCTTCGCGGCCTGAAGGAAAACGTGATCATGGGGCGGCTGATCCCTGCGGGCACGGGGATGAGGTGGTACCGCGAGACGACGATCTCCACGCCGGAGTTCACTCCACCGAAGGAAGTTCCTGTGGCGTTGAAGGAAGAGGTGGCCGAGGAGTTGGAACAGGCCGATGCGACGTTGTGAGAGGTAAAAAATCCTTGACAACGGCCCACGATCATTTAGTATGTGAGGGTTTGCACGGGTCACGGGAGAGACGGTGCCCACGATCAATCAACTCGTTCGCAAGGGTCGAGCAGCGTCGGCGAGGAAGGTGAAGACCCCCGCGCTGCAAGGCTGCCCGCAGCGGCGCGGCGTCTGCGTTCGCGTGTACACCACGACGCCGAAGAAGCCGAACTCCGCGTTGCGCAAGGTGGCGAGGGTCCGTCTCACCAATGGGATCGAGGTGACGACGTACATCCCGGGAATCGGTCACAACCTTCAGGAGCACTCCATCATCCTGCTCAGAGGGGGACGCGTCAAAGACCTGCCTGGCGTCCGCTACCATGTGATCCGGGGCGCCCTGGACACGGCGGGGGTGCAGGATCGCAAGCAAGGGCGATCCCTCTACGGCGCCAAGAGACCGAAGAGCGGCTAGCGACATTCGGCACTTCAAGGAGACGGCCTCCGCAGACGGCCCAGCTTGAGGTGCCGATTTTAATTTTCGGAGGCGGGTGACACCCCGGAGGGGAGAGGCTTGACGTGCCGCGACGAAAGGTTACCCAGAAGCGAGAGGTGTCGGCCGACCCTGTGTACAACAATCGGCTGGTGCTGAAGTTTATTAACACGATGCTGACGCAGGGCAAGAAGAGCGTCGCGGAATCGATCTTCTATCGATCGATGAAGGTGATCGAGGATCGAACGAAGAACGACCCTCTGCGGATGTTCAAGCAGGCGGTGGACAACGTCAAGCCTGTCCTGGAGGTGAAGTCCCGCCGGGTGGGCGGCGCGACCTATCAGGTCCCCGTCGAGGTGCGAGCGGAGCGCAGGACTTCGCTGGCCTTTCGATGGATCATCGGCTTCTCCAGGAAGCGGATCGAGAAGACGATGGCGGAGCGACTGGCCGCCGAGCTGATCGAGGCGGCCAACGGCCGCGGGAGCTCCGTGAAGAAGAAGGAAGACACACACAAGATGGCGGAGGCGAACAAGGCCTTCGCCCACTATCGCTGGTAGTGCCGGTCCAATCAACGTCGTCTAGCGGCGTTGCTGGCCCGCCGGGCGCTCCCTGCGACGTACCCGAAAACGTACGCCTCGGTCGGCCCGGGGGCCGCGCCTTGCTAGTCTCGTTCCTTGGCCCGGCACAGGGCTGCGAGCGATGTAGGAATTGTCATGGTTGAGCGGTTTCCAATGGAGAAGGTGAGGAATATCGGCATCATGGCCCACATCGATGCCGGGAAGACCACGACGACCGAGCGGATCCTCTACTACACCGGCAAGACCTACAAGATCGGCGAGGTCGATGAGGGCTCCACGGAGATGGACTGGATGGAGCAGGAGCGCGAGCGGGGGATCACGATCACCTCCGCCACGACCACCTGCTTCTGGCGCGATCACCGGATCAATATCATCGACACCCCCGGACACGTCGATTTCACCGTGGAGGTGGAGCGTTCGCTCCGAGTCCTGGACGGCGCGGTCGCCATCTTCGACGCGGTGGCCGGAGTGGAGCCTCAGTCCGAGACGGTGTGGCGCCAGGCGGACAAGTATCGGGTCCCTCGGATCGCCTTCGTCAACAAGATGGATCGGCTGGGAGCGGATTTCGAGCGGTGCGTGCAGATGATCGGCGAGCGTCTCGGAGCCAATCCGGCGGTGCTGCAGCTCCCGATCGGGAAGGAAGACCGGTTCATGGGTGTCGTGGACCTGATCCGCCTGAAGGCGGTGATCTGGGATGAGGAGACCCTGGGGGCAAGCTACAGGGAGGAGGGGATTCCCGAGTCCATGAGCGTCGATGTTCAGAAGGCTCGCGATCGGCTGCTGGAGACCATCGCCGAGGTGGACGAGCGACTTCTCGCCCGCTATGTCGATGGGGTCGCGGTCGGCACTGATGAGATCCAGGCCGCCTTACGCGCGGCCACCTTGAAGCTCTCCCTCGTTCCCGTCCTGGTCGGCGCATCGTTCAAGAATAAGGGCGTGCAGCCGTTGCTCGACGCGGTGGTGGGCTATCTCCCGTCCCCGGCAGACCTGCCGCCGGTCGAGGGGGTCAATCCGCGAACGGGGAAGCCGGCCACACGAGCGGCCGAGTCCACCGAACCGTTCGCCGCGTTGGCGTTCAAGATCATGACGGATCCCTACGTCGGGCAACTGGCGTTCTTCCGCGTCTATTCCGGAACGCTGACATCCGGGATTCACGTCTTCAACGCGACCCGGGGGTCCCGGGAGCGGATCGGGCGGCTACTCCGAATGCATGCGAACAAGCGCGAGGAGATCAAGGAAGTCACCGCCGGTGATATCGCCGCCGCCGTGGGGCTCAAGGGCACACGGACGGGCGACACGCTCTGTGACGAGACCCATCCGATCCTCCTTGAGGCGATCGAGTTTCCCGCTCCGGTCATCGCGGTTGCCATCGAACCCAAGACGAAAGAGGGGCAAGATCGTCTGGCGACAGGCCTGACCGCGCTGGCCAACGAGGATCCGACCTTCCGGGCGCAGACACACGAGGAGACCGGACAAACGATCATCTCGGGGATGGGTGAGTTGCATCTGGAAATCATCGTGGACCGCCTCCTCCGAGAGTTTGGGGTCGAGGCAAACGTCGGCAAGCCGGAGGTGGCCTATCGAGAGACGCTCGGGGCTCCGGCGGAAGGCGACGGACGGCTCGTGCGGCAGACCGGCGGCCGCGGGCAGTACGGACACGCCCGTATCAAGGTGGAACCGCTTCCCTCGGGGTCGGGATTCGAGTTCGTCAATCGGATCGTGGGTGGCTCGATCCCCAAAGAGTACATCCCCGCGGTGGAGAGAGGCATCCGTGAAGCGATGCAGGCCGGCACGTTGGCCGGCTACCCGGTGGTCGATGTCAAGGTGACCCTCTTCGACGGATCGTACCATGAGGTGGACTCCTCGGAGATGGCGTTCAAGATCGCCGGATCGTTCGCCTTCAAGGAGGCGGCGAAGCGGGCGAACCCGGTCCTCCTTGAACCGATCATGCAGGTGGACGTCGTCACGCCCGAAGAGTTCCTGGGGGAAGTCATCGGCGACCTGAACTCGCGTCGTGGGCGAGTGGTGGGGGTCGAGGCGCGGGCCGCGGCCCAGATCGTCCGATCGGAGGTGCCGCTCTCGGAGATGTTCGGCTATGCGACCGACCTGCGCTCGGCGACGCAGGGCCGGGCCACCCACACGATGCAGTTCTCCCGATACGAGCCGGTCCCCACCAGCATTGCAGAAGAGATCGCGACCCGCATGGGTGGCAAGGTCGGGGCCCGCTAGGCGGGCTCGACGTCACACCGCGAAGGAGCTGCCCCATGGCCAAGGCGAAGTTCGAGCGGACGAAAGAGCACATGAACGTCGGGACGATCGGCCACATCGACCACGGCAAGACCACGCTCACCGCGGCGATCACGAAGGTCCTCCACG
>Ga0187892_10007605_pt1 | contig 15338 bp, 15 predicted proteins | sample MA1701073metaG_FD_139345 | JGI IMG/M metagenome (GOLD analysis project Ga0187892, IMG submission 139345) | Bio-ooze microbial communities from a basaltic lava cave in the Kipuka Kanohina Cave System on the Island of Hawaii, USA - MA170107-3 metaG ... | reverse complement strand
GGGCAGGACGACGACGTCGATGCGCTCGAGCGGCGCCAGCGGAATCCGGGCGGGGTCGAGGAAGATCGAGTCGCGTCCCAGCGGCAGGTAGGGCACGCCGTCCCAGAACACCTCGAGCGCGAGGGCACCGCGGCCCGCCAGGAGGACGGGCTCGGCCTGGCCGTAGAAGCCGCCGCGGGCGACGTACACGCCGGGGATTCTCAGAAGCAGATCGCTCAGGGTGTAGCCGCCCGACAGCAGCACCGAGTCCGCGGTGAAGGTGTAGCGGGTGCCCGGAGGCAGCGGGCCCGCCGGGAGCGCGGCGGGGACGACCGGGCGGACCACGGCAACCGTGTCGGCGGGGAGGGTGTCGCCGGGCACCCGTGTGGTATCGCGCGCCGTGGTGTCAGCCTGGGCGGCGGCGTCACGCGCGCCCAGGACGGCGGCGAGGAGGAGGGGGAGGACCCTCCGGGTCAAGCGCGCGCGCGCTGCAGCACGAACTCGGTGAACAGGCGCACGCCGATCGCCGTGGGCCCCTTGGCCTGGTGCGGGGCGTCGGCATCGGTGTACGCGGTGCCCGCGATGTCGAGGTGCACCCAGGGGTAGCCGTCCACGAACTCGCGCAGGAACCAGCCACCGGCGATGGTGCCGGCGCCGCGGCCCCCCGAGTTCTTGACGTCGGCGATCTCCGACTTGACGAGGTCGCGGTACTCGTCCCACAGGGGCAGCGCCCAGCAGCGCTCGCCCGCGCGCTCGCCCGCATCCCGCACCTCGGCGAGCAGCGCCTCATCGTTTCCCATCAGGCCGATCGCGTGGTTGCCGAGGGCTACTACCACGGCGCCGGTGAGTGTGGCGGCGTCGAGCACCGCCGCGGGCTTGAAGCGTCGCACCCACGACAGCGCGTCGCACAGCACCAGGCGCCCTTCGGCGTCGGTGTTGACGATCTCGATCGTCTTGCCGAAATGGCTCTTCACGACGTCCCCGGGCTTGACCGCGGTGCCCGATGGCAGGTTCTCCGCCGCGGGGATCACACCCACCACGTTCACGTTGGGCTGCAGTTGGCCCAGCGCCTCGAGCGTGCCCAGCACCGCCGCCGCGCCCGACATGTCGTACTTCATGTCCTCCATGTTCTGCGCGGGCTTGATCGAGATGCCGCCGGCGTCGAAGGTGATCCCCTTCCCCACCAGTACGACGGGCGCCGCCTCGCCAGCGCCGCGATACTCGAGCACGATGAAGCGCGGCTCCTGGCGGCTGCCCTGGGCGACGGCGAGCAGCGCCCCCATGCCTTCCGTCGCGATCGCCTCGCGGTCGAGCACCGTGAGCCGGAACCCGTGCGTGTCGGCGAGCAGCTGCGCCTGCTCGGCCAGGTAGCTCGGTGTGCATACGTTGCCGGGCTGCATCTGCAGGTTGCGCGCGAGCCGGTGCCCGGCCGCGACGGCGTCGCCGACCCGCCGCCCGGCTTCCGCGTCCTTGCCGTCGATGGCGAGCTCGACCCGCTCGACGTCGGGCTTGCGGTCTTCGGACGGCTGCTTCAGCTCCGTGAACTGCCAGCCGCCCTGCATCGCACCTTCCACGATCACCTGTGCCAGGTCGCGGGGCGATGTGCCGCCGCGCGCTGCGGCGGGCGCCGCGAACGTCAGCGTCCCGGTGCCGAGACCCTTGGCGCGCTTCGCCGCCACGGCCGCCGCGCGCCGCAACGCGCCGCGCCCGACCTCGGCCGCCTTGCCGACGCCGACCAGGAGCACCCGCTGCGCGGGGCCCGCGCCGTAGACGAGCAGCGTTTCGTCCTTCTTCCCCTTGAAGTCACCGCTGGCCAGCGCGCGCGCCAGCGCGCCGCCCGTCGCGCCGTCCAGGTCGGCCAGCGATGGCGGCAGCGCGTTCCCCTGCGCGAGGGCGATCGCGAGCAGGGGCGTCTGGATCTGGGCGAGCGGCTGCGTCGTGATCGAGCTCGTCATGCGGAGCGCCGGGCGGGGGCCGTTCCAACTTGTCGTCCCGCGGCTCCGGGGGCCAGGAGGCCGCGTCCGGCGCGCCGCGGGGACGTCGGGCGGAGGTTCGAGCTCATGCGGGTTGTGGACTCCGGACGGCCGCGGGCTGGCGTCGGACCAGGAGCAGCGCCAGCAGCAGCAGGGCGCCCCAAATGTAGTTGTTGCGCTTGATCACGCGTAATGCGTCGGGATAGATGCCCGGGAAGGTGAGCAGGCCGGAGGTAAGGAGGCCGGCGACGATGAGCCCACCCACCCACCACCGGGGCGCCTCGCCGCGCAGCGCCGGTTGCAGCGCCGCGACCCAGGCCGGCAGCAGCAGCACGTAGAAGTGCAGCCGATCGAGCGGCGCGAGCAGCACGGCAGCGGCCGCCGCCACGGCGATGCCATACAGGGGATCCGGGCTGCGGCGGGCGGCGACGGCCGCGGCGGCGAGCGCGGCCAGGTCGAGACCGACGGCGAGCGCCGGCGGCCCGCCCAGCCGGGCGACGAGCCCGCCGATCGGCTGGCCCGTCAGAAACCCCACGCTCTTCGCCTGGGTCGCGAGCACGACGTACTCCCGCAGCGTGCCGAAGGCCGCCGCGCCGTAGGGCAGCACGGCCAACAGGGTGAGGCCGACGGCGGTCGCCGTGCCGATCGCGAGGGCGCGCCGATGGGCGCGTGCGACGAAGTACACCAGGACCAGCGCCGGGTACACCTTGAGCGCACCCGCCACGCCGATCTCTACCGCCGCGCGCGTCGTCCGGCCCTCTCGGGGCGCGAGGTCGTCCACGGCCAGCACCACGAGCGCGAGCAGGACCAGGTTGATGTTGAGGTGCTGGAAGTTGCTCTGGATCGGCTGAGCGAGCGCGACCGCGGAGAGGGCCACCGCCCACCACCCACCGGTCCAGGCGCGCACGCGGACCAGGCACCAGCAGAAACAGGCGACGTTCGCCGCCGACCAGAGGCCCTTGGCGAGCGGGAGGCTCAGTTGCGCGACCAGGGCGAGCGGCACGAGTGCGAACGTGGCGAACGGCGGCCAGGGCATGCCTCGATCGGTGTTGATCGCGGCGTGACGCGGTAGCCCCTGGAGCAGCCGCTCGCTCAGGGCGAGCTCGGTGACGAGGTCTCCGCCGGAGTGAATGCCGATGGGGATGACGACGGCCGCGTACAGCGCACCGAGGCCGAAGCACCAGCGGCGCTCGCGCGACGTCAGTCGGGCCATGGCCCTATGATCCCAGATGCTCGATAACGGAGTCCCCGAAGCCGGAGGTCGAGACCTCCGTCGCGCCGGCCGTTTGCCGCGCCAGGTCGTAGGTGACCCGCTTGGCGGCGATGGCCCCCTCCAGGCCGCGGATGATGGCGCGCGACACGTCTTTCCAGCCCAGCTCCTCGAACAGCATGGCGCCGGAGAGGATCACGCTGCCCGGATTCACCTTGTCCTGCCCCGCGTACTTCGGCGCCGTCCCGTGCGTGGCCTCGAACACCGCGAAGCCGTCGCCCACGTTGGCGCCCGGCGCCATCCCGAGACCGCCCACCTGGGCGGCGCAGGCGTCGGACAGGTAGTCACCGTTCAGGTTGGGGGTGGCGATCACCGAGTACTCATCGGGCCGCAGCAGGACCTGCTGGAACATCGCGTCCGCGATCCGGTCCTTGATCAGTACCCTTCCCGCTTCCCGCTTCCCGCTTCCTGCTTCCGCTTCGGTGATCGTCTGCGTCCCGAAGCGCTCGTTCGCGACCTCGTATCCCCAATCCCGGAACGCCCCCTCCGTGAACTTCATGATGTTGCCCTTGTGCACGAGCGTGACGGAGGGGCGGCCGGCCTCGATGGCGTGGCGGATCGCCTTGGCCACCAGCCGCTGGGCGCCGAAGCGGGACATCGGCTTGATCCCGAGGGCGCTGTCCTCGCGGATCTTTGCCTGGAGCTCGTCCTGGAGGAAATCGCGCAGCCGGCGCGCCTGCGGGCTGCCGGCCTGGTACTCGATCCCGGCGTAGACGTCCTCGATGTTCTCGCGGAAGATGACCACGTCGAGCTTCTGCGGCTCCCGCACCGGGGAGGGCACGCCCGCGAACCAGCGCACGGGCCGGATGCAGGCGTAGAGATCGAGCAGCTGGCGCAGCGCGACGTTGAGGGACCGGATGCCGCCGCCGACCGGCGTGGTGAGCGGGCCCTTGATGGCGACGCGGTGCTCGCGGATCGTGGCGAGCGTGGCGTCGGGGAGCCAGCTCCCCGCCTGGGTGAAGGCCTTCTCGCCTGCGAGGACCTCGTGCCAGGCGACGCGCCGCTTCCCGCCCGACGCGCGCTCGACCGCGGCGTCGAACACGCGCCGCGCGGCGCGCCAGATGTCCGGCCCGGTGCCGTCGCCTTCGATGAACGGGATGATGGGGTGATCGGGGACCACCCAGCGCCCGTCGCGCCAGTCGATGCGGTCTGAGGTCGCGGCCACGGGGCTCAGTCTAACCCTGGGAAGACGTCATGCAAAGACGTCGCGCGAAAACGTCACGCAGCGACGTCGTTACGCCCGTCACGCAGCGGGCTATGCCGGAGGATGCCGGCCGTCGTTCCCCAGCTCGATCTCGCGGAGGCCGAGCCACAGCCGACGCAGCGCCGTGGCGACGTCCTGGTGCTCCGGCGTGCCCGGGCCGTGCAGCTGGGCCAGCTCGTCGAGTGTTTGGAGGGCATTGCGGATGTGGCCTGCGGCGGTCTCGCGGCGCTGGAGGTGCCGCCGGTCGCCGTGGCGCCGGTCGACGGGCACCGGCACGGCGTGGTCGCGCCGCTCTCCGAACCGCCGGTCGGACACCCGGCGACGGTCGGCGATCCCGAGAAACTCGGACAAGTGACGCGCCGTGCCAACGTCGGCGATCATACCCAGAAAATCTGCACGCCTCATGCCAGACGCGTCAAATGCGTCGCCGCCGGCCGAGGCGCCACTGTCGCAACCGCGGAATCCCTTCCGGGACGGCGCCCCCGCGTGCATAATGATTTCATGGGCGGTTCGCGCCAGCGGCGTTCGCTCTCCCGCCGGCTGGTTGTGCCGGCCTTCCTCGCCGCGGTGATCCCGGGCTGCGACGGAGCTCCGACGCGACCCACCCCGGGCGCGGGGCTCCCGGCCGAGACGCGGCTCGCGTTCATCGTGCAGCCGAGCCAGGTGGATCGCGGGCGCCAGCTCAAACCGCCGGTGCAGGTCGCCATCCAGGATGGGTTCGGACGCACGGTGTCCATCTCGGCGATTCCCGTGACGATCAAGCTCGGTGCGAATCCCAGCGGAGCCACGCTGACCGGGACCACGACCGTACACAGTGCGGCGGGCATCGCGATCTTCTCGAACCTCCGCATCGACCGGGAGGGCGCCGCCTACACGCTGGTCGCCACGGCGTCCCCGCACGGGGTGGCGACGAGCGCGGCGTTCGCGATCGGGCCTCCCTCGCCGTGAGGGGTCGGGGACGGCCACACTCTCGACGGACCTCCTGCCTCACGGCCTTAGCGACGCTCGCGAGCCAGCTCCACCACCTCGCGCGCGCAGCCCCACGCCAGCGTGAACCCCGCCCCACCGTGCCCGTAGTTGTGGATCACCGCGCAGTCCTGTGACACGGATTCGCGCTCGAGCCGCACCTCTCGCCGCCCCGGCCGCAGCCCTACCACCGCTTCGATGACCTCGGCGCCCGCGAGCGCCGGTACCAGACGGTTGCAGCGGCGCAGGATCTGCGCCGAGGTGTCGGGATCGGCCGCCAGGCTCCAGTCGTGCTCGTCGGCGGTGCCGCCGAGGATGCAGTCGGACGTGCGCGGCACGACGTAGCTCAGCGCGAGGGCCCCGGACTGCTCGACCAGGCCGCGCTCGATGCCCGGAGCGCGCACCCGGAGCGCCTGGCCCCGGATCGGAAAGACGGAGTCGTCGGCCGCCAGCTCGCCGGCCCACACACCGGCGCAGGTCACGATCACGCGGCCGTCCCGGTACAGCTCAGCGAGGCTCCTGACCGAGCGCTGCTCGAGGCGTCCGCCGAGGCTGCGGAACCGGTGCATCAGATAGCGCATGTGGACCGGCGTCTCGATCAACGGCACCTCGACCCGGTACCCGTCCACATAGCCGGGTGGCAGCTCGGCGCCCGTCGCGCGGCCGAAGATGCGGACCGCGTCCTTCCACCAGGGATCCGGCGTCGCCCGCTCGAACAGCTCGGTCATCGTGACCCGACGCACGCCCGCCGCCGGATCGGTCATCAGATCGTAGAGCGTGTCGAGCGTGACGCGACCCCACTCGAGGACGCGTCTCTCGGGGAATGCGCGGTACGGATACCAGATCGCGGCCGCGACGTCCGATGTCGTGTGCGGCGGGAGATCGCGGGCTACGATGGTGACGGGAACGCCGGCCTCGAGCAGGGCGATGCCGCAGGTGAGGCCGGAGATGCCGCAACCGACAACAATAGCTTCGGATGTCATACGCCGTCAGCTGTCAGCCTTCAGCACGGGCCGCTCGCGCAGCGCCCGCAGCTCGCGGTCGTGGCGCCGCGCGAGGAGCAGCTGTGCCGTGACGGCGCCGGTGACCGCGAGGAACATGTCCCACTGGGTGTCCCAGGGGTCGCCCTGGGTGCCAAGGAAGTCAGTCGCCGCGGCACCGCCGAGCAGCGCGGCCCACCACTCGATGAACTCGTAGCACGCGCTGATGGCGAGGGCGACGCTCGCCACGAGCACGAAGAGCCATTTCCCGGGCCGCAGCGGTGTGCAGCGTAGCAAGATCTCACGGGCCACCAGGGCGGGGATGAACCCTTGCGCGAAGTGGCCCAGCCGGTCGTAGTGATTGCGGGCGAGTCCGAGCAGGTCCTGCACCCAGAAGCCGAGGGGCACGCGGGCGTAGGTGTAGTGACCGCCGAGCATCAGGATGCAGGCGTGGAGGAAGAGGAGTCGATAGAGCAGCGGGGTGAGCGGAAAGCGTCGCGCCGTGGCGATGAGGATCGGGACGCCGATCAGCACCGGCGCCACCTCCATCCACCACGTGGCGCGGTCGTAGGGGCGGATGCCGGAGGCGACCAGCACGACGAGTGCGATGGCGAGGAGGAGCGTCGGCTCGCGCGGGCGTGGTGCGGCGGTCACGGGCATCTGGTCGGCGATGAGGGCTGTCGAATTGGGGACCAGCGCTGCGTCGGCGCAACCCCTCCCCTTGACGGGCGAGGACAGGCCATATATGGTTGCCATATGTCAGTCACCAAGACGACCGTATATCTCAGCGCCGGTGATTACCGGCGTCTCAAGGCGCTGGCGCGGGCGCGGCGCCGTACGACGGCGGCGCTGGTGCGCGAAGCGGTGGCCGAGTACGCGCGCCGCCACGCGGCCCGTCCCCGCCCCCGGAGCATCGGCGCGGGCCGCAGCGGCCGTGGGGACGTGAGCGAGCGGGCCGAGGAGCTGCTGCGCGGCATGGGGAAGCGGCGCTGATCGTCGCCGATACAGGCGCACTCGTCGCGCTGGCGGATGCCGACGATCGGCATCACGCGGCCCTCCGCGAGCTGTACGAACAAGACCCCGACGCGTGGGTGCTCCCCTGGGCCATCCTGCCGGAAGTGGACTATCTCCTGGCTGAGCACGTGGGTCGCCGGGCGCGCGACGCATTCCTCGCCGATCTCGGCGCGGGCGTGTGGGCGGTCGAGTGGGGTGACGACCAGGACCTCGGCCGCGCGGCCGAGCTGCACCGGCGATACCGGGGCCTAACCATGGGTCTGGTTGACGGCGTGGTGATCAGCGTCGCCGAGCGGCTCGGTGCGGCGGCGATCGCCACCCTGGACCTGCGCCATTTCGGTGTCGTGGCGATCGCGGGGAAGCCGAAGCTCCTGCCGCGGGATGTGTAGGACAACGACGACACCGGCTACTCGTATTCGATTTCCCTCAACCATGCGCTGACTCCGCCATGCCGCGAGCACGCGCCCCGGCGGGAGAATACCGGTACCAGGTCCCCGTTCTTGCACAGCGCGGCGGCCGGTCGTGGCATGGCCCACGCGGCAACCCCGCCGTGGTCAGAGCATACCCTCTCCCCTGCCTGCGGATGCGAATACGTGCTGTCCGCACACAGCGCAATCTCGTCCTCGGCGTCGAACCACCGTGCGACGCCCCCGTGTCCCGAGCACGTGCCTGCGCTCGTTTGGCTGAACGAGTACGTGTTGTCCGCACACCACGCGGTCGCGTCCTGCGGTACGAGCCACGCAGCGACGCCGCCGTGGTACGAACAGATTCCGCGCCGCGAGCCTGCGATTGAGTAACTGCTATCCCCGCAGCGCGCGATGACGCCAATGTCAATCGTCTGCGCCGCGACGTACCGTGAGATCGATGGGTTGACCCACGAGGACAGCGCAATCAACCAGAGGCGAGCCGCGCGATACATCACACCCCTCACGCGTCGCTCACGCCGCGCCACGCCCAAGCCGCCACTCGTGCCGGCGGCGGATCCCCGGGTCGCCGGGGCCCGCCACAGGGGCGCCTCCCGCCCGATGGTCACGACGGCGCCGGCGGCCACCGGAGCGACACGCCGACGCCCGCTCCCGCCGCGAGGACGAGGGCGACCACCAGCGCCGCCGGTGGCGCGAAGGGGGGCGGCTTGTCGTCGCACCTGGCCTCGCCCTCCGTCGTGGCCGGGGGGAGCGGCGTGCTGCCGACGAAGATCGCGCAGTTGGCGGTGGTGCTCTGGTGAGTCACCGCGGCGGTCCAACCGTCCGGCGTCAGCATGATCGTGGGCCCGACGACACCGGTGCTGGCGTGGAACGAGAGGCCCAAGGCGCCCGGATCGGCCGTGTACTTGAGCGAATCGGCGTAATAGGTCTCTTCCGCCACCGCCAGGCTACGGAGATCGGCCTTCATGAGGGCCACGTAGGTACCGGCCTTGGTTCCACCGAACCTGGGCACGGCCGCTGCCACGGAGAGAGCGACCACACCGCCCGCAATCACGAATGCCGAGTGGACCAGCGCGGGCCTTGTTGCGGCGGGGGAGCCGGTGCGGGGGAGTGCCACCGCCTGGGCTGCGGCCCAGGCTCCAGGGGCCGCAAGCAGCAGCCCGGCCGCCCGCCAAGCCGAATCGGTGGCCACGATGACGCAAAGGGCCCCGAGCGCCGCGATGCCGACGCCGCTCAGGGCGGCGGGAACGCGCATCACCTCGCGCAGTGGTGCCGGCCGCGATCGGAACGCCGGCAGGGCGAGCGTGATCGCGGGAGCGACGAAGATCAGGGCGCCGCATATGAAGGCGAGGAGCAGGCCGAGCAACAAGAGCTCGTCGTTCAAGGCCTGACCCGTGATGAGGGCGCCGATCCCCACCAGGGTACCCGCCGCGAGGATCCTGAGGATCCTATTGAAGGTCTGGCCGAAGGGCCTGGACGGCTCGCTCACGGCGTCCTCCTGCGTGGCGCACCGTGCCCCGTAAGGTGCAGACGGACAGGTGATCGCTGATCGCTGACGGCTCCCAATGCCCGGGGAGGGAATCGAACCCTCATGGGGTTGCCCCCGACGGATTTTGAGTCCGTTGCGTCTGCCGTTCCGCCACCCGGGCGTGGAGGGGAATATAGTGGCGGATGGAGGCGGACGGAGACGGACCGAGAGGGTTTGCAACGGCTCGCGGGCCCTTCCACGCTTCCCCGCCGGCTCCATATTCCACATGACTCCTCAGGCGTCACCGGCCGGGTAAACGCACGTGCTCGTTCGTCGACTACCGGTCCTCCTGCTGCTGGCCGTCGCCGCGTCAACCCTCGGCGCCCAGGTCGTGACCGGTCGCGTCGTCGACCTGGCAACCGGCGAGCCGGTCGGTGAGGGGTTCGTCGTCCTGCTGGACGATGCCGGCAAGGAGGTCGGCCGCGTACTCAGCACGGCCGACGGCCAGTTCACGCTGCAGGCCCCCCGCCCCGGGCAGTATCGGCTCCGCTCCGAGCGCATCGGCTACCTCGCCGTCACCTCCGCTCCACTGACTCTGGAAAGCGCTGACACCCTGATCCACACCATCTCCATCGCCTGGGTGGGGGTCGGCCTCGCGCCGATCGAGGTGACGGCCCGCACGAGCTGCAGGACGCGCCCCGATGATGACCCGGGCACGGCGACCGTGTGGGAAGAGGTGCGCAAAGCCCTGGCGGGCGCGGCCTGGACCGCGAGCGAGGGCACGTACCGCTATCTGGCCGTCCGCTACGAGGAGGACTGGGACACCAACCGCCGGAAGTCAACTCGCATGGTCGCCGAGACCACGCTGGGCTACGCGCATGCGCCGTTCGCCAGTCGCCCCGCCGCCGAGCTCGTGGAGCACGGCTACGTGGTTTCCGAAGAGGACTCGATCTCCTACTTCGCGCCCGACGCCGTCGTGCTGCAGGACGACACCTTCCTCGCGACCCACTGCTTTGCGATCGTGCGACGATCGCTCGGCGCGGATCGTCAGATCGGCCTCGCGTTCGAGCCGGTGCCGGAGCGACGGCTCCCGGACGTGAAGGGGGTGCTCTGGATCGACGAGCAGACCGCCGAGTTGCGCGTGCTCACGTTCACCTACACGGGGAGACCGCGTCGGGAGGGCGCCGGACGCACCGGCGGGCTGATCGAGTTCGTGAAACTGCCGTCCGGCGCGTGGGTCGTGCACCGCTGGAAAATCAGCATGCCGCTGATGGACGTGCGGCTGGGCTTCGGCCGCGGCGGAGCCAGGCGACAAGAGATGGTGTTGCGCGGCTTCCGCGACGTTGGCGGTCGTATCCTGGAGGTGATGAGCGCGGATGGGGCGATGGTATACCGGCGCTGACCCGCTACGTCTCCCGCCGCCTCACCGCAGCGCCCAGCGCAGTGACAGCGCGCCCGACAGCTGGCGCCAACCGGCGCCGCCGGCGCTCTCGGTCCCGATCAGGCCGTCGTACGCCTCGATCTCGAGCGCCAGCTGCCGCCCCGGCGCGAGCGGCACCATCGTGAGCGAATACAGCCGCAGCGCCCGCTCCCACGAGCCCACGCCGCCCCCATGCTCGGCGAGCCGTTGGACCCCCACTCCGAGATCCAGCGCCACGATCAATCTCGTCGTCTCGACCTCGAGGTAGGAGCCGACCTCCATCGTCTGGCTCAGCCGGGGAGCGAAGTAACCCGCGGTGCTCGGCTCCGCATAGCCGGCCTGATGAAACTGGCCGGACACCTCGAACAGGGGCGTGACCGCGAAGGCCACGATCCCCGAGCCCGCGGTCCGATGGTTGACCTCCGTCTCCGTGCGCAGCTCGGCGGCGGCCCCCAGGGCCCGGAGCCGCAGGCGCCGGAACAGTGGCACCTGAGCCATGACGCGGGCCTCGGAGCGCCGGACTCGGTTCACCACCAGCGTAGGACTCGCGTCGAGCACGTCGTGCCGCCCGCGCACGTCGAGCGCCGTCGCCCCGCCGGACGGGCGCCAGCGCGCGCGGATCGAGGCCGTGGGCACAATGGCGTTGCTCTCCGTGCCTGCGCCGGCATGGGGCCGCAGCACGCCCGCCGTCGCCTCGACGCGGACGCCGGTGCGCGGCCGCCGGCTGACCCGGAGCGACAGCTCATCGAGCGAGGTCTGCGCGAAGCCGTCGCTCACGTCCGTATGTCGCAGGGCGATCCCCAGGCGGGTCGCGCCGGCGACGCGAACGTCCGCCGCGGCGGCGAAGCGCCAGACCCGGTTGCCGTCGGAATCATGACTCCCGCTGACCAGCGGCTCGATCGCCGGCGCTGCCTGCCCTCGAGCGACGCCGGCGGGGAGCAGCGTGAGCCCGAGGACGAGGAGAGTGAGCCGGGCGGCGTTCCCCGCCCCGTCGCGGCGTGAAGGCGTGGCCGCCATCCACGGGGCGGCGGGCCCAGCTCGGTGGCGCGCCGAGCGGGTGAGCACGGTCCAGGGCGCGGCCGCGGCCACCCACTTGCGTCCCGACTCGGAGAGCTCCGCCCATGCCGCCGCGGCCGCCACGCGCTTGCGGCCCGAATCGGTGAGCTCCGTCCACCGCCGCGCGGCCGCCGCCGCCGCACGCTGACGGCCCGAATCCGAGAGCTGGCCCCAGGCCCGCGCCACCGCGGCATGACGGTTGGCTGGCCGGGTGGCGCGGCGATCCATGAGCAGGCGCAACAGCTCGACCCCGAGCAGCACGCCCGCCAGCGTGCCGATCGTGAGTAGGGCCGCCGACGCCGGGACGGCGTGTGACAGCGCGTCGCTCCTGGGGCCCGCGGCGGCGACGCCGCTGGCCGCGGAGACCCGGATCAGCACACCGACCAGCCAGCCCGCCGTCCAGATCGCGGCGAGCGCGCCCACGCCAATGGCGCCCTGGCGCAGCGCCAGGCGCAGCCGACGCGGCCGGGGCCGCGCGCGACGCCCGACCGCGCGCAGGCCCTCGCGCAGCGGCATCCACAGCGCGCTGGCGAGATAGAACAGCCCGCCGATCCCCGTCCCCGGCATTCCCACCGTCATCGTCAGTGCCCCTTCTCGTAGGTCCGGAACGATCGGCCCAGCAGCAGCTCGGCAAAGGCCGCGCGCAGAAAGAACACGGCGTTCACCAGGCGCAGCACGAAGAACGCCGGGATGCTGGCCAGCGCCCGCCCCACCTCGCGCCGCCGCACCGCTTCGGGCAGCACGGCCACGAGCAGGACGGGGGCGTCGATGACGTAGCCGAGCAGCACCCACGGGCTCCGCAGCACGATCGCGAGCAGCGGCAGCAACGCCAGGAAGGCGACCGACGCCAGAATGGCATCCCAGAACGCCACCGCCACGGCCGAGCGGAGGTACGGGACGGCCAGCAGCCCGCGCCAGTGCCGCTTCACGTTCTGGATGAATCCGTGCGACCAGCGCCGCAGCTGCTTGCCCATCAGCGTCATCGTGCGCGGCTCGATGGGATAGCACACGGCCTCGGGGATGAAGCGCACCTCATGGCCGGCTTGATACAAGCTCCACGTCAGGTCCATGTCCTCGGCGAGGGTGGCGTTCGACCAGCCGCCCTGCGCCCACAGCGCGTCGGTCCGGTACATGGAGAAGCAGCCCGAAGAGATCAGCGGCTTCCCGTAGTAGTCCTGCACCTGCTTGTAATAGGTGAAGGCGAAGAGGTACTCCACGTAGCGCCCGCGCTCCCACAGGCTGCGCACCCTGCGCGGCAGCACGAAGCCGCACGCGGCGGCGACCCGGGGTCGCTCAAACGCGGGCAGCAGCTGCTCGATCGCATCGGGCGCGAGCACCGTGTCGGCGTCCACGGCCATCGTGAATCGGGTGGTGACCCGGGGAAGCGCGAAGCTCTGGGCACCGGCCTTGGAGCCCGTGTTGGCCGCCGGGCGAACGACCGTGACGCCGAGCGCGCGCGCGACGTCGCCGGTGCCGTCGGTAGAGCAGTCGTCCACGACGATGATGTCGCGCGGCGGCGCGGTCTGCGTCTGGAGGCTGCGGACGGTGTCGGCGACGCCCGCGGCTTCGTTATACGCGCGGACGATGACTGTCACGTCACCAGCGGCTGGCGAGGCGGCAAGGCTTGGAACGAACCAACTCCTCACGTCACGGGCTCCGGGGCTCGGGCGGCGCGCCGATGCGCACAAGGCATGCCGCATCGCCCCTAAAGCACGCACGAAGAGGCGCTTCACCCCGTGATGACGGTCACCGAAGGAGCGGTCCCGGGACGGGCTCCCCGCGAGGCGCTCGCGCAACAAGCCGATGCGCCGTGCCGGGGTTAGCTTCTCCGCCATGATCACCCGCCTGCTCTTCCCCCTGTTCGCGCTGCCGCTGGCCCTCACGGCCCAGACACCCGCCCCATCGAGCCCCAAGGTGCCGCCCCCCGACGGCTTCCGCGTCTACATGATCACGGACATGGAAGGCATGGCGAGCGTCGTCTTCAACCGCGAAATCATCTCGGGCTGGGAAGGCGAGCGCTATCGCACCCAGTCGAGCCCGGACTACTGGAACCACTACCGCGGGCTGTTCACGCAAGAAGTGAACGCCGTTATCGCGGGCGCGCGCCGCGGCGGCGCGCGATCCTTCGTGGTGAACGAGGGCCACGGCGGCAACCTGTTCGCCAACCTGCTCCCATGGGAGCTGGACACGGCGGCCCTGCTCATTCGCGGCTGGCCCAAGCCCATGGTGATGTCCACCGGGCTCGATTCGACGGCGGGCGCCCTGTTCTTCATCGGCGCGCACGCCAACGCCGGGACCCCCGGCGTGATCGCCCACAACTACGCGTTCGACCGGTTCACGGTGAACGGCACGGCCCTGAACGAGACGGGAATCAACGCGCTCGTCGCAGGCGAGTACGGCGTGCCGGTGGTCCTGGTCTCGGGCGACGACATCGTGGTCGCGCAGGCGAAGGAGCAGCTCGGCCCGGCGGTGATCGGGGTGGTGACCAAGTGGGCGCTTGGGCGCAGCGCGGCCATTACGCTCAGCCCGGCCGTCGTGCGCCAGCTCCTGGCCGACTCCGCCGCCGCGGCGGTGCGCAAGGCGCTGCGCGGCGAGATCCGGCCCTTCACCCTGGCCAAGCCCTACCGCATCGAGTTCACCCTGCGCCGCAGCTACCCGGATAGTCTCATCGCGCCGATCGACACGATCTCGGCATCCCGGCTGGAGAAGACGGGCCCGCGCGAGTACCGCTTCGTGACCAGCGATGCCCGCGAGATGGCCCGCATGCTCGACGCGATCGAGCTGGTGGTGCTGCGATGAAGACGGAGAAGGACGGAGGAGGAAAACGTTCCCCCTCTCCCGTTAGGGAGAGGGGGCCAGGGGGAGAGGATGCGGGGGGGGGGAGGTCAGGGCGGTGATTTCAGCGCGGCGGCCGCTGCCCGCCCTGCCGCGGACGCTGCCCCTCGGGGCGCCCCGCCCCGCCCTGCCCGCGCATGCCGGCGCGCTCACGCCGCACTTCCTGGATTCGCTCGACGAATCGCTGGCGCATCATCTGGAACTGCGCGCGTTGCACCGGCGTGAGGTAGCCGGCCATCTCCTTGTCCTCGTCCTGCTCGACCCTCAGGAGCTCCTGACGACCCGCGTGCATCGCGTCCATGAGCTTCCGGACGCTGTCCGCATTCGCCTCGACGCCGGGTCGCATCTGCCCCTGGAGCGCCCGGCGGCGCTCCATCTGCTGGCGCATCAGGGCGCGGCGCCGCTCGCCAAACCGCTCCTGCGTCGCCTTGAGCCTGGTCGCTTGGTCGTCCGTCAGGGCCAGCTCGGCGCGCACCCGCTCCCCGAACCGCCGCTCGATCTCCGACCGCAGCTGCTCCGCGCGCGCCGAATCGGGTGCCACCTGCGCCCCGAGCGCGGACACCAACCCAAGCGATAGCAGCCACAGCAATGATGTCCTCGTCATTGACATACCCTCACTCATTTGACTGACCCCGGGCGCAAGCCCTACATACAGCCCACCTTCTCACTGACCCCGGGCGCAAGCCCGGGGATACATACAGCCCACCTTCTCACTGACCCCGGGCGCAAGCCCGGGGATACATACAGC
>Ga0187892_10007604_pt1 | contig 15338 bp, 15 predicted proteins | sample MA1701073metaG_FD_139345 | JGI IMG/M metagenome (GOLD analysis project Ga0187892, IMG submission 139345) | Bio-ooze microbial communities from a basaltic lava cave in the Kipuka Kanohina Cave System on the Island of Hawaii, USA - MA170107-3 metaG ... | reverse complement strand
GGCTTGAGTTGAATGTTCGTGGCGCCGCCGGGCGCCGCCAGGAGCAGAGATATCGTTGCCCGGTACGGGTCGGCTGTCGGAGGCGCCTCCCACATTCAACCCAGCCGGATGAGAAGTTTGCATCACAACAACGTTTTCCATTGCAGACGTTCTCGCACGACGGATTGCAGGTGACGCGACGGGCCGTCATAGACCAACTGGCCGCGATCGAGCAACAGCGCGCGCGGTGCGTAGCGCTCGGCCATCTCCAGGTCGTGCAACACGCAAATGACCGTCAGCTTCTGTTTGCGATTCAGGTCGGAGAAAATCTGCATGATCTCGTTCGCTGTCTCGGCGTCGAGGCTGGCAACCGGTTCGTCGGCGAGGAGCACGGACGGCTGTTGGATGAGCGCCCGGGCGACGGCCACGCGTTGTTGTTCGCCGCCGCTGAGGCGCCGGGCGGCGAGTTTGCAGCGGCCTTCGGAGACGCCGAGGGAGTGCAACATCTCGCAGGCGCGGTTCGTTTCGCTGGCGGGAAAACCCCACAACGTGCGCCACCAGGGATACTCGCCGAGCCGTCCGCCGAGGACGTTGGTCAACGCGGAAAGCTGCGGCACGAGGCGATAGTGCTGAAAAAGGACGGCGGGTTGCAGCCGCTCGCGCTGAGGGCGGCTTCCGTTGCCGTCGCTGCCGCGGTCATCGCCCGCGGCTACAGCATCCCAACACACCGACCCGCTCGATGGCGCAACCAGCCCGGCCAGGGTGTGCACGAGCGAAGTCTTCCCGGCGCCGCTGCGTCCGATGATCGCGAGGAACTCGCCGGCGCAAACCTGGAACGAGACGTTGTGCAGCGCGCGATGGTCGCCGCGATGGACCGTGAGCTTCTGCACGGCGAGCGCGGGCGATGGCTCGGCGTTCCCGCGCGGGACCGGGGTTGCATGGGTTGGGTTCGGTTGGGTGGCGATGTGGCTCATTGTTTCTTCAACGGGTAATCGAGGCCGGTCAGCGCGAGCGCCTTGGCGAGCGCGGCGACGTGTTGTTCATGCGTGGTGGCGACGATCTTCTCGGCGCCATAAACGGATTTGAGCAGGTCTTTGTGTTCGGGTTGATTGAGCTTGAGCAAGGCAGTTTGGATTTTGGCGCGCAACGCTTTCGACAGCGTGCTTTTCGCCGCGAGACAATGCGTCGGCACCGGGCCTTGCTTCGAGATTACTTTCACCTGGGCCTGTTCCTCGGGCGTGAGGTAGCGGGCGAACGCGTAGTCGCTCGCCGCGGCAACGTCCACCTGTTTGTTGACGAGCGCCTTGAGCGCCTGCTCGTAGCCGCCGGCAAACGTGACGGCGTTGAAATAGTCCATCGGGTTGCCCTTCTTTTTCAGAAGCCCCTCCTGGACGAGCTTGGCCAGCGGGAATAGATACCCCGAAGTCGAGCTGGGGGCGGTGAACGCCGCCTTCTTGCCCTTGGCGTCCTTGAGCGTTTCGATGCCGCTCTCCTTGCGCGTGTACCACTGCGAATAGTAGAAGGTGTGTCCGTTGCGTTCTTCTGCCGCGATGATGTCCACGCCCGCCAACGAGTGCGCGAGCATGTAGGGCCACGCGCTGAAGTAAGCGACGTGGGCGTGCCCGGCTCGCAGTGCCTCGACCACCGCCGCGTAGTCGGTCGGCAAATAGAGCTTCACCGGCATGCCGAGTTCCTTGCTGAGGAATTCGGTCATCTGCTTGGCGTTGAGCTGGAGTTTCTCGGGGTTCTCCTGCGGTTGGAACGCGAAGCTGAGCGTGTCGGGATCGGCGGCCAGAGCAAGCTGCGCCGTGAAAATGAGTGCGAGTAAAACGATGCGTTTCATTGCCAGGAAATCCTCACGCCTGCGTAGAAGTTGCGCCGCAACGCCGGCTCGACGCCGTCGCCGCGCACACGGGAATAGTAGTCGCGGTCGAAGATATTGTTCACGCCCGCGAGCAGCGTGACGGTGTCGCGGAATACGTTGATCTCCGCCGTCAGGTCCCACACGTCGTAGGAAGAAACTTCCTTGGTGCCGACCGAGCCGGCGGCGTTGTTGTCCTGCCAGAAATGATCGCCGACGAACTGTCCTTGCATGGCGATCTTCGCGCGGTCGCGCAGCCGATAGATCGCGCCGGTCTTGACGACGTAGCCGGGAGCGTAGGCCGGATCGTTGCCCTTGTTGTTCCCATCGACGACCGACGCCTCCAGCAACGAGGCGTTGCCGAACACCTCGAACTGTCCCAACCTCTTGCCGCATTCGGTGTGTGCGAGGCTGTCGATCAAGCCGATCAAGTCCGCCTTGGCGCCGCCTTCCCAGCCGTAGAACTCGGCGTGACCGGAGTTGGACCGCTCGGTATTGCCGCCGGCGAGCGTCGCCGTCTCGATCCAGTTGTCGTAGTCGATGTAGAAGAAACTCGTGTCGTACACGAACCAAGGCGCGGGCGTGCCGCGGACACCGATCTCGTAGTTATAGACGATGGATTCGTCGAGGTCCGAAGGCGGCTGTTGAGTGTTGCTGGTCGGATTGGCCAGATCATCGTACTCCTTGGGCCGGTAACCGGCGGAGAAGTTCGCATACGTCTGGTTGTTATCGTCGAGGTCGAACGTCAGCCCCATCCCGCCCAACGGCACGGCGGAGAGATATTCGTCGTCGATCAGGCTTCGCGTGACGGCCGTGTTGAAGTTCTCTTCCACGTCCATCGCGATCAACTCCAGCCGAAACGAAGGAATGACCCCCAGCCGGCCGAAGCGGAACTGGTTCTCGGCAAACAACGCGCCGTAGCAGGTGTGCCGATCGAGGTCGAACACGTCTGCGCCCGAAGTGGAGCCGGTCGTGGCGCCGAACTCGCGCGAGCGCGGGCTGTCGGAGAAATACGTCACGAACCCGCCCGTGAACGCGTGCGAGTTGTCCCATGCTTCGTAGAAGTGACGCATCCGCGCGTCGAGGCCGCCGAAGTTGAACTCCTGGCGATCCAGGTTGGCGCCCGCGCCGCTTTGCCGGCGGCTGAATCGATCCTGGTAGCCGCCCCAGCCTTTCACTTCCAACAGCGTGTCCTTCGAGAAGTCGCGCTCGTAGGTGATGCTCGGCACGTAGCGTTCGATCCAGATGCGGTCGTCGGGCGTGCGCGTGAAATCGCGGTTGGCCCGGTATTGCGCGAGCGAGAGACGCCCCGCCTCGCCGCTTTGCGATTCATAGGCGTCCATCGAGAAAATCCAGCGCGAGTCGCGGTCGGCGTCGAGGAGCAGCTTCATGCTGCCGGTATCCACGCAATAGTCTGAATTATCACGCGGCCCGTCCGCTTGCCGGTGATGGTAGTACGCGAGGTAACCAAGCCGTTCCACCGTGCCGGCGACCTGGTTGTACGTCGAGTACAGGTCGTACGAACCACCGATGTGTTGCGACTTGGCGGTGAACTTCTTGTCGAGCGGCGGGCGATAGGTGACGTAGTTGAGGACCGGCCCTGGCTGCGGCCCGTAAAGCAACGACGACCCACCGCGCACAAAGTCCACGCGCTGGACGGCTTCCAGCGGCGGGGTGTAATAGACCGTCGAGTAGCCGAACCAATCCGAGACGATCGGGATGCCGTCCTTGAGCGTCAGCAAATACTCCGACTCGTGCGGGTCGCCGACGCCGCGGTAGTTGAGGTTCACCTGGCTCGGGATCGTCATCTCCGTCACGAGCAGGCCGGGCAACTCCGAGAACGCCTGGCGGTAGTTGTTGTTGTTTACCTGCGGCACCTCGCCGAACTCGACCACCGTCGTCTTCTTACCGGCGTAGATGTGCGTGTCCTCCGTGTCCGGCAAATGCGACGGAACGGTCTCGCCGTACACGCGCACAGCGGGCAGCCGCGTCGTGTCGTTCGTTGCTACCGTCGCCGTCACTGTGTCGTTTGTCTGTGTATCTGCCTGCATCGAACTCGCCGTCAGCATCGCTGCCACGGCCCAACTCCATCTTTCCAACCTCACGGTCAGTCTCCTTGCTTGCTGAGACTGGCACAGGTCTCGTTTTCGCTCAGGACGTGTTCGAGGTTTGCGGTTGCAAAACCCCGCGCCCCGTCCTACTGTTTCCGCGAGACTGCGCGCCAACGCGGTCTCACCGAGGGTCGCAATGCGGCGTGCCAAACCTGCGTGCGACCCTCAAATCTTTTCGAGGGACAGGCAAGAATGCTTGTCCTACTCGACCAACATCGCGATCTCCTGGACGTGTTCGCTTTCCGTGGCGATCTGCTGACGAATGAAATCTTCGAGCGCCGTGCTGCCTTCGACGCGCGGCAGCATTTCCTTGTAAGCATCGAGCGCTTGTTGTTCGAACGTCAGCGCCTCCTGGAGCGCGTCCTTCAAGCGGATCGGCCCGCCGCTGACTTCGAGCTTGATGTTCACCTTCGGTGTCTGGCCCAGTACGCGGATGTGCTTGGCGATTGTCCCGGCGTGCTCGAGCGTCTCTTCCATTGCCCTCTCGAAAAACGTTTGCCCCGCCAGCAGGTCGGTCCCGCGCAGCCGGTAGCGGAGTTGAAAGTAGCGAAGGAAGGCTTCAAGTTCCTCGGCCATGAGGCGATTCAGATCGTCGATCACGTCGTGGGTCGGTTTTTTCATGGTGAACGCTGTTCCAATGAAGGCGAACGGGGGATTGGTGGGACAAGATGATTGCTGGCAAGATGATTGGATAGCATTATCTTGCCGGTCATCATCTTGTCCTGAAAAACGACGACAGAAATTTCACGTTTTGAGGAGCTCATAGCATGGTGAATCAATGGGTCATCACGAGTTCTTCGACCAAGCAATGGTCTTTGCAGACGGAACAAGTCTTGGAATCGGGACAGCGATCCTCAAATTGACGGAACCGTTCCAGCACCTCGCGGGCGGCCGGGTTCTCGGACGTGAGGAAGCGCATGAAATGGACAAGCTGCTCGCTGCTCGGGTGGCTGATCAGGTGCTCGATCTTGCAGCTATCGATCTCCGACTGTTCCTCGGAAACGTTGAGCACCTCGCGCAGGAAAGTTTTCAATACCGCCTTCTTCGCGATCACGCCTTGCGCGATCTTCAAGCCTTTGGGGGAAAGCTTGACCTGATGATGCTCGTCGTCGATCACCAGCCCGCGGGCTTTGATGCTTCGGAGATTGATGGAGACGCTGCCGCGGGTGATTCCGAGTCGTTTCGCAATATCGGAAACGCGCGCCCAGCCGCCGTATTGCTGGCCGAGTTCGTGAATAGCCATGAGATGATGCACGACACTGTGCGTCACCTCATTGGCATCGAATTCCTTCCACGTTTCCATCAGGGCGTTGAGATATAGGGCGGATGTTTGATATGTCAAACAAATTGTGCCCTTTGTTTGGAATACGCCGGTTTCCCTAAGAATTCTGGGGCAGAATTCAGACGATCAGGTATTCACTTCCACGATCTGGCCGCCGAAGATTTCGAGCGCCTTCTGGATGAGCGGATCGTCCTGGAAGTTCCGCGATGGCTTTCGGGCGGGTGTCGGGGCGGTTGCATCCGACGGTTGCTCTGATGCAGTGGTGGAGAGTGGAGTCACCGGGGCAGGTTGAAGAGACGGGGTGGGTTTCACCAGGCCGGGGTCGCTGATGATCTCGAACTTCACGACCGCCTCCTGATGCGTCACCTCTCTGATCTTGGTTTGCAGCAACTCGATGGTGCGCGGAGCGACCGCGAGGTCTTTGTGCCCGGCAAATTCGGGGTCGTAACCGAGCAGGAAGACCCTGCCATCGTATGAAACGGGACGCGCCTCGATGAGATGCGACTTGACGAACGGGCTTGCGGCCCCAACGCGTTCCAACACCGATTGCCAGATTTCCGTGAGCGACGAGGACGGCGTTGCAGCAACGGATGTTTGGGCCGGTTGGGCGTCCGGGGTCTGCGGGTAAGCGGCCGCGCCCTCGTGGGCTTCCATCTTTCTCGGCGCGGGCTTCGCCTCGCGCCTCGCGGGAGCCGGTGCCGAAGCGACACCGCTCCCGGCTGCGATCGGTTTGCCACCGGTCGAACCACGTTTGAGGTCGTTGAGCTTCTTGATCAGCGCGTCCACGCCGACGCCTTCGCGTGCGCGGATTGCCTTCAGCAACGTGGCTTCGAGGACGATTCGTTTCGCGGGCGACCAGCGGATGCGTCCCTCCGCGCCGGCCAACAGGTCCACGATGTCCAATAGCGCATTTGTGTCCGTGCCGCGGGAGAGTTCGCGCAGTTCGCTCAACTGCGCGTCGGCCAGATCGAGCAGATGGCTTTCCTCCATGCCGAGCGCCAACAGGAGCAGGTTCCGAAAATGGCCGATCAAATCGACGAGCAACCGCTGCAAATCCTTGCCCGACTCCGTGATTGCGTTCAGCGTCGAAATCGTGCCGGGCGCGTCGCCCGCGAGGATCGCCTTGACCAATTCGAGTATCTGTTTGCTGCCCGTGAGACCATACATCGACAGGACGTCTTCCTCGCCGATTTCGTTTCCGCAATACGAGATGAGCTGGTCGAGCGCGGATTGAGCGTCCCGCATCCCGCCCTCGGCCCCGCGCGCGATGGCGAACAGGGCATCCTCGCTGATTTTGACTTTCTCCTGTTTGGCGATGGCGCTGAGGTGCTTGACGATCAACGCCGCCGGGATGCGCCGCAGGTCAAAGCGCTGGCAACGGGAGAGGATCGTCGGCAACACCTTCTCCGGCTCGGTTGTCGCGAAGAAGAACTTCACATGCTCGGGCGGTTCTTCCAGGGTCTTGAGCAGGGCGTTGAAAGCGTCCTTGGTGAGGCTGTGCACCTCGTCGATGATATACACTTTGAACCGCGCGCCTGCGGCAGCGTACTTCACGGTGTCGCGGAGCTGGCGGATTTCGTCGATGCCGCGGTTGCTGGCGCCGTCGATTTCGAGGACGTTCATCGAGTTGCCGGCGATGATCTCCTTGCAATTGCTGCACTCGTCGCACGGCGTGAGCGTGGGGCCTTTGACACAGTTCAGGGCCTTTGCGAAGATGCGCGCGGTGGTCGTCTTGCCGGTCCCTCGGGGGCCGACGAACAGATACGCATGCGCGATGCGGTTGTTCTTGATGGCGTTCTTGAGCGTCGTGGTGATGTGTTCCTGGCCCACGACGTCGTCGAACTGCTGCGGCCTCCATTTGCGGGCGATGACTTGGTATTGGGGCATAATGTTCGCTATTCGTTATCCGTTATTGGTTATCCGTGACTCACGCTTTGTTCCTGGCCGTTCGACCGATGACGAATCACGGACAACCAATAACCAAATCAGCGGGGCCAGGTTTGACCACGGCAGAGAAAGGTCAAGCTACCGTTGCTGCCTTCCGGCCCTGGCGGGGTTTGCCCGCCCTTCTTCCGTGGAGCCCAGCCCCGAGGCACTATAACCGCAGGCATTACGCTTGCACGCAAAATGTGCGTCGCGGTTGCCCGAGGAGAGTTGAGAACGCGCTCTTTAGGGCGCCGACGGACTGTGCCGGTGGGGCACTGCCTCCGACAAATCCGACCGGGGGCGGAATCATCAACAAAACACGGATTGCTCAACAGCCAGCTAGTTTTTTCGCTCGTACACGTCGATGCCGTATCCTTCGCTCGGCCAGTACCGGCTCGGGGGAGGCGGCAGGGTGGGGCGCTCCGATTCGCCAACGGTCTCGCGCAAGCGAAAGTTGGCCACGATCCATTCCCGCAACCGTGGATAGTAATCGACGCCAAAATACGGTTTGCCGTACTCGGTGGTCGCCCGGTTGGAGACGAACACGTACCGGACCTTCGCGGCGTCGGCTGCCCGGATCAACTCGAGTTCTTTCCGCTCGGGCGACAAGAGGCCGGGAGCAAACTGATAGTACTTCGACGGAGACCGCCGGTCGCCCAGGAAGTACAGGCTCGTCTCCTCGGGAAAGAACAGAACCGGCTCGCCGGGCTCGGTGTTCGCTTGCAGAAACGCAACGGCTTTGGTCAACGGCTCGCCGATGTCCCTGTGCACGACGAGTTCGCCGCGCGGCGTCGAGAGCGGATACGTCAGTGCCGTTCGGAAATGCGTGAAATGCCGGGCAAGGAGCAACGCGGACAGGCACAGGAGCGCGCTGTAGATGCACGATTGCCAGCGAGGACGCTCCACGGCCCAAGCGGTCGGGACCCATTCGCACCACACCCAAAGGAACACGATCACGCTCGCCGCCATGAAGAACGCGCTGTAGCCCGAGATGCCCGCAAAGAACGGCGCGCGCCACGTCGTCAGGAGCGCAAAGAGTGCGATCCAGAACAGCGAAGAGTGCGGGACATCGTGCCGGCCTCGCTTGCGGACGAGGAAAATCAGCGCGCACAGGAGGAACACCAAGTTGCCGGCATGGATGTGATTGAGTTCGAGGAATCGCACGAAGCGATCCGACCAGGGCGTCGCCAGGAGAACCAGTGGCACGGCAACGATCCAGAGATTCGAGAGGATCGCGTTGAACCGGCAGCGCAGTTGATACGCAACTACGCCCACGGCGGCGAACCCACCCGCGGTCACGAGGATCAGCCCGGTCAGATAGACGATCGCCATCGGTTCGAACAGTGTGCCGACGGAAATCTGGTGGAAGAGCCGCATCTCGGCCAGGACGTCGCGCGGCCACAGGTATTCGCCGATGAGCGTGCCGGCGCCCAGTTGCATTGCGAAGTAACCGTAGCCAGTGAGCGGAAAAAGCAGGGAAGGCAGGAGGCAAAAGAGAAAGGGTAGGAGGCCGGGGCGGCGAAACGCGAGGTAACAGACGAGAAACGCCAGGGCGGCGAGACCGAGCTCTGGTTTGCTCAGCAGCGATAGCCCGACGCACACGCCGGCCAGGGACAGCGGTTGGCCCGGCCTTCCCTCGCGGTGCCGCAACACGAGCCAGAGCGCGGCGAGGTTGAGCGCAGAAGCGTAGGCCGCGTTGAAGGAGTACGGAAACACGAGGTTGCCGAGCGTCGGCCGGATGGCAAACTGGATCAGGAACATGACACCGGCCAGAATCGCCACGGCGGGCTCCAGCACGCGGCGCGCGATCACGAACACCAGCGTTGTCTGGACGGCCACCAGTCCCAAGCCAACGGCGTACAGCACGTGAAGGTGAATGCCAAACACTTTGAACAGCAGCGCGTGCAGGTAGGGAACGAGCGGTCCGTATAGGAAAAACAAATCGCGGTAGAGCATCTTTCCCTCGGCGATCTGCCACGGCACATACATCTCGCGTCCGCAATCCACGATGGGGTTGGCCCAGCGTTTCCAAGAGAGCGCGATCAGAAGCAGGTACACTGCGCCGATCCAGAGCCACGGGGTCCACGCGCGCGTTCGAAGCATGCGGCAGGCTAACAAAACGCGATGCGGGATGCTAGCTACTGGATGCGATTGGTGACTTGCGGTAGGCTGCCATCGTGCGAATCACCGCGGGAACAGCAGGCGGAACGATCCTGGCATCGCCCAAGGGGCCGGCGATTCGCCCGACGCCAGACAAGGTGAAACAGGCGGTCTTTTCCAGCCTCGGCGAACGCGTCGTCGGGGCACGGGTGCTGGATTTGTTCACAGGGAGCGGCGCGCTGGGATTGGAGGCGCTCAGCCGGGGGGCAGCGAGCGCGGCGCTCGTCGATGCATCGCGATTTTGTATGGAAGCCGTGCGGACCAACGCCGACAAAGCGCGACTGCTGGACCTGGTCGAGGTGCATCGAAGCGATTCGATCCGATTCATCGAGCAACTCGCCCAGGCCGGGAAGCAGTTCGACCTCATCTTTGCCGACCCACCCTACGAAAAATCGCGGCGCAGCGAGGCGTCCCTGGCGAGAAAATTGTTGAACTGCCCGGCGCTGGTTTCTATTCTCGCTCCCGACGGTTTGTTGGTGCTCGAACACTTCAAGGACGATTCACTCGAAGCGGTCGAAAGCTGGGAAGTTCAGCGCGAGTTGCGGCACGGGGACACGGTGGTGGTTTTTCTCCGCGCGCCATCGAGCACGAGGACGACGAGTACGAGGACGAAAGAAGGACCATGAGGCGCATCGCAGTCTATCCCGGCAGTTTCGACCCCATCACCAACGGCCACCTCGACGTGATCGAGCGGGCGACGCGGTTGTTTGACGAGGTCATCGTTGCCATCGCCGAAAACGACGCCAAGCATCCCCTCTTCACGCTCAAGGAGCGCCGGGAGATGGCCGCGCAGGCGATCCGGCGGTGGAAGAACGTGCATCTCGATGACTTCTCCGGCCTGCTCGTGGAATATGTGGCCGCGCGCAAAGCGTGCGCGATCATTCGCGGTCTGCGGGCGGTGTCGGACTTCGAGTTCGAGTTTCAGATGGCGCTGATGAATCGCAAGCTCAACCCCGAGATCGAGACGATTTTCCTGATGCCGCGGGAAGATTACACGTACCTGAGTTCCCGCATCATCAAGGAGATCGCCCGTCTGGGTGGAAACGTGGATGGTTTTGTGCCATCTTGGGTCGCGGACGCGCTGATCAAGAAACTCCGAGACAAATGAACGGACCTCCGGCCCGTCGGGTCGAAGGAGAAAAGGACCAGATCCAGAATGTGACAGGCAGGATGCTTGTCCTACTTTGACAAACTAGAAAGGGTGGAAGTGCAGCATGAAAATCAACATCCACCTCGTGCGGGACGATGGGTACCACATCGAAGGCGAGGATCCCGCCTCCATCCTCGACGTACAGGACCACGAATGGTCTTTCCGTGAACCGATTTTTCACAAGCTCGATGCCTCCCTGGTCGATGGCGCGTTGCTGGTGACCGGCCGGCTGTGGACGAAGGGCCGGGTCCGTTGCTCGCGGTGCTTGCAGGAGTTTTCGCATCCGCTCGAGATCACGGAGTTCGTCTCGCATACGCCGATCGGGACCGCGGACATTGTGGACTTGACGCCCGAAATTCGCGAAACTATCCTGCTCGAGATCCCGCAGAAACCGTTGTGCAAAGAGGATTGCAGGGGCCTTTGCCCCGTCTGCGGGGCCGATTGGAACCAGCAAACCTGTGACTGCTCGAAGCGGTCGGGCGAGATTCGCTGGGCGGGTCTCGACAAACTCGAATTCTAGGAACGATATGGGTGTACCGAAACGAAAAACTTCGAAGATGCGCCTGCGTACGCGCAAAGCGGCCAACCGGTATCGCGCAGTGCGGACCGTGCCGTGCAAAAGCTGCGGCAGCCAGAAACTCCCGCACCGGGCCTGCCCAACCTGCGGAGATTACAACGAGCGCCGCGTTCTGACCATCGAAGCGGCTTGAGGAGACAGCGAATGGAAAGCTGGAAGAATGGAAGGCTGGGCCGGCGCGCCGAGCATGGCCCACCCCACCTTCCAATCTTCCATCCTTCCATTGTCTTCCGATGAAAATCGCCGTGGACGCGATGGGTGGGGACCACGCGCCGGCATCGGTGGTGGGGGGCGTTGTCGAGTCGCTTCGGGAAAAGGACCCGCAACAGGCGATCACGCGGATCGAAAAGTATTTCCTCGTCGGCAAACCCGAGGCCATCGAGGACGAATTCCGCAAACTGGACTGCACTGACGGCCGCATCGAAATCGTTCCGGCCACGGAAACCGTGGCCATGGACGAGTCCCCCACGCACGCGGTACGGAAGAAAAAGAACTCCTCGATGTCGCGCGCCATCGACCTGGTCAAACAGGGCCAGGCCGACGCCGTCCTCTCTGCCGGCAACACCGGCGCCCTGATGGTCGGCTCGCACCTCAAGCTGCGCACACTCGAAGGCGTGGACCGCCCCGGGCTGGCGGCGCTGTTGCCCTCGCCGAAAAACGTCTTCGTGTTGCTCGATGTCGGCGGCAATCTCGAACCGCACACCTCCAATCTGGTCCAATACGCCGTCATGGGCAGTATCTACTCGCGAAACATTCTCGCCTACCCGCGGCCCCGGGTCGGGCTGGTGTCCATCGGCACCGAGGACATCAAAGGCAACGACAAGACGCTCGAAACGTTCCGCTTGCTCAAGCAGGTGAACATCAATTTCATCGGCAACATCGATTGCCACGAGTTGTTCACCGACAAGGCCGACGTCGTCGTGACCGATGCCTTCGTCGGCAACGCCATCCTCAAGAGCTGCGAGAGCACCGCGCGCACGCTGTTCTTCTGGCTCAAGGAAGAAATCGTCCGGTCGCCGCGCGCCAAACTGGGAGGAATGCTCGCCAAGCCGGCCTTGCGCGCCATCCACAAGCGGCTCGACGCCGACGAGTACGGCGGGGCGATGTTCCTCGGCCTGAACGGCGTGTGCGTGAAAGCCCACGGCGCATCCTCTCCCAAAGCCATTCGCAACGCCCTGCGCGTCGCCGCCGAGTCCGTCGGCCACAAGATGAACCAGCAGATCATCGCGGAAATCCGCGAAGCCAATGAAAAAATCAAATCCGCCACAACTCAAGAGCCCGCGCTCCAAACGGCCCACTAGATCGGTTTCCATCGTCGGCACCGGCAGCTACATGCCCGCCCGGGTGATGACCAACGCCGAATTCGAGAAACTGGTCGATACCTCCGACGAATGGATCACCACCCGCACCGGCATCCGCGAACGGCGATTGGCCGCGCCGAACGAACACACCAGCGACCTTGCCGCCGAGGCCGCGCGCCGGGCGATGGCGCAAGCCAACGTGAAGCCGGAGGAGATCGAGTTGATCATCGTGGCGACCATCACCCCCGACATGCCGTTCCCGGCCACCGCGTGTTTCGTGCAACAGAAGATCGGCGCCACCAGGGCCGCCTGTTTCGACGTCGAAGCCGCTTGCGCCGGTTTTTTGTACGCGCTGGAGATCGGGCAGCAGTTCATCACCGCGCACACCTACAACACCGTATTGGTCATCGGCGCGGAGAAACTCAGTTCGATCATCGATTGGAAGGACCGCAACACGTGCGTCCTGTTCGGCGACGGCGCCGGCGCGGCGATCCTCCGCAGCCGGGGCGAGTCCGAGCACGGTGTGATCACGACCTGCATGGGAACTGACGGCTCGAAGGCCCTCTTGCTCCACATGCCCGGCGGGGGCGCTCGTTGCCCGGCCACGCACCAGAGCGTGGACAATCGCCTTCATCACCTGCGCATGGAAGGCAAGGAGGTCTTCAAAAGCGCGGTGGGCGCGATGCAGACCGCCGCCGAGGAAGCGCTGCGGCGATGCGGGCTGACGATCAACGACATCGCTTGCATCATTCCGCATCAAGCCAACGTTCGCATCATCGAAGCCATCGCGGAACGCATCAGCGCGCCCAAGGAGAAAATTTTCATCAACCTAGACAAATACGGCAACACCAGTGCCGCGTCGGTCATCGTCGCCCTCGACGAAGCGGTGCGCAGCGGGCGCGTCCAGCGTGGCGATTTTCTGTTGCTCGTGGTGTTCGGCGCCGGTTTCACCTGGGCGGCGAGCGTGTTGCAGTGGTAGATCGAACGGCCCGCGGAAGCGTCACCGTTGTAGCCGCCCGCGCAGAGGGCGGCTTGGCGAAAATCAAGAAATCCGCCCTCGGCGCGGGCGGCTACAACGCCTCGTCCACGGATGCAGTGGCAGCGCCAGGATGCATCCCGCCGTTTCTCCGCGGAAATCTTTGGGGTTGTCTTGCAAGCGGAAATTGTTATCGTTCCCCGCTCTTTACCCTTATGAAGAAAGAACTGTTGGAAGCGGCAGCGAAAGTGATCCCGAACACGATGGTGTTAATCAACGTCGTCTCGCGGCGCGTCAGGCAGATCAATCAAGGCCACCGTCCGCTCGTCGGAGGGACTGAGAAACTCAACCCGATGGATATCGCCCTGAAAGAGATCGCCGAAGGAAAGGTGAAATTCGAAGCGGTCGAGCCCGAGGAAGAAACCACCATCGAGGAAAAGAAGAAAAAGAAGAAGTAACGCGCGATCTTCTCAGTCCAGAACGCTCCAGATGACCTCTGGAGCGTTTTGTTTCTCCCCGCACGGCCACTAGCTAGCTCTAAGCACAAAAGGCGACGTGTGGACCCGCAGCACATCAGGGAAACATCGGGATTGTCCGCGACAGAAAGTGCGCCGCGTAGGAATCGAACCTACAACCTAGTGATTAAGAGTCACTTGCTCTGCCAATTGAGCTAGCGGCGCAAATTTTGACGGGGCGCACTGTAGTCGCGGGCCGATGGTTTTTCAACTGCTTTCCATGGAGCCCACAGCCCGTTGAAGAACGTGGCTGCGTTTCGCGAGAACGAGGATGGCCTACTTCTGCTCTCCGACCGGGGCGGCGCCCTTCACGCGCTTACGCGGGTCGAGTTCGATCGGGCCGTAGTTCTGCTCGTGCCGGCGGATCGTTTCCGCCAGGACCATCGCGATGCGCTTGGCGGCGTGGTAGTTCATGACGACGCGTTGGTTGAGCTTGAGCGGCTCGTCCAGGACCTTGCCAAACGCATTCGGGTTCACCGCCAGATCGATGATCACTTCCTCGGGCGTGCTGGTGACGCGGCAGAGATTGACGTACGTCGGAATGATCCCCTCCGCGGAAATCTTCACTGGCTCGTCTGCGGGTCTTTTCTCGGTCGCCATGATGGTCCTTTCTGGTGAAAAGTCGCGCGAGAGTAGCTCATCACATCCGCCAGTCAAGGCTTAAGCTGTCGGACACCGAGCGCACGATGCGCCCGCCCCACGTCGTCCGCTCGCCGAAGATGTGGACGCGCCCGCTCATGCCCGGGCGCAGCAGCAACGCGGTGTTGTCGATTTCGAGTTCGGCCTGGTAGGTCTTGATGCTCGGACGGATTCGACCCTGCGGGTCCTGTTCCGCCGCGACGTCGCCGCCGAGGCCGGTCGTCAAGGCGTGGTGCAGGTCGGCCTCGATTTGCACGAGCGGATCGTTCTTCACCTTGCAGGAAAACAACCCCAACCGTGCGAACACCTTCAACTCCGCCTCGCCACCGGCGCGAACGTGATAGACCTCGTGCTGGTCGAGCGGGACGACGGCGCGAAGCTTTTCGATGGGCGCGACGGAACAGAACTCGTGGTTCGGCGCGAGATACCGGCCCTTGAAATCGTGCAGCCGTGGCGTCAACACCACGCCCGCGACCGGCGCGCGCAGTTGCAAGTCGGTGCGGTCTTTCTCCGCCTTGAGGAGGCTGAGGTGCACCTGCTCGCGCTGGAGTTGCGCTTCCTTCACGGTGCCGAGGTCGTTGGAGGTCTTCGCCCGGCTCACGGCCAACTCCGCCATGCGGAGCCGGTCTTTCAACTGCTCGCAACGCGTCGTCACGTCGCGGTTCTCCAGCAGCGCCAAGACCTGTCCGGCGACGACGCGGTCGCCCTCGCGCACGAGGACGCGTTTGACGATGCCGGGCACCGCTGGTCGGACCAGTGTCGGTTGTTGCGCTTCAAGGACGCAACGCCGGTCCACCTTGAACCGGGTCGGGCAAACGCAGATCAGCCCGATGACCACCGCCGCGCCCAGCGCGATCCAGG